>Ga0180437_10001186_pt1 | contig 45003 bp, 37 predicted proteins | sample SS_ome_4_FD_132410 | JGI IMG/M metagenome (GOLD analysis project Ga0180437, IMG submission 132410) | Hypersaline lake sediment archaeal communities from the Salton Sea, California, USA - SS_3_D_1 metaG | ecosystem: Environmental > Aquatic > Non-marine Saline and Alkaline > Hypersaline >... | reverse complement strand
GGATCTACCGAGGCTCCGTCTCAGATTATGGTGTTAAGGCCGTAGCCGCCTATTTCAGCGACACCGTGACCGTCGGCCGCTTCAACCTGCTGCTGGGTGTCCGCTACGACCACCAGGCCCCGTCCATCAACGGCTGGACCGTCCCCACGGTCGAGAAGGACAGCATCCCCTGGAACAGCGTCACCGGGCCAGAGGCACAGGATGCCATGATGAACCTGCTGCCGCCGGTAACCGTCCCGCAAAAAGACGTCCTGGATATAAACGGCAATAAGTTTGCCTGGAGGGAGTGGTCTCCCCGGATAGGAGTCACCTGGGATGTCATGGGCGACGGCAAAACCATCGCCAAGCTGGCCCTCGCCAAGTATGGCAATTATATGGGAACCGGCTCCTACGGACAGAACCCGGGAGGCACCGGAGGGATTTGGCAGGCCTACTGGTGGGATAACAGCCCCGATACCGGCCGCGCCCCGGACGGCATCATCCAGCTGGATGAGCTCTACTGGCGCACCTACGGCGACGGCAAATACACCCCCTACCAGCTCTACCCCACCAACAATGCGTCCGACTTCCGGGGCGACTGGGCCGACTCCAAGGGATCGATGTGGTCGGGCTATGAATACGACAACCCCACCCAGCTGGTCGATCCCTACAATTTCCGTGACGCCAACACCGGCTCTTCCTGGACCTGGGAGGTCCTGGCCACGCTGGAAAAGGAAATCTTCGCCGATTTCGCAGTCCAGCTCAATGCCTCCTACCGTCGCTACGACAATTTCAGCTGGGATCTCAAGGTCTTCCGGGATGCCGACGGCAACATCATCGGCGTCAACAACCAGGACTGGTGGGAGCCCAACAACCTTCCCATCGACAACATCAGCCAGTACCTGTCCGATGACTACACCAAGTGGGACGGCAGCCTGGGCGAGGCACCTCAGCATCCCTGGTACACCTACAAGAACGAAGTCACGCTCGACGACGGGAGCACCATCAATCCAGCCTACTCCTCGGACTACTCCTGGACCCAGAAACGGCCCGACTACTACCGAGACTATTACGGCGTGGACCTGGTCTTCACCAAGCGGCTCTCCAACCGCTGGATGCTGAACGGGAGTTTCTCCCTGATCCAGCAGAGCTACCATTACGGGACCGAGGGCTTTATCGATCCCACCAACATCTGGGCCTGGGACGGACAACCGGCTTCGGCCTACCAGGGAGGATCAAGCGGCAAGATCAGCCAGTACACCTTCACCCCCTGGATGTTCAAACTGGGTGGGCTCTACCAGCTGCCCTACGCCATCAACATCTCCTTCAACTTCAGCGCTCGTGACGGGCACATCTTGGAAGAGGGGATCAACATCACTGACTACACCCTGCCCAATACCCGCGACCGGGGCGCCTGGCTCAACACCTACACGTTCGGGCACCACAAGCTGCCAACCTTCTACAACCTGGACCTGAGGCTGGAAAAGATGTGGCGAAGCGGCGATTTCGGCCGCATATACTTCATGGCCGACCTTTTCAATGCCTTGAATTCCAAGCACGAGAACCGGCGCTATCAGAGAGAATGGGGCACCTTCTACTGGTACGGGGAAGGTAACTCCCGCAATCGTTTCCGGGAAGACCTGGACGCCAACACCCTGAACGAGATCCTCAACCCGCGCATCATCCGGTTCGGGATCCGCTTCCAGTTCTGATCCGACGCTCCTATTCTCAAGCTGATCGACATGCCCCTCCCGCTCTCGGGCGGGGGGGCGTTTTATTTGGGAGCCGGACATCGGCCGCAGCGCCGGCTCCCATCTCCCGGGGAAATTTTTCTTACGGGTGTATGTTTCGGAACCGGAGGCCGTACGCATGCCCGACCTTTCACCCTCAGATAGTAATGGATATCATATAAAAAATCGTATATTTTCGACTTTTTTGCTTTACTTCCGTCTCTATATATAATATATTTTAGTGTTGGTTGGCAGGAGAGAATCGGGCTTTTCTTGAGGACCGAGAGTTGAGTGCATCTCGGGAGTTGATGATGCGGGATGAGGTCTTCAACAATCTAACTCGGGGGGGTGAAGCATGAAATCAGGACAATCGAAACAGGCGGATCGGAAGCAAGATATCCGCCCAGGGGAATCGGCACCCAAAGAAGATATAGGGCCGGTGCTGGATTTTTTCTTCGATAATTATGTCAAAGACGGAGTAAACTTCAAGGAATTAATCGAAAAGATCGAGCGGCATATGCTGATCAGGTCTTTATCTCATTTCGATGGCAACCAGAAAAAGACGTCTGAATTCTTGGACATGAAGCCCACCACCATGAACGCCAAGTGCAAGAAGTACAGGATCAAGTTCATCAAGAGTGTGGAGTAAAGAAGCGTCAGGCTGTGGAACTTGTCCCCGACTAAAGTGGCTCTCTAGGCCCGGCTGTTCGCCTTTTCGATTCGAGTCTGTTTCCCGGTCCGCCTCCAGATTTCTGAACTATCTCTAGCGCCACAACTCCTGCATCACGTCATCCAGGCCGATCATCTCCCAGCGGATGAGGGAGGCGGGGATGACGCCGTAGCTGAAATATTCGTCGAGAAAATCTCTGAGCGTGAAGCGCTCCCCCATCTGACGGGAACGATCGGCCAGCAGCCGCTCGAATTGGATCTTGCCGTACACGTAGCTGGTCCCATAGCCCGGTTGGCGGAGGTAGATCCCGAGATCTCCCCATATGGTGGGGCCATCGGGAAGCACCCAGCCCCGGGGCGTGGCCGCGACCGCAAAGGACGCGGCCTCCTCCAGCGTCCATTCGCGGCTGTGCAGCTTGAGGTCTCCCAGGGCGCGGGCGGCGCGGAAGGCCAAAAGAATGTAGGTCAGCTCTTTGGCCCTCGGATTTTGATCCAGCAATCCTGCCTGCAGCATGGTCTCCTCGAAAGCGGTTGCGAAGCCTTCGGCCCGGCTGTCCCAGATTACGTAGAGCAGCGGGACGCCCCTGATGGGGTGAGGATTACGCGCTTCCCGCTGCTTTTCCAACCAGTGGACCATGTGGCAGCGCAGGGGCAGGTGGTTATGGTATTCCACCTGGGTGAAAATGTCTCGCCGTTCAGGGGGAGTAAAGGAGCGCACCTCCGTGTTCAACCGCATGTATTCGGGAACCGTAAAAATCGGTTCGTTACGGAGAAATTCCATGAATTCCTTCACCGCCTGTTTGAGGCGTGAGCCAAGTTCTTCTTGAGAGCCGGCCGGCTCAATGGGGGGGAGATCCCGGTTGCGGTGCTCCTCAAGCCGGAGCGCCGTCCAGGCCCGCTCCAGCTCCCGCCGGCAGATGGCTTCTTGTTCTTTCCAACTGAAAGGCACCAGGTGAACCTCTTTCATGTACCAGTCGAAGGCCTCGATGCCTATACCGTCGGCGGTCTCCGGCATGGCGGCATATCTGTCTTCCAACCAGCGCAGGAAATCCTCCACGGCCTCCCGGGCCCGCTCGACGACAGGAACAAGTTCCGGGTGAGGATCTGCCAGACGCTCCGCAAGCCTTTCCAGAACGCCGATCTCCCGCCTCTTCTGCCTGATGCCGAAAAAGTGAAGCTGCTTGGTGTTTTCGGTCAGATTTTTTTTGGCGTGCTGGAGCATGCGAGGTATGGCCGCAAGTTTGGTGCGGAATTCCGGCAGCTGTGTCTCAGTCAGCGGAAAATCGTAATGCCACAGGCCCAGCACTCCATAAATCTCGGGTCCTTCCCGGGCGGGAACATCGGGTTCAGAGGGCGTGACGGCGGCGTAGAAGGACGGATCCCGGACCCACGGCCGCAGCACCCGGTGGTCAAATTCCAGCCCGTTGATTTCGGCACGCAAAATCTCGTACTCGACCCGGTGGGACACCGGCCAATCCGAGGTATCGAAGGCGCTGAGCCGCTGTCGGAATTCAGGGATCCGCTCGCGCTGCGTCTCCATCGCCGCCTTTGAATAATCCGGAACACCGTCCCTCATGACGGGTTTCTGAAACTCCCGGAATTCATGAAAGAACCTGACCAGAGACTCATAGTCGGCGGCTTGGCCCCGGAGAGCCGGGGCATCGGCTCTTACGGGTTTAATATCCGTCATGGCCGCGAGCAAAGAAATGACGAGTCCCAGGATGACGAATCCTCTTAATGATCTAACATTTTTATGCATCTCTTGACCCTCCTGATCCGATCATAACCAACCGAAGAACTTTTGCCAAGCACAGCATGATGTCGTGTGGAAATAAAAAGACAGGGTCGGGCGGCCAACCGGACAAATATCCATCGGCAATGCTCCTTCTAAATGTAAGCGGGACCGATGGCTAGGCATCGATTACCAGAAGATTATGTAGAGAGCGATGGTGATGATGACGACCGCCAGGCCCAACCATTTGACGGCCGGCGATGGCCGCATATCAAAAGATTCCCGGACCGCCAGCTTGACAGGTGCATGGAGCGGTTTCCATCGGGTTATGGCGGCCATGATGACGAGGATGATCATGAATGTGATGGCCATACGATTCAGAAAGGCGATGTCACCGAACTGCCAATGCAAGAAGCCATAGATCAGAGGGCTGGATGCCAGGGAAGTCACGCCGGCCGCAGCCGGGGCCCGCTTGAACAACAATCCGAAGAGAAACGCGCCCAGGATTCCTGGTGAGATGTAGCCCTGAAACTCCTGGATGTAGTTGAAAATACCCTGAAAGCGCGGGTGGCCCAGCTGAGGAGCGATGAAGCATCCGATGAACACGAACAACAGCGTCATGAGCCGGCCCATAAGAATGATGGAAGGCTGGGACGCGTCCTTTTTCAAGTACCGTTTGTAAAGATCCATGGTGAATATGGTGGAGGCGGAATTGAGCATGGATGCCAGGGAGCTGATGACCGCGCCGGCGATGGCGGCCAGCATGAATCCGCGCAGGCCGCCGGGGACCAGGTTGCGAATCAGCAGCGGGTAGGCCGCGTCGGCGGTTCCTCCGACGATCTGATCCCGGTAGAGCTGATAGGCCATGATTCCCGGCATCACGATGATGAAGGGGATAAGCAGTTTGAGAAAGGCCGCAAAGATGACTCCCATTTGGCCGTGCTTGAGCGATTTGGCCGCCAGCGATCGCTGGGTGATGAATTGGTTAAGGCCCCAGTAGTACAGGTTAGGGATCCAGAGTCCTATGACTAGGGCCGTCCAGGGCAGTACCGGATGGTCTTTGGGCAGGACCATGTGGAGCTTGTCGGCATTGGCCCGAAAGAATTCAGGAATCCCGCCTACGGCGATGAATCCCAGTACCATGACCACGGCCCCGCCCAGAATCAGGGCCGAGCCTTGAAAGAGGTCGGCCCAAGCCACGGCTTTGAGTCCTCCCCAAATGGTGTAGAGGGCGGCGATGGCCCCGATGGCCCATATGGAGTGGGTGAGGTCAAGGTCGAAGATGGTATGGATCGCCAGCGCTCCTGAGTACAGCACCGAGGATATGGTGACACCGACGTAGATGATCATGGTGTACAGCGCCATGATGCTGCGGGCGGCGGAATTGTAGCGGTATTCCAGGAATTCGGGGATGGTGTAAATGCCGATGCTGAGAAATTTGGGCAAAAAGAAAAAGGCTACGAACACCAGGGTGATAGCCGCCAGCCATTCGTAGCTGGCGATTGCCAGGCCCACGATCCCGGCTCCCTGGCCGGACATGCCTACAAAGTGTTCGCTTGAGATGTTGGCCGCGATCAGCGAAAGTCCGATGAACGGCCACAACAGGGTACGGCTGGCCAGAAAGTAATCCTCCCCGGTTCTTTCTCTGCGGCTCTTGTACATGCTGACAAACAAAACCACACCGAAGAATGCGATAAATATGGCGATGTCTAGGGTGCTGAACCTCATCCTTCCTCGTCCTTTCCTGAGGGATTTCCAGCCGGCGGGACGGTCTCCCGGTGTGAATCGGAGATAATGTATATCAATTGCCGGCCGGACGCAAGCGGAGTTTGGAACCGCAGGGAATCTGCGGTGAAATGGGTGAAATGGGGACTGTCCCCATTTCCCATTTCCTCGGTTGTTGACGAACAGCGGTCAGCGGGATAGACTAATGCCCGTGAAAAAAGTCTGCTTCGTGAGGATGGTTAACGATGGACTCGCGGGATAGGGATGCGACGGCCCGGCTTCGGAGGGCGGCTGAGGAATCTGGCCTTCCTGTCACCGGAGGCCGGATCAGGAGGAGCTCGTCCCGGTTTTGTCTGGGAGTGGAGCACGGCGATTACAACGGGACCGATCTTTTCGGGGTGGGTACCGACCGCTTCATCTGGCTGGCCTATTCGTCGGCCCCTTCCCCGCGCATACGCCTGCTCAGCCTGAACTATCCCGAGGAGGGAGTCGTAGATTTCAATCTCCGCGAAACGCCTGCGCCCCGCTCGTCCGAGTTCGCCGATTCATGGGCGCGCTTCCCGCTCGGTGTGGCATACATCCTCCAGAGGGAAGGCTACGATTTGCGGCTGGGCCTGAATGGGGTGTTATGGGGCGATATTCCGGGAGGAGGCATGTCACGTTCAGCCTCGCTCACGCTCAATCTGATGCTTTGTCTGCTGGATGTCAACGGGATTGCGGACGAAGACGGATTGCGAATCGTAGAAATGGCCCAGGCTGTGGAGACCGATTACATCGGCTCTCCCTGCGGGCAGCTGGATCAGATTATGATCCTGTTTGCCCGGCAGGGCCTGGGCACATACTATCGGCCGCAGGCTCGAACGGTGGAACACGTGCCGTTGGGCGAGGGTCCGGATTTCCGGCTGATGAGCCTGGATACAGGGACCGTGCGTCTCGGGTTGGAGAAATCCACCTACCGCACCCGCAGGACGGAATGCGACCGATTGGTGGAGATGCTCCGGCCGAAATATGGAATCAGGGCCCTGGCCGATGTCAAAGATGCAAAGACCTATCGGAGGATCGTAAAGGAATATGGACCTGAACACCCCGGTCTCTGCGCGCGGCTTAAATATATATTCCATGCCCAGCAGCGGTTCACGGGCATGCTTGAAGCCTGGAAACAGGGGGATATCGCTGCCGTGGGGAGTATCTTCCGGGAGGACGGCATCGGGCTGCGGGACGACTATGAGATTTCAGGGCCGGAGCTCGAAACCATGTGTGACATCGCCCGCACGGTCCAAGGCGTTTTTGGTGAACGCATGCTGGGCGGCGGCGACAAAGGTGCGGCCGGCGCCATTGTGGCTGCGGGACGGGTGGCTGCGCTTAAGGCGGCGGTGGATCGTGCCTATCCCCTAAGCCACCCGGCACAACGCCGTCAATACGCGCTGCACACGCTGCGCCTGGTGGACGGCATCCAGCAGCTCCCAGAGGCGCTGTAAGGCAGGATCCGAGAGGTCCTTATTTCAAGACTTCCCGTGCGTCGAAGCTTCGATACGGAGAAAGGATCTCCAGCGTTTCTTGATCATCATCCGAGAGGGATTCCCCGGCTGCCAGGCGTGTCAGAAGCTCACCCAGCCCAGGCCCCAGCATGAATCCCTGGCCGCACATGCCCACCGCGATCAAATACCCGTCCAGTTCCCGCGCCCTGCCTACCAGAGGGGATCCGTCCGGAGTCATGGGATAGAGACCGCGCCACATGCGGCGGACCCGGATGTTGGCCAGCCGGGGCATAAGCCCCACCATGCGACGGGCCACCATGGGCAAAAAAACACTGGTCTCACGACAGTCGAATCCCCAGAGGCTGGGACTGGGGGTGATGCAGAATATCACCTGGCCGCTGCGCAGCTGAGAAAAGTAGTAGTTCTGCGACCCGGCGGCCGGCCGGATGTCCACCACCATAGGATCGAAAAACGGCGCCACCGGTTCAGTGATGCCGGCCTCATGGGCGTCGGGATCGACCGCCAGCTCCAAGCCGCTGAGCTCGCCCACTTCCTTGGCCCAGGCTCCGGCGGCGTTGACCACCACGTCAGCTCCGTATTCTCCCCGGTCGGTCCGCACCGCGGCCACCTTCCCTCCCTGCGTCACGATGGCGGTCACCCGCTGGTTGAACACGAACTCGGCCCCGGCCTCGAGCGCTTCTTGATAGAAGGCGTGTCCGGCCAGAAGGGTGGAACAGTTCCCGTCTTCCGGTGAGTAGGTCCCGCCGATCAAGCCGATGGGATGCAGGTCGGGCACGATCTTCAGCATGTCCTCCAGATCGTACCAATCGATATTCAGACCGTATCCTTTTTGTACTTTGATGAGGTCCTTGAGGATTCTTTCCTCGTCCGCCCGGCAGGTGACGAAGGTGTAGCCCCCGGTATTCCATTCGATGTTGTGCCCGTAGGTCTTTTCCCAAGTCGTGAGGATTTCCAGGCTGCGCAGGCAAAGACGGATTTTGGCCGGATCCGAGTGGGTGGCGCGGACCCCTCCGATGGCCGCCTTGTTGGATCCCTGGCCCGGGCTGGCCAGTCGATCGATGACCAGGACCCGCATACCCGCCCTCGCCATGGCCATGGCCGTAGGAACACCCACGCTTCCGGCACCCAATATCACGACATCGTAGCGGCGGCGTTCACTCATGGAGCCCATCCTTGAGGCCCGCGAAAACACCCAGAGGGACCTCCATGAACAGGGGTCGTTGGACATTTTTGGTCACTTCTTCGGGAGGAATCCCCTCTTCCCGGAACAAGCGCAGGATCAACGGAGAGCAGGTCTTTCCGCCGCACGATCCCATGCCGGCGCGAGTGACCGCCTTGATCTCGTTCATGTCCCTGGCGCCTGCTTGAATCAGGGCACGGATCTCTCCCACCTTAACGCGCTCACATCGGCAGATAATGGTTTCGTCATCCATGCGTCGAACGGTCTCTTCCATTGCCGCTGTGATCCAAGGCCCCTGGACTTGTATCCCGGCGATCCTTTCCGCAAATTCCGCCGCGGCCCGAACCTGGACCAGAATGGTGCGGTCGTTGCGCTTGACGGCCCGCGTCTTGACAACCTCCACCTGACCCAGCTCCTCCCCTTCCTCATCCACCGCCAACACACGATCACCCTCGCTGATGCTCTCTCCCAGAAATTCATAGGGAATGGTCACGGAGGGGAATTCGGCGTCCTTGCGGTAATCCACCAGGGTGACCGCCAACGCCGGACAGATCACGACGCACTTCTGGCAACCCGTGCATCCGTCTGCGGCTTTTTCTCGGTATTCCGGCAGTTTCCGGATATCATCAGAGTCGATATGGATCAATCGGTTGGGGCATACCGAGGTGCAGGGATTGCAGGGGATTTCTTGATGGCAGTGGAGCACGGGGAACACTCCTACCTTCCGGGGTGCGTGACGGGCTTTTTCCACTCGGCCCGGCTTGGATTTCAGGATTTCGGCCGTGTGGTACCAGTCTTGCGGGATGTCTTCGACACTCTCCCCCAAGGCTTTTGCCACCTCCAGGCCCGATATCTTCCCCGAAAACATGGCGGCAGAGGCCTCGGCAATCTCTTGGGCGTCTCCGGCGGCAAACGCCGGAAGGCCGAATTCCCGCGCCTTTACCAGGAATTCGTCCACCGGATCCAGCCCCACTGCGATCAGCAGGGTGTCGCACGCGAAGCTCTTTTCCGTGCCGGGGAGGGGCGCGAAATTCTCATCCACCTCGGCAATTGTCACCGACTCCACTTGGCTTTCCCCATTGGCGCTCACCACCGTATGCCGCAGATAGACAGGGACCCCCATGCGCACCAGCTTATCCTGGTGGACCTTATAGCCTCCCACCTCGGGCATGGCCTCGGCCAGCCCCACAACATCGATTCCGGCCTGCAGGGCGTGGTATCCGGCGATAAGGCCCACGTTGCCGCCCCCTACGATGAAGAGCCGCTCGGCGGCCCTTACCAGATCGCGATTGACCAGGGTCTGAAAAGCGCCGGCCCCGTAGACTCCCGGGAGGGTGTTGCCGTTGAAGACCAGGTTCTTCTCCCGTGCCCCGGCGGCCACCAGCAGCACCCGGGGTGCGATCAGCTTGTACATATTTTCTTGGAGGACACCGACCCGGTGGTCGCTGAATACGCCCAGGGCAACGCTGTTGAGCCATATTTCCACATCGTCCTGCCGCCGTGCCTCCTCTTCCAGCAGGGTGGCGATATCGATGCCGCGGGTTCCGGCATGTACCGTCTCCAGCGATCCGAAAAAGCGGTGGGTTTGCAGGACCAGTTTCCCGCCTAGGCGGTGCTTGTCGTCGATCAGGAGCGTTCCGATGCCGCGCCGGCCCAATTCGATGGCGGCCGACATTCCGGCCGGCCCGCCTCCGATGATGAGCACCGGGACGCTGACGGTTTCTATGGGAACCTGGGAGCGAGCCGATGTCACCGGTGGAAGTTGGGGAAGGCCGTCCACCGGATTCACCCGCATTCCGGCCTGCAGGGGCGTCATGCAGGATTTTACCGGCCGGCCGTTCACCAGCACCAAGCACTGGGCACACTGACCGTTGGCACAGAAGATCCCCTGCGGGGCTTTGTCCTTGTGATGATGACCGAAGGTACGGAGACCGTTGGCGAACAGAGCGGACGAGAGCATCTCCCCTTTTTGTGCTTTGAGAGGGGCGCCCTGCCAGGTGAATTCGACCTCTTCCCGGGCTTCAATGGGCAGGATGGGGTGCCTATGAATGCGGTACTCAGACATAAGTCGTTCCTTCATAAAGGCGCAGTCCGCCGCGGATCATAGGCGAGACATCTGTTTTCCTCGCCGCACTGCGGACGCTGCGAATCAGGCATGCAAAATAGCACACGACATTATACCTGAACCAGAGGAAAAATAAACGCCAATTTAGGTGAGTTTCTTTTTTGATGGAGGGACAGGCCCCTACTTCAGTCAGCCAGTTATTTCCCTACCAAGCCGCCTTGCTTCGGGATTCGATCATCGGCTTCGATCTCGGTTAAGGATAAGACCGTTTACTCCTGTGCAATGGATCGGCCGCAGTGCGGGCAGGCTTTCCAGTCTTTCTCGACCGCCTTGCCGCATTGGGGACAGACCGTACGCAGGGCGGCCCCGCAGTGGGGGCAGAAGGAAAAACCCTGCGCCACCGGTTCTCGACACTTGGGACAGGATTGATCCGCTGAGCTTTTGACCGGAGCCGTGACCGGCTCCGAGCGGACGATTAGATAGATCAGCAGACCGATCAGATTCCCGATCAGCACCAGCAGGGCCCATAGAATCCCGTTCATGCCGCGGCGTTCGGCGTCTTTGTACACCCAGATGATGACGGCGATCCAGAGGACGAAAAGAGCCAACGAGATGACCGAAGTGGTCGCGAAGCGGGGGAACCAGGGGCCGATATGAATGGTATTCATCTCGGGCATCCCGATGAAATGAAACGCCCCGGTCAAGGCGCCGAAGGGTGCAAGAATGAGCGGGGTCAGCCGCCAGCTGGCCGCAAGGATGAGTAGGACGATCAGGATCAGACCGATGGTTTTTCCTGTGGATGTGGCCATATTAAACCTCCTTGAACATGCCCGTTATCGATGGGCGCAAAGGTGCGGTGAGTCGCTTAGGAGGCATGGGCGCCTCCCGAATCCCAAGCGGATTGGGAACTCTTCCGCCGCCAGGTCTTTAGCAGAATAGGTGCAAACACCAGCATGGCCGCGTTCTGGAGCACCATGGTGACAACGGCCGCGGAAAGCAGTGAGCCGGATTCATCCGCCAGTTCCTGGAGTCCGAAGGCCATGACCGCGGCGGTCAGGAGCACCAGCACCGGGATGACCGCCCAGATGAGCCGCGGGATGGGGAGACGGCGCCAACCTGCGGCCAGGGCCGCGGTGAGGGGGCGGGCGGATCTGACGGCGGCATGGCACCGGGTGCGGGTCTCGGCCGCGACGAGCTCGGATATCTCAGGCTCGGGGAGGGCGGCCAGGCTGCGGCGGAGCGTCTCCAGGTCCCGCTTGAAACCAACGCACGCCTCACAGCTTCGCAAGTGCTCTTCCACGGCCTGATGGGCCTTATCCGGCAGATCGCCTTCCGTGGCGGAGATGATCCAAAGCCGTATCTTTTTACATCGCATCTTCGATCCTCTCGATCATGGGATTCGAATGATAAGCTGACAGTTCTTTCTGGAGGCGACGGACCGCCCGGTGCATCAAGGATTTGACCGTTCCAATCGGGATCCCCAGGATGTCGCCGATCTCAGACTGCTTGAAACCGGAAATTTCCTTAAGGATGAAAACCCGCCGTTGGCGCTCCGGAAGGCTGCCGATAGCCCGGGCGATCTCCCGTTCCAGATCCGCTCGAAAGGCGGCATCCCGGGCTCCGGTTCGGCCCGCTCCGAGGGACGCCTCATTTTGGGCTTCGCTTTCCTGCTGGCGGCGCAAGATAAAAAGGTGCCGGACACGTTTTTTGCGCAGGCTGTCCCGGTGCAAATTGGCGACGATGGTGAAGATCCAGGTCTTTAAGCTCGGCATGTTCACTCTCTCCGGGAGATGTCTGACGATGCGCAACCATGCCTCCTGAAAAAGGTCCTCCGCTTCCCCCCGATCACGAGTCAGATAGTAGGCGAAGCTGAATACCGCTGACCGGTAGCGGTCGTATAGCGCGTCGAAAGTGGGCGGGCATTCCCATACTTTTTCCGCTTCCCGGCGGCCATGGTCATCCGTCATGATATTCGCTCAGGCTCTCCAGAAATCATTAGCATAAACGTTTTAATCCTCGGAAAGTTCTACTCCGGAGAATTTTCGAATCAGGGTCCCGGCGGTTATCTGCCGTATCCGCCCCTGTTCGGCTGCGGTTCCCGTGCTGCAGCGATTTCCAGGACATCTTTCAGTGTGAAGTCCACCCAGAAGATGCCGCACTCCTGCGAGATGTTCTGAGCGATGGTCAAGCCGATGTGCCGGGGGGGGTGTGCCAGGCGGCCCCATATAGAACGGTCACGGGGGTAGCCGATCTGGAAGAACACCGTGTTGGGGTGGAAATATTCCGCCCAATATCGAGTGAATTCCTCCTGCAGATGATCGAGATCTCTAAACATCTGGCTGTCATCCACAAAAATGATATCCCCTCGATAACGCGGAGGCATCCAGCGCCGGTCCCAGTGCTTAAGGAAGAGACGGTAATCCGGATCATGGGACTTGACTCTCTCCTCCCACGTTTTGGCCTCCAGGTCGCTGACTTGGACACCGCGCCCGGGGTGATCCGCTTCCCGGTACCACTCCACATCCACACCGAATCCGATGACACAGGGATGGTGCCGGTATCGGTTCAGAACCAGATCGATCAGAGTTGAAACGTCCGCATGGCCCGGTTCCACCTGAAGAAAGACTTTGATCCCGGCCTGATCGAAATGGTCAAAATACGGTCGATGCAGGTCGTCCTCTACGAAAACTATAGCGTCACGTACTCGGGAGATTCCGGGAAATTCCAAACGGCAGAAGCGGTCGCCGGTTTTTACACCCACGATCCAGAGAAGGCAGGGTGAGGATTGATGAAAGTAGTTGGTCATGGAGATCGCCGCAAGCTCCCACGCCTTAGGGGTCGGGAAAGGCCTGATTCCGTAGCTGGAGGAGCGCACCCCGGCAAAGGAGATATTGGGGGTCGGGCCTTCGAAATCCCGTTTGCGGCCGGTGGTCGATTCGGACAGGCAGAGACCTGCCAGGAATGCCGTGAGAACGGCTGCAGACAGGGCCGCTCGCGGCATCTCCATTCTCTTCATCGGTCTCGGGGCCCGAATCCCCGGTGACGCGGGTTCAGGTCGGCCGCTTTCCTTTTTCTAGATGTCATTCGAGGCCCACGCGGAGTCATTTGACCAACAGCAGGTCCGAAATCATGTCAGGACAGTGTCTTGACGCCCTGCTAACAAGAACGGAGAGCAGCAACCGTAGATCCTTCCTCAGCAAGGCGACGAGGGCTAGGGCTTAAGGGACATCTGGGCTCCCCGCAGGGTGTTTTGGAGAAGCCCGGCGATGGTCATGGGTCCCACGCCTCCCGGTGAAGGGGTTATGGCCCCGGCCACCTCTTTTACCTGGCCGAAATCCACATCACCTACCCAACGGTATCCTCGTTCACTGGAGGGATCGTCGACCCGGTTGCTTCCGACGTCGATGACATAGGCGCCGGATTTGACCCAGTCGGCTTTGACCATCTCCGCCCTCCCCACCGCCGCCACCAGAATATCGGCGCGGCGGCAAACTCCGGGCAGGTCTTTGGTGCGGCTGTGGCAGATGGTCACGGTGGCATTTCGGTGGATCAGCAACATCGCAGCCGGCATGCCCACGATGTTACTGCGCCCCAAGACCACGGCCTCCGCGCCATCGAATACGGCCCCCGCTTCTTCCAGCAGGGTGATTACCCCGGCCGGAGTGCAGGGAATGAACAGGGGTTTACGTCCCTTCATGGCCAGTCGCCCGATGTTAACGGGATGAAAGCCGTCCACATCTTTGTGCAAGGGAATGGTGTTGAGAACCGCTTCTTCGTCCAGATGGCCGGGCAAGGGCAGCTGAACCAGGATGCCGTGGACCTTAGGATCGGCACCCAGCTCTTGCACGAGGCCTTCCACCTCATCCTGGGAGGAATCGGCCGGGAGTTCGTGGCCGAAGGACTCGATTCCGACCTTTTTGCTGCGGTTCCGCTTCATGCGCACGTACTGTCGGGAGGCAGGATCGTCACCCACGATGACGGTCGCCAGTCCGGGCCGCATCCCATGGCGGCCGACCATGTCCTCTACGGCGGCTTTGATCTCTTCTCGTATGCGGCCGGCCACGGCCTCGCCGTCGATGATCTTTGCACTCAATGTCCTTCCTCCTTATGCGGCGGTCGAGAATCCGAAATCGAGGGTAGAATACTCCAACTGCCGACCGGCGTCAACCGGCCGGAAGTTTTGTGTAGGAATTGAACTTTTTAGGTTGGATTTGCGTTGGTATTGATGAGTTAAATCGTAATGAGACGAGGAGACGGACCTTCATGATCAAAAATTATCTCAAGACCGCGTTTCGGAATCTTTTCAAGCACAAAGGATTCTCGCTCATCAACATCGTCGGCTTGGCCATCGGCATGGCCAGCTGTCTCCTGATCCTCCTGTTCGTGGAGCACGAGATGAGCTATGACGGCTTCAATGAACATGCCGACCGGATCCACCGGGTCTGCATGGCGGCCCGTTGGGGCGGGCGGGACTTTGATATCGCGGTGGTTCAGGCGGTGGCGGCGGAGACCATGAAAGCCGAGTTTCCCGAGATCGAGGACACGGTGCGCTTCCGCCGGAGGGGGGACTACATTGTCCAATACCAAGACCACAGCTTTCGTGAAGAGCGCGTGATCTTTGCCGACAACTCGTTTTTTAGCCTGTTCTCGATCCCGCTGCTCAAGGGTGATGCCCGAAGTGCCCTGGCCGCCCCCTATTCCGTGGTCGTGAGCCGCAAGACAGCGGAGAAATATTTCCGTGATGACGACCCCCTAGGCAAGACCTTAAGGCTCGACAACCGCTCCGATTATAAAGTGACCGGGATTTTCGAGGAGATCCCGGACAATTCCCATTTTCATTTCGATGTCATGCTCTCCATGGAATCGCTGGAGGAGAGCCGGGATCCCAAGTGGCTCAGCCAGAATTTCCAAACCTATCTCCTGCTCCGCCCGGATGCCGATCCCGCCGCGCTGGAGGCCAAATTTCCCCAGTTGCTCGAAAAGCACATGTGGCCCCAGTTCGCCGGCGTCCTGGGAAAATCCGTACAGGAACTGCAGCAGTCCTCGGATATGTACGCCAAGTTCTATCTCCAGCCCCTGTGCAGCATCCATCTCCACTCCGATCTGCTGGCCGAGCTCGAGCCCAACAGCGATGTCCGCTACATCTACATCTTTTCCGCCATCGCCCTTTTCGTCCTGATCATCGCCGCCATCAATTTCATGAACCTGGCTACGGCCCGCTCCGCCGGGAGGGCCAAGGAGGTGGGCATACGCAAAGTCCTGGGATCCCATCGACGGCAGCTGGTGCGCCAGTTTCTGACCGAATCCCTGCTGACGAGCCTGGTTTCGGCGCTTTTTGCGGTGGCGCTGGTTTGGGCGTCGCTGCCGCTGTTCAATCAACTCTCGGGAAAAGCCCTCACGATCGGGCATCTGTTTCATGGGTGGATGCTCGTGATCCTGATATTGATAACGGCCTTGACGGGTTTTTTGGCCGGGAGTTACCCGGCTTTTTTCATCTCCTCTTTCCAGCCGGTGAGCGTTTTGCGGGGCCGCATGAAGGCAGGATTCAAATCCGGTGTCCTGCGCAGCGTGCTGGTGGTTTTTCAATTCTCGGCATCCATCGTTCTCATCGTCGGGACCGTCGTGGTCTATCATCAACTCCATTACATACAAAACAAGAAACTGGGATTCGACAAGGAACAGGTCCTGGTCCTCGACAATGCCTATCTGCTCGGTGACCAGTCCAAAGCCTTCAAGGACGCGATGACGTCGCATTCTCAAATCCTCAATGCCACCATTTCAGGCTACCTTCCCATCCCTTCCAACCGCAACAATTCGGCCGTTTTCCCCGAAGGCGAGCGGGACGATCCCCATGCGACGTCCTTCCAAAACTGGGTTGTGGATCATGATTACATCGAAACGCTGGGAATGAAGATTCTGCAGGGCCGGAATTTTTCCCGCCAATTTGCCACCGACGAATCTGCGGCGATAATAAATCAATCCGTGGCCAGGCAGTTCCAGTGGGAGAATCCGGTGGGCAGAAGGGTGGGACGGATCCTCAACCAGAAGGGAGAGGTCGGCCTCTATACGGTCATCGGGGTGGTGGAGGATTTTCATTTCGAGTCTCTGCGGGAGAACATCGGACCGTTGGTTATTTATTTGGGGGAGATTCTTGATTTTATGTCATTCCTGCTCAAAACCCGCTATGTTTCCGAGACCATCGCACTGCTGGGACGGACCTGGAAGGAATTTCTTCCCGGCCAGCCCTTCGAGTACTTTTTCCTGGACGATCGCTTTGATGGGATGTACCGGGCCGAACAGCGGATCGGCCAGATCTTCAGCGGCTTTGCGGTTCTGGCCGTTCTCATCGGCTGCCTCGGGCTATTCGGATTGGCGGCCTTCACCGCCGATCAGCGCACCAAGGAGATCGGGATCCGCAAGGTGTTGGGAGCGTCTGCCCCCAATATTATCCGGCTGCTGATGAAGGAATTCGTGATCCTGATCGGGATCGCCAATGTGATCGCCTGGCCGCTCGCCTATTTCATAATGCGCCGGTGGCTGCAGGATTTTGCCTATCGTATATCTCCCACCTTCTGGTTTTTCTTGGCGGCGGGGAGCGTTACGCTCGGCGTGGCGCTGTTCACCGTGAGCTTTCAGGCCGTCAAGGCCGCCCTCAAAGATCCCATAAACTCTCTGCGGTATGAGTAGGAGATAAGACGTGATTCGCATTGGCCCGAATCCTCCGGTCGACCGGGCCGAATACATTCGGCCAGCGCGATTGACCCCTCATCTGCTCCTGTGGTAGTGTTGGTCCTTGGGAATTCGGATGGAAAGATGGGGTGGCCCGGCCAGTCTGCTTATAAGGTGGGTGTTCAGCGTTGCACTGCTTTTCCCGCTGGGATCGGCTTATTCCTGCCGAGGTTTTCGGGGGCCGGAAAAAGATCTTCGTTCGCCCAACATCCTTTTGATAATGGCGGACGACCTCGGCTACGAGGGCCTGAGCTGTAACGGAAGCCCGCGCGGCATCGCATCCCGAATGGGAGCCCGCGTCATTCAGGGCGGGAAGGGTTCAACGACCGATGCCGGTACCCACGTCCCACTCATTGCCAGTTGGGGGGGCACTCCGCCGCGGGTTCTACCTGTGATGACTTGATCGATTTCACCGATTTCCTGCCTACGCTGCTGGATGCCGCCGGAGCCTCCCTACCGGAGGGTATGGATGGCCGAAGTTTCTTGTCCCCGGTCTTGGGAAATCCGGGTCGCGCGCGCGACTGGATTTTCTGTCATTATGATCCGCGATGGGGGGAATGGACACGGAAACGCTTTGTCCGAGACAAGCGCTGGAAGCTGTATGGGGATGGGACACTTTTCGATCTCGAGACCGATCTTCTGGAGCTGCAGCCCCTGCCGCTTGAGGCAATGAACCAGGAGGCCGAAGATGCCCGGTTGCGGTTGCAGGGCGTGCTGGACGCAATGCGCTAGATGGAGGTGGGTGAAGCCCTATGACCGCGCGTGAGCTTGTCATCCGGGCGATTTCAGGCCGGCCGATCCCCCGAGCGGCCGTCGGCCCCCAGGCCACCTTTTTTTGTGCGGCCGATGCCGGTGTCGGCCTGCTGGATTTCTCTCTCAACGCAGACGTTCAAGTGGAGTGTCTGTTGCGCTATTATGACCGATACCGGCCGGACGCGGTGTGGATCAGTACCGATACCTGGGTAACGGCCGAGTCTATGGGCGCCCCGGTCAAGAGCAAAGGGCAGAACCTACCTTTGAGCGGACCTTCCCAAGGTTTCATAGCTTCCCCTCGGGACCTGGACCGCATTCCGCCGCCGGATCCCTACACCCAGGGCCGGCAGCCTCTGATGCTTGAGGTGCTGTTTAGGGTGGCCGAAAAAATTGGACGGGAGGTATTTACAGTCGGCTGCTTTGACCAATCTCCCTTCTCGTTGGCCTGCCAAGCCCTTGGTATGACGGCGATGATGACGAAGATCATGGAGGACCGTCCGCTGGTGGACGCGGTCATGGAGAAGAGTCTGGAATATGCACTGGCATATGCCGAGGCCATGGCGGCGTGTGGGGCCGACATGCTGAGCACCGGGGATTCGGCGGCCGGCCTGTTAGGTCGCAACCGTTATGCTTCCATCGCTCTCCCGCTGGAGAAGCGGCTTTTCGGGGGGCTGAAGTCCCGGACACACAAGTATCTATCTTTGCATATCTGTGGGGATACGACAGAGATTATAGCGGATATGGCCGAAAGCGGAGCGCATGTGCTGGAGATCGATCATTTCGTGCGGCTCGAGGATGCGTTTCATGAAGTGGGAGACGTGGTGGCGCTCTGGGGCAACCTCGATTCGGTGTCTGTGTTGCTTCAAAGCCACCGCCAAGAAGTGGAGGCTAAGGCGGCGCGGATTCTCTCCGCGGTCCAAGCCGTCGGCGGATGGAGGCTTATCCTCAGTTCAGGCTGTATCCTCGCTCCCGGCACCCCCTCTGAGAATATTCATGCGCTCATCGATTCCGCACATAAATTTCAGGTCTTATAACGGCGTTTCCCGGACCCTAGGCGCAGGAGGTGTTTTCCCGGGACGCGTATCGCGATCCTGAATGCTTCCATCATCGATCAGAAAGGATGGATTTTTTCCCGGCGCTCACTTTTTGCGATGAGTCTATATCATTATTAGCGGTTTGTAACATCCGGAGTGCTTAAACAAGGGCACGTCGTTGGGGAGGATAGTCGGGGAAATGGGCCCGGTACCAGCGGTGATGGTCGCGCGCCCTCGGAATCAGGTTGGCGGTGGTCCAGATAAAAAAACTCAGCGCGGGTAAGGACCAGACCATCAGGGCGAAGCCGCCCCATTCCACGATCTCGCCGAGAAAGTTGGGACAGGAGATCCAGCGAAACAACCCGCCCCGCGGGATGGCGTAGCGCCCGTGGGCAGTGGACCGCAGGCGGATAAGGATTCGGTCGGATCCCCAGTTGATTCCCAAACCGGCGGCAAACAACGTGATGCCCGACACGAAGCGCCAGTTCCCCATCCAGTGGGCGGGATAGGCCGGAGCGATGGTGCCGAAGTAGTGCCCGTTGATAAAGCCGTTGATGCTGTTGAAGGTGAAGGCGAGAACCACGATCAGCAGGGGCATGCCCTTGGAGGAATGCCGGATACGCAGCGGATAGACGAGGGAGCGGTTTGCGTAATGCAGCACCCATAGCCCGAAAAACAGCCAGGTGACGACATTCTGCCGGTTCGGCCCGATCAGGAAAAAGACACTGAAAACGACGAGTGCCGGGATTTCCATCCAGAACCATCCCCAACGGTTGGGCAGCATGGGGCCCCAGCCGGGCCGCGTATGCCTTCCGTAGGGAACCGAGATCTTGAGCATTATCGGAAAGACCAGCAGCGCAAGGCCGGTCCAGACATAGACGGCCGTATAAAACGCTTGTTCTGTCATGTTTCGGCCAGATAGCCGTGGTCATGGAACCAGGCCAAGGTGTCTTTCAGGGTCTCATCCAGAGGCCGCGGAGAATAGTCCAGATCCCTTACTGCCCGGCCCCGGGATACATGCCGCGGGGAGTGCTGCAGGATATGGAGGGAATCCCGAGTGTAGAGCGGTTCGGTTCCGGTCAGGCGGCAGTGGAATCTCAAGAAAGGCAGGCCCCACCGGGCCAATCCGACGGGGAGGGTCAGGCGGGGGGGAGGGTGTCCGCCGAGGTCCTTCAGTATCGATGCCAGCTCGCGTACGGTTCGCCAGTGTCCGGAGAGAAGGTATCGGGTCCCGGAATGTCCCCTCGGGACCGCAGTGAGGGATGCATCCACCACATCCCTAACATCGACCCAGTCGTAGCCGCCCCGAATCAGGGCCGGGAGCTTCCCCGAATACATGGCGATCAAGGCTTTCCCCATCAGAGAGGGTGAACAATCGTACGGGCCCAACACGGCGGTAGGGTTGAGGATCACCACATCCTGACCGGCAGCAGCCGCCTTCAGCACCGCCTCTTCGGCGAGCGCCTTGGATCGACTGTATGCGAGGCGGTCACGGATGGCCAGCGGCCGGTTCTCGTCCAGGATTTTGTCCAGCGGCTTCGGATCGAGAGCGTGGATGGAGCTGAAATGGATCACCCGCCGGACCCCCGATTCGCGAGCCGCATGCATCAGATTACGAGTTCCCTGCACATTTTTGGCGAAAAGCTCGGATTGTGATCTAACGTGAATGGATATAACGGCGGCCAGATGGAATACCACCTCGATGTCCCGGAGGAGAGTAGACAATGAATCGCGATCCAGCACATCGCCGTCAGTCCGTTCGAGACCGGATTGATGGAGTACGCGGTCATTGTGGTGAATCAGCACCCGCACGGAATGCCCTTGTGCCGTAAGGGCACGGCACAGGTTCATGCCGATGTGACCGCTGGCGCCGGTGACTGCGATGTTCATGGAGAAAACGGGGTTGGTTATATCACAGCTCGAGGCGGCTAGGCAATACTCTCGGAGGAATTGGGATTCACGGCTGCCGGAGGGCTGAGAGGGAGTCCTGCAAAAGCCTGCGGAAGTGGGCCGGATTATGGAGGCCCCAAGTTCCGTCTTTGAGGATGAAATAATAGTTGTACGCCGCCTTGGATTCGGTTGGGGACAGCGATGGATCCGGGGGAAACCGGGGCTCTCCATCCTCTTGGCGGGGAAGGAGCGACCTCAGCTCCTGCATCATCCGACGATAAATTTAATCCAGAGAAGGGTATCGGAAGGAATACCGTCGTACCCATGAAAGCGCAAACCTTTTGTCGTCCGGCTTCGTTATACACCGTGGTCTCAAAAAGTGGTCAAAAAACCTTCACTCCCGGCCTCACTCTCCAGACCGATAAGGCTGTTCTGGAAAACTCTCGAGATGGATTTTTTGCTGTGGGCCTCATGGATGACGTTCGGAATCGGCATCGCCGCGCCGGTTTTGACGTTCAAGAGGTTCATGATCTTCAAGAACACGTTCTCCATCCTGTCTGGGTTGAGGACGTTATGGCAAGAAGGAGAGATTCTCCTGTTTTTGATCATCGGAGTGTTTTCGGTGCTTTTCCCGGCCGCCAAAATCCTGCTCATGTCCGGCATATGGTATATGCGGCCCTTTTCCGATCCGACATCCGACAGACTCCTGCATCATCTGGGATGGACTTGCCGGTGGTCGATGCTGGATGTCTATGTGGTGGCGCTGCTGGTGGTAATCATCCGCCTGGGAGCGCTGGGTCGGGTGCAGGTGCATTGGGGGATCTATGTGTTCGCCCTTTCGGTCATTCTCAGCACGGCGGCTTCCGGCCGTCTTCGACGACGCCTTATAATCCCTCAGGGACCCTTCTTGACGGCCGATGAAGGGTCCAGGTAGCCCACCCGACAGGCGGGGAGGTCGTCTGCCGGATGGAAGGCCATGACAACTCGGAACCGGACTCTCTGCGTTTCGCCTTCGCAGGTGACGGTTTCATGGCGCCACTGTTTCACGGCTGCGATCACCGCTTGATCCAGTTCCGGGACGGACCTGATGATCTTAACGCTTAGGACCCGTCCCAAGCTGTCCGTCTGTGCCTCGACTTCCACTTCCCCCCCGATTCCCCGTTGACGGCATTCCTGGGGATAATCGGGTAAGGTCTGTTTGATCCACCCGAGATTGACCTCTGCCTGCGGCTCAGGTGGCGGAGCGGCGCGTTCTTGATGGGCGGGATGAGGAGTGATGATGATTCCGATGATGATCCCCACCAGGAATATAAAAACCATGACGATGATGAAATTTCGCCAGTGGAGCGTGATGTCTTTGGATTTTGGATAGTCCGATTGGGCCATGAACGATTCCCTTAAATATATATTATACCACCAAATGATAACGATATTCCCCAGGATATGGAAATGCTCTTACTATCGATCGGATCAACTGAGAGAGATAACCCACGGGTTGGCCGCTGCGTATAGGAATGGTGACCATACCTTTTCAGGAAGGATAGCATGAACAACATAAGGAAGGCGAGAATCGTCATATTCTTGGCTGTGGTGCTGCTCCCGTTGTCCGGAGGGTCCGGTGCGGTTCCGGACAGCCCTCAAGATCAGGTCGAGCTGGATGCCGATTCCCGCAAAGCCATTGTGGAGGAGATCGCGGTCCTGCTGAATGCAAATTATGTCTATCCTGAAGTGGGGGAGGAGATGGCCCGGTATATCCGGCGCCAGTGGGAGACCGGTGCCTATGGCGCGATCGGTCGGCTCTACGCTTTCGCCGCGCGCCTCCAGTCGGACCTGCGGGGCATATGCCGTGATCGACACCTGCGTGTGATTTATGATCCGGTCGCGGCCGCCGCCCTGCTGAAAGGCGGCGATGCAGCCCGACAACGGCAGCGCCGCAGGAGCGAAGAGTGGCGCCGTCTGAACTATGGTTTAGAGAAAGTTGAGCGGATGCCCGGCAATATCGGTTATCTGGATCTGCGGTTTTTCGCCGATCCGGTTTATGCACGCGATACCGCGGCCGCGGCCATGGCGCTGCTGGCTCATTGCGATGCCTTAATCATCGACCTCCGCCAAAACGGCGGGGGGTCGCCGCGCATGGTTCAATTTCTGTGCAGTTATTTCTTCGGGCCCGAACCCGTACATTTGAACAGTCTCTATTGGAGGCCCACGGACCACACGGATGAGTTCTGGACCCTTAAGGATCTTCCCGGAAGACGGTTGCCTGACATAGAGCTTTTCATTCTCACCAGCACACGGACGTTTTCCGGCGCAGAGGAGTTCACCTACAACCTGAAAAACCTGAAGCGGGCGACCGTCATAGGAGAAACTACGGGCGGCGGGGCCCATCCGGTAAATCAGAAGGCGGTGAACGACGCCCTGGTAATCGTCATCCCCATCGGGAGGGCCATAAATCCCGTGACCAAGACCAATTGGGAAGGGGTGGGAATCGAACCGGATGTGAAAACCACACGAGAGGATGCGCTGGCAACCGGCCATCTCTTGGCCCTCCAAAAGGTCGCCTCCAAGACCGGTGACGAATCCTGGCGACGGCAGCTGAACGGGCTGATCCGGCAGATCGAGCGGGATTTGGCGGCTCTATCGAAGAAGTGATTCTCACATGCGGTTTCCGCCGCCCACGAACAGCACCTGCCCGGTGATCCATCCCGCTTGTTGGGAAGAAAAGAACAGCACGGCCTGGGCGATGTCTTCTGGGCGGCCGACCCGACGCAGCGGATAGGTTTCCGCCAGCGCCTTTGCGAGCCTCTCCGGCATCCACCCCGTCTGCACGGCACCGGGGGAGACGACGTTGACAGTGATCCCATAAGGCCCCAATTCTTGGGCTGCGGCTCGAGTGTAGCTTTCCATGGCCAGCTTGCTCGCCCCGTAGGACACGTTGGAGGGATGGGCATGGGCGCCGTCGGTGGAGATGTTGACGATTCTGCCCCTGGATGCGCCGCGCCGGATGAAGCGGCGGGCAAATTCGTGCATGAGCAGCGCGACCGCCCGCGAATTGACGGCGAAGTGTCGGTCGTGGGATTCCGATTGAATGGGCTGCATAGGGTATTCCTCTACGAACAACGGATCCTTCCGGATCTCCTGCTGCGGCAGAAATGAGTCCGGTTGATCAAACGCCGCGTTGTTGACCAGGATGTCAATCGGGCCGAACGCCTCTTCGGCCCGGTCGAAGAGCCGGGGAATGTTCTCCGGCTGCGCCAGGTCCGCCTCCCACGCCTGTGCCGCACCGCCTAGTCCGTTGATGGCGTGCAGGACGGCCTCTGGGCCTTGGGTGAGGATGTGGTAGTAGGCGGCTCGACCCGGCTCTTCGGACCTTGCGGCCAAGTCCGGATCGATGCCGCCGTAGGCCGCCGGGTCCAGGCGCAGATAGGTGATAAAAAGCTTGGCCCCCTGCTCCGCCAAGGCCAGGGCGGTGGCCGCGCCGATACCGTGATTGGCGCCGGTAACCAGCGCGACTCGATCTTTGAGGCCGGGATCAATCATGCGGGTTCTCCTGTTGAACCGGTTCGATCGTTCGGCTGATTTCTACTTCACCTCTGATCGATCCGATCATCCAAGGATTATTATATTATTATAATTATAATAATGATCCCTAGCCCACCTTCAGATTGACGCGCCGCTTGATCTTGCCGCCGTGCTGGGAATCCACCCGAAACTCCACCCAGCCCTGGCTGCCCTCCATTTTAACCATGGCGCCGAAGCGCTTGGTCTGCCGACCGGTGAGGCGGAATTCCGTGCCGCTTCCGACAATAGCCTCCACCTGAGCGCTCGTGTGGCTGCGATCCATGGTCGCTGAGCCGGCAGGGATCGGGAGCATGCGGATGTTGCCGGAGGTGACGAGCGAGATCATGTCCTTGCGGGTTCGGTCGAGCTTCAGGGCCCGGTCCGACACGGTGGGGTACTCCCGGTCATTGGTCACCGCCACCTCGATCCAATAGAGGTCCTCCGAGGCAGCATCGACGCTGAGATCCGTGAATTCCACCCGGGGAAACTGGCTGGCGCAGTAGAGCACGAACTGCGCGTTCTTAAGCGCCTCCATCTCGATGTAGCGGGAAGGCGGCGTGCGCCGCAGGTGTTTCTTGGGGGTGCCTCCGATCCAGATCTCGCCCAGGTCCGGGTGACGGACCGGATGCGGCTCGACCCATCCTTCTCCGGTGAGTTCGATGTCGACCCACTTGATGTATTCCTCGTCTGAAACGCGGCCGTCCCCGTCGGTATCGGCATCGAAGTCCGGGGTTCCCCAAAGCTCGATCAGATAGGCGAAGTTCCCCAGCATATCATAGGAAGCCGCCTGGGCCTGGCCGGAGCCGCCTGAGGGAGTGGGACGATAGTTCTTGAGGATGCGGGCTCCCCTGGTGACGATGGCGGTCTGGGCGCGCATGTCTTCCTCATATCCCGGCTGAACACGAATATTAAAGGCCTGGGCGTATTTGTCGGTCTTGCGCATCTCTTCCAGGTATTGCTGGAAGCGCGCTTCCTGGGCGGCGTCCTGCTGGGCCTCCCGCAACCGCGGGGGCGATGTGAACATGATCAGACGGCCGATGTTGTGATAATGGAAACTGGCGAAGATGTTGGGGTGGGTGAGCATGAAGGTGTAGGCATTGCGGGTGCAGGGTTCAGACATGACATAGGGATTGCCGGCCTGGAGATTCCATCCCGAGGGATAATTGCGGTTGGGATCGGGGCCGCCGATGTCGTCCTCGTTGATCATCCCGTCCCCGTCGTTGTCATATCCTTCGCCTCCGATACGGCGGAAGCGCTGCACCTCTTCCTTGGGGTCCTCGATCGGCACAAAACGGCGTTTATCGGCCGAGAGCTTCCATTCCCCGTTCGGATCTTCCATATACATCTCCGAGAGTTCGCCGTCGCCGTCCACATCTTCGGTCCGGTCCTCGTCGTAGAGGCCGTCACCGTCATTGTCTTCGGGACGGAAGGGTTCGCGCGGATTGTTGGGCGTGTTGGGATGCTCTACAAACGAGGCGTTTCCGTCCACATTGAGCCCCGGCAGAATGTAGAATGTGCAGTTATTGACCAGGTCATGGACATAGCGATCGTAATCATAGCGGGTGAGCAGATACCACATGATATAGAGTGAGCAGGTGATGCCGTTGACCTCGTTGCCGTGGACGGCACCGTCCACCCACATGGCCGGCTTGTCCGTGTCTGCCCCGGTATCTTTGGCCGTGATGGTGATGAGAAACTGGTCCCGCCCCATGCGGCTCCTGCCGATGCTCTGGATGCTGGAGAGCCGGGGGTACTGCTTCTGGATATCGTGCATGACCTTGGTCCACTCGGAGTAGGCATAATATCGATTCCAGCTGATGGGGAAATCCAGCTCGCCGTGATAGCCGCCAGGGCTCTTCTGCAGGTTTTTCTGACCCGATGCCGGTCCGGTCAACAACGACAAGATCATCATTATCATCAAGCTCGCAGCGAATCCCGAGACAACACGGCGCATGATTTTCGAATGGGTGGTTTTCATCCTGCCCTCCTCTTACCTGACCTTAATCTCACGGACCTTGGCGCCGCCCTTTTGGGAGGTCACCACCACTTTGAGCGGTGTATCGTCCGACACGGCTACGATCCAGGTGGCCGTCCTGGTGGAGCCGGTTCCCGCGGCTTTAGTGGGCTCGAGGCGCTGCCCTCGACGAAAGGGCATGGGGTAGCCCGGCATGCTGATCGGCATGCGCATCCTGCGCTGTCCTGCTCCGGTAGGAGGGGAAGCGGCCCGGCCCGCCTCGGACCGGTATCCGGGAATCCTCTCCGTTCCTTCCAGCACGCCCAGTACTTGGAACGGGGTTCCCTGCAGGAAAGTCATTTTGTCGCGGTCTCCGATGAGCCACACCACGTCTTCACGGTTTCCCGGCAGCTGGGCGCCGCGGGCTACATGCGTGGCGAGCTTTCCTTGATTGGCGATGACAGCCGTGACCTTGATCACCCGGAAACTGCCTTTGGTTTTGCCTTTGGTTATGGTCACCTGATCGCCCTGAAGGGACGCGGCCGCCTCGCGGGCGCTGTCGGCGCCGTAGAGGATTTCCGCCTTGGCATCGGTGATCACCACCTCGGGCAGCAGTCCCGCCCGAAAAAGCTCGAACTGCCAGTGGGTTTCGCAGACCTTCCGCAGAGGAGGCCCGGGGAGTGCGTTGTTGCGGTAGATGGGTAGCCAGCCGCCGATTTCGCCTTCTCCCAGTTGGGGGTGTTTGAACTTGGCCCAGGGCAGAAAAAGCCTTCCGCCGTATTTTTCCTCTTGGTATTTTATAAGCGCCCTCTCCACCTGAGCGCGGCCGCTCCCTGCTGGAAGGTCCGGGAGATCCGGAATATCCCGCGCAGGATTCCAGAGCTCGGTGGTGATGGCGAAAATCCCGTATTGCGCGTACATCCAATCCGTAGCCATACCGTAGGAATAGCGCCGGTCCTGTTCCTCATTATAGCTCACCCGCCAGCCGCGCGGCAGTTCGTATCCGCGCTGTACGGCATATTTATTCTTTGCGGCCTCCTTCAGCTCCGCCTTGAATTTATCGAGCTCCTGAGGTTTTTGCCAGGCGTCCGGGATCTCCTCTCCGAGCAGCTCGAGATATTTTTTGCCCATGATGAAATCCAGCACCGCCACATCCTTGGGGTGGAGGGCCGGGTGGGGAGCCGTGCCCATGGGGCGGTAGGTGAATCCCCCCGCTGTGTGGTAGTTCTGGGCCATCAATACGTTGGTGTGGTTGGTCAGGAATTCCGCTACGGCGCGGACCTCGGGAGCAGAGGTGGGATAGTCCCCTGAACCGCCGGCGAAGCCATCGTCACGGAACCATCCCTCAGGAAAGTTGCGGTTGAGGTCGATGCCCGCCTCCGTATCTTCCCCGTGCTTGCCGTCGCCGTCATTGTCTCTGTCCTCCATGATCATGGAGTAGCGCGGCTTTTCGGTCCGCTGGTCGCGATCCAGCCGCACCATGATCCTCGGGTCTCGCTCGTCCAGGACATATCGGCCCGCCGGATCGGCATATCGGAAATATGTGATGCGGCCGTCCCCGTTGAGATCGTCCCAACCGTCCTCGTTGATGCGGCCGTCCCCGTCGTCGTCCTTTTGCATGCTGTTTTGCCGCTGGACGATGCCTTTTTCCACGCTGTTGAATACACCGTCCGGATTGATCATGGGAAGGATATAGAATGTCTTCCGGTCGATGAGGCGGGTAATGATCTCATCCGTGCCGTAGCCGATGACCAGCTTGTCTATCGTGTAAAGACATACCTCGGTTCCGGTGAACTCGTTGCCGTGGGTGGCCCCGGTGATGAGGTGCCCAGGCTTGCCCTGATAAGGCTGCATGGGAGGCACGTTCTTGACTCCTTCCCGGCGCATGTTGCGCAGGGATACGTGCCGATCGATGGTGGTTCCGGTTCTCATGTTGGAGATCACCAGCACATAGATCGGCCGCCCCATGGTGCTCCGGCCGATCTCCAGGAGCCGGGTGATGTCGGGATAGGCGCGGGCCACATCTTTCAGGTACTTGACCGTATCCGTGTAGCCGTGGTAGCGGTCGAAGTCGATGGCGACTTTCTGGGCGTCAGCAGCCGGTCCTGCCGCCAAAAAAACACCGAGCAGCAAACAGGCCGGCGCCCAACCTCGCAGTCTTGCTAAATCCATGGCTGTCTCCTCAGGAGGATTTGGATATGCCTAATTTAATCGTTTCAGGTCGAATTGTTAAGATATTTTTCAGGACAATCCGAATATGTCGGTCTCAACGGCACAAAAGTCTAATCCTCGGATTTGAGCCAGGGATCGCGGCCCCCCCCATGCGGCGGACCTTGGCTGCGGACGGGAGAGTCAGGGCCGATAACATAGGAGGATATAAGGCCTTGACGGCTCCTCCCGCAAAGAGCGAGTGGGGTGTCGGTGGATGGGAAGATCTGGTGTGTCCTCTGCGGCGGCCGGGTCTCCGGCGGGTTTATTTTCTTTTTGTGCCGGTGATGGAGGCCTCGCCGAATTCCAGCGAGAGCATACCGTCGAGCTTTTCGTCTGAGACGGTGGCCTCAAAATCAATGAGCATGGCCTGGCCGCCGGCATCGACCTCTACGCTGAAGGAAACTCGCTGGCCCTCGAATTTGAGATTCTGCATGGCTGTTTCGCCGCTTTGTCCCTCGAACTTTCCGGCCAGCTTTCCTTCATCCAAATAAAAAGTGAAGACAAAAGTATACTGTGCGCCTTCGGTCTCGACGTCCCAGATTCCGAGCAGGGGATCATATTTTTGGCTCTGTAGAGCTGTCACCTGTAAGGTCGTACTCAAAACGAGCGCCAGGATACCGCTCCCCAACAAGTAACTCTTCCAAGACTTCATCTTTCTCCTCCCAACAGGCTTCGATAGCGTACACATTAAATATTGATTCTATCATAATTGCAATATGCGCCATTTTTTGGTTTGGAAACCTCCGGCAGGCCGGCATCGGCAGTTCCAGGATTGACCAAGCCTGATTCCCAGTCTCTAGAGTCCTAAAAGGAGAAGAGGCCGCCTTATCATTGAATTCACACCTTGAATCGAACGTTGAATGTGCTGCCGCCGGTCTTGCCGTTAACCGTACCAATGGAACACGCCGCATAAAAAGCCTGGGGGATCCCTTGGGAATCGACCAACAGCTGGGATCGTTCCAGGTGGGCCACGGACAGAAGCGTCCCGTCTTCGAACCTCAGCTGCCTAAGGGAAAAGAGGGAGTTCCGGGAAATTTCCCAATCGACACCATTGGAGGACTTCATCGAGGCCAGATCCGGCTCCGCCCGGGTAATATGACCGGTGAAATCCTTAAAGATGGCATAGAAGCGCTGCGATCTCCGGTGATTCCAGACATAGGGATCCTCTGTGCTGGCGATCCTTCAATCAGCGATCCTGACATCGAACACAAAATCGTCGCGGGCGTCATACGGGCCGGCGGGCGAATCGCCTGCGTTGTGTTCTGATGAAAAATTTGCTACGCTGATAAGACCCCGTCACAGGAGGCAGAACTTGGGGAGAAAAGCTCTCATCGGAATCATATTGGGTTCGGCGTATCTATTCGGGCCGGGTTATGCCCAAGCCGCGGTTGAGATGAGATACGGATTCAAGACGATTTTCGACATCTCACGGCATTGGAGCACGGCGGAAAAGGGAGGCGCGGATTATTCCGTAGAATCCGCCAATCGGTCCGGATATGGTCTGGGGGGCATTCTTCAGGCCGATCTGAGCCCCTATTTCACTCTCCAGCCGGAGGTATTCTTCATCCGAAAGGGATCGGTCCAAAACGTGACCGTGGCCGGCGTGCCGATCGGCCCGATCAGGGCCACCTACATCCTGGACTATCTCGAGCTGCCCGTCATACTCAAGACATACTTCCGTGCCCGTAGGGAGCCGCTGGCTCCCCATCTAGGGATCGGCCCCTATCTCTCATTCTTGGTGCATAATAAATATAAGTTCAAAAACAGCATTCTGGGGGAGTCGGAACAAAAGATCGAGGATCTAAGAACCACCGACTTCGGAGTCGTGTTCGTGTTCGGCCTGGATGTACACGGACCGGATGCTCTCTTCAGTTTCGGTTACCGCTTTTCCATGGGTTTCGTCGACCTGGCTCTCCCCACCGGCCCCGGCTTCCCCGCCATCGATCTGCGCAACCAGTGCCACATGTTCGGCCTGGAGATTATCTTTTAGCCTCTGCCGCACGGGTCTCTGGACGACCCCCGCGCCCCGTCGCGAGGGCAGGAAAAATCTCTCCTCGTTGTCCCACAACGGAAATTTGCTTGGGAAGAGAAACGGGCAGGATAGATTCAGAAGGTCCCGGCCAGGATCCCGCCCAGCACGGCCCAATAGATGGTCGAGATGTAGGGATTGCCGGCGATTCTGCAGGCTCCGCTGTGGCAGCCGATGAATCGGTAATATAGAAATCCGACGATGCCGCCAGCCAGTACTCCCAAGATAATTTTTATCATTTTCTTTTTATCCGCACGCTTGATGATTGAAATCATGGGCTCTGGCCCAAAACTATATCAGTTAATGCTTATATTGTCAATAAAAAAATCTCGCTGAACACGTCCCGGTCCATCGGAGAGAACACCGGACACCATCCTGAGCATGCGGTGTGAAGCTATCAAGGGCAACTTGGAAGAGTCCGGGCCTTCATTACTGATCCTGGCCCAACCAAGAGGACAGGCATCGCCGCAGAGGCATGATTTCTGGCGAGTGAGGAGAGGGAAATTCGACTATTCGTAGCGCAGGCACTCCACAGGATCGGTCAGGGCCGCTTTTAGGGTTTGATAACTCACCGTGAGCAGGGCGATTATCCAGGACGCCGCTCCCGAGAGCAGGAAGATCTCGATGCCGGGTTTGATTCGATATGCGAAGCCCCGCAGCCAAGCCGTTGCGGTGACGTAGGCCACCGGCCAGGCGATTAGGTTTGCCAAGACCACCCAACGCGAGAGTTGTTTGGTCAGAAGGATGACGATCTCCGATACCGAAGAGCCCATGACTTTGCGGATCCCGATCTCCTTGGTGCGCTGCTCGGCTGAATAGGCCGCCATGCCGAACAGCCCCAGGCAGGCGATAAAAACGGCCAGGGAAGCACCGTATCGAACCAGGGATCCGATCCGGCGCTCCACCTTGTACAGGCGGTCGATATCTTCATCCAGAAACGTGTATTCCATGGGAAAATCCGGCGCCATCTCCGTGAGTGTGGATTCGATGAATCGGACCGTCTCGGGAAGATTTTCCGGGTGCATACGGACATACATATCTGTGAACCACCCGGGAGCGATGGCCAGCACCAGCGGACGGATCTCTTCATGTAGGGAGCGGAAGTGGAAGTCTTCGGCCACACCGACGATGAGGCCGTCCCGGTCTCCGTCGAAGGGCAGAGGACAGAATATCCTTTTGCCTAAGGGCGCTTCCATGCCCATCACGCGGGCCGCGGTCTCGTTGATTATAAACGCCTCGCTGACGTCGGAGGAGAAATCGCGGGAAAAATAACGTCCCTGGTCCATCTGAATGTCGAAAATATCGGCATAATCGTAATCCACGGCGTGGATGGCGAAAAAGATATCAGATTCGGGATCCTTTCCCTCCCAGCGCACGTTTTTGGTCCCGAAACGTTTAGTAAACGATCCATTAGTGGCTGAAACCGCGTGAATCCCTGGATGCTGAAGCAGACGGGCTTTTATGGCGTAATAATTGTTCCGCAATCCCCCTCGCAGCTCCATGTTGATAACGTGATCGATGTTGAGGCCCATGTCGGTGTTACGCATGAAGTGGAGCTGACGGTAAATGATCGCGGTCGCTATCAGGAGCAGGATGGAGATGGCAAACTGGGAAACGACCAGCACCTTCCTCAGGAGAGGCTTTTGTGTCGGGGAACCCGGGCTGCCCTTTAAAACGCTCGAGGGCTGAAAGGAAGAAATATAGAGGGCCGGATAAGCCCCGGCGGCCAGCCCGGTCAAGAGGACAACGATTGCCAGGAGGGCCAGGCTGCCGGTATCGAAACGGAACACCAGTTGTTTATCCAATAGCGTGTTGACCCGCGGCAGGAGCATCAAGGTCAGTAGGAAGGCGGTGGCACCCGACAAAGCCGTCAGGAGAAGAGACTCTCCCATGAACTGTCGTGCCAGCTGGGGACGGAGCGCTCCCACCACCTTGCGCAGAGCCACCTCTCGGGCCCGCTTTTCGGAACGGGCCGTGGTCAGATGGATGAAATTTATGCAGGCCATGACTAAGATCAGGATTCCGATACCGGAAAACAGAACCACATAGACGATGGGCCCTCCGCCGTTCGGGTCGTACAGGTGGAGCCGGGTGATGGGACAGAGACTCAGGTTCACGCGGGATGAGGGGAAATGACGCGTCATGGTTCCGGCGATTTTTTGGCCTACGGCCGCGGCGTCGGCCTCCCTGGGTATCCGGACGTAGGTCTTATAGGCCGCAACATCCCAGTCATCGATGCTCATCCCGGAAAGCGTGACAAAATCGAAGGAGAGCAGCAGGTCGAATTCGAAGAGGGTATTGGGAGGGAGATCCTCCAGGACGGCGGTAACCTGGAAATCGTGCCAGGTTCCCCACCACTCGAATGAAACTGTCTTGCCGAGCGGATCCTCGGAGCCAAAAAGCTTTTGGGCCGTACTTTGGGTCAGCACCATGGATTGACGATCGGCGAGGGGATATTCCGGCCTCCCGGTCAGCAGAGGGAAAGAGAACATGTCGAAAAATGACGGATCGACTCCCAGCACCCTGTTTGTGAACAGCTTATCTTGGTATTTCAAGGGGGCGCGGGCATGTCCGAACACTCGGCAGGCATCGATGATATCCGGATACTCTCGTTCCAAAGCGGGGCCGAGGGGACCGGGACCATGGGTGTAGAAATCATCGGCTCCGGTGACTTGCATCATGACCACGTGGAGGGAATCGGCGTCTTGATGAAAACGGTCATAGCTCAATTCCTCCTGGACCCAGAGAAAGATCAGGATGCCGCTGACTATACTCACGGTTAAGCCGGCCACATTTATGAGGGAATAACCCATAAAGCGTTTGAGGTTCCGAATGGCGGTGATGAAACAGTTCTTGAACATGATGAGGCTCCAAATTAGGGAATGACGGGCATAGGCGGGAAGCGAGCGGATGACCTGTCTCCGATACCAGCCTCGCGCACGCTTCGCCCCCCAACTCCCAACCCGCTCCAGAAATTCCTCCTCGAGATCCACTGCCCAGAGAAAATCGTTTTGATACCGGGACATCCGATCCAATAGCCATGCTGTCAGGCGGGGAGGACGGAGGCGCGGAGAGGACATGTGTTTCATCGCTTGCGTGATGCCAACTTTGGGATGCCCGCCCAGATCTTTTGGTGAAGCTCCCGGGAGGATTGAAGCGCGCTGATTCCGGAGGGTGTCAAACGGTAATAGATCTTACTGCGACCTCCCCGCTCGGACACCGGGGCTCCGCGCGATTTGGAGACATAGCCCTTACGGACCAGTTGGTCGAGGAGGTTGTAAAGGGTGCCGTAGATCATTTCTCTCTGGGCCACTTCTGCGATATTTTTACGTATGGCCACCCCGTAGGCCTGATCCTTGAGCCGCCATATCGCGGTCATGACTATCTCTTCGACCAGGGTGAGTACTTTCATCGGTCACTCCTCAATGATTTTTCCGTTTATTACGGACATATATATATACGTAAAATACGGAGAAATGGTTGTTCGATTTCATCGGCCGGGCCGGCTCAGATTCCGGATGGTCTGCTGACCAAAACGGCTGAGGGCGTGCTGTCTATCAGCGGGTTTGCATTGACGGATGGTGACGAGTGTGTTAAGACGTTGTTTCGTAAAAAGCGCTCGGGAGAGATAATCATGACAAAACGACACGCGGCCTTAAGCGGCCTTCTGGCCGCATCGGGAATCTTATTTTCGGCATGTGCACAGGAGACGGCCCCACCGGAACCGGCCGATGAAATCAGGATCCACGACGAGGCCATCACCCTGGATACACATGTGGACATCAGCGTGAACTACGCCACCGAAGCCGTGGATCCGGGCATCGACCATCCACGGCTGCGGGTCGATCTGGTGAAGATGGAAAAGGGAGGCATGGACGGCGTGTTTTTGGCGGTCTTTGTGGGGAACCGGGATGACTTCAGCCCGGAAGCTTATCAAAAAGCCTATGAGACGGCGATCGACCGATTCGATTCCATCCACCGCCTGACCGAGACCATGTACCCCGATCGCTGTGAACTGGCCCTGACCCCGGATGATGTGGTGCGTATCGAAAAATCCGGAAAAAAGGCCATCATGATCGGCATCGAGAATGGATTTCCGATCGGTGAAGATATGACCCGTATCCAGGAATATTATGACCGGGGTGCGCGCTACATCACCCTCTGCCACAGCCGGCACAATCAGATATGTGATTCCTCCGGCCCGGACGAGCCGCTGCACAACGGGATATCCGAGTTCGGGAAGCACGTGGTCGCCGAGATGAACCGTCTGGGCATCATGTGCGATGTTTCCCACATGGGCGAACAATCCTTCCGGGATCTTATGGAGATAAGTCGGGCGCCGGTGATCGCCTCTCACTCGGGATGCGCCGCCCTGAATCCACACAACCGCAACCTCACCGATGATCAGCTCAAAGCCCTGGCGGAAAACGGAGGGGTCATTCAGATCGTGGCCTTGGGCGGATTTCTCAAGGCGGAGACGCCCGAGCACCGGGAGGCGGTACAGAAACTGCGTGAGGAACTGGATCTTCCCGACCGGCGCGCCCTGTTCCGGATGACACCGGAAGAACGTGAAGCCCTGCGCCCCAAGATGGAGGAGTTCGAGCGGCAGAGAAGGGAGCTGGAAAAAGTCTATCCCGCCACCGGCTTGAAGGAAATGGTGGATCATATCGATCATGCCGTAAAGACGATTGGGATCGACCACGTGGGAATCGGCACCGACTTTGACGGCGGCGGCGGCATTCCGGGCTTCGATAACCATGCTGAGGCGCGAAACGTGACCGCCGAGCTGATCCGCCGCGGCTACAGCGATGAAGACATCGTGAAGATCTGGGGGGGGAATCTGCTGCGGGTCTGGCGTGAGGTCGAGCGTGTCGCCTCCGAGCTGTCGGTCAAATAGTCAAACCCTTTGGGGACGCATACGTATTATTTGTTATCGCGATATCCATATTTCCCGGGCGACGCTAATCGAGGGAGCTCGGATGATCGGTACGGAAAGGGAGGTGCAGTATGAAGGCAAGGATAGTAGCCAGGTTTATCGTTCTATTGATAGTGGGGGCAGTCGTGTGGGCCTCGGGAACTGCATTGCAGGCTCAGGACGTGAAGGCGCTCGTGGGGGATTGGAACGGAGCCGTTACGGTCGCGGAGATGGGGGCCGACCTCGAGATCGTCTGCCATTTCGAGCTGGATGAGAGCGGCAACCTCACCGGAACCATCGACTCGCCTTCCCAGGGTGCGTTCGGGCTTGCCCTAGCGGACATCGTGGTGGAGGGGAAGAAGATATCCTTTGGCATCGATGATCCCGGTGTTCCCGGCGATCCGCTTTTCGAGGGGACTTTGGATGAGGCCGGCACCAAGATCAGCGGAGACTTTTCCCAGGGAGGCGCCGCCGGAACTTTCGAATTGACCAAAGAATAGACGCGGCGGATCCTAGGAAGTCATCGCGATTGGCTCGGCGTAAAGCCCTCATTCGATCGGATGTGTTAGAATGATAATCTAGGGGGCACCCCCACAGGAACTTGAGGATTCATGCCGAAAAGACGATTTCTATTCCTGCTGGTGTTCGTTGTTGGATGTGGGGCCTGGTCTGCGAACACGGCCGCCGATTCCGGCCCAGATAAATGGGCGTTCGGCGTCTACACCGGATGGAGCCGGGGCCTGGGATGGGAATTCGATTGGCATTATCGCTCCTCTATATCCGATAGAACCTCCCTCCGATTCCATCTCGGCGGCTACGCTCGCTATGAGATCTCGCGCGCCGTCGGCCTTCAGGTGGATCTCAATCTTCAATCCGGCCGCAATGCATGGACGTTCAGCTACTGGAATCGACCCAAATCATCCGGCGATGACGGCTTTACCATCACCTCGCTCGGTCTGCAGGGGGTCCTCCATGTTTTCCGCCACAAGCGCCTGCGGGCCTATCTTCAGGGAGGGGGAGGCTTCAGCACCGGCCCATGGGGGGAATACGGCGGATTCTCCGAGCTGTACACCCACTTGGCGGCAGGCGGGGGAATCAAACTCAATCTGTCTGCGAGGGAATCAAGCCCTGCTCTATGCCTGGGCGGTGCACTCATCCATTTGATGGATCCCGAGCATGGGGCGGTCCGGACCGCCGATTTCGTGCGCTTCCACCTCGGCGTTGAATTTTAAGGCCGGTCTGGGGCGGAACACGCGGAGATTTTCCGCTCCGGCCGGAGATGCCGGCGATGACACGGGGCGCATGTCGGTAAAGCTCCGATCACACGAAATCCTGATCAGGAAAGAGGACGAGTGACCGCCGAGCCAGCTGCCATCGCGTCCGGTCCTCAGATCCGCTCAGCGCTCAATGAAGCGGCCCCACTGCGGTCTCCACGGCGCGGATCATGTCTTCACGGAACAAAATCTCGGACATGGACTGGAGGTCGTAAGCCATGATGCGGTCGTGGGTCAGGCTGGGGATGTGTTCCCGGATCAGGTCATGGGCTGCCACTACTCCCTTGCCGGGCTGTTGCCGGATGAAATCCAATCCTTGGGCCGCGCACAACAGCTCGATGGCCAGGACCTGCCGGACATTTTGAATGATCTCCGCGCCCTTGAAGGCGGCGATGGTGCCCATGCTGACGTGATCTTCCTGATTGGCCGAGGTCGGAATGGAATCGACCGATGCGGGATGCGCCAATACCTTGTTCTCCGACACCAGGGATGCGGCCGCATACTGGGTGATCATATATCCGGAATTGAGCCCGCCGTCCCTGGTGAGAAAGGGCGGGAGGTTGGAAAGCGCAGGGTCCACCAGGCTCTCGATGCGCCGTTCCGAGATGTTCGCCAGCTCGGCGACACCGATGCCTAAAAAATCCAGGGCCAGGGCGACCGGTTGGCCGTGAAAATTTCCGCAGCTGAGGCTTTCTTTGGTTTCCGGGAAAATGATGGGATTGTCGGTGACGGAATTGATCTCCGTCTCAAGCACGGCCGTCACATAGCGCAGGGCGTCCCGGGTCGCGCCATGGACCTGGGGTATGCAGCGCAGCGAATAGGCATCCTGCACCTTTTCACAGGCTTTGTGGCTCTTCAGGATCTCGCTGTCCTGCAGGAGAAGGCGGATGTTTTCCGCCGCCCGTACCTGGCCGGGATGGGGCCGGAGAGCATGGATGCGGGAATCAAAAGGCACATCCGTTCCCCGCAGAGCTTCGATGGAGCAGGCGGCGGATACATCGGCGGTCTTACACAGGATGAGGCCATCATAGGCGTTAAGCGCCCCGACCGCCGCCATCAACTGGGTGCCGTTGATGAGGGCCAGCCCTTCCTTGGCCTCCAAGATCAGCGGCTTCCATCCGAGCTCCTCCAGCACCACGGCCGCATCGCGGATCCTTCCTCCAAGGCGCACTTTGCCCATCCCGATAAGGGGCAGGGACATGTGGGCCAGGGGAACCAGATCACCACTGGCTCCGACACTCCCTTTCTGCGGGACCAGGGGGTGGATGCCGTGATTGAGGAAGTCGACCAGGCGGGCCAGGGTCTGCCAGCGGATGCCGGAGAAGCCTTTGATGAGGGCATTGATGCGGAGCAACATCATCGCCCGCACCTGATCGTCGCCGATATTGGGACCGGTCCCGGTGGCGTGCGACATGAGCAGATTTTTCTGAAGTTCGCGGACGTGTTCGGTGGGAATCATCACCCGGGCGAAATGCCCGAATCCGGTCGTGATGCCGTACACCACTTTGTTGTCCCGTAGGAAGCCGTCCACGACCGCCGCGCTGTGATCCACCAGGGTGCGGTTTTCGGGAAGAATCTCCACCTTCTCGCCTTTTCGGGCTACCCGCACGACCTTCTCTACGGTCAGGGCTCGTCCGTCCAGTTTCAACATGACGTTCTCCTCTTCTTGCGGTCATTTTCATCTATAGCATATGAAGACGAATGGATGCAATGACATGAAGGTACCCGGGCTTCATGCCTATTTGTTTATAAAAATGAAACTTATTGGGGATTCCTTCGTATGATATGTTTAGAACTATTAAACATATAAGGCCGATGAAGAGGACATGAAGCTATTGACCCGATCCGAGGAATATGTGCTGCTGGCTGTGTGGCGGCTGCAGGGCAACGCCTATACGCTGTCCATCCTGAGTCAGGTTTCGGAAGTGACAGGATACGATTGGCAGCTGGGTGCCATCTATGTGCCTTTGGAGCGGCTGGTCCGGAAGAGGTATCTGCGCCGGTCCAAGTCAGGGCCGACAGGGGAGCGCGGCGGGCGCAGTAAGTTTCTTTACGAATTGACGCCGCTCGGCCATAAGGCCTTGCGCGAGATCCGGGCCGTCCATGACACCGCCTGGGCCGGCCTCCCGAAAATACCCCTCAAGTCGGAAGACGGCGCATGACTCAGCCCACGTCCCGGCCCCCGAGATCAGGCGAATGGCTTCTCCGGCTGTTCGGCCGTCGAGAGAACCGGGAGGAAGCGCTGGGTGACCTGGAGGAGTTCTACCTTCGCGATCTATGGCAAGTCGGAAGCCGGCGCGCTCGTTTTCGATATTTCAGGCGCCTGATCGGGATCTGCGTTTTCCGCTCGGAATTATCCCTGTCCTGGAGGTCGGCCATGTTCAAGAATTATCTCGTCACCGCATCTCGGCATATGCGAAGACAGAAGGGTTATGCATTCATCAACATCGCAGGCCTGACGATAGGCTTGACCGCCTTCTGTCTGATCGCCATGTGGATGCGGCATGAATTCAGCTTCGACCGTTTTCATGTCAAGGCTCCTTTTATTTATAGAGTCGGGGAAAAGCGTCATTTTCCTCAGCAGATACGCACCGGGTATAGGACTCCGGGACCATTGTCCGAGGCGCTTCGCGCCGACTATCCGGAGATTGCCCGCTCGGCGCGGGTGGCCTGGACCGGTGAGCGGGTGATTCGCTTTGGCGACCAGGTGCATTACGAGCGGGATATTCTCTGCGTGGATCCGGAATTTCTCGAAATGTTCACCTTTCCGCTGATTGAGGGGGAAGCGGGCGCGGCCCTTGCCGGGCCCTATACCGTGGTGGTCACCGAGGGCACTGCCGCCAAGTACTTTGGTACGGACAATCCCTTAGGGCAGACTCTGAATCTCGATAACCGCTTCGACTTCACGGTAACCGGCGTGGTGGAGGATGTGCCCGCCAATTCTCATCTTCGCTTCGACATGCTGGTTCCCTTCGACATCGTACAAAAGCTGGGCTGGATAACCGATGCTTGGGACTTCAGCATGGCCTTGACTTATATCGAGCTGATGCGGGGAGTGGATCCCCAGGAGCTGGAAGAGAAGATTGCCGGTGCGGTCCGCACGCATGATTTCGAAACCAACATCGAGCTGTTTCTCCTGCCCCTGACGCGAATCCACCTGTATGCCAATCTCGAAGATCCGGACTCGCCGAACCGTGTCCAGTATGTGGTTGTGTTTTTTCTGGTGGGGCTCCTTATCCTGGGCATGGCCTGTATCAATTTTATGAACCTGGCCACCGCCTTGGCTGAGACCCGCTGTAAGGAGATCGGCCTGCGCAAGGTGGTGGGCGCGGACCGAGGGCACATCGTCCGGCAGTTTTTAAGTGAATCGGTGCTCGTAGCCCTGATGGGGCTGGCGATGTCCCCGCTCCTGATCCAACTTCTCCTGCCGGCTGTGAACCGGATCGCAGGAGAGTCGTTTGCCTTAACGGCCTTTGCCGATCTTCGCCTGATTGGCTTGATCTTCGCCGTCACCCTGCTGACGGGGATCCTTGCCGGCAGCTACCCCGCGCTGTTCCTGTCGGCCTTTAAGCCGTCAAAGGCCTTGAAGGCCCGCCCGACAGCTCCGTTCCAGGGAGTGGTTTTACGCCAGGTCCTGGTGGTGATCCAGATGAGCATTTCCCTGGTACTGATCATCATATCCGTGGTCATCTTTCGACAGATTGATTATCTGAGGAATAAGGACCTGGGCTTCGATCAAGAGCACGTCGTCTCCATCCCGCTGGGCATAAGCAATGCTGAGAATCCCAAGATCTATGAGCGCTTCAAGAGTGAATTGGAGCGCAGCCCCCGGATTTTGACCGTTTCCGGTGCTTTCACGCATCCCACGCGATTCGGGACCCATGCCCAGGATGTGGTCTATAACGGGAGAAGGCTGGATGAAGACATGCCCATCAACCTCACATCCGTGACCTTTGATTTTATAGAGACCCTCCAGATCGAGGTGATCGAGGGGCGCAGTTTCTCCTCGGAATACGGCACGGAGCGGGGAAACCTGATCGTCAACCAGCGCTTTGAAGAAGTCTTGGGCATGGAATCGGCCGTGGACCGTGTCATTTCAATCGGGGAAACCTACCGGGGCCGAGTGGTAGGCGTCATGCGGGACTTCCACCTGGAGGCGGTATCCGGCGAGTTGATCGGACCGCTGGCCCTTTTCCTAGATCCGAACATCAACTATATCTTCGTGCGGCTCGCGCCTGGGGATGTGACTGCCGCATTGAACGTCATGAAAGAATCCTGGAAGGAGGTCGCACCCCACCTTCCGTTCGCCTATTCCTTCTTGGATGAAGATTTCGGCCGTTTGTACCGTGAGGTGGAAAATCTCGGCGCCGGGTTGAAGTATTTAACCCTGTTGGCCGGGTTCATTGCCTGCTTGGGGATGTTGGGGCTGGCCTCCTTCGCCGCCCGCAAACACACCAAGGAGATCGGCGTGCGCAAGATAATGGGGGCCTCCGTTTCCGGACTCATTCTTTACCTGGGCGGTGGATTCGTGAGGCTGGTGCTGGTAGCCAACCTGTTCGCTTGGCCCCTTGCCTGGTGGCTGGGACACGACTGGCTGCAGCGTTTCCCCTATCGTGTGAACCTGAGCCTTTGGGTTTTCCTCTCCGCCGGCCTCATAGTGCTGATCGCCACCCTCATGACCGTGAGTTACCAGATCCTCAAGGCGGCCCGGGTCGATCCCGTCAAATCGCTCCGTTTCGAATGATCGCCGGGATGAGGCGATCGCGGCCGCCAGAAACCGCCTCCCATCCCTTCGGATACGGAGCCGGAATCCTGGCTGACTAATGCTGTCATGTCCTGTCGAAGGGACATTTCACATCGAATCAGGCCTTCCGGCCGCTGAAACGGTTGCTTTCCGAGGTGAATTCGGTTAAGAAATAATCAGGAGGGTATCCCATGAAATCCTTGCTTCGGTCATTCGGTTTGATTTTAGTCCTTTTCCTTGCGATCAATGCTCTGGCACCCCAGGATGAGGCTCCGGTCACCATCGAGCGGGTGCAGGGTCGAGTGTCCTGTTTGTTCGGTCAGGGGGGTAACATCGGAATTCTCGAGGGAGATCTCAGGCTGCTGGTGGTGGATTCCCAATACGCCCGGAACGCGCCCCAGGTCAAGTCGGCCATACAAGAGTTCAACTCGCGGCCCATCCGGCTTCTTGTCAATACCCATTATCACGGCGACCACACCGGAGGGAATCCGATTCTCGGGGAAGGGGCCTCCATCATCAGCCAAAAGAACTGTAAGGCCTCTTTTCTGAAGGGATTGACACCGGAACAGTCGGCGGAGGGCATGGGCGCGCCCCAGCAAACCTATGACACGGACATGACCGTCCAGGTCGGAGAGGAGGAGGTCAAGCTCCTCCATTTCGGGGCCGCACACACCGCGGGAGACACCGTTGTGGTCTTCCAACAGTCCCGGGTCATCCATGCCGGTGATCTCTTTTTTCATGGCCTCCCTCCCTATATCGATGTGGCCGATGGGGCGGATACGGCCAACTGGATCCGTACCATCGAAAAATTGGTGCACGATTATCCGGAGTATAAAGTGATTCCCGGACACGGCCCGGTCACCGACATGAAGGCCTGGAAGGATTTCGGCGCGTATTTGAAGTATCTGCGGGAGCAGGTGGCGGCCGCCATCCAGGCGGGGAAAAACAAGGAGGAGACCCAACGGTCCATAGATCTCTCACGCTTCCAACACATCCCGGATCAGGGGGAATTTCTCACCAAGCGAAACAATATCGGCTGGATCTACGACGAGCTGACGAAGAAATAGCCCGGGTTCCGGGTTCAGAAAAGAGAACCGGAAGGCGCGGTCGGCCAGGTGAGATTTCCCCGACGGACTTCGGAATCCAGCTTGAATCCCAACATCTTATAGATCAGTTTGGCGACGGCGAAGGGGGAATTGCGGTCGGCATCGCGGTAGGCAAGCTCCACGACATCGAATCCTGAGACCTTTTTCGACCGGAAGATGGAGTGCAGCAGGTCGAGTGCCTCGTGCCAAAACAGCCCGCCCGGTTCCGGTGTCCCGGTGCAGGATATGACCCCCCAATCGAAGACATCGGCATCCACGGTGACGAAGACCGGGTCGGGGAGCATGTCCAACGCTTCCTTGACGGCGGGGTTCGCGCGCTTCAGATCGCGCATGGTGTATAGGGGAATGTTGTCCTGTCGCACACGCCGGGCTTCCTCTATCGATATGCTGCGGATGCCCAGTTGAAGCGTGTGTGGTGTGAGTTCCCGGATTCGCGCCATGGCACAGGCATGGCTCAGCCGGCTTCCCTCATATTCATCTCTCAGGTCGGCATGGGCGTCGAGCTGTATGACCGACCGGGTTCCCGCTATCTCTTGCAGGGCCCGGAAAAACCCGCTGGAGATGGAGTGATCGCCCCCGATGACCGCTACCAGCTTGCCGGCTTCCAGGAGCGAGCCGGCGGACTCGACCATGGTGCGGATCATGGCTTCGGGATTCTCTGGGATGCTGGGGGGGAGGGCCGTGAAAATCCCCATCCGATACGGCTCCTGCTCCAGGACCTCATCATAGTATTCCAGATAAAAAGAAGCCTCTAGCACGGCCTCCGGAGCCAGTGCGGCGCCGGATCCGTAAGAGATGCCTCCCTCATAGGGGAACGGCAGGATGGCGGCCGCCGCCCGGGCGAAGTCGCCGAATTCGGAATCCAATCCCAGGAAAGGCTTGGGATGGGGATGCATCAAGAGGCTTCCAGTCTTTGGATGATTTCCGGCATGCGGGCGACCAGCTGCTTGGGGATTTTTTGCGGGCAGGTGTCGATCACATAAGCGCTCAGCAAGGGAAGGATGAGGCTGTATTCGCCCCAAATCTGCACCAGCTTGCCTCCTTCCGCGGAGCGGTACTTTTTCCAGGTCACCGCCTCCTGAAAGGTGCAGCTCGAAAGGCTGCCCTCCCTTTCCACCGCAGTGCTGATCTGGAGTCCGCGGTCGGCGCCGAGATAATCCTTGCGCATGATCTGACTGAGGACCGGCCCGGTCTGCTGGATGAAGTTTTTGGGCCCCCCTCCCCCCAGCTCCACGAACCCGGTTCGGGAAGAGTCATAGACGATGGCGGCCGAATCGAATATATCTCGGCGGGGAAGGAAGTTCAAGGGGTAACCCTGACGATCCGTCAGGATGAAATTCATCGCGATGGAGTGATTGGTGTTGGAATCCCAAAAGACCGGAACACCGAGACCGGCGGCGGCGGCCACGAAGCTCCGTTCCGGATATTTAGCCTTTTCCCGGGTCCAGAGTCCCAGCTGGAGGTTGAACTCCCAACTGGAAAGCTCTTTTCCCGATAGGAGGTCATATCGTTCCAGAATGAAATCCCGAATCAGGGCATCCTGGGCGTCAAGAGTCTCGCGGTCGCGCACGGCGATGTCGTAGATGCGGGTGTCTCCGTGATCTCGGAGTTCTTCGTCGTTTCCATGGGGATGGATGGCTTTGACAGGAAGATCGAAGGCGAAATGCAGGTCATGATAGATCTGGGCGCCGGTGGAACAGATGACATCGATAAACCCGGCTTCCAAGAGCGAGATCAGCATGCCGCCCATACCTCCGGCAATGCCGGCGCCGGCGATGCCTAACCAGATGACGTCCTCGTCCTCGATCATCTGCCTGAAAAGTCGGGCGCCTTGCCAGAGATTGCGCGCTTCAAAAGAGGTCTTTCCCATGTATTTGATAAGCTCGGGAACGGACATGCCTCTTTTGAGCGGCCTCGGTATGATGTCGGGAGCATCCTTGAATAGCGTCTTTTTCAATCTATGATGGGTATCGTTCATGGGTCGGTCTTGGGCATCGCCGATGGTATCAGAGCGGGAGCAAACTTGTCAATCGAGAAGCATCACGGCACATGCGATCACCGTGGTCCAGAGCCCCTCCTTGTGCCCCTCGGCCGACTGGGCCACACTACGGCTGGTGAACTGGCGGTTCCGATCGGCGATATACAGTTCTTTCCTTTCGTCCCAGGCTGTGTCGGGATCGAGCTCGATTCCCAGAGTGGATGCCAGCATGGTGGCGGCCAGGTCTTC
>Ga0180437_10001182_pt1 | contig 45142 bp, 35 predicted proteins | sample SS_ome_4_FD_132410 | JGI IMG/M metagenome (GOLD analysis project Ga0180437, IMG submission 132410) | Hypersaline lake sediment archaeal communities from the Salton Sea, California, USA - SS_3_D_1 metaG | ecosystem: Environmental > Aquatic > Non-marine Saline and Alkaline > Hypersaline >... | reverse complement strand
TCGGTGGAAGAGGGCATCCGGGAGGCGGCCGATGACATGGGGGTCAACGTCCAGGTGTGGGGACCTGAAGAGTTTGATCTGGAAGAGGTAGGGATGCTGATCGATCGCGCTGTGGCTGCTGGGCCGGACGGCATCGCGCTGACCATCGCCGACCTCGAGCAATTGCGCGCTCCTATCCAGCGTGCCATCGACGCCGGCATCCCGGTGGTGGCCTACAACGTCGGAGCTGGACCGGAGGAGGACCAGTTGGACTATCTGACCTATCTTGGCAGCGACGAGAGCCAGGGTGGGTACCTGAGCGCGCTCAGGCTGGCGGCTGTGGGCGGTACCAGGGGAGTATGCATCAATCACCAACCTGGCAACACCGCCTTGGACGCCCGCTGTGAGGGTTTTGTGGGAGCCATGGAGATCAGCGACTTGTCGGCGGCAGTGCTGGAGACCACCTCGGATCCAGTCCAGTCCCAGGCGATCATTGCTGACTACTATGCCAGCAATCCTGATGTCGACATCTTTTTGACCTTGGGGCCGACAGGTGCCACTCCCTTCTATGCCTTCCTGGACGGGGCAGGATTGCAGCCTGGGGCCGTCAAGCACGGCACATTCGACCTGAACGACCAGATCGCCGCCCGGATCGAGGATGGCACTACCCTATTTGCCGTCGAGCAACAGCCTTTCCTGCAGGGTTATGGCGCGGTCAGTATTTTGATGCTCAAGGTGCGATACGGCATCGACCCGGTGTTGCCAGTGACGCCCACCGGCCCCAGTTTCGTCGAAGCACAGAACCTGGGCTTCCAAGTCGATCGCGAGCGACCGGTGAATCTCGTCTTTGTTCAGAAGGCGCTATGCACCTGGGACCCGTTCTGGTGCACAGTGGAGGATGGCATTAATCAAGCAGCCGCGGACATGCGTGTGAACGTGGATCTGCAGGGGGTGGCTGCAGGTCAAGATGAGCAGATGGTTACATTGGTCGATGAAGCGGTGGGTCGGAGGCCGGACGGGCTGGCGCTCACCATCGCCGACCCGGAACAGCTCCGCGCCCCGATCCAGCGGGCGCTGGATTCGGGCATCGAGGTCGTCGCCTACAATGCTGGCGCCGGTCCCCTGGTCGACAACGTGGAGTATCTGACCTACCTGGGCATGGATCAATTCGGGCAATACCAGGGGGGCTACCAGGCTGGGCTCGGGCTGGCAGAGGCAGGGGCTACCCGGGGTGTGTGCCTGAACCACGGTGTCGGCCAGGCCGACCTGGATGCCCGCTGCGAGGGATTTCTCGCCGCCATGACTGAGCGGGGTCTCCCGGCTGACGTGCTGCCCATCAGCACGGACCCTGCCGCAGCGCAGGCCACCATTGCCCAGTTCAGTACCGATAACCCGGGCGTCGATACCTTCTTGACGTTGGGCCCGATTGGCGCCTCAGCCTTCTATGCGTATATCGACGCACAGGGCCTGGGCCCCGGCGATGTCAGGCATGCCGCCTTTGACGTCAATCAAGATGTCCTCGACCGCATCAGGAACGGCACAACCCTATTCGCTATTGGCCAGCAACCGTTCCTGCAGGGCTATGGCACCGTCCAGACCCTGATGCTCAAGATCCGCTATGGCATTAACCCTGTGTTGCCGGTGACACCCACCGGCCCGAGCATTGTGAACCAGGATAACGTCGATCTGGTCGACGAGCTGTTCGATTAGGCGAGGAGGAGTCTAGCAAATGTTGGAAGAAGGAACTGTTGCACCCGACTTTACACTCCCGGCCGATGGGGGCGGAGAGGTGACCGTGTCCAATTATCGCGGCAAAAAAGTCGTTCTCTACTTTTACCCCAAGGACGACACGTCTGGGTGCACAACAGAGGCCTGCAATTTCCGCGATGACTACACACAGATCCTTGGTGCCGGCGCAGTCGTACTGGGTGTCAGTCCCGACAGCATCAAGTCCCACGACAAGTTCAAACTCAAATACGAGCTGCCCTTTGCCCTGCTTAGCGATCCTGACCACCAGGTGGCTGACCTGTATGGCGCCTGGGGTGAGAAAAAGATGTACGGTCGCTCCTACATGGGCATCATCCGCTCCACGTTCATCATAGACGAAGAGGGCGTTATCGCAAAGGTCTTTCCCCGGGTTCGTCCCAAGAATCACAGCCAGGAGGTCGTTGACGCGCTGTCTGGGTTGTAGGGCGCCTTGCTTTGTGGTTCCACGATGACGAGCCTAAGGATCGCCCGCCGATGGTTTGCTGGGGCGTGCATCATGCCGCCTTTTGACCATTACGAGATTCCGTCCAACATCTTGTAGCCCATGGCAGCAACGTATCCTGCAAATGCCAAGAGGGCTGGCTTCCTCCGAAGCCAGCCCTCTCAGATTGCACCGGCCCAGGCCGTGTGCGCAGCATACACGACCGCTTAGGCGGCGTCGTAGCCTGGACCCTCTTCGTAGTACCTGCGGTTCTTGTCGGGCCAGTCGGCATACTCGTCTGGGACCTCGTCGTCAGGGTAGATTGCGTCTACGGGGCACTCCGGCGCGCAGGCACCGCAGTCGATGCAGGTATCGGGGTCGATCCAATAGGCCACCCCCCACTCGGCATCGTCCTCCGGGCCGGCGACGATGCACTCCACCGGGCACACCTCTGCACAACTCCCATCTCGGATGCACGGCTCTGTGATCACGTACGTCATGACAACACCTCCTCTCCAATTCTTTATGGTTTTTCTGGTTTAAGTAGCCAGTGCAATCGTGCTAGCTACAGAAACTCCGCCCGCAGGCTCTCCACTTGCGCAGTGGAGAGAGGTTTCAGTTGCCGGGTGGCAATCGGTCCCGCTCGCAGTCCAGGGACTTGCTCTTCGTATGTAGGCAACTGGGTCTGGTAGATGACGCCGAGGGGGATGCGGTCACCCCATTCTAGCGCTTTCTGGAAAGCGGCCACCCGGTCGCTGGGGTCATAGTCGGTTTCTGCCAAGTCGTAGACTCGCTCCCGGTACCAGTCGTATGTGTTCTTTTTGTTGAACGTCACGCAGGGCTGGAGGATGTCCACCAGCGAATATCCACTGTGTTGTACCGCCAAGGCGATCAGACTGGCCAGGCCCTTGGCATCGCCGGCAAAGCCCCGTGCGATAAAAGTGGCCCCTGCAGCCAGGGACAACGCTACCGGGTTGGCTGCCATCTCAAAGGAACCATCGGGTGAGGTCTTGGTGATAAAGCCGGCATCGCTCGTGGGTGAGTATTGACCCTTGGTCAGGCCATAGATCTGGTTGTTCTGGATCAAGTCGGTGATATCCAGGTTGCGCCGCGCGGTGTGGATGAAATGCCCCATGCCCAGTCCCATCGAATCCCCGTCGCCGTGGACGGTGATCACCTTTAGGCCGTGGTTGGCCAGTTTGGCGCCGGTGGCAATCGGCAGCGGGCGGCCGTGCAGGGTCATAAAGCCGTTCACATTGGCATAGTCAGGCAGCTTGCTGCCGCAGCCGATGCCGCTGACAATAAGTACCTCGTGCGGCGCCAGTCCGGCCTCGACCAGCCCCTGCTTGACGGCATTGAGAATGCCAAAGTCACCGCAGCCGGGGCACCAGGTCGGTTTCACAGAACCTGCATAGTCTTTGACGGTCAGTGCCATGTTATTGAACCTCCTTGAGCCCGGCAAGAATGTCTTCAGGCGAGAACGGCCGCCCGTCGTAACGCGAGATCATGTGGTCCACTTGGATACATGTCTCGCTCTGTAGCAGGCGTCGGAACTGCCCGGTATAGTTGTTCTCTACGGTGACCAGTTTGCCGCCTTGCAGCGCCTCCTTGGCTGCTTCTACCGGGAAAGGCCACAAGTCGCGGAAGTGGACCAATCTCGCCCCACCGTCCAGCCGGTCCACTGCCTCTCGCAGTACGCCGTAGGTAGAGCCCCAGCCCACCAACACGATGGACGCTTCATCAGGACCGTAGCGCGTCGGAGGCCCGATCTCTTGCCGCGCCGTTTCTTGCTTTTGCATGCGCTTCTGCATCATTTTGATGCGGTTATCCATGTCCTCGTTGATGTGACCGAACTCGTCGTGCTCATCGCTGGCTGTGGCGTACACTGCCTTGGGATGGCCCGGAATCGCCCGTGGCGAGATGCCATCCTCGGAGAACTGGTGGCGCTTGTACGGCTCTGTCAGGCCGTCCAGCTCTTCTGCGCTGAGCAGTTTGCCCCGATCGATCTTTACGCCGTCAAAGTCGATATTCTCCACCTCGATGGTGCGCACCGACGCGGCCAACAGCTGGTCAGAGAGCACGATCACGGGGGTCTGGTAGGTTTCTGCCAGGTTGAAAGCCCGCCAGCCGCACTCAAAGCACTCCTCGATGGTGCCGGGAGCCAGCAAGAGGCGAGGGAACTCACCCTGCGACGCGTGGAGCACAAAAAGGAGGTCGCTCTGCTCGGTGCGGGTTGGGAGGCCGGTCGAGGGTCCGCCACGCTGTGCTTCAAAGACAACCAGCGGTACCTCGTTCATGCCGGCCAGGCCCAGCGCCTCAGCCATCAGTGAAAAACCGCCGCCCGAGGTGGCTGTCATGGCCCTTGCTCCGGCAAAGTTGGCGCCGATGGCCATGCAGATCGCAGCAATCTCGTCCTCGGCGTGCTTGGTCACCACGCCGTACTCGTGTTCGTGCTTGGCCATCCACTCGATGATGGAGGTAGCGGGAGTCATGGGGTAGGCCGAGATGAAGCGGCAGCCTCCGGCCAGCGCCCCCAGGGCAAAGGCCGGGTTACCAGACATCAACATGCGCTCTGGTGCGCCGGGCACTTCTTTCAGCTTCCACTCAAAGTCGGCGGCGTACTGCTCCTGGGCGTAGAGGTAGGCAGCACGGGCTACCCGCAGGTTGGCGGCCACGACTTCGCCTCCCTTGCGCTTAAAATTCTGGCGGATGATGTCCGCCAACCGCTCGTAGGAGTATTCCACCACACCGGCCGCTGCGCCCAGTGCGGCGGTGTTGGCCATCACCCGCTCACCGTGCTCCTTGGCGATCTCGATCAGCGGTACCGGCATTGCCTTGCGCCCTCTGCCCGAAATGGTCCGCCTGTCCACCTTCAGCCCATCGTCGTAGATGATACCCCCACCTTTGGCAACTTCATCATTGTAGGCTTCCAGTGCTTCCTTGTTCAATGGGAGAAGGATGTGTACGGCATCCTCGTGGCAGTAGAGGGGCTTCTCGTGAACGCGAACCTGGTAAAAGTTCAGGCCCCCCCGGATGCGGGACATATAGTCCTGGAGGCCGAAAATGTGCAGTCCGCCCTTGGCCAGGGCTTGGGCGAATCCGGCGCCGCTCGATTCGACGCCTTGGCCCGCCGCTCCTGCGATCTTGAAGGTTATGTTGTTGACTGTTGTCATACAGTACTACTCCTCAGTACACTAGTGGTTATCCGATGTTGCGACACGTTGATCATTCTAGATTGTATCGAGCGGATGGGCCTCCGTCAGTAGGCGCGATCACTCCCTGGGCGCCCGGCCTAGTTTACCACTGTTTTGCCCCGAAAGTCAAATCGCTCAAGGGGTCATTCATCGCCGCCTATTGATTATAGCACAGAACATCGGCGAACGAAATTCATGCGACGCGGTGTTGCGCTTCAGGCCAAGGGATGCTATAATCGTAGGGTGAGAGGCCAAACATGAGCAAAAAAGCCCGCACACCTATTGCCGAATACGACGACTCCTTTGCCATTGAGCTTCCAGGTGACCAGCCAGCCAAAGAGCGCGATCGCCTCGCCGATCAGGCCATTGTGGTGGCTTACGACCGCGTGCCGGGCCGAAAACCGCGATGGCGCCTTCGGGCCCTCCATTTTGACCGCGGTGAATGGACCCGCTCGGGTATCCGCCGCTGGTGGGCGGCTCACGAAGTCCGGTTTCTTGCCCAGGACCAGCTGGACGAACCGATCACCGAGATTTGCCGCTCCTACGATGCCCCAGATCCAAAATTGCCAACCATTGTGCTCTGCCACCGCAACACGCCTATGGTTCCGGCGCGCAAACAGATGGCTGCTTTGAACCGCAAGACAAGGCACTAGTCCCCTATGTCGGGCAGCGTAAAGAGAGCGATTGTCATCGTCGGCGGTTTCAACTCGGTCTGGACCGCCTATTTAAAGATGGCCCGTGATTTGGAGGATGTGACGGGCCTGCCTGCCATTGGGGTACCCCTCATGCCCTGGCATTGGTGGCTGGCTGGCCGGCGCGAGGATGCCACCAACATCCTGGGCAAGATCGAGGAGACCATCGTATGGGCGCGTCGCAGGTTAGGGGCGAGTCGCTTCATCTTGGTCGGGCATAGCGCAGGGGGTGTAGCAGGTCGACTCTATCTGTGCGACCAGCAGGTGTGGGGCCAAGTCTACGCTGGCCTGGAGCACGTTGACGCCCTGATCACGCTCGGGAGCCCTCACTGTAGTCAGAAAGGCACCGAATTTGGCTGGTTCCTGACTGACAAGGCCAATCGCCTGGTGCCGGGTACGCCCTACGGGCAGGTACGGTACCTCACCGTCGGCGGACGGTTCTTGCAGGGGCACAAGAATGGTAGCTATGAGGAGCGCCGGGCCTTTCGTCTGTATGCTGCCTTTGGCGGGCGGGGAGATACCTGGGGCGATGGCATGATCCCACTTCACTGCGCGGGCCTAGACAGCGTCGAGAACCTCGTCCTGGATGGCGTGGCCCATTCCCGCAAGGTGGACCGAGTCTGGTATGGGGGCTCAGCAGCTGTCATCCGTGGTTGGTGGCCACAAGACGTGCACCAGCAGGGAGTCGCTCATGCCGAGTGATCTCGTCTCAGCGCCATACAGTGGAAACCACACCCTCTTTCTGTCCGGCCCCCCCGGCTCCGGCAAGACGACCCTGGCGGTGCGCCGCCTGCGTTACCTGCTGGAAGAGGGCGTCCCTGCCGAACAGATACTGATCTTGGTTCCTCAGCGCACCCTGGCTGCACCTTACTATGATGCACTCCACAGCGTCGATTTTCCTGCCGGCGGTGCCGTGGATATTGCGACAACCGGCGGGCTGGCGCGCCGTACCCTCGATCTGTTCTGGCCACTGGTGGCCGGGAAGGTGGGCTTTGCGCATCCGGACCGTCCTCCACGCTTCCTCACCCTGGAGACTGCCCAGTATTACATGGATCGCATTGTCGAGTCGTATGTCGCTGGGGGTGCCTTTGATGGTGTTACCATCTCCCGAGCGCGGCTGGTCAGCCAGGTCATCGACAACCTCAACAAGGCTGCTGCTGTGGGCTTTGGCCCGGACGAGATCGCGACGCGGCTCAAGGATGCCTGGAGTGGCGAGGCGGCCATGCTGCGCATCTACGACCAGGTGCAGTCGGTGGCCCTCGCTTTTCGCCGCGCTTGCCTGGCCGGGAATCTGCTGGACTGGTCGCTTCAGATTGAGGCCTTTCAGAGGCACCTGCTTCCCCTACCCCCGCTCCGCCGCTATCTGTTGAGTGGATATCGCCATCTCATCGTGGACAACGCAGAGGAGGACATCCCTGCGACCCACGACCTGCTAAAGACCTGGTTGCCCCTCTGCGAGTCGGCCCTGGTGATCCATGACACCGATGGTGGGTACCGCGTCTTCCTGGGGGCCGATCCCGAGGGGGCGCTGGCTCTGAGCGCATTGTGTAGTGAGCATGTGATGCTTGGCGAGTCGCACGTCACCGCGCCGGAGGTTGCTGCTCTCGGGATCGAACTGGCAGCCGCTGTGGCCAAGAAGATGTCCCCGCCCCAGACTGACCCGCGCCCCGCTCAGGTGCATCCACCTGAACCGCTTCGCTTCCATCCCCAGATGTTGGACTGGGTGGCGGGGGAGGTATCCCGGCTGGTCGACGAGGAGAAAGTGCCGCAGGGTGAGATTGCCATCCTGGCACCATTTCTCAGCGATGCCCTCCGCTTCTTGCTTACCACGCGACTCAAGGAGTATGGTATCTCGGTGCGCACCCACCGTCCCTCCCGAGAGTTGCGCGAGGAACCCGCTGCTCGCTGCCTGTTGACGTTGGCCAAGTTGGCACATCCGGGCTGGCGCCGGTCTCCTCCCACTGCTGATGTGGCCCATGCCTTGATGCTGGCCATTGCCGACCTCGACCCCGTGCGCGCCCACCTTCTGACTGACATTGTCTACCGCGTGCGGGATGGCGAGCCGTCCCTGTCACCCTTTCACCAGATCGTCCCCAGCACCCAGGAGCGCATCAGCTACCTTCTCGGGGGGCGTTATGACGAGTTGTGGCATTGGCTACGGGAGTACGCTGGGGGCGGTGAGAGTCCAGAAGGGGCTGAAGATGGTGGGGATCTAGACCATTTTCTGAGCCGTTTGTTCGGTGAGCTCTTGTCGCAGCCCGGTTTTGGCTTCCACCGCGATCTCGATGCTGGCAGGACAGCATATAACCTCATAGAATCGGTGCAAAAATTCCGCCACTCCTTCTCCCCTCTCTCCTTGGGGGAAGAAGGGCTGGGGGTGAGGGGGGTTACTCCAACTGGCGAGCTTCCTGAGGTGAGGGGTGATATTCCCTCTGGCAAGACTCCCGAGCCCGCCGAGATGCCTAGACCGATCCCTGGTGATGGTTGGGAAGCTGAGAAGGACCTTAATCTCGAGTATCTAGACATGGTGGAGCGTGGCGTCGTCGCCGCCCAGTACGTCTCCAGTTGGAGAGTCGGTTCCCAGGATGCGGTGCTCCTGGTGCCAGCCTACACCTTCCTGATGATGAACCGTCCGGTGACTATCCAATTCTGGCTTGATGTCGGGAGTGGGGCCTGGTATGAGCGCATCTACCAACCCCTGACCCACCCCTACGTCCTGCGCCGTGGTTGGGATGGGGACCGGACCTGGACCGACGAGGACGAGGTCGGCGTCCGAAACGAGGCCCTGGCCCGTCTTCTGTTGGGACTCACCCGGCGCTGTCGCCGGCGGGTCTATCTGGCCTACAGCGAGCTCAACGAACGAGGCTACGAACAGCAGGGACCGCTGCTCCAGGCGCTCCAAGGCATGCTCCGGCGCCGGGGCAGTGTTGAGAGGTCTGAGCCATGAGTGAGTTCCGGCCCCGCCCTGGTCAAAAAGAGGTCCTGGCCTATACGGGCGGCAAGATGGGCATCTCTGCCGTGCCGGGCAGCGGCAAGACCCGCACCCTGGCTGAACTGGCCGCCGTACTGGTCGCCGAGCACATTGAGGACGACCAGGAGGTGCTGGTTGTCACCCTCGTCAACTCGGCGGTCGACAACTTGAAGGGGCGGATTAACCAGTCGATCAAAGGGCGTGGGCTGCTGCCCAATTTCGGCTACAGGGTTCGTACGCTCCATGGCCTGGCTCACGACATTGTCCGCGAACGGCCAGGATTGGTGGGTCTCTCGGAGGATTTCAGCATCATCGACGAGCGCGAGGCCGATGCCATCCGTGAGGAAGCGGTGGAGACCTGGCTCCGTGCCCACCCCGAGGCCATACTCCCCTATCTTGCACCCGACGTAGACGGCGATCGCGCCGCGTGGGTGCAGCGAACGCATTGGCCTGCCCTGGCTCGTGACATCGCGGGCACCTTTATCAAACGGGCCAAGGATCGGCAGCTTACGCCCGAAGTCCTTGCAGAGCGTCTTGCCCTTGGCGAGGACCAGCTCGGCGGCGAGCGTGCCCACCGTGCGCTCCTTGCCCGGATGGGTGCCGAGATCTATGCCGACTATCAGCGCAGCCTCGCCTACCGGGGGGCGGTAGATTTCGACGACCTGATCCGCTTGGCCCTGGAGGCATTGCAGCGCGATCCTGATTACTTGGCCCGGCTCCGGCATCGCTGGCCCTACGTCCTGGAGGACGAAGCCCAGGACTCCAGCGAGCTCCAGGAAAAGATACTGCGGCTGATGGTGGGCGATGCTGGTAACTGGGTGCGCGTCGGCGATCCCAACCAGGCCATCTATGAGACTTTTACCAACGCCGACCCTGCCTTCCTTCGAAGGTATCTCAAGGAGGAGGGTGTCACGCAGGTGCCCATGCTGGTGTCGGGGCGTTCCCAGCCGGCGATAATCGACCTGGCCAATCATTTGGTGGATTGGACTGCTGAGAAACACCCCACAGAGGATGTCCGGGGCGCTTTTCTCCCGCAGCATATCATACCCACCGGCCCCGGCGATCCCCAGCCCAACCCGACCGCCGATGGGGCAACCGTGCAACTCGTGGATCAAGCCTTCACCCCAGATCCGGAACTCGTTGCTGTGGCTGATTGGCTGGAGAAATGGGCCGATGCCCAGGAGAACGAGACCAGAGAGGAGGAGCGCGAGTCGTGCGCCGCCCTCATTCCGCGCAACCAGCGCGGCTTTGCGCTGATCGACATCCTGAAAGCGCGAAATGTCCCGCATGTCGAACTGCTGCGCTCCACCAGCGTCACGCGGGCGACCGCAGGGGCCTTGGGCAACCTACTCCGCTGTCTGGCCGATCCCACCTCAGCACGCAAGCTGGCGACCGCCTTCCAGGTCTGGCGACGTGACGACCGCGACGATCCAGAGGCAAAGGCCCGCACCGAGACCGTGAGCAAGCGCATCCGCGGATGTCAGGCTGTGGAGGCTTATCTCTGGCCCCGCGCCGAGCACGATTGGCTGGCCCCTTTGATGCCTCAGCTACTGGAAGACGAACTGGTGCTGTTGACCGGTTTCCGCGAAGTGGCCCGCCGCTGGCACCAGGCCGCGCTATTACCGATTGACCAACTGATCCTGACCCTGGCCAACGACCTCTTCCGCGAGCCGGCACAACTGGCCCTGGCGCACAAGCTGGCGGGGCTCCTGCGTACTGTGGCCGATGCCCACCCCACCTACCGCTTGGTGGAATTGGTGGAAGAACTGGCTGTCATTGCCCGAAATGAACGCCGTTTCCTGGGTTTTGCCAGTGAGGATAGCGGCTTTGAGCCGCCCAAGGGCCAGGTCACCGTGGCGACCATGCATAAGGCCAAGGGCCTGGAGTGGGACCGCGTCTACCTGCTATCGGTCAATAACTACAACTTTCCCTCTGGCATGGGCCACGATCGCTACATTGCCGAGCGCTGGTTCATCCGCGATCGCCTGAACCTCGAAGCGGAAGCCCTCGCCCAATTGGAGGCTCTGGCGGACGTAGGGTCTCCTCAGCAATCCATTGTCGCTGAGGCTCACGCAACGCAGCAAGCCCGCCTGAACTATATCTCTGAGCGCCTGCGTCTGCTGTACGTCGGCATCACCCGTGCCAAACGTGATCTGATCATCACCTGGAACACCGGCCGCCGTCGCGCGGAGAAGCTTCAGCAGGCTGTGCCTTTTATTGCCCTGCATGAGTACTGGCAGCAGGATCCAGAAGGGGAGCCCTAGACTGAATGCAAGGCTTCGTTTCCCATCTCGTACGCGAAAGGAGCCACTCGTGTCGTTACCGGACACGTTCCAGTTCACTCAGGCAAAGCTTCAGGACTATGACGATTGCCCGAGGCGTTTTCAACTGCGCTACGTCTTGATGCAGCCCTGGCCGGCCCTCATCACCGGACAGCCCGGTGAATACGATCGCCACGTGGCACGGGGCAGGGACTTTCACCGCCTGGCCCACCAGTACACACTTGGCCTAGATCCCGGCCGCCTGGAAGAAACCATTCACGATCCCATTTTGCTTCAATGGTGGAAGACCTTTCTGGAGAACCCACCGGCTGGCCTGCCTACTGCGCTGCGCAGAGCCGAGGTAGTTGTCGCTGCCCCTCTGGGCGGCTACCGCCTGATGGCCAGATTTGATCTGCTGGCCGCCGAGCCGGGTGAGCGCCTGGTGCTTGTGGACTGGAAGACCGTGCTCAAGCCAACCCCGCGTTCCGTCCTGTCCCGCCGGCTGCAGACTCGGGTCTACCGCTACTTGGCTGTCGAGGCAGGGGCTGCCTTCAATGGGGGTCGCCCCCCCCAGCCGCACCAGATTGAGATGGTCTACTGGTTTGCTCCGTCTGGAGGCAGGACTGAGAGTTTCCCTTACGACGCCGAACAACATGCTGCGGGACGCCAATCCCTGGTGGATCTCATCGCAGAGATCGCCGCGCATCGGGGAGCAACCTGGCCCCTGACGCCGGACGAACGCCGCTGTCGCTTCTGCAATTACCGCTCTCTCTGCGAACGGGAGGTCAAGCCCGGATTCCTGGAGGACCTGGAGGAGGATCTAGACGCACCTGAACTCGAGATCGATCTCGAACAGATCACCGAGATCGAGTTCTGATCGGGACTCGGTACAGAGCAAAGAGGGCCAGCGTCAGCAGAGGGCAGGTGTCCCGCTTGCCAGAAGCAGCCCGATGCATCACAGTGAATATGGGGGAACTGTAGAAAACACTATGAGCCGGAAACTTCGCATCCTTCTCTTAGCCGTGGCCCTTATTGTGCTTCTGGCCCTCATTGTCTTTGGTTTGGTGCCGCGCCTCGCCCGCCGCATGGGCGTTAGCGTCCCTGGAGGGGCTCCCGGCGTGGTGTCTCTCGATTTGCCGCCCGGCTTTGAGGCTAGTGTCTACGCCCGGGGACTGGACAGCCCGCGATTTATGGCCTATGGCCCCAATGGCGTCCTCTTTGTCGCCGAGATGGGGGCCGGCCGGGTGGTGGCGTTGCCCGATCTCGATGCCGGCGGGACCGGTGATGGATCTGCCGACGAGATTGTCGTCGTCGTAGAAGGCCTCACCCGGCCATCTAGCCTGGCCTTCCATGGGGGGTGGCTCTATGTCGGTGAGACGCACCAGGTGAGCCGCTACCGTCTCGATACCAACCTGGAAGTCCTCGAATCCCAGGTTGTCGTCCCTGACTTGCCGACGGGTGGTGCCCACGTGACACGCACCGTGCTCGTCGGAGCAGACGGGCGTCTCTACGTCTCTGTTGGCTCAAGCTGCAACGTCTGTGAGGAGGAGGATGAGCGCCGCGCTGCCGTCTCGGTGTACGACATGGACGGGCGTGGAGGGCGGCTCTTCGCCTGGGGTTTGCGCAACGCCGTCGGTCTGGCCGTCCATCCCGAGACCGGTGAGATCTGGGCTACGAACAACGGACGTGATTGGTTGGGTGACGACAGTCCCCCGGACACTATCTACATCGTGCGCGACGGGCACGACTATGGTTGGCCCCGCTGCCATAACGGCCGGATTGTGGACCCCGACTATGGGGAGCGAGGGGTCTGCGAAGGTGTAGAGCCGCCAGCCGCTGAGGTCCAGGCTCACTCGGCACCTCTGGGTTTGGCGTTCTACACCGGCGACCAGTTCCCCAGGGAGTACCGGGGTGACCTGTTTGTTGCCTTTCATGGTTCCTGGAATCGCTCCGAGCCTACCGGCTACAAAGTGGTCCACGTACCCTTCGAGGGGCAGGAACCCACTGGGGAGGTTCTCGACTTTGCCACTGGCTGGCTGCAGGATAGCGAAACCGCGCCGGGGCGCCCGGTGGGTCTCGCCATCGCTCCTGATGGGAGCCTGTTGGTTAGCGACGACAAGGCGGGTGCCATATACCGCATCATGTTCCCCTGAGTCGGTCACTGCAGACGAAAGGCTGTATACATGAAACGCTGGCTCGATCCCCAGCCCATCGACGTCCCCGCTGCGCTCCGTGATGCCGTAGGTGGCCATCCGCTTGTGGCAGAGACATTGGCTCGCCGGGGCATCTGCAGCCCCGACGCCGCCCATGCCTTCCTCGACCCCGATGCATACGTGCCTGCATCGCCGTCCGATTTGCCCGATCTCGACTGCGCTGTCACCCGTCTCCAGCAAGCAATCCAGCGGGGTGAGCGCATTGCCGTCTGGGGTGACTTTGATGCTGACGGACAGACCGCCACTGCGGTGCTCCTGGAAAGCCTGCGTGGCCTGGGAGCGGATGTGGTCTCTTTTGTCCCTGCACGCCACGAGGGACACGGCCTTCATGGAGGCGGTCTGCGAGGTCTCATTGCAGGTGGCACCCGGCTGGTCCTCACCTGTGACACCGGCGTGACCGACCACGCCGCTGTGGTTGAGGCAAACAATCTGGGTGCCGAAGTCATCATCACGGACCATCATGTGCCGGGAGAAAGGTTGCCGCAGGCTTTGGCTGTTGTCGATCCCCACCGGCTCGCCTCCCCGGCTCATCCTCTGTCCAAACTGGCAGGCGTGGGTGTGGCCTACCAGTTAACCCGCGCCCTGGACTCAAGCACCGCAGACCATGCCCTCGACATTGTTGCCCTGGGCACTGTTGCCGATGTAGCGGCCCTCACCGGGGACAACCGCTACCTGGTGCAGCGTGGCTTGGAAGCCCTGCGCCACACTCAGCGCCTTGGCCTGCAGGCCATCTGCCAGGCTGCAGACCTCCGTCTTGAAGGCCTCACTGAAGAGCATATCAGCTATGCCCTCGCGCCACGTCTCAACGCTCTGGGGCGTCTAGCTGATGCCAACGCAGGCGTGGAGCTCTTGACCACCGACGACCCGGTCCGCGCCCGCACGCTGGCCACGGAAGTTGAGGCTCTCAATGGTCGCCGGCAGTGGCTCACCAAGCAGATTACCGATGCTGCCTTGGCCCAGATCGACCATGATCCTTCTCTGCTGCGCGAGCACCACGCGCTGGTGCTCAGCCACGCCACGTGGCCCGGGGGCATTGTCGGTATCGTCGCGGGGCGCCTGGCAGAGCGCTTTGACAAACCGGCCGTGCTGATCTCTGCGCCGGAGGGCCAGCTCGCCCGGGGCTCGGCCCGGTCCGTGCCAGGGCTGAACTTGGTCGAGGTGCTTTCCGATTGTGCCAGTCTGTTAGAGCGCTTTGGCGGCCACGCGGGGGCGGCTGGTTTTAGCATTGAGCCGGAACGTATTCCCGAGCTGCGCGCTGCACTATCCCGGGCCGTAGCTATCCGGGCCGACAGCATCCCTGAGCGGACCCTGGTCGTAGATTCTTATGTCGAATTACCTGATCTCACTCTCGACCTGGTGGCCGAGATCGGTCGCCTGGCGCCGTACGGTCCTGGCAACCCGGCGCTAACCCTTGCTGTGCGTGACCTGCGTATCCTCAGCGAGGCGACCATCGGCCGCACTGGCGAGCATCGCCGCGTCACCGTAGAGGATATCCACGATCGTACCCAGACAGTCTTCTGGTGGCAAGGAGCGGACTGGTCCCTGCCACAGGGGCGATTTGACCTGGCCCTCACCCTTCGAGCCAGCGACTTCCGGGGGGTGGCCGAGGTTCAGGCCGAGTGGATCGACGCCCGCGAGTTGCAGCCTGCAGCGGTCCGTGTCTCTCCACCTCGCCCTTCCTTCAAGATCCGCGACTATCGTGCTGAGAAGGATCCAGAAACCGTTCTACGTGCCGTATGCAGCAGAGAAGAGATCCAGGTATGGGTTGAGGGAGTTGTGCTCGAGGGAGTGGAGTCATGCACGCGGCAGCAGTTGAAGCCGGGTCAGCGGCTTGCCATCCTGACGCTGCCCCCAGGGGCGCGGGAATTCAAGACGGCGCTGGCCCGGGCCCAGCCGGAAGAGGTGCTTCTCTTTTCCCAAGACCCTGGCTTGGACGAGCCCGATGCTTTCCTTGCCCGCCTGGCAGGCCTGATCAAATACGCCCTCCGTGTGCGGGAGGGCCGGGTGGACGTGGAGGCGGTGGCTGCGGCGATTGCCCACCGCGCTGTCACCGTGGAAGCTGGTCTCGATTGGCTCGCAGCGCAGGGACAGGTTCGTATCGCAGAACGGGGTAGTGACCGCTGGTTATTGCGGCCGGCCCTCGATCGGCCCGATCCCGGCGCAGCCGAGTCGGCCCGCGTCCGCTTGGAGGCCCTCCTTGCCGAAACCGCCGCCTACCGCGCATATCTGGGCACTGCCCCGGCGGCCACGCTGGCCGATCTTTGATCCTGCCTACCAGGCGCCCGAATCCTCACGCTTTCAACCTACGGTTCTACCAATCTGCTAACCCATAAGCCCCGTCACCAGTGCCAACAAAACCCCACCAGCCATCACGCTGCCCAACTGTCCGGCTGTGTTGGCGCCCATGGCGTGCATGAGGATAAAGTTGTCAAAATCCTCCTCTTGGGCAATTTGTGCGGCCAGCCGTCCGGCCATGGGGAAGGCACTGATGCCTGCTGCACCGATCAAGGGGTTGATCTTGCGGCCGCTCATCACAGACATCAGCTTGCCAAAGAGCAAGCCGGCTACGGTGTCCAGAACAAAGGCCAGCAGGCCCAAGCCGAGGATACTCAGCGACTGCAGATTCAGGAACTTGGACGCGGCCATGGTCGAGCCGACTACCAGTCCCAGGAACAGCGTAGACACGTTGATGATCTCGTTCTCTGCCGATTTGCGCAGCCGGTCCACCACCATGCTCTCGCGGAGGAGGTTGCCCAACATCAACATGCTCACCAGTGGCAGAGAGGCAGGTACCAGCAGCCCAGCCACCAGTGTGATAGCCACGGGAAAGATGATGAGCGCTTTCTTGGAAACCGGTCGGGGCGCGTACTCCATGCGGATCATGCGCTCCTCCTTGGTTGTCAGGAGCCGCATGATTGGAGGCTGGATGATGGGGATGAGGCTCATGTAGGAATAGGCGGCCACGGCGATGGGGGCCAGCAACTCCGGAGCCAGAAGGGCGGAGACGTATATGGCCGTCGGGCCGTCGATGGCTCCGATGACGCCGATGGATGCGGCCTCGTTCAGGGGAAAGCCGATGAGCGCTGCCAGCATCAGCGTACCAAAGATGCCAAACTGCCCGGCAGCGCCAAGCAATACCATCTTGGGTTGGGCAAGGAGGGGACTGAAGTCGATCATTGCCCCTACACCGACAAAGATCAGCAGGGGAAACAACTGGGTACTGATTCCTGCTTCGTATAGCACTGCGAACAGTCCCAGGCCCTCAGTCATGCCCGAAAATGGGATGTTGGCCAAGATACATCCAAATCCAATTGGCAGTAGCAGCACCGGCTCGTACTTTTTGACGATGGCCAGCGCGATCAGCACCGCACCGACCAGGATCATAAGGGCGTTGCCCGGTGTAAAGTTTGCCAACCCCTTGGTCAACTCAGTCCAAAGCTGTGTGAATTCCATGACCTGGCCTCCTGTGGAGTTCTATGCCGACCACAACTTTCTCGATGACTTTGTGCATCAAAAAGGGCACTGCCGCGTCGGTGGGTACGATGGTGTTCAGTTCATCCTCCATCCGCAGGACATCGCCGCTTGGTGTTATGTAAAGTATCTTTTCGACGTTGTTCTCTGCAATCCATCTCGCATTGCGCTACGCGCAGGAGGCTCTACGCAGTGTTCACAATCTCAAATGTATCCCGTGCAATGGCTAGTTCCTCGTTCGTGGGCACGATCAGCACTTTCGTCCGCGAGTCCTCAGCCGTAGCCTCCACGATCCCTCCATCTGTGCGGCGGGCGCGTACACCCTTTATGCCTAGGAATTCCAGTCCCTCGCAGGACCATTCGCAGATCTCGGCAAAGTTCTCGCCGATGCCACCGGTGAAAACCACGCAGTCAAGCCCACCCATTACTGCAGCATAGGCACCTATGTAGCTCTTCACCCGGTGCGTGTAGAGTTTCAACACGAGTGTCGAGCGCTCATAGTGAGGGTGCTCCGGCCCGGTGTGCAGTGCTTCCTCGAAAGTCCTCATATCGCTGGACAATTCCGATAGGCCCAACACGCCGCTTTCCTTGTTCAGCAAATGGTTTATGCCGTCTTCGTCCAGCCTTTCCTTCTCCATCAGAAAGGGTACGATGGCAGGGTCTAGGTCACCGCAGCGAGTACCCATTGCCAGTCCTTCCAATGGCGTAAAGCCCATGCTGGTCGTGGCTGACTGTCCCCTATCTACTGCCGTGACGCTGGCCCCGTTCCCCAGGTGACAAGTTACGATCTTGAGATCCACGATCGGTCGCCCCAGGTACTCTGCGGCCCGGTGAGCAACGTACTTGTGTGAGGTGCCGTGGAATCCATAGCGGCGGATGCCATAAGTCTCGTAGAAACGGTAGGGAATGGCATAGAGAAAAGCGTGAGGTTTCATCGTCTGGTGGAAGGCGGTGTCAAAGACACCAACCTGGGGTACATCTGGCAAGAGTGCAGTCACTGCTTCGATGCCCTGAATATTGGGTGGATTGTGCAAAGGGGCCAGGGGAACATTGTCGTACAGGGCGTGCATCACGTCGCCGTCAATGCGCACTGAGCTGGCAAATTGTTCCCCTCCGTGCACAACGCGATGCCCGACAGCTTCCACTTCTTGTACGCTATCTAGAACACCGTGCTGTGGTGCAACGAGCATGTCCAGGACCAATTGGATAGCATCTTTGTGGTTGCGGACCTGCAAGTTGTCCAGCACCACCTCGCTCTGTGCGGGACGCCTGTGCGTCAAGCGGGGGTTGCCTAGGCCTACCTCTTCCATGATACCGCTGGCCAGCACCACTTCCGAGACAGCGTTCAGTTCAAAGAGTTGGTACTTGACTGAGGAACTGCCACAGTTCAATACGAGAATCTTCATCGCTGATGATCCCTCTGGGAGAATTGTTCCTGGCTTTCAGAGGGTTCAGTGTCTTGGGCCCTCTGTATCGTGCCACCTGCTATGTACAAAAAGACAGAGGAACGCCGCTTGGCAGATTGTGGCCTTCCTCTGTCCAGTGCCTGGATTGTCTCGACGCCATTGTCGCTTCCCTCCAAGCGCTGTCGTCTAGTTGGTCGGGGTGTTCCGACCGTGCAAAGTGTAGCACAGTGCCTGCACACTGTCAAGTGACCGCCCTACTGATGCTCATTTGTCACTAGAAAGGAAGCATCCCGGCAAGCCCAGCGCCAGGGAACCCCAGTTTCGTTTCTTCGCATAACCTATACATTTTTCAGATCAGCTCGGTAAGCCTTCGGTGTTTCTAAGTAATGACTATGCGAAATATTACCGATCCCTCCAAGTACGTGCAATTGCTGCTACCATCCAGGAACGCTCCGCATCCCACAACCCCTCCCCTCGTACAACATTGGAATCACCGATTGTGCATTGCTGGAGCAAAACGGAAAAGTAGGCGCCCACTATTGCCCGGCCTGTAAGAATGGCTGCCGTCTGTCTGCTGTCTGCCTTGCTGGTTATGCGAAGGCGCCATTGCACTGGTTTTTAGTTTCCCGAAAGCTCAGGTATATTGCGGGCAAACTCTTTCGTACACCGCTATCGTCTCCCTGGCAGCTCTCTTCCATGAGAACTTGGACGCCTGGGCCAGGCTCTGGTCACGCATCCCGGCTCGGAGATCTGGCCGGGTCCAGATATCGTGGATGGTCTGCGCCATCGACTCTACGTCGTGCGGATCAAAATAACGGGCGGCCACGCCACCGACCTCAGGCAGGCTGGAAGTGCTCGAGGAGATTACTGGTGTCCCGCAGGACATCGCTTCCAGGACGGGCAAGCCAAATCCCTCGTAGAGGGACGGTATGACGGCGGTATGGGCTGCGCTGTATAATGCGGGAAGATCGGAGTCCGGTACGTAGCCCGGAAAGTAGACGGCATCTCGCACCTCCAGTTCCTCCAACCGGCTAAAGAAATCGTGATACAGCCAACCCTTGCCGCCCACCACCACGAGCGGCACCTTGAGTCCCCGCTCGCGCAGTCGCTGCAAGGCCTCGATGAGACGCGTGAGGTTCTTGCGCGGTTCGATGGTACCCACGTGGATCAAGAAACTGTCTGGCAAGCTGTACCGCTTGCGCGCCTCTTCCACCAGCCGCTGGGCCACGGGTGTAAATTCAGGCGACGCAGCCTCATAGATCACTGTGACCTTGCCAGGATCCAGCCCGTAATACCGTACAATATCCTGCTTGCTGAACTCTGAGACGGTGATAATGGCGTCAGCCCGCCGGCAAAAAAGGGGCATGGCCATGTTGAGATACCAGTAGTTCAGTCGTTTTTGGTGTTCGGGGAAGAGCGCAAAGATCATGTCGTGGACGGTGAGCACGCAGGGAACTCCCCGCAACGGAGGCAGCAGATGCTCCGTGGCATGGTACAGCTCGACGCCAGGCATAAGCCGGTTGAAACCTATGCCAGCCACCTGCCCCAGCCAGACCGCCATGCGCCACGGCTTGTACCCGGCGCGCACACTGCGAGCGGGGACCGCCTCCAAGCCAGGCACCGGACCAGCCTCCCCGAACCGGTTGTAGAATAGGGCGAACCGCCCCGGTTGCTGGGCGACCAACGCCCGGGCCAGACTCCCGGCGTAGCGTCCAATGCCCGCCTTGCCATGCACGGCTGCTGAGACATCCACATAGATCGGCATTTGTCTCCCTGCTCCCCACCCACTGCGCTCGGTTACCCCACCGGAATCCAGTGTGAACGGTGCGATTGTACCACGTTTCCCGCTAGACGGCAACCATTCTCCCCAGCAGACTGACATTCCGCCTGCTTACCAACTTGCCCTTGACCCCCGATTCGGCTATAATAGCCCACGTCTTCCCGGTCGCAACTGCTCAGGAGGCAAGCCATGAAGTTATCGATCTTGATGCCCGTCTACAACGAACACGAGACCCTGCGCGAGATCCTCGGCCAGGTGCGTGCAGTAGAGTTGCCCGGTGTAGAGAAGGAAATCATCGTGGTAGACGACGGGTCCACCGACGGCTCGCGAGACATTCTTGCCGAGGAGGCCAGGGCAGGCGACCTGCGAGTGTTCTATCACGATCGCAATCTGGGCAAAGGAGCGGCCGTACGCACTGCCATCGACCAGGCCAGCGGCGACCTGCTGCTGATCCAGGACGCCGACCTAGAGTACGATCCCCGTGACTATCCGAAGCTCATTCAGCCCATCATGGAGGGTCGTGTGGCGGTCGTTTATGGCAGCCGATTCCTGGGCCCGCGCAAGGCGATGCTCTTTTGGAATATGCTGGGCAACAAGCTATTGACCCTGACCACCAACATCCTCTTCAATGCCATCTTGAGCGACATGGAGACTTGTTACAAGTGCTTTCGTGCTGACATTGTGAAAGGCATTCCCCTTCACGCACGGCGCTTTGAATTCGAGCCAGAAATCACGGCCAAGGTGCTGAAGCGTGGTCATCGCATCTTTGAGGTCCCGATTTCTTACTACGGCCGCGAGTACTACGAAGGCAAAAAGATCAGTTGGCGCGATGCCCCTATCGCCTTTTGGACGTTGATCAAGTACCGCTTCGTGGATTGAATGCTGTGGTACTTGAGCCTGGATACGCCCCCTCGGCTCGCCAGATGAAGTCGATCCGCCCGCTCCTCCGGTCTGTTCTGCTCCTTGCCATCCTCTGCCTGGGGTTGGCCCTGCGGCTGATGCCCTGGGATCAGAATCGTTTCCTCGAGGACGAGGCACTCTACGCCTACTGGGGTCTGCAGATCGCCACCGGCGCCGATCCTATGCTGGACGAGGAGCCTGTGGACAAGCCACCGCTGTTTCCCTATACGCTGGCGCTGAGCTACTTGCTCTTTTCTGCGCCGCCCGATCCGAGTCCTGGTCCAGGCACTGCCCCAACGCGAGCTGGACACGATGCTTGGCAGCCAACCGAAAGTCCGGCCCGCCTGCCCAGCTTGCTGGCTAGTCTGGCGGGCATTGCACTTCTCTTTGCACTCGGACGGGCACTGTACAAGGATGATAGGGTCGGGTTGCTCGCCGCCCTGCTCCTGGCGCTATCACCCTTTGACATCCTGTTTGCCTCGACGGCCTTCACAGACCCGCTGATGACCGCCTTTGTGCTGGGGGCGCTCCTGGCGGCTGCTGGGCGGCGCCTCGCGATAGCTGGCCTGCTGGCCGGTCTGGCGGCTGCCACCAAGCAGCAGGGGCTTCTCTTTCTTCCCCTCGTGGCAATCCTTGGCCTATACGCCACGGTAGACCGCCCCCGGTGGTCCAATCGCACCTGGACCTCCTGGCTGGGATTTGGCCTCGGCTTTGTCGCCGTTGCCGCGGGTGTGCTGTGGTGGGATTCGGCCCGGCTACAAGAGCCCGGATTCTGGGAACAGGGTTTGGTGAGCTACGGTGGACTGGGTCCTGCCCAGCCGCAGGGTTTGATCCAACGGGCGGTTGCCTGGCTGCAACTGGTCGGCAGCTTTTGGCCTTCAGCATGGTTCAATACCCTGTTGCTCTGCGCGATCCCACTCTGGCTCATCGGCAGCCTTTTTGTCCGTCGCATCCCCAGACCGGGCAGATTTGACCTACTATTGTCGATCTTTGTTGCCGGGTACCTTCTGCTTCACTGGCTGGTCAGGTTTCAGATATGGGACCGCTACCTCTTGCCCATGGTACCCCTGGTAGCCCTGCTGGCTGCCAGGGCATTCATCTCTCTCGGCGATGCCTTGCCAGGAGGCACATGGCAAAGGCTGTATACTGCCCTGCTCGACATTGTTATCATCGCTTCCCTGTTTGGACCGCTCGCGATGACTACGCGAAGTGAGCTTCCACTGGGCGGCGATCACGGCGCCTACGATGGCATCGATGAGATCGCTGCCTACATGCGGGTCCAGGCACCACCGGACTCGGTCCTGTACCACTACTGGTTAGGCTACCACCATCGCTTCTATCTCTACGGTGCACCACTCCGTCTTCACTGGTACCCCGACCTGGATGATCTGACCAACGACAGCTTTGTCTATCGCCGGGAACCAAGATACATCGCTATGCCGAGCTGGCGCGACAGTACACCGGCCGCCGCAGCCCTGGATGAGGCAGGAGTGACGCTGGAGCTCGTGCACGAAACCACGCGACGTGACGGTACCGTGTCGTTTCGCCTGTACCGGCTGGAAGGGCCGGACGTACCCTGACGTAACATGCTAGAGACACTGAGACGGCTGCTGAGTCCTGAATACTTGATCGTGTCAGAGCCCGGCCCACTGGGCGGGTTGTGGGCGCTGTATCTGATCCTGGGCATTCTCTTTGCCGCAGGGCTAGCGGTCGCTCTCTGGATGCTGGTGCGACCAGGACGGCGGAGCCAGCCACCCGCGCGGCGGGCCTGGGCCTGGTTTGAGCTATGGGTCTGCCTGGCAGGCTTGGGCACGGTGGTCGGCCGTTTTCTGGGCTGGCCGGGCTGGTCTGCCCGTATCTGGCCTTATTCCCTTGCAGCCCTGGCTCTGGCCGGTGTTGTGGCCTACCGCCTCCGCCGCTTGCGCTTACCTGCCTTTGTAGTTACCCAACTCCGCATCCTCTCCTTCTCCCTTCCTCCACGACAGCCTATCGAGGTACAAGCACAGGAACTCAATACGACACACAGCACCATGCCCCTCACGGCGGGAGAAGAGCGCCATTTGATACCCCCACCGACCGAGTCGGAGGCAAGAAGTGAGATCCCACACCGCAGCTCGAATCTCCAGATACTCCTGGTTCTCAGCCTCCACCTCATGGGCATTGGGCTGGTCACTGTGGGTCGCTGGGGCTGGCCATGGTGGTCCGCCCCACTGGTCCTGCTGCTCCTGTTGACCCCACAGGTGACCGTGCTCCTCCGCTACAGGCGCCCGTCCCTCATGGCCCTGACACCTCTACTGGCTGCCTATGCCGCCACGCTTCTGTGGCTCGCCTACACTATGCTGGACATTACGATCATCGGCTGGCAGGGCCTCACCTTTCCCAATCCCATGGTCTCCCTCTTCTATGTCGATGGTGTGATACTTGCGGCGGTAGCGTACTCAACCCTATGTCAACTACACATTACGTCAACAATCACAGGGAAACCAGCCAGGTTCTGGCGCTGGGCGGTGGCTGCCCTGTTGATCCTAACCCTGACGTGGGCCGCCACCGTCTACTTTGGCAAGCGTACCCATGGCGCGACTGCCAGCGATCCGTACGCATACGCGCAGATGGGCGTCGACCTGGCAGAGCGAGGTACCTTCCTGCACCGTTATTCGCTATTCGAACAAGTGATCCCATTGGACATTGCCTGGGCGCCCCTCCAGCCAGTTGGTTACCATATCCCTCGCAATGACCTGGGGGACTGCCCCAGTGTGTGGGCCACGGGCGCGTCGGTACTGCTGGCCGCAGGATACAAGCTGCTGGGAGAGGTCGGGCTGTATGTCACTACGCCAGTCGTAGCACTGTTGGCCCTGGCAGCCACTTGGGCCCTAGTCCAGGAGACATTGCGCCGGGAATCCCACTCCGTGCGCTACCTGACTGCCGCCTTGACCCTGGCCCTGCTTGCCACTTCGCCTGAGCACGTGGACAGACTCCTCGTGCCCATGGCCGACGCTCCAGCCCAACTCTTCACTGTGCTCGCCCTGCTGTTTTTGGTGCGGGGCATGCACCACCTAGAGGACGGGCACCATGCCCTCTGGCCTTTCCTTCTGGCGGGCATATGCTTCGGCTGGGCCTATTGGGTCCGCCATACCCAGCTCGTGCTTGCCCTACCCGCCATCATGGCCCTCCTGCTGGGCACCCGCACCCGCTGGCACGCCAGAGCTGACTCGGAATCCCGTCGCTGGTCATTGACCATTCGTCCCTTGCTCGTCTTTTCTGCCGCCGCCTTCGTCGCAGCCATGCCCGACATCATCTACCGCTGGAGAGTATTCGGAGGTCCTTTGGCCACCGAGACCACCGAGCTTCCCCTCATGGGTCTGCAACACATCGGGCCCGTGGCCTGGCAGATGTTGCGCGACGCCCTGGCTGCTGGAGAATGGGGCTATCTCTTCCCCCTCGCCCTCTACGGGGCGTACCGGCTGATCCGGCGGCATCTGCATGAAGCCATCGTGCTGGGCAGCGCCTTTGTCGCTGTGCTGCTCGTTCACCTCACCTACCACTCCCTCCGCTTGCGCGACCTGATCTCCCTCTTTCCGCTGCTCGACCTGGCGGTAGCCTATGGGGCGGTGGTCTTGGTCCGGCGGATCCAGGCCCTTGCCCGGAACCGTGCGCCCCGGTTGGGTGCCCTGCTGCTGCCAGCCGCGGTCATTTCCTGGGTGATCCTGAGCCTGGCACTCTCCCGGTGGGCCATGATCGACAATATGTGGAAGAGGGGCTGGGCCTCCTTTGGTTACATGCGGCCCGAGCATCGTGCCGCCTTCGACCGCCTCGCAGAACTGACGTCTCCCGAGGCAGTGATCGGTGCCTCGTTGAACGCTGGCGCAGTGATGCTGTACGCCGAGCGCGACGCCGTCCGCCCTTATGATAGCTGGACGGGCGAAGAGTGGGCCGCTTTCCTGGAAGCCATGGAGGCCAACCAGCGGCCGGTCTACCTCCTCGACGACGGAGGGCTTATGGCAGACTTTATCGAAGCTCAGGATGCCCGCTTCCTGCTGACGCCTGTAGAAGAATTGCAGATACCCCTATTCTATACCAGGGATCGAGAAACGGGATGGCTGTACCAACTGGAGTGGGAACCGTGATAACGACAAAGGAACGGTGGATCGACCTGGGGGCTCTGGCGGCCCTGGCCGTGCTTGCGCTGCTCTTTTTCTGGAAGATCGCCCTTACCAACCTCATCCTGACCAGCCAGGACATGTTTGCCTACTTTTACCCTTATCGAGACTTTGCCAACGAAGCGCTGCGCACAGGGCAACTGCCCCTTTGGAACCCGTACCTATTTATGGGCGCACCACTGTTGGCCAACTCACAGGTGGCTGTCCTCTATCCGCTGCATTGGCCCTTGATCTGGCTCTCCCCAGCAAAGCAGGTGGCATGGAGTATCGTGCTCCACATTTGGCTGGCAGGGGCTGGGGCGTATGTGTTCGCCCGCAGGGCAACGCGGCTGCACCCAGTGCCCTCCTTTACCGCGGCCGTCGTCTTTGGCCTCGGTGGGTTTCTCGGTGCTCAGGTTGGACACCTTAACCAGCTCAACGCTTCGGCCTGGCTGCCTTGGCTCCTACTCTGCGTACACGTGGCAGCCCATGATCGGGAGGAGCGCTGGCTGGCCCTGCTCGGCGGCGCAGCTATCGTCGGCCTCATCCTGCTGGCAGGGCACACCCAGACAGCTTACATCGTGCTCTTTGGCGCTGCTACCTTTGCCATCTGGCTGGCCATCCACGGAATCCTGTTGAGACGAGCAAAGCGATCGATCGAGCTGCATGGACTGGCTGCCCTGGTGACCATGGTTCTGATAGGTGGAGTCCTGGCCTTAGGCCAACTGCTGCCCACGCTCGAGCTGTCCCGGCTCTCGGTGCGCAGTGGGGGTTTGCCCTACAACCTGGCCACATCCTTCTCTCTTCCGCCCGGTCAGATCTTTCAGACCTTCCTTCCGCCTCTGATCTGGGAGCCCCCCTTCACAGAGTATGTAGCCTATGTGGGCCTCGTCGGCTTGGGGTTGGCCCTGGTCGGCACATGGAGCACCCTACGCCAGCAGCAACCCGGTGGAGGGGTCCTCGTGCTGGCCCTGGTCGGCGTCTTTTTGGCCTTTGGCCGGTACAATCCCCTCTATTTCCTGTTTTACAAATTGATCCCGGGCTTTGACCTTTTTCGTGCTCCATCCCGGTGGCTGCTCCTGTACAGCTTTGGCGCTGCCCTCCTGGCGGGCATTGGATTGGAAGTCGTCCATGAGCATCGCGCCTGGCGGTGGCGCCGCATCTTGGAGGGAGCACTGGTCTTGCTGCTGGTTGCAGAGCTTTTCCTCGCATCGCGCCGACTCCCCTACAACAATCCCACCGCCCCGGCTGCGTTCCATTCGATGCGCACCGCCCCCGCCCACTTGCTGGCTGACGACAGCGCAGATCCCTTCCGCTTCCTGAGCATGTCAGACATACGCTACGATCCTGGCGACATGGCCGACCTACAGACCATGTACGCATCTACCCTGCCCGAGGAAGCAATCTATGACCTAATCGTGGCCACAAAGGTCAAGGAAGTGATCGGCTTCAATCTGCCGCTTCGCGACCGTATCTACAGCTTGGATGGCTACGATGGAGGGCTGCTTCCCATCAACCGTTATGTCATGCTGGAACATCTCTTTCTGCCAGAAGAAGAGATCTCTCTGGATGGCCGACTCAGGGAACAGCTCCGGCAGATCCCGCCGAACCGGCTGCTGTCGCCACTGAACGTCAAGTACATCATCACCGACAAGACCCAGGATGTCTGGATCGACGACGTGTTCTACGACTTGGAACACACCGCGCCCCTGGGAGAGACCACTCTCACCGATATACCTGGGTTCGAAGCCACCCAGTTGGGCGTCGTGTCCTACCTGAGCGACACCATGGAACTGGCGGATGGAACACCGGTCGCCGAGATCACACTTGCGGGTCTCGAAAACCAGACCACCACTATGCGGCTCCTCGCTGGCGAACATACGTCCGAGGGATTGCACCAGGCTCGATCAGTCAGCCACCGCCAGGCCCGTGTCGGCCATGCCTGGCGCGACAACGTACAGGGCAGCGATTATGTTGCTGCCCTCGACCTCGGACAACCCATGCAACCCGTATCGATTACCGTGCAGTCGCTCCTGCCCGGAGAGCACTTCTACCTGCGCGGGTTGACCCTGATCGACGAACGTACCGGCACCAGCCGGATCCTACCCATTGACCCTGCATACCGCCTCGTACACTCGGGCGATGTGAAGATCTACCAGAACCTCAACGTCCTGCCTCGCGCTTTTGTCGTTCACCAAGCCCGTGTCGTCACCGGCGAAGAAGCCACCCTGGACATCCTGGATGATCCGGGGTTTGACCTTGGAAGTCAGGTTGTCCTCGCCACGGGGCAGCCGCTGGATGCCCAGCCGGCAGCCTCACATGTCGAGATTCTTTCCTATGCTCCCGAGGAGATCGAGCTGCAGGTCACCACCGGAGAAACCGGCTACCTGGTGCTGACCGACACCTACTACCCCGGTTGGACAGCCGCGGTCGACGGGACACCCGTGCCCATCCACCGCGCCGATCTCTATTTCCGGGCGGTGGCTCTGCAACCCGGAGAGCACCAGGTGGTATTTCGCTACCGGCCGGTGGCCACATACGTGGGCCTCGCCGCGAGCTTGTTCGCCTGGCCGGCCTGGGTGTTGGCCTTTGCAGTTGCAGCGCACCATATTGGACGGAAACGGCCAAGTAGTGTATAATGACCATGGGCCGGTGCTCAACATGGTCTCGAAATGAGCCAGGCAGAATCACAAGGAGGATAGTCCATGAATGTCTTTAATCGGCTAGTCATCGTCGTGTTGGTGCTCGCCTTGATTGTCTTGACGGCCATCATTGTCATTGAGCCTGGAGGGGTATTGGGCACCACCTCCCTGTTCTCCGGTTGGGCCAGGGATCAGATAGAGATCTATCGAAGCGGCCAATACCAGTATCTCTTTCTCGGCGGCCGTATTGTCATTGGGGGCATCATTGTGCTCCTGTGCCTACTCATCCTCTGGCTTGAGTTGCGACGTCCGCGGAAAAAGACTATCGCTGTCCAAAAGCTGGCCGGAGGAGAGGCACAGGTTAGCATTGACTCTATTTCCCAGCGACTTGCCTACAACATTGACCAGTTGCCCGACGTCATCAAGGTGGATCCACAGATCACAGCGCGATCCCGAGGCGTGGATATCGTCCTTCTCTTGGAGACCGCGCCTGACATCGATGTGCCGATGAAGACCGAAGAGGTGCTCGAGGTCACAAGGGAGGTTGTAGAAGAACGGATGGGGCTAACACTGGGCAAGGTGCAGGTCAGGATCAAACACGCCCCGTACCCAAAGGAGTAGTCACGGGCTGCAGAGCAGGCTTGCACTGGTGAACCGGCCTGCTTACAGCGGCAGGCCGTTGTCCAAAGGAATGGGGTGGCTGATCCAAGACGACCTCGGGGGCCACAGGTTCGTGTAACCCTTTGAGGTCGTGTTCTGTCGAAGATTTGGGATTTGCCTCGATCCGGCTATTGCCTGATCCCTTGGATGATCGCCTCTCCTTCCAGGACTTCTAAAGCGGTGACTGTCACCGCCAGTTGGAGATCTTCTACCGTGGCGTTGATGCTCTGGGAGATGGTACCCAGCACACTCTCAGGAACCGGCAGGGCGCCGGCAGAGAACTCGTCGATCTCAATTACCACTTTGCCATCCTGGATGCGCGGCGAAGCCACCACGTAGAACTCTGTCTCGACAGGCAACACGTTGACTAGACGTCCGGTGCCATAGATCTTGCCTCTGGTGAACCAGACCTGCGGCTCGCTTACAGGTGACTCACCATACCGGGCCAACTCTGTTGCCAACAATGACGTGAGCTCGGCATCGGTTACGCGTAGAATAAACTGCTGGCCCGGTTCGCCGTCGAGGTTCTGCTGGATGCGCGATTCCAATTGGCCAGCCGCTTCAGTGGACACTGCTATCGGCTGGGGAGGCGTCGGTGCCTCGCTGGATAGTAGATTACAGGGTCCACAAGCCAGCCCCAGGAATAGGGCTAGTGGAGCTAGTAGACGAACAAGCATTTGTCGCCTGGACATAGCGACTTGACCTCCGAACATACTCGCCCAGGACCAGCTAGATACCACTGCGTCCCGGTAGGGTAAAACCATTATAGCACAACACCGAAGGAGAGGCGAATCAGCAACAATGGGTGGTGAAGAGGAGAATCGAACCGTTGACGAACACCCACTGCCGGTGGCATGTCTTGTCGAGAGCCTTTTGTTCGTAGCTGACGAAGCGGTCCGGGTGGATCGTTTGGCTGCCACCCTGGAGATCGAACCGGAACAGATTGAGGAGGCACTGCGTACGCTCACCGAGCAATATCAGCACCGGGGATTGCGGCTCCAGCAAAGAGGACAGCGTGTGCAGCTCGTCACAGCGCCAGAAGCTGCCTCCTATGTGCAGCGATTCCTCGGATTGGAACTCACCGGCAAGCTTTCACCGGCCGCCCTTGAAACCCTGGCCATTGTTGTTTATCGCCAGCCCGTCACTCGAGCCCAGATCGAGGATATTCGCGGCGTCAACTCTGACAGTGTCCTCCGCACACTCTTGAACCGAGGACTCGTCGAAGAACAGGGCAGGCTGGATCAGGTGGGCCGACCGATCATCTATGGAACCACGTTCGAATTCCTGCAGCAATTCGGCCTCACCAGCTTGGATGAACTGCCGCCGATAGAGATTGGCGTCCGAGATCAACCAGTGTCTGCACCACCAGACTAGCATATCGGATCCAGAATGGAAACCTTGCTGCGCGCGTTCAGACGATTTAGCCGTGGGCAAAAACTTGCCGTCGTTGCCATGCTCCTTGTCATCGTGGCGACGTGGCTGGCTGTCTGCTTTGTTCTGGGCAGCTACTTTGCACCGTGAACGGACACGAACTTGTCACTCGCACCCTCCAGTAGCAACGACGCAACATCGCGAGAGGTATTCCACGCTGCTCGCCGCCGCGCTCTCGTTCAGGACATCCTGGCCGAACTCTCAGGTCGTCCTGACGCGCTCCTGTCCTTCGAGCAGGTCCGCCAAAGTCTCCAACTGAACGAGCCGACCAAGGACGTCGAATTGCAGGAGATCCCTCTGAAGAAAATCGTCGGTAGCGTAGGAAGGTATCGGGACTTTAATCGAGCCTTCTTGCCCCGGGGTCACATCGATCCTGAGCGCTGGACTCGCATCGAAAAGCTCACAGCCTTGCCCCCTATCGACGTTTTCAAGGTAGGAGACGTCTACTTTGTGCGGGATGGAAACCACCGGGTTTCGGTGGCTCGCGCGCGGAAGCAGAAAACTATCATGGCCCATGTGATCGAGATCCCCGTGCGAGTACCGCTCCACCCTAATACCTCGCCAGATGATCTGATTCTAAAGGCAGGGTACACCGAGTTTCTGGAGGAAACAGGCCTGGATACTTCCTGTCCCTCGCAGAATATCCAGCTCACCCGACCAGGAGGCTACCGTAGCCTGTTGCAGCACGTGGAGGTCCACCAGTTCTACCTGGGCCTGCGCGGTCGTCACTACCCCAGCCTACCCGAAGCTGCAGCCGACTGGTACCAGACTGTCTATTCGCCCATCGTGCACCGGATTCGGGACTCTGGTATCCTGCGTCGTTTTCCTGGTCGCACCGAAGCTGACCTATACCTGTGGATCGCAGAGAACCGCGCACGGCTCCAGATGCGATACGGCAAACAGGACAAAGCCCAGGAAGCGGTTGACGATTTCGCTCAAACCCACAGGGTTCCTGCCCCGCTCCGATGGGTTCGGCGGCTGCTACATCGCTTGTTTCCCCATTAGTCGATCGTCTGCTTGCCAGACAAAAAAAAGCGGCCCGAAAAAGGCCGCCCCTTTGTCAAATCCTCTCACACACCGTCAGTTGTCGACGCTCTTTGCCTGCGGCCGAGGACCACGGCGGCTCCGCTGCCCCCAAACTGGCTTGATGCCGTTGTACACGCGGAACCTACCGATGGTCTGCAATATCGTTTCGGGCGGCCGGTGCACGCGTTCCGCCAGCTCGATTGGGGTCAGTGGTTCGTTGCCGTTCGCCAAGAATACCCGAAAGATCGCGGTCGTCAATGGCGTCACCTCTCCAGTATAATCTGGCTTCTGACTGCAGCACGTCCGGAGGGAATGCCATAGTCCATCCACCTGCGTAACCTCGGCAGTGTTCGCATCGATCCAATCCACCAGCTCGGCTTCTCGATAGTCCTGAAACCGCTCCTGGCACTCCTGGCAGAGGTGGCTCAAGAGGTGGACGCGGAAGTTGCGCCCTTCCTCCTCCCACCAATCAAAATCGATGTGGAATTTGGTTTCTATTGTTGGTTTCACCCACTTTGGCATGTGGTTGTCCTCTCAACTCGTCATGGCCGGACCAGTGCAGGATCAAAAGCCCAATACCCTCCTCCCATCCGCACGAAGCAGGGTTCAGTCGACAGATAGGTGAACACCGGTCCAGGGGGCGTGCGCTTGAGGATATTGACTGCGCTATAGATCGCCTTGGCGTGAACCGTGCCCTGGGGGCTAAGCTGGCTCAACTCGGGCATAATGCGCATCATGATGTCAAGCAATCCATCCCCAGAGGCAGCCACTGCTTCCCGTAGCGAGTCCACGGCTTTGGGATCTGCTTCACTGATCGTGATCTCCTCGTCGAACTCACACGAGATGGGCGTCTTGACAATGTGGAACGTGAGCTTGCCTTCCTTGACCAAGGCCGTTTTGACCCACAGGCGCTTCAGCCGTCTTGGTTCATAGTCCACCATGATCACCCGGGGATCCCGGGTCCGCTCAAGCTTGATAAATGCGCCTACCGGCAGCTTGTGACGCCGATACCACTCTTCCAGCCCGTAGACGAACCCTGCCTTGTGCACAACCCAGCCCTGCATCTTGTCTCCACTCTGTCCGTCAATAAGCACAATCGGCGTGTGATGGGTACTGGCCGGGGGAAACAGGCCACGGGTCCTGACCGTCAGTGGCAAAGTGCCCGAGCGCCAATGGGGATAGATCAAAGTGATGCTCGTCCGGTAGAGTGGCCGGCTTGCGCCCATCACCTCTTCGCCGCTGCCTTCGTCATCGATCTCCCGCTCGATGAGCAATAGCTCCTGGTCCATCGCTTGACGGTCGTACGGCTCAATCTCTATGCGTAGCTGAGCGGGAGGCTCAACCACCTCCTTGGGTGTAAGCCTGCGCAGGTACCAAAAATCGCGGCCCCCATCCCCAACATTGTCGAACCGATCGTCCAGTTCCAGGGCATGGTTCAGCGACAGAAGCTGGATCTCTTCGGATATCTCGCCAGGCAAACCCAAGTCAGAAAGAAACTCGGACGTGGGCAAGGGCATGCCACGTATCTCGATCAGGGCTTCTGCCAAGTGGAGATGCCCCGTCGAGATCTCCGCAAGCAGGTCTTTCAGGAACCATTGCCCTCGAAACTCTATGAATCCCGGCCGTGCCTCCAAAGCTGCTCCTAACCTTGTCTCAACCATCTCACCATAGGACTCGTAGAGATCAGCGGCCGCGCGCAATTCAGCAGCATCCAGGAGCCTTTCGTCTCCCTCAGGCCGATTCAGTCTGTGTTCACCCTGCAAGTCAGAGGCAAATTCTCTCAGCTCATCCTCCCCCTCAAGCTGGACCTGGATCACCGTGAAATCGCCATACTCGGGATTCCGGCCAGGGCGGGTACTCACCACAGTACCCAGCATATAGTCAAAAGCTGGAAAGATGACCTGCTGCCCATTCTCATAGCGATCCTTGGGCTGGTAAGCAGCTCCCTTGCTCAACTCGGCTGCAATGAGATGCTCTTCCTGCCGGCAGTGCCGCTCAATGAGGGTCTTTGCCAGAGCATCAAGTGCGACCGGCTTGCCTTCCTCCAGGATCAGATCGCCAAGATAGGCAATATCCTGGTCAGTGACTTTCAATTGCTGCCAATAGGCTGCAGTTTGCGTTCTCCGTTGGATCACGGGGCTCTCCTTCCGAAGGCTGGCTGTGAGGCTCGCTCCGTCCCCTTTAAGCGGGTGCTATTCCACCAGGTTTCCCCAACCAAGCCGGAGCTATTGTACCAGGTTTCTCCAACTCAGTAGGAGATATTATACCAGGTTTCCCCAGCGTTGACAAACGCTCATAGACGAGTTGCGCACGGTTACATTGCCCTTTAACCTGGAATATGGTATACTGCTACCATCGCAGTTCTATGTACATCCCGGTCTAGCGTGGAAGGAGGAGACCATGAGCCAACTATTCCTGAGCCTGGCTCAATTGGCAGTTGCCATTCTTTTGAGTGCCATTGCGGCCTACCTGGCTTTCTACCTGTTCCAGTGGTTCACACGCGACCTGGACGAGTGGGAGGAGTTGCGCCAGGGCAACCCCGCTGTCGGCATCGTACTGGGGGCTATCCTGATCGCAGTAGCCATTGTCCTGCGCCCAGCCCTGAACGTGAACACCGCCTTTTGGGATGTAGGCGCCCAAAGGTTCTTCCGGGTGCTGCTGGCACAAGGCCTCCAATTGTCAGTGGGCCTTCTCCTGGCTGTGGTTACACTGGCACTTGCCCTATACCTCTTTGCCGCCTTGACGCGCGGCATTGACGAGGTCGAGGAACTCAAGAAAGGTAACCTGGCCATTGCCGGATTGATGGCTGGGGTGGTCATTGGCGTAGGCCTGATGGTCGGCCAGGCAGTTGACCAGATCATGGGCCTGGTCTCTTCAGTATTGTTCTAAGAATCCATCCGAACACTCGCTCAAAGGCCGGGTCTCGGGGGTACCGTCCACCCTTGAAGGACGATGCTCGTTGGGAAACGAGGGCTAGAGCATATTCGGATAGGTATTAGGGGGGAACGTGTCCTATGGCAGAGGAACCCAACCTGGTTCGTGTGCGGACATGCCAGGGGCTGGATCTGGCACAAATCTACAAGAGCAAATTGGAGGCTGCAGAGATCCCGGTCTTGCTCCGGTACGAATCCGCCGGGCTGGTCTTTGGCATCACCGTGGATGGCCTGGGTGCAGTGGACATCCTGGTGCCCGAAGACTGTGCAGACGAGGCCAAAGAACTGCTTCGTGATGTAGAAGCCCTACCCTCTGATGATCTTGAGACAGGGGAGCTACCGGCCCTGGACGCGGAGGACTCCTCTAATCACTGATCACTGCATCCGCAGGCATCCCTGGCTTGAGCAAGTGATCGGGATTGGGCAAGCGCACCTTGACCGCAAATACCATGTTTACGCGTTCTTTCTCTGTCTGGACGTTCTTGGGCGTAAACTCGGCCTGCTGGGAAATATAGGACACCGTGCCTGTGAATACTCTGCCTGGAAAGGAATCCACCTGCACTTCCACTTCCTGGCCCAAGTATATCCGCCCGAGTTCATCTTCGGGGATATAGATGGTCAACTTGACCTCATCCAGGTTCGCCACAGTGAGAAGCGTGGCGCCAGCAATGGCTGCCTCCCCAGCGTGCGCCGACCGGCTTGTGACCACCCCATCAATGGGTGCGTAGAGAGTCATCATTTCGATCTGTGTCTGCAGTGCCGACACGGCCGCTTGCGCCTGACGAACCCGGGCTTCGGCTACAGCCACCTCCTCTGGAGTAGGACCAGCTTCGAGTTCAACCAGTTTGGCCTCAGCCACCGCCACCCCCGACTCGGCCACATTGTACCGGGCTTCGGCCAGGTTCACCTGGTTGATTAGGACCAAAGGGTTGTTCCTCAGAGCCCTTAGAGCCGCCAGTACCTCTTTTGCCCCCTTCTTCTCCTCCCTGGCCCCGTCCAGGCCAGATTGAGCTGCCTGCACCTGGTAGTCGTAGACGCGGTAGAGCCACTTCTCTTCCATCGAGCCTTGGGCCCGGTATTGATCTCGCTCCACCTCCGCCGAGGCAAGTTGGGCCATGGCCTGTTCAATCTTGACATCGGCCAGATCCACATTGGCCTGAGCCTCGGCGATCTGGGCATCGATCTCCTGCGGGTTCTCGACGATGGCCTGTGTATCCTCCCAGCCCCTGAGGGTCGCATTCCGCTCGGCTCTCGCCTGCATCAACAGCGCCTCGGCAGCCAGGATCTCCGCCGGGTGCGTACCCGCTTTGACGCTGTTCAGGTTGGCCCTGGCAGCAGCAAGTGCCGCCTCAGCCTGCCCCCTCTGGGCCTGAATCAGACTCGTGTCCAACTCTACAAGCACCTGCCGTGCTTGTACCTCGTCGCCTTCCCCGGCATAGAGGCCGACAATTCGTCCTCCGAACTCGGAGACGATCGACACCTCCTTGCCCTCGATGCTTCCCGACGCCACCAGGGTCTCTTGCTCCTCCGGTTCGGCCTGTCCTCCGACCAGGGAGACAAGCTGCTCGGCGCGCTCGGCTTGAAGCCCGCCATCGACCAGAATCTGCGTGACCTGTTCCGGTGCGGCTCGCGCCCACCACCAGCCAGCGGCTAGCAGGAGCCCCACCACAATGACCACCAAGAAGACTATCATGCCTCGCTTCATGCTCTACCACCTCACCCAGCAATACCTGCCCAAAGTGTTACCGGCCCACTCGCTCATTCAGCCGTTGCGTTACCGTCCAGCAGTACTGCATCGGCTGGCATCCCCGGCTTGAGCGCGTGATCGGGATTCGGCAACTGGACCTTGACCGCAAACACCATATTCACCCGCTCTTCGCGGGTCTGCACGTTCTTGGGTGTGAACTCTGCCTCACTGGCGATGAACGTGACTGTTCCAGCAAACGTGCGCTCAGGCCAAGCGTCCACGGTTACCGAGACCGGTTGTCCCCGATACACCTTGCCTAACTGGTCCTCTGGCACGTATACCGTGAGTGTCACATTCTCCAGATCGGCCAAGGTCATCAGCGGCGCGCCCGGCAAGGCGACCTCCCCTGCATGGGCGGGTCGCTCCAACACGAGTCCCGAGATGGGCGCCGTCAACGTGAACTTGTCTGTTTGCACCTCCAACGCATCAAGCGCTGCCTGTGCAATCTGCACCTGTGCCTCCACAGCGGCAATTTGCTCGGGCGTAGCGCCCATCTCCAGCCCTTCCACCTGGGCTTGGGCCAGAGCCACTCCCGAGGCAGCGATCTCAAACTGGGCCTCCGCTGCATTTGCCTGGGCCTGCAGCACCAGCGGGTTGTCCCGCTGCTGTGCGAGCTCGGCCAGATAGCCTTCTACCCCATTCTGCGCTGTCTCCGCTTGCTCCAACCCCGTCCAGGCCTGCCATGACTGATAGGTCGCTGTCGCTTGCTCGTGGCGGGCTGTTTGCATCATGTCGGCCGGGACTTTGATCCTGACCTTCACGTAGACCGAGACGGCATCACCACTCACCACGATTTTGTACTTGCCAATCCGGTATTCTCCGTCTTCGACGTCAGGGGGGACAGGGATCTCGGGCGGCAGGTTGTCGAGGCTGAACCTACCCAGCAGGAACCATTCGTCGCGGGGTTCAAAGGACTCCAACAGCCGAACTGCCTCTTCGGCAAAGTCACGGCCGGCCTGGGCAGAATTGGCCACGGCCTCGGCCTGTTGCACCTGGTAATCCAGCAGTCCAAGCTGCACCCGGGCTGCCGTGATGGCCAGCTCCAGTTCCTGTGGATTCTCTACCATCGTCTGAGCATCTTCCCATGCCACCTCGGCGGCATCGCGCGCCGCCAGAGCTTGGTGTAACTGGGCTCGGGCGTGATCCAGTGTTTCTTGCCGGACTCCAGCCTTGACCTGGGCCAAGGTCGCTTCGGCGACGCGAAGCTCAGCCTCGGCAATCTGGATCTGCGAGGCCAGCAGCGCGTCGTCGAGCTGGACCAATATCTCGCCCTGTTCCACTTCGTCACCCTCATCGGCAAACAGGGCCACGATACGGCCACCCAACTCGGTGGTCACCGAAGCCTCCTCCGCCTCGATGAATCCCGACGCAACCAGGCCCGGCGGCTCTTCCTCAGGCTCCAGCCCCAACTCAACCACCGCCTTGTCCAACTCATCCTGGAGCCAGGATTTCCATTCCGGGTTCCGATCCAGGTACCACCACCCTGCCCCAACGGCCGCGGCAACCACAATCAGGACAACCAGGACTACAATCCATCGCTTCATGGCACTCCCCATTTCTTCTTGCTACGCTTCTCGTAGTAATTCGCTATCGTGATCGGGCCAGTACTCCCTGCCGAGGCCTGACCTGGTCGGACCCCTACTCATCGTTGCTCGCAGGAGCGCGCACACTGGAGATAAACACATCCTCGAGCGACGGGGCGATTATGTCCATCGTGTGCACCTCCACCCCGGCTCCTTGCAGCTGCCGGTCGATCTGCGGTAATAGCGACTCCATGTCTGATGCTACGGCATGGATCTGCGCACCGTAGAGCGCCACCTCCTCAAACAGCCCCATCTCTCGCAGAACCGGGATGGCAGCCGCGGGATCGTTGCAGTCGATCTCGAGCACCTGCCCGCGCATCTTGGTCTGCTTGATGATCTCGGGCGATCCATAGGCCACGATCCGCCCATACTGGATAAAGGCCAGGTTCTGGCAATGCTCGGCTTCGTCCATGTAGTGGGTCGTGACCATAATGGTCGTCCCCTCTTCGGCCAACTCGTACAGCAGGTCCCAGAAAGCGCGTCGCGATATCGGATCCACGCCGGCCGTTGGCTCATCCAGGAAGAGCATCTCCGGTTCGTGAATGATGGCCGTGCCCAGTGCCAGCCGCTGCTTCCACCCGCCCGCCAGATTGCGCGTCAGCTCGCGCTCTCGCCCCTCCAGGCCGGCCATCCCCAACACAAAGCGCTTGCGAGACTTCAGTTGTTTGCCCCGAACGCCGTACGTCCGGCCATAGAAATTCAGATTCTCGTCCACTGTCAGGTCATCGTATAGGCTGAAACGCTGCGACATGTAACCGATCCGCTTTTTGATCTCGTCAGTCTGCTTCACAATGTCAAAGCCCAGGACTGTAGCCTCGCCCGATGTAGGACTGAGCAGTCCAAGCAGCATGCGGATTGTAGTCGTTTTTCCTGCACCGTTCGGCCCCAGGAAGCCAAAGATCGCGCCTCGCTCTACGGTGAAATTCACCCGATCCACCGCCGTAAAGTCACCAAACTTTTTCGTGAGTTCGATTGCCTGGACAGCGTGATTATTCGCTCGTTCCACCTGTGTGTCAGTTGCCATCCTGTGCCTCTACCAGCCTGCCGTATCCGCTAGGCCGATTCCATCCCCTTTTCCGCCCCATTTCTTGTTTCTGCCGGTCCGCTTCCATCTGCCGTGTCGGAAGTTTCTTCCATTTGCTTGCGCACCAGAGAGATAAAGGCCTCTTCCATCCGCGGCCGGGTTTGCCGCAGGCTGGCCACCCCGAGCCCCACCGCAGACAGCCCAGCCACCAGCGCTCCCTCCCGGCTGCCGACGTCGTCCACAAAAACGTGCAGGAGATCGCCATAGGTCTGCACTTCCAACACGCCCTCCACCGCACTCACCGCTTGCACGGCACTCCGCAGACCCTTCCCCGACAGCCCTGCACCCGAGCGATCCGCTGGTCGCAACTCCAACAACTCCCCGCTCACCAATCCTTTGATCTTGTCTGGTACGTCGCAGACAATGATCTGCCCCTGATACATCAGCCCAACGCGCGAGCAGCGCTCCGCCTCGTCCATGTAGGGTGTGCTCACAAAAATTGTGATGCGTTGCAGGTGCAATTCCGTCAAGATATCCCAGAACTCCCGACGGCTCACCGGGTCTACTCCCGTCGTTGGCTCGTCCAGGAAGATGACCTCCGGCTGGTGAATGAGTGTGCAGGCCAGCGCCAGCTTTTTTTGCATGCCGCCCGATAGGTGGGCCGCCCGTCGCTTCCGAAACTCGGTCAGCCGGGCAAAGTGCAACAACCGCTCCTTGCGTTCCTTCCGCTCCTTGCCGCGCACCTGAAAGACATCCGCGAAAAAGTCCAGGTTCTCCTCCACCGACAGGTCGCCATAGAGGTTGAAGCGCTGGGCCATATAGCCGATGCGGCGCTTGATCTTCTCTGGCTGTTTCACCGTGTCAAAGCCAGCGACCCGCGCCCAGCCCTCGGTGGGATCCATGATCGCGCACAGCATACGGATCGTCGTCGTCTTGCCCGCACCGTCGGGACCCACCAGCCCATAGATCTCCCCACGCTGCACTGCCAGGTTGAGCCGGTCCACGGCTGTGAGCTCTTTGAACCGCCTTGTCAGATTCTCGGTTTCGATCACGGTCTCGTTCTCTTTGGCCACCGTATTTGCTCGCACTACATCTCAGATAGGGTCGCTGCTGGCTCAGGGATACAACTGTATGGCATCGTTTGCCACAGGTTGGCCCTGCTGGTCGAAAGCCGGCAATCGCTGTCCCGTGACTGCATCGTACCACCCTACTGCAAGTGTGTAGGATCCTTCCATTACGCCCTCCGGCAGGGTAACACGCCGGACATCCCGCACCAGATCGCCACCTTGCCACCTATTGGGCGGAAACAGACCCAGCAACGGATACCCATCCGCTTGGGCAATCAACTGCCCGGCGCCATCGTAGACATGTAGGAACACCGTCACATCCTCGTCAGGGACCTCTTGAGCACGCCACCAGAGGTGCACTGTCAATTCGCCCTCAGCGACACTCACTTCATATCTAACCAGCTCGATTCCGTCGCCAAACCGTACCGGCGCAGATTCACTGCCCGCCAGGGACCTAGCCTGCTCGAGGGCACCCGCCTCCACAAAGCGTAGTTCGTCGCCGGCCGGATAGGTCGTCAAGTATACTCCGTCGGCCTGCCGTATCTGCCGGGCCAGCCCATCCCAGTCCAGGCCATCGCCGGCATAGCCGATGTAGGCCCGCCAATCCTGCTTGGCCGGATCGAACATCCGGGCCTCAATGGCAGGTTCCTGCCCACCATTGATGTACACAAAATCCTGGACTCGCACATAGTCGGGGATGAAGGTCAGCCCTTCCGTGCCGACGCGGTAGGTCGCCTCCTTGGGTGCGATCCACACCGGCACGTTGAGATAGAGCAGCGATGCTGGCTGCCCCTCGCCTTCTGCTACTTGCACAGCTTGCCAGAGGGGCGCGGCAATCTCCTCGGCCATCTCCATCTTTTGCCGCACGTAGGCTGTGCTGAACCACAGTATAGCCAAGACACCGGCAACCGCCAGTGCTCTTGACCACCAGCGCGAGGGAAATTTGAGCCACAAGAAAATGGGTAGACCGGCCCAGAGCAGCGAACTTCCCATGGCGCCCAGATACAGAATACGCGGGCTGGTAATCACATAGCTGTAATCAAGCATGAGCCACAGGGGCAGCACCGCAACCACGAACCAAGAAAGAGCATACCAGAATAGGTCCAGTCGCCTGACCCAACGGTAAAACAGCACCAAGGCACCCAGCACACCCAGCTCGACAAGCGCCAGCAGAACGTACTCGTCAACCGGCACGACCGCTCGGAGCAGTGTAGCGATGGGTGCCAGCGGGAAGACCAATCCCTGCAAGAAGTACACTCCGTTGTGCCATAGATTTTGCAGAGACGGTAAACGCAAGGAGGCGCCTGTCTCCGGTTCCAGGAGCACGACCACAGGCAAGGCTACGCCCCAGACCAAGACCGTGAACAGAACGGGTAGCCAGGAAAAACGGTCGAACTCCTGCCTGGCTTTCCCCAGGACCTCTACGGCGATAATGGCCAGGGGCACCATCACGCCGGTCTCGTAGGCAAAGGGAGCCAGGAAGGCTGCCAACACAGACAGTCCAGCCAGCAACGCCGAATGACGCCGTCGTGCTTCCCAGTACATCAGGACGCTGGCCAGCGTCAGGGTGGCAATGAGCGGCTTGGATAGAGAACTGGTCGAAGGAACTGCCTGGTAACTGAAGGGATAGCTGACAAAGAATAACGTTACTACCAGAGCATAGAATGCACTCCCCTTGCCACGGAGCGTCCGCCAGGCGATCCCGGCGGCCAGTACACCGTTCAGCGCGTGGAGAAGCAGGCTCAGCAAGTGCAGCCGGCCAGGATCATTGTCTCCAAACAGCAATCCGTCCACCTTCCACACGCTCATGGTGAGCGGCCGGTAGTAGCCCAGGCCCTCGGCCGTAGTCCAGATCGACGGCAGTGAGTGCCAATCGAGCCAGCGCAGGTGGATCATGTCGTCGAAGAAGAAGGGCAGGCCGATCGCCTCCCGGTAGAGGAGAAGCGTTCCGGCAAACGCTGCCGCGACAATCAGTATGCCAGCCGCGATCCTGGTGCGCTTTGAAAGATATTCATTTGGAGCGATTCGTCCCTTTTGCTCAGTCACACGCTACCCGCAGTCATCTGTGCCTTCTCAAATCGCAGTGTATAATGAAAAAAGTCACCAACCTTGCGCTGTAGCCGGAAACCGGCAGGCGTTGCCCAGCGGACGAGGGTCCCTGCGCGGGGATAGTCCGGGTCCAGCAAGAGCTCGCTGAAGGCCAACGTCCCGGTGGGTGATAGCACCCGGTGAAACTCGCGCATGGCCTGCCCAGGATCGGGGATTTCGCCAATGACTGCGATCATATAGATCGCATCAAATGTACCGTCTTGGTATGGCAGCTCATATACGTCGGCGACGCGGGCGTCAATGTTCTGGACACCTTCAAGCTGCGCGCGCCGCTCCACCCGCTCGATCATCTTGGGCTCAATGTCGATGGTAATGACCTTTTGATCGGTGGGTCGGCTACGATCGCCTGCTCCGGACACTGCTTCACACAGGCCGTACACTGCTCACAGCGCTCCATACGCGCCACCCGCGACTTTAGCCGGCCATCCAGCCGGTATAGTTCGAAGACCCCCTTGGGGCAGACTGCCACACAGGTCTGGCATCCGTTGCACTTTGCACCGTCCACCTGCAGCGAAAACCACTCTTCGAGTTCATAGCCGATGGCCCTCCACAAGCGGTAGATGCCCGGCCATTTGCGTCCCCAGTAGGCAACCGTCGAACCAGCCTGGAGAGGACTCGTTCCATCAAGGTCAAATCCAAGCAACGCCGCCACCAATAGAATTCCCAGGCTCCAGCTAACAATACTTGCCCCGGTCCAGTTTCCAACTGCCAGGCCATAGATGACAACGCCAATCACACCCCCCATCCCCATCACGAGCGTTTTGACGATCCCCACCGGTCCCGGCACATGGCGCATTACCGGATCGTAGAGTGCAAACAGAAACAGACTAAAGCCCCACGTGAGGGCCAGTATCCCAAGGGCCGTTGGCAAACTGAAGAAAGCCGCCGGAATGGCCGCCAGGATCGACATCGGCGCCGCCCACATAACCGCCATCTCCAGCCGGTCGCCCAATGGGAACTTGGCCCGGCGCATGTCGTCCGTCTTGACCAAGTCCGCCGCCACATAGTCCGCGATGTCCCGGGCGTACACCGGGCCAAACTTGCAGCGCCAGCCTGTCTCTCGCTCCACGCGTGCTATATCAATGCCCGGCGCCGACAGTTGGGGCAGGATCAGCATCCTGTGCTCCACCTTATCGGCAATGCGGCTGGTCTTGACCACCGAGGTGACCGAATGGGCGTTGAACATCCCCCCTCCAGCAGCACACCACACGTTGATGCCCTTGCTGGGCGCCACGAGCAGATAACAATCAAGTCCCTCCAGCGCCTTGACCACGCGACGCACCGTAAGGTCAAAGTTGCAGGTGACGAACACCGGCGCGTCCGGGCCTGGCCGGCCGATTACCCTTAGCCCCGTCTTGGCCGGAAAGGGAAAGAACCGGAACATGGTCTCCAGCACATTCTTGATGACATCAAGCATGCTCAACAGCTTTCTCTGCCACAAACAGTTTCAGGGTTCCTGCCAGGTAACTCTGCGTCTCCACAATCCGGAAACCGGCGCCTTCCACGCGCTCCTCCAGGTGGCCAACCCGGTGCGTCGTGTTTTGTGTCAACACATACGCCACCACCGAACAGGGGAGCCGCAGCAACCAGGTTGCCAAGCGCCCCAGTGCGGATTCGGGCAAGATCTCATCTGCAACCAGTAGGTGGCCCCCCGGTCTCAGCACGCGCCAGCACTCGTCCAACACATAGGCTACTTCGTCGTCCGACAACTCGCTGAACACCAACGTGCTCACCACCGCATCAAAGCTGTCGTTTGCGAACTCGGTGTCGAGATCTACGGCCCCAAGCTCCAGGAATTGGACTTTATCCCCCAAATCGCCGGCATCGATCCGCGCTGCGGCCTGGGTCAGCATCTGCGGCGCGATATCAATCCCGGTCACGTAAGCCCCTTTCGCAGCCAGCCGGGCAGCCAGCGCCCCAGTGCCACAGCCAGCATCCAGCACTCGTGCGTCGGCCTCAATCCAGCTCGCAATCTCTTGCCAAACTTGCTCCAAACGCCCGAGGGTCAGCAGCCGCATTCCCTGCTCATATCGCTCCGGCGCTGATTCGAGCACTTTCATAAAAACGTAGGACATATTCCTACTCTACTAATCCAGTCGCTTCCGAAAGCGGACCGCGGCCAGGCCGACGACCACGAGACCAAATACGCCCAAAGCAGCCACGTCTCCTGCCAGGATCTGAAAGTCCGCACCCTTCAAGATGATCGAACGTACGATCACCAGTGCATAGGTCAGCGGTACAGCTCTACTCACATACTGCAAGAACGGCGGCATGGCGTCGATGGGAAAAAAGTATCCAGACAAGAATATCGACGGCAGCAAGATGAAAAACGTAAGCAGCATCGCCTCCTGCTGGGTCTTGGACACTGTCGAGATCAGGATACCCAAGCCCAATGACGTGGCCATGAACACACCAGACAGTCCCAGCAACAAAGGTACACTCCCCTGCACCGGCACGTGGAACCACCACATGCCAATAAGCAGGATTTCCAAAAGATCCCAGAACGCTATCAACACATAGGGCGCCACCTTGCCCACGATCAGCTCCAGAGGGCGGATCGGAGTCACGATCAACTGCTCCATCGTGCCGGCTTCTGACTCTTTCACGATCGACATGGCCGTCAAAAGCATCGTCAACATCGTCAAGATCACGGCGATGAGACCTGGAATCATGAAATTGGCACTCTCCATGGTCGGATTGTACCACACCCGGGGATGTACTTCGATCCCCGGCGCTGCCTCCAGCCGGCCTCCCAACGTGTGTTCAATCACTACCATCGACTCGGCCTGCCCCACTCCCTGCGCTACTGACAAAGCTGTAGTGGCCACGTTGGGATCCGACCCATCGAGCACAAAGCCGACCTTGACCTTTTCTCCCCGTGCCAGGTCTCGCTCATACCCGGCCGGAATCAAGATCGCAGCGCGTACGTCGCCGCTGTCCATCACCTGCGCTAGCGCCTGCTCGCTCTCCACGTAGGCTGTCAAGTCAAAGTAGTTTGAGGCGCGATAGGCTTCCAGCAGCTCGCGGCTGGCCGCCGAGCGATCCTGGTCCCACACCGCCGTCCGCAGATGCTTGACGTCCGTCGTGGCCGCGTAGCCCATCAACAACAACTGGATCACCGGGATCAGGAACATCACCGCCAGCATGCGTGGATCCCGGACGATGTGCAGGAACTCCTTACGCGTGATGGACAGAACGCGGACCAACATGAGATCAGGCACCCTCCTCCGAGCGCAAGCCGTCCAAGATAAGCGTGGCCAGCAGTTCTGGCACTTCGTCCCACTTGGCCCGCAGCGGTTCATCGCCCAGGATGCGTAGGATCAACAGTCCGACAAACATCCCCTGAACCAGCCGCGTCACGAGAGACACATCCAATGCCCGAACATGGCCTGTACTGATCTGCCCCTCGATATAGGGTTCGAGCAAGGTGGCGATGCGCAGTACATACTCCTGGTAGAAGCGCTCACGCAGATCCGCATGGACGAATACCTGCGGCAGGATCGCCTTCAGCATCTCCTCCCCCTGCTCGATGCGGTCCATTCGCTCCGCAAAGGCCGCGGCGACAAAGTCTCGCATATCCCGATCCCTGGCCGCTATCAAATCCTCCGGCATCTTTTCCAGATCGGCGAGTTGGGCCATGATGGCCAAAAGCAGATCGAACTTGCTGTCAAAGTAGTTATAGATCGTACCATCTGCTACGTCGGCCCGCTGAGCGATATCTCGAATCGT
>Ga0180437_10001181_pt1 | contig 45174 bp, 46 predicted proteins | sample SS_ome_4_FD_132410 | JGI IMG/M metagenome (GOLD analysis project Ga0180437, IMG submission 132410) | Hypersaline lake sediment archaeal communities from the Salton Sea, California, USA - SS_3_D_1 metaG | ecosystem: Environmental > Aquatic > Non-marine Saline and Alkaline > Hypersaline >... | reverse complement strand
TTTTGACAACATCCGGGTTTGTGTTATATTGAGCAGAAATGATTGTTTTAGATAACGGGAGGGTAAACATCATGAGAAGATGCAATACTTTAATGTTCGTGTTTGTCGTATTATTTATCATCGCGGACGGAAATGCCCAGAAACCCTGTGCCGATCCCCTGGCCCACACGTTTTCAATCGTCGCAAGAGATCCCGATACGGGTGAAATGGGCGTCGCCGTCCAATCCCACTGGTTTTCTGTAGGCTCCGTCGTCTCCTGGGCCGAAGCCGGTGTCGGTGCCGTGGCCACACAGTCGTTCGTCAACGTCTCCGTCGGCCCGCGCGGTCTGGAGATGTTGAAGCAGGGCAAGACGGCCCAGGAAGCTCTGGACGCCTTGATCGCGTCCGACGATGCACCCGATTTTCGCCAAGTCGCCATCATCGATGCCCAAGGAAACGTCGCGGCGCATACCGGAGGAAAGTGTATCGCCGAGGCCGGTCATATCGTCGACAGTCATTTCTCCGTTCAGGCCAACATGATGCTCCATAACACCGTATGGGGGGCCATGGCTGATGCTTTCAAGAAGACAGAAGGCCCTCTGGCCGAAAGGCTCGTGGCCGCATTAGAAGCAGCCCAGGGAGAGGGCGGGGATATCCGGGGAAAACAGTCGGCAGCCCTGCTCGTGGTCAGAGGAGAAGCATCGGGCAATATCTGGGAAGACAGGCTTATCGATCTCAGGGTGGAAGATCATCCCGAAGCTGTGAAAGAAATAAAACGCCTACTCAAAGTGTTCCGGGCTTACGAATTGATGAACCAAGGAGACGAAGCCATCACCAACAACGACGAAGAAGGGGCGCTCCAGGCCTACGGTTCGGCCGGCACTATGTTTCCCGACAATCTGGAGATGACCTACTGGCACGCCATTTCGCTGGCCAATCTGGGCCGATTGGATGAGGCTTTACCCATGTTCAAGAATATTTTTCGGAAGGACAACAACTGGCGCATCCTGACGAAACGCCTTCCCGCCTCTGACCTGTTGAACGTGGATGAAAACGATTTAAAGAAGATACTCACAGTGGAATGATGGGATTTCAACGAGCCACGCACCTTACATAGTACGTGGCTCGTTTCGTATACGGATTACGCTCTCGACACAGTCCACCTCCTCACCACATGAATGACCGCTGTATCAGGGCCATGTGATGGTCGTGACCTGCCAGACCTCCCAATCATATGTAAATCGATGGGGTCCGTACGTCCTTATGCTCTCGTTGGACTGACCCTCGTGAAGCAGGATGACGACCGTCGCGTTGGATGGCAGGGGCGATGGCCCGTAAATCGAAGCTGGATAGTGCCTCACTACAACGGTATAACTGCCCTGAATAGCCTCTCCCCGATCCAGTGTGAAATTTTCAGGTCCGTATCCATCATAGTCGTCCACATCCAGCTGTCCGCCAATCCGACTCGTCTTGTCATCGAAGTAAACGGTCTCGTTGTTCGGATCCGTGACATACAAATCCAAATCTGTCTCGTCCGTATCCCATTTGAGCGTTATACGGATATCCACCAGAGCGACATTTGATGTTATCGTAATCTCATCATACCCGTACTGTCCTTGGGCATTCCTTACCTCGACACGGATGCGGTTCGTCCCGCTGGACAGAATGGCCTCGTTGCTGAACCCTCCATTCGCTACGGAAATCGATTGGGAAAGACTGTTGACAATCATCGTGGCCGAGGTGACCGTTGGATCGCTCACGGTTCCCTGGACAAGAACGGTTCTCTCATCGATCACATCACCATCTCTGGGAGACGTGATGTTTACGTCGATATCTCCGCCATCTCCATCCTCAGTCGTTCTTTGTGTCATATCGAGGGTGAGCTCCTGCTCGCGTCTACTCCCCTCCACGAAGGCGTCTGTATCCCCCCAGCTATCATACTGAATGGCGTTGTCTTCCAGAAGGGCCACAAAAATAAAATTAAGTCCCCGAACACCCTGAACGGTTCCTCTGGCATGTGTTCTTCCTATGTCCAACGTCTGGTTTGTAATGATCTTGAAGTGCTTTTTGACAAGCTTCTCCCACTCACCCCAACTGGTTAAATTCTCTTGCAAATCCTCGTAATCTTCCTGGAATTCTTCGTACGTATTGGATTCGAGGAAATCATTCAAATCGTCATGGTCGGATAGGTCTGCGACCAGTACCCGGGCAAGGTCGATGGCTTGGAGCTGCATCGGTTCCGCCGCTGAATGCCCTTTATATACAGCCTGGTTAAACTGTGGAGCAGAGGATAGATTGCTTTCGGGATTCTCGACGTATCGAACACTCAAGCGAAACCGAACATCCCCGTCCATGGTTTCCGTCGGCTGCCGTCCACAGTACAGGCCAAAAGCCAGGATCAGCAAACAGACTGCAGCACCCACCTTTATTGTTTTTGACATGGCTTATTCTCCTTGTTTTACTTGACCTGTTACAACGTGTACTGAATGTTACCAAAGAGCTTGAATCCGGAAGTCCCGACCCTCTCAGTACTGCTCTGTATGCTCCCGACATAGTATCGCATATCTCCATCCAGAATGATCCGAGGCGACAAGCGTATCTGTCCACCGCCTCCGAAACCGAAGAGCGTGGCGCCTCCTCGATCGTAATCGTTGTTGGAATAGAGTCTCAGTTCCAAAATACCCTTTATCCGGACGTTCTGCGAATAGGGATAGTACCCATAGCTATGGATCTCGAACTGATTGGCGTTACTGTTTTTACGTTCGGTTTCGAAAACATCCTCAGAGCCAACTTTATTCTTTCCTTTGAGAGCCTCCCGGAAAAAGAGAACCATGTCCAAAGACCCCATCTTGAAGGTCGACATGAGTTGAAAAATCCAACGATTCCCCGAATGGAAGATTTTATCGCCCCCCCACGTATCGTCAAAATATAGGGTGTAGAGAATATCACCGGTCATCCGTACTTCTCTCTGGAAAAGGTTGACCACTCTATCGGCACCCACCGTGAAGGCAATCTCATCCCCGGGATTATACTTGTCGTCCGAGTCGGTATACGGCTTGAATCCGCCCTTCATCAGATAGGTAATGCCCGCACCGACGATGTATTCCCCCCACTCACGGGCCGTACTCAATCCTACCTGGACGTCAAAACCCTGGCCCAGACTGGGGACACGGAAACGGAAAGCAGGAAGGATGAGTGTATTGGCCACCGGCACTTCCTCTACCTCCAAGGCACTTTTTCCCGTCGGCAGATTCATACCAAAAGTCAACAGATAACGGTCGTTCAGCATGAGGTAATGGCCGCCCCATTTGATGTCGGACAAGCCGCTGAGACTGTATTCTGTACCCGCATCCATACTGCAGAACGCCGGCGATGTCATGGCATAAAATCGTAATTTGTCGCTGTAGGGATAGATGAATTTCACGGGCAATGAGAATTCCGTGACCTTATCCTTGTCGGCAGTCCATGTTTCATAAGAACATCCCACCTCGCCAAACATGTCGGATTGAAGACGATAGGTTTGTCCTTGGCCCAAGACCGAATGACCGAAAGCGCAAACAAAGATGCCGAGTATCAAAACGTAGATTCGCATATTCATGACCTACCTCCTTTTACCCAATGGCAGGGGGATTTCGATCTCGAACGCTGCCGAATTCCCAAAACTGGTCTGACTCTGTTCCTGTGCAGGATTTCTGGAATCGATACCAGGGAGCAAAGTCTGACTGCCCACTTCACCCGTATGGAACATGTGATCCAGGATCGAACGGCTCCCCAGCCAGTCAGCCTGAACCACCGGTTCCACGGGTACTTCAGTGACCTCCTCGTCCACAACCGGTTCGACGGGCTCGGTTGCACGCTCCTCCCTGGGTTGAGGCAGTGTTCCCGTGAGTTCCATGAACGTGTTGACAAGCTCCGAAACTTCCGTTTCGCTCTCGGCTGCCATGGACTCTGTCAGCGTCTGCTTCTGCTTGGCTTCTGTGTATTTCGGGTCCAGTTCGGCCGCCTTGGCGTATTCTTCCGCAGCCTGGCTGTACATACCCCTGTCTTCGTAATCCAGTCCCCGGCAGTAGGCCATGAATGCCAGAAGACTTTCCGTGGGAATGATCTCGATCTCGTCACGTTCCTTCTGAGTGAGTTCGATACCCATCCCATCGATAATCTTGAACACCAGGTCTTTTTCCAACATGAACAGTCTGGCAAGTTCACCGGTGACATACTCGCTTTGAATGGGCATTTCAATCCCTGTATTGATCAATCCTGCGTTGATCTGTAGTTCCAACACTGATAAATCGAGGTACGTACCCTTGACCAGGTTGGAGGCACCCAACAGTCTGCCCACCCTGGGTGCAGATTGATCATCCACCAGGCCGGTCACACCCAGACCCATCTCCTCGACGAGTTTCTGCATCCGCATGCGCTCCACAACCTTCAATACTTGAACTTTGGATAGGTCTGTGATGAGCATGTCTGCAATACCCTTCTGAAGGGGATCAAGGTCTCGTTTCTCTCCCATATTCTGAAAATAAAGCACAGCCACCGTGTTCTCAGGTATGGAAGATACATCCAGAGTCTCTTCCTGCTCCATCATAGCCCTGGTTTCCTTCTCCAGCTCTCCCAAGACGAGCCGAGTGAGCCTGGCCTCTATGCTGTTTCGTATGCTCTCCAGCCGACTCACCTGCGTATACCGGCGATAGATGTCGATGGCATGTCTGTAATCCTTGGTAATCTCATACGCCGTTCCCAGGTAGAAGAGTGTGCGACCATCCGTCGAATCCTGAAGGAAAGCCTGGATCAGATACGGAAAGGCCTTATCAAACTCGATGCGGCTGTAGTACACAATGCCCAGTTCCCTCAGCGCCTTCTGGTCGTTGGGATTTTTCTGGAGCGCCATCTCAAAAAATTCGATGGCCGTGTCGTAGTCCTCGACTTCCATGCTCTTCCTCCCCTGCGTATAATAGGTAGGTGCACATCCTGTGAGGTAGTAGAACATGAAAAGCGATAGTAAGAGACCAAATACTCTTTTCATCATAGTGAACCTCCTGCAGCAATACATTTTAATAATGAATGGACTTATCCTCATCCTATCGTTCCACAAATAATAAGATAAACGTGAATGGACGATGCTGTGTCGGCATTGCGGGAACGAATGTGGTGGGATAATGCCTCAGGACTATCTTATCATCAGGATAACAGATCATATGACCAATCGTCTTGAGTATGATGGTATTGAGATTCCTTAAAATGTAAGACGACATAGAAGTAAAACGGTTCATTATTTTATCAGGAGTCACGGGTGAATCAGGTAAACTGATGGAATATTTCTGGGTGCGATGAATTCTTAAGGCTACAAACCGATATTGGTAAAGTAACAGCTGAAATCGTAGGTTCCCGAATCCTCTATTCGAGATATGTTGAAAAAAGATCGATGCGTCCGATTATTCTCCTGCGCTCCATGCATGCGTCGCAAAATCGACCTATTCGATGGATTCTTTTTCTGATGGGTGATAGACAGCGTGATCCTTACTGAACGAACGGGAAGATGCCGTCTTTCGTTTATCATACGGTATTTAAAATTAATAGACTTTTCTTATTTAGTCAAGACTATTTTTCGTCGATAAATATTTTTTACCCGACACAACGTCTCTTCGAAGGTCGTATTCGTTTTTTTATCTAGACTATCTGCGAGTGTGTATACTGGGAAATACATCGATCGCTGACACAGCACTTTTTTCCCTCGTCACGTCCATCCTCTTTTATCTGAGTATAAAGATTATAATAATATAAATTAATTGTTCAAATGTTTAAAAGATGTTTTCAATGAAAAATATTAGATAAAAATCCAACGAAATCGGGAACCAAAACCATGTTTTCGTCGTAATAGGTGATGAGTTTTGTATGAACGAATTTTTGTAATTGATTTAAAAAACAGAATTTATTATATTAAATATCTCGGCAGAGAACCGTTTAAAAAACGATGCTCTCTACCAAATCCCCCTTTTAAATTGTGTACATGGTGCTATGCTGATTGAATTATACGTGAGGAATGTCCCATGATCGAACTACAAAATGTGTACAAGAACTATGGACTCACAAAAGCCCTTATCGATGTCAGTTTCTCGATTGAAAAGGGAGAAATCATCGGATTCGTGGGGCCAAACGGAGCAGGAAAGTCGACGGCCATGAAAATCATCACGACGTACACGGCACCCACGTCCGGCACGGCCACCATCGGAGGGTACGATGTACTGGAAAATCCTCTGGAAGTCAGAAAACTCATAGGGTATCTTCCGGAGACCGTGCCCCTCTACTCCGATATGCTGGTGAACGAATACTTGGAATTCATCGGCGCAGCTCGACATCTCAACGGACAGTTCAAGCAGCGCTACGACTGGGTCGTTGAGGCCTGCGGTCTTCAGCCCGTACTGAAACGAAAGATTGGCGTGCTCTCCAAGGGATTTAAACAACGGACCTGTTTAGCCCAAGCACTGATCCACGATCCCGACGTCCTGATTCTCGACGAGCCCACGTCGGGACTGGACCCGCTTCAGATTATCGGTATCCGAAACCTGGTCCGGGAATTGGCCCACGATAAGACGATCATCCTAAGCACACACATCCTGCCAGAGGTGTCAACCATAGCCGATCGCATTCTGGTCGTCAATGAAGGCCGTATCGTGGCCGATGGATCGTTCGAAGATCTCGTCCAGCAAGTGACCGACCGTAACTCGATTTATATTGAAGTCCGAACGACCAAGAAGGACCTACAGTCGGCCGTACAATCGATCTCCGACGTGGAAGAAGTCATTTACAACGACGAAACACCCAAGGGCATCGTGGGATGTCATCTATATTTTACGGCTAAAACGGACCTTCTTCCACAGATCAATCAGATCGTTCGTGAACGATCTTGGGATATTTTGGAATTCCAGCGCGAAAAACTTTCTCTGGAAGACTCCTTCATTCGACTCACCAAGTCGCGGGGAAACGATTCCGGTGAAGATACGGTCAACACAGAACCATCCCCGGATGAGGAAGGAGGTGCAGAATGAACGACGTCGCCATCATCTTCAAGAGGGAATTTCGTGCTTATTTTTATTCACCCATCGCCTATGTCTTCAGTGTCATCTTTATCGTCCTTAACGCCAGTATCTATATGTTTCATTTTTTCTTCTTTGGCAATGCCGATATGCGCAGTTTTTTCTCGACCTTACCCCTGGTTATCGGCCTCATTTTCATTCCGGCTATTTCCATGCGCCTTTGGTCAGAGGAAAACAAACTGGGTACTATCGAATTGCTCCTGACTCTGCCGATGAGAACAGAGCACATCGTCCTGGGTAAATTCCTGGCCAGCTTCGTGTTTTATCTCATTGCCCTGGCCGGAACGCTGACGATTCCCATCATCCTCATCATTCTGGGTAAGCCCGATTTCGGTCCCATCGTCGGAGGGTACTTCGGCGCTATGCTGCTGGGTGCCTTCTTTCTGGCCATCGGCATATTTATTTCTGGATTCTTCTCCGATCAGATCGTCTCCCTGATCATCACCAGCCTGGTGTGTGGATTCTTGGTGCTCATCGGTTGGCAGTACGTACCCATGGTCGTGGATGGCTGGATTCCTGGAATGGGAGAATTTTTGTACAACTATATCGGCGTCACCCGGCATTTCAACGATATCGAGCGAGGTGTCATCGACATCAGAAATATCATTTATTTCCTATCCTTCACAAGTCTATTCCTCTTTTTAAACGCGAAAGCATTGGAAAGGAGGAAATATTAATATGAAAGATTTGAAAAAGCATTTTCTGACGACGTTTATACTCGGAGCAGCGCTTTTAGCGGGTATTGTTGTTCTGGTGAATATGATCTTCTACAACATTAACATCGGCCGGTTCGATCTTACGGCCGATCAGGTTTATAAACTCTCACCCTCTGTAAAGAAGATACTCTCTCAACTCGAAGCACCCATCGAAGTGACTTATTACGTCTCTTCTTCAGAAAAAATGCCAACCCAATGGAAGAATCTTGAGCGTGACGTTATCGACAAGCTCAAGGAGCTCAAAATGGCCTCGAATGGTATGCTGGACTATACGGTTTTTGATCCCTCTGCCGAGGAGGAAAGAGAAGCCTACGAAGAAGCCAAGCAAGAAGAATCCGACGATGATAAGAACCTCATCGACAGAGAGCCTGTAAAGATAACGCGCAAAAAGATTGCCGAGCGCCTCTACGAAAAAGGCGTCATTCCTTTTGGCGTACAAAGCACGGAAAGGGATGAATTTGCCGTCAAACGGGTATACTCATCCATCGTCCTATCTTACTTGGATCGGAAAGAGGATGTTATCCAGGAAGTACGTCCCGAAAATTTTGGAAATCTCGAGTATGACATACTGTCCCGTATTTATAAACTGATTTCCAACATGCGCCCTCGCATCGGATTTTACCCCAGCCAGCCCGAGATACCTCCCCAGTACCGCCAGTACTACAGGCAGGGGCCACCGCCCGATATGTACGACTTCACCGCCAAGCTGCTCCGGGAATCGGGATACGATGTAACCCGTACAAACATCAAGAAAGACGATCCGATCCCCGATGACATCCAGACGATGATCCTAATGATCGATCAACCCTTGAACGAACGTCAGATGTACGAAATCGATAAACTGATAAACAAGGGAGTACGGATCCTCATAGCAGCACAGCAGTACAATTATCAAATATCCCCTGCCCGGGGCAGACCCGGCGAGTTCGACCTCCGAGGCATGCCCAGCAATCTAAACATCAACGATCTGTCGGCCGACTACGGATTCACTTACGACGATCAGATGTTCATGGATAGGAATACAGCCTACATTCAGGTTCCTGTCTATCAGACCCGTCAAATGGGCATGTTCCAGGTTCAACAACAACGAATGGAGCCCGTTACCAAACCGGTGATTATCCGAGTCGACGCCGAGAGCATCAATTCGAACCTGTCTATATCGAATAAAATCTCTGGACTCTTCTATATGTACGGCGGCCGGTTACAGATCAACGACGATCTGACCGATGAAAACGACATTCGTGTCCGCACTTTGTTCACCTCCAGCGATTTTAGCTGGACAAGAATGGGTTACGGATATGGAGCGGTTAACGAGAATCCGCCCTCCTCTGAGAATATACTGAAAAAGCAGCCCTTGGGTGCCCTGTTAGAAGGACGGTTCAAACCGAAATACCTCGAGGAGAGTGTGCCCGAATGGCCCGAAGAGACGGGTGGGGAAACAGGTGAAGACATAGAGCAAGAGGACGATTCACTACCAGAACTGGCCGAAGAGTCCGAAGAAACCAAAATCATCGCCATCGGATGCACCAACATGTTCAAGAGCGATATTCTCCAATCGGTAGTGAGTCACAGGGCATTCCTCCTCAACTGTATCGATGCGCTAACCCTGGGAGATGAGCTCATCAACATTCGCTCCAAGAACATCGCCGCACGACGGATTAAAAATATCAGCAGCGTGGGAAAAACAGCATCCAAGGCTTTTGTGATCTGGTTTTCGCCCCTGGTATTCGTAGCTGCGGGCATCTATTTAACGATACGTAGGAAGATGAAATAGGATGTACGTATCCGTTTGAACTCTAAGAGTCAAAGAGGAAAAACCGATGGAAGAGAAACATCTGAAGATATTTGCCGGTGTATTTATCTTTTTATTCATCGTCTATTTCGTGACAAAACCGAGACATACCGGAGTGAACATCGACGAGTTTGTCCAGTCCATCATTATCGGTGTCTCCAAAAGCGATATCAAGACAGTGGAAGTGTACAAGGAAACCGCTTCAGAGCAGCCCGTTCAGATGGTATTTAATCACATCGACGACCGATGGGTTATATCGACCCATTTTAACGCCAAGGCCCAAAAAAGCAGCATGGATCGTCTGCTGGACGATCTGCTGGAAATGACGGGAAACGTCCGGTCGTCCGATCCGAAGCATTTCGAAACATACAAGATATCCGACGAACAGGGTCTTCATCTTCTTCTGAAGGACGAGGCGAATAAGACGTTGGCGAATTTGATTATCGGTAAAAAGGCCGATGATTACAACACAGGCTTTATCCGCTTTTCCGGAAAAGAAAAAGTGTATTCAATCGATAAAAATATTCTTTCGGACCTCAATATCTACGGGGATATCGACACCTTATCACAATTCCAGCAGAAAAATTTTGTTGAGCTTCAGGCCGTGGATCAGAACAAGGACGATTTAGAGATGGTCGGATTGTCGGCCCGGGGAAAAGAGATCGTTATAAAAAAAGTTGAAAAAGAAGTGGAATTTATCGCTGCGGATTCGAGCAAGGCCACGAAGATAGAAACGGAATGGGTCTTGGTCAGGGGTGATCGTGAAATCGCTCTTAGACAGAATGAAGTCGATAAATTTTTCCAAGACGTGGCAAAAATTCGAGCTCAGGAAGTCATCGACTACATCGGAAATTCATTCCAGGACATGAACAAGAACTCAATGTATGGATTTCGTCGTCCAACACACTACATCATGTTTAAAAAGCCCGACGCACCTCAGCAGAACGTCCTATTTGGAAAAGAATACGAGAAAGATAAGGGATATTACTTCAACGTTCAGTACGACGGCCTCGTCTATAAAATCGCCAAATCAACGTACGACAATATCTTTGAGTGGAGCGACGAGTTGCCCAAAAAAACAAAAAAATAATCCGAACCAAGAATACGAATCAGCAACACCGTTAAAGAGTCCTGATTAAAAATTAGCATCGGGACTCTTTTCTAATTTATCTAAGACATGCTGATGATTCTATCTTAGTTTAGTTTTACAATTCCGTAGTCTGTTCCAGTCTCATCAGAATGGATAAAAAAGGGCGGAGGGTTGAAACGTTCATCCATCTTGTAATAGGCTCTTGTATAAATACAATCATACGACTTGAAAAATCTGGCATTGACTTTTAATCGCGATTTCTTAAATTCAACATGATAATCATTCGTACAGGTTGAACAGGTAAGGGCAGTATCTTGAATCCACGTTTTAAACACACACTTTTTCTTTTAATACCCATTCTTACATTTCTTTTTGTATCCGAAATACTCGTGCGATTTCTGCGTATCGATGCCATTCAGGATGAGACGTACTTTTTTGGATTTAACGGGTGTCCTCCTTACTTCCTGAAAACAACGACCCCAGACAATCACACAGTCTATCGAACCAATCCAGATAAAGATATAGAAGAAACCTCGTTCCCGTGCACGAAGGAGAAAGACGAGTTTCGTATTTTTGCGCTGGGCGGTTCTGCGGCTTACGGAGAGCCTTTCGGTCCTGAAGGTTCCTTCTCCCACTGGCTAGCGTTGCGATTGAATGCGATAGACGCGGACAGGCATTACCGGGTCGTCAACTGCGCGCGACGCGGATTCGGGTCCGTTCGTGTGAAACGTATATTTGACGAGATTATCGACTACGATCCGGACTTGGTCATTATATATTTCGGGAACAATGAGCAGAGGGACTACTTATTCCACCGTATCGAGATCAACATAGAAATCCTTCCCTGGCTTCGTACGATAAAACGTTGGTTTGATCACAGCTACATTTTCCGAATGGCCTTTCACACGCTGTTCAAAAAGAAGATTACCTCCTTTGGTGCGCGCAACATCGACAACGCCCTTTCTTCGGACACGTTCGATGAAAACGTGTTTTCTTCCAATGTCCAGTTCTTGATGGAAAGAAGAGAAATTCTGGATTCCGAACATGGCGGATTATGGGTTTCACGATTGGATTCCACCGATCTTACGAGTATGGAAAATCTCGAGGAAATATTTCACGTATTATACTGGACGGATAGATGGCCGGATAAATTCCAACGTATTTTTGAAGGTACGATCGAGGGCATGATTTCCCAGTCCCGGAAGAAAAACATACCCATCATGTTCTTGACGCGGTCCCGTAATTTTTATTATAACCGGGATGCCAGACTACTTTTCCAACGATACGACGATGCCAATCGTATTATAAACCGCGTTTGTAAATCAGAGCAAATTCCAGTTCTGGAAACCTTGCCTCTCTTGATGGAGCATTTTCAATCCGAAATCGGATTCAACGCCTTTATGGATATCGTTCATCCCACACTCCTGACGAATCAAATATTTGCCAGGGGAATCGTCCAAAAAATGATGGACACACAGATGATCACCATTCCCGACATAAAAAAATTTGAAATGCGATGGCGTGATCATTCGACGACGGAAGCATCCTTTCGCCATCGATTCCCATATACAAGTCAGTATTACGCGCTTGCCGGCTGGCAAAAACTAATCTGTCTGGATACTTACGATGATCAGCAGAAAGCCACGCAAGACATTCTTTCCTTGGCTGAAAAGGCGCTTTCTCTTAATCCTTACGATGACAAAGCCTATTTCCTTCTGGGAACACTGTATTCTCTTTCCAACGATACGGCGAACGTGCGAAGGATTTGGGCTGAGATGAGATCACACTTTTCCTTCATGAGATGATATGGATAAAAAAAGGGTACTTTTACTTGTCATTCTGATCTTGGCCATCGGAATCTTCTTCATATCGACAATCCGGGAAGGCCATCGCTGGGCAGGCGATTTCAGCATGTACATCCATCATGCTAAAAACATCGTCGAAGGTAAGCCCTTCGGCGAAACGGGATACATCTACAACCCGCATTACCCCCAACTGGGCCCAAAGACATATCCACCCGTATTTCCACTCTTACTAGCCCCAATATACACCGTATTTCATTTAGACCTAAGACCCATGAAGATGGAGATCATCGCCTTTTTCATGCTTGCGTTGGCTCTGCTCATCATCATCACTTACGGAGAAATCTCGTTTCCCTACCAGATTCTTTTGATAAGCATTATTGGATTGAATCCTTACTTCTGGGACTTTAAGGATTATGTACTATCGGATATCCCCTTCCTGGTCTTTGTTTACATCAGCTTATTCCTGTTTCACAGAACATACACAAAAGGCATTCATTCAAAAATCCGTATCTTCGACGCCCTATTGATCGGCATGTTTATGTATCTTTCCTTTGGAACCAAAACCATCGGCTTTGTTTTGATACCGTCTATAGTTATTCTCGACCTGATCAAGGAACGAAAAATATCTCTTCATGTTATCATAACGATAGTCATTTTTTCAGTCTTCATGATCCTACAAACCCTTCTCATCCACAGCGACAGCGATTATTTTGACCAGTTCTTTCCTTTCCGGCCGATGTATATACTTCAAAATATCGTCATATACACAAGTTCTTTGGCCCAATTCTTCGACACAGGGTACCATTCTCTTTTATGGCTACGATACGTTTTATTCATCATCATACTCACTTTCGCAGGATTTGGATACTACTATCGACTGAAATCTATCACAGTCTACGAAATCTTTCTTCCTCTCTATCTGGCTATCGTGATCCTGTGGCCCACCCATCAAGGTTTCCGCTTTCTTATACCCGTCATACCCTTCGTTATTTTCTATTTTTTTGTTGGATACAAACGTGTCATCAATTACTTTTCTCGACGTTTTGGACAGATCTCCCTTCATAAATGGTTACGCTACCCTATCTTTCTTTGGATCGCCTCTATCGCCTTCATCTATATTTGCAAGTATTCGACATTGGATTTTACATCCATCCAGGATGGTGTACACACGAACGAAGCAAAAGCGCTTTTTCAATACATCCATGATTTTACAGAACAAGACGATGTATTCATGTTCAAGAACCCGCGTATTCTGAACTTATACACGGGGCGAAAATCCTCTGTCTATTTTAATCCCCTAAACAGGAATGACCTTTGGAATTATATTCGAGAAATCAGAGCCACGCATCTCATCGTGGAAACCAAAGGCCCTTCTTTTCTATCCTACTTTATACAGGAATACAAAGGCTCTCTGTCTCTCACTTATTCGAATAAAGATTTTCAAGTGTATCGTGTGGATAGTTTTTCTGAATCAGGGTGAGTTTATTGTTTCTCTGCCACAATCTGAACTTTCGTTGCCAAAGAGGGAAACACGGTGTTGAATACTTGTGCGAATCTCGAATCGCCCATACGTCTGTTGTACTGATTCAATCGAAAACCGTTTTGTCGAAACCATTTCTTATACGATAACGGCGCGTTCAGATGTATGGCGTCATCATCCGGTAGCTCGAATTTAATCTTGTCTTCTTCAATCCTCGGGTATACATACAGAAATAAAGGCTTCTTCGATATGAGAATGAACAGACTCCAAAACATCATCTTCATACCGCCCATCATACATTCAAACACATTCTGAAACTGCCAGTACCTCCCCTTTCCTCCAAGTATATTCTTCATCCCCAGAATCAATCGGTGAGGACCCGACATATTCGGTCCAATAATAACGATGCGTCCTCCAGGTTTCAGAATCCTCTTTATTTCTGTCAACATCCCGTCCACATCCGGAACGTGTTCCATCATACAGAGAGTTGCCACCGTATCGAACGTTTCGTCGCCGAACGGTAACCTTTTTCCAGAATAAGATACGAACTTGGGCCCGTCTTTTCCAACTTGTTTTTGATAATGCTTGCATTGCTGTTCTGAGAATAGATCGCAGCCTATTGTTTGGAAGCCTCTTTTCTGCAGAATCAAGGGTGTCCGATATGTTCCACACCCAAGGTCCAGTACGTCCCCATTCTTGGATGTCCAGCGCGTGACCAAGTCAGCATAGTCTTGATAATCGGTTTCGGGACGATCCATTAATCCATAATCATCCGACCGGTTCGTATAGAACGTCTCGAGCATACGTGCTATGCAGCCGATTTCTTCTTTTTTCCTAATTCTTTTTGGATGCATCGGTTTATATTCATTTAAAGAAAAAAGTCTCACCACGTTCGTGATGAGACTTATTGACATCCAATGTGTGATCCCTTATTACTTGTATTGCTCTCCCCAGATATCCTTTAGCATGACTTCGTGTCTGCATTTCGGACACAACACCTTCAGAATATCTGGTCTTCGTAATTCTTTACCCTTCTCTCCCGATTCTACGGGTATCAGTTCTCTCTGAGAGATGAGCAGCAATGTCGGATTACCGTAAGCCAATGTGCCCAACTTCCTGGCCAGCCATCGCAGGTGATCCTTCGTAGAAACGATGGCGCCGCACATATCGCATATGACCAGTTCCTTTTCGATTTCTTCAACGGCAAGTTTCCTGTCAAACAGCGCAAGATCGTACTCTTTGGTCAGTTGTACGCCTTTCTCTGTGATACAGTTTGCCTGACAGTTACCGCAAAAGTTGCACATGTCATAGCGTAACTCGACTTTGCGTACGGGTGCAGGATTTTTTTTCTTCACCGGTTCTTTCGGATCGATGACCGTGATCGCATTTCCGGGGCAGACCTGGGCACAGGCACCACATCCGACGCAGTATTCGTCGAAGTATTTCGGCTTACCACGAAATCCATCGAAAGCCTCGTGGGGCTTATACGGAAATTTAGACGTATACGGCTTGGAAAAAAGTGACTTTATAGCCTCTTTGAGTTCTCTTAATTTCGGATACTTCATCTCAATTCCAATTACAGACTCGGTTTATTTCCTCGATCTTCTTCGTACCGATCGATGACCTTTTTATCCCACAATTTCACGCCGAAAATGTGGGCCCCTCTGGCAATGGCATGCGCACCTACTGGCGATGTTAACAGGACAAAAGGAATACCCACGAGGGCTTTAATACCAAAGCTGGTAAATCCCTTCATGACAAACAAGCCGAAAAGTATACCGCATGTCCCGAAAGTAACACACTTCGTTCCAGCCTGAAGACGATTGTAGACAGTAGGTAATCTTAGAAGACCTAGACACCCGAAAGCGTCGAAGGCGACACCAACTCCAATGATGATCATGCCGATTAATTCATTCCAACTCATAAGTCTACTCGTCCAACGTTTTATAGGATAGGTATTTAGCCAGAGCTAAAGTACCGATAAAACTCAGAAAAATCCAGCACAACGCAACATCGATAAGAAAGTCGCGATTCGTTATTATAGCTAAAAGTGCTGTAATTCCAACGGCTAAAACGCCCATGATGTCGATCGCTACCATACGGTCCGGTATGGATGGACCTCGCCAAGCTCGAATCAAGCAGGCAAAGCAGCACACGATTAGAATGATTAAATAGGTATTCATACTTCTCTCAGTCAAATATTTTTATTAAATATTTTTCGAATCGGCCTACGATATCTTTAGTAGCTTCATCGATATCTTTGTACCGAACGTTAATCCAATGAATATAAAGAATATCGTCCTTTAAATCGATGGTAAATGTACCCGGTGTGAGTGTGATAGAATTTGCTAAAAAGACCTTACCCATCTCCGATTTCAACTTTGTCTTGACTTTTACGATACCCGGTGTAATGGGCATTTTCGGGTGAAGCACGCGATAAGCAACATCGAAATTTGCTTTGGCCATTTCCCACGTAAAAACAGGAATGTAAAGAATAAACCAGAACCATCTACCGAATTGAAATACCTTAGCTGGGGATTCTATAAAAAGATTGCCAAAAATGAGTCCCACGATCAACGAGACAACGCCCCCAACGATTACGTTTTGTACATTCGTTGTCCAGGTAAGTAAAAGCCATACGGCGAAGGAGAAGAGTATTAAAATGACCTTACGCACTTCAACCTCCTAATACCATTTTTGCATATGTTATCCCACCTCCGACAACTTTTACTGCTGGATCCAATAATACTCCGCGAAATTGAGGAAGCATGAGAATTCCAAGAGCGATGCTCAATATGGCCAAGACGATCATCGATATGCACATGAGTGCTGGAACTTCTTTCACCTTTTTGTATACCTCTCCCAGAGCGCCAAAGAAAGCATATCGTTGAACTTTCAAGTAGTAGGCTAATGTAACGATACTAATGACTATGGCCACCGCTGCTAAAATATGATGACCGCTCTCAATGGCTGCAATAATGATGATCAATTTACTCCAAAATCCGGCCAGTGGGGGTAGACCACCCACGGAAAGGGAACCTATCAGAGATGTGGTTCCTGTCACGGGCATCTTTTGAGAAAGGCCTCCCATACTCTCCAGGTCCCGATTATCCGTAGCGTATACAACCGCCCCTGAATTGAAGAACAAGAGGGGCTTGAATACAGCATGATTGAGAAGATGAAAGAGTCCACCAAGAATACCCAGAGGGGTGCCCAGACCAAATGCGAAGATACAGTACCCGATCTGGCTTATCGAAGAATAGGCCAACAATCTCTTAAAATCGCTCTGACCCAACGCGAGAAACGCACCGACGACCATCGATAACGTACCTAAGACAAGAAAAATGGTAAGCAATGATGGGATGCCGGCCATTCCAAAAACGTTAAAAAATATTCGAATTAAGGCATAAACGCCCAATACCTTCGATCCTACGCCAGACATCATCGCCGATATGGATGCCGGCGCTGAAGGATACGCATCCGGTAACCACCCATGAAACGGCATCAATCCGGCTTTCAAGCTGAACCCTACGAGGAAAAGTATCCCCGTGAAGATAACAGCAGGATTAACACCCATCTCGGATATGATGCGAGAAGCATCGGCCATGTTTAGCGTTCCGGTCAGGAAATAGAAAAATGCAATTCCTAGAAGAATGCATCCAGAGGCAACGCCGCCCAGAATCTGATACTTAAAAGATGCTTCCAACCCCTCTGCTTCTATACTGAATGCAACAAGAGCATACGTAGCGATTCCAGCGATTTCGAGAAAAACGAAAAAATTAAACATGTCGCCGGAAAGCACAACACCATTCAAACCAGCAAGCATCAACAGGAAAAGCGTGTAGTATTTCCCCTTGTCTGTATACTGGGTCATATAATTGACCGAATACAGCGTCACAAGAAAGGCGACGACATTGATGATGATGAGCATGAAGACCGACAGCCCATCCATCACCATCGCGATTCCCATAGGAATTCCGTTTATAGGTTCCCAACCCCCGGCATTATAGACGAATGTATCACCGGAATACTGAAGAACCCATAAGGATAATCCCATGAGGACTGCACTGGTGATGTTTCCCCACAAATCGGGAAACCATTTCCAAAATTTAGAAAAAATCGGTGTAAGAAAGGCCGCTCCCAACGGAACGACGACAAATAAAGGTAATAAACTCATCCGCGAAGTTTCCTGATTTTGCGTACGTCGAGGGTATCGTATTTCTCATATATTCTCACCGCTAAAGAAACCAGCAGTGCTGTAGTCCCCAACCCGATAACGATGGCTGTCAGTACGAGTGCCTGTGGTAACGGATCGACGAAGACACCATCTGCCATTCCCTCAGTGAATATGGGAGCTATCCCTCCTTGGCGATATCCCACCAGTGCAAAAAAGAGATTGATGGCATATTCCATGATCATCAGACCGATGATGATCTTAATGAGGTTCCGTTTTACTAAAACACCATATAAGCCAATTAAAAAAAGCAGAATGGCTAGGATGAGGACAATCATAACTTCTCCCCTACCCTCAGTATAACCAACGTAATAAAAATAGCAAAAAGGGCAGCTGCTACTTCAATACCGATGGCAATATTACACAAAGGTATGATTCCTGCGCTAAATAACTGAAAAGGTTGACCAGGGTTAACCTTGGCAATCACATTATAGAAAAAGTAGGTTCCCTGAACCAAACCTAACATGGCTAAAAACCAGAATAAAAATATACCCAAACTCTCTGATAGAGAAGCTCTCCATTTTCGAGCTTCACTCTTGACTTCGTCGGATCCATAAGCCAGTACTAAAAGCACAAAACAGCCCGCAATCAACACACCTCCCGCGAAACCTCCACCGGGTGTGAGATGTCCGTGCACGACCACGTATATACCTAATAAAAATATGGACGGAATCATTAATTGTGAAATTCGTTTCACGATGAGTGTCATACCGCTCATGCTTGCTTCCTCCCCACCTTACGTAATACTGCAACCACACCTGCCACTGACGTAAAAAGCACTGTTGCCTCACCTAATGTATCATACGCGCGAAAATCAAGAATTACAGCAGCTACCAGGTTGCTGGCCCCGGTAAGAGAAAGCCCCTGATCGATGTAGTACTGCGCCATACGAAGTGCTGGCGAACCGAACTCGGGTAAATGCTGTAAGGCTCTGTATGCGGCAAGAATAAACACGGCTACAAAAACCAAACCCACCGCCCAGATCAATCCTTTTTTTGTACCAAAACTTTCTGCCGTATCTTCACGTGTTGTCTTGAGCACCGCAGCGATGAGAATCACGAGTGTTAATGTCTCGACAATGATTTGTACGATAGCCAGGTCAGGTGCCTGCAATATCAGGAAGATGATGGTAAGAGCAAAACCAATGATTCCCAAGGATATGATACCCGATAGAAGATCTTTGCTCTCCAAGGCAACCAATGCCCCAAGAATCATAAGGACTAGTAGAAGGATGAGGGTCGTTACCATTCGACTACCTCCCCATCAGCACAATAAGTAAAACAATAACTCCCATAAAAACCCACGCAGTATAAGATGTTAAAATTCCCGTATGAACTTTTTGGAATAGTCCGGCTAAACCAAAACAGAACCGGCTGCCCTGATCGTAAATATCAAACCATTTGGCTTCGGCCCAGTTGTAGATCCGATGAAGCCCTCCCGATTCCCGAATCGTGTTGTAAAAACCCGTTCCGCTTACTCTCTCTTCCACGGGAATATGCTCACCCCCAACAAAACTATCGGCCTCACGAATCCCTTTTAAGTTCCCTGCCAAATAGATCAGGAAACCAATGCCCAAACCGATGAGGATCATGATCGTTGCCAGACCGGGCGACCAGACACCAAAATAAGAGATACCGGGTACGGTAGGATGGAGAAAATACTTCAGAGGAATCGAAAAAGCGAACACACCGAATATCACACAGAGGAGCGCCAGCACCGCGATGGGAACGATCATACTGAATCCAACCTCTTTAATTTTTTTGGAGATGACGAGTTTGGAAGGCACTCCCAAGAAAGTGGTATGCGTGAGCTTCATGAAGCTGGCTAAAGTCAGCCCACTACCGAACATCGCAGCCACCAGCCAAACAATCCAAAGCTTATCACCCGTGCGTCCAAGCTCCACCAATCCCTGGTAGACCATCCACTTGGAAACAAATCCGTTGAAGGGTGGGATACCAGAAATGGCAAACGCTGCGATCAGGAAGGATATGAACGTTATAGGCATGAATTTACCCACACCGCCTAGTTTATCCAGGTCGGTGGTGTCGGTTCGATGCTGAACAGCGCCTCCGGACAGGAAGAGACAGGCTTTATATATGGAGTGATTCAACATATGAAAAAGACCGCCTGCTATCCCTATGGGATTCCCCGTTCCCAGTCCCAAAACCATGTATCCGACCTGAGAGACAGCGTGATAGGCAAGTAGTCGTCTTAAATCGTGTTGAATCAATGCCATCATCACAGCGGCGATGATTGTTACGGCACCGATGATCATCAGAAACAGGTTCATCGCTCCAGACATCTCGAATAGATTCAAACACATACGACCCAGCAGATAAATACCGAGCAGTTTATCCAACGCGGCCGGAAGGTATGCCGTGATGGGTATGGGTGCTGCTTCGGCCACATCCGGGATCCATGTATGGAGGGGCATAGCACCCGCCTTGGCAAAGGCACCCAGCGCCAGCAGTATAAAAATAATGTATACCAGAGCTTCATTGAAGGATAGTAGTATGTTGTTCATCTCAAAGGTGGAGGTCAGGGCATAGAGGAATCCAATGGCCAGCAGAATCAGAGCATCGCTACCTCCGACGATGACCAGTGTCTTTTTCGCTGCAGCCGCCGCATCCTTTCCACCGGTAAGAACAAGAAGATAGAGTGTGATTCCCAGGAAACCCCAGAAAATGAGCAGGACAATCAGATGATTTGCCAAGAGTGCTCCGCACGCGGCTCCAATCGTCCATAGTAAGGATCCATAGTAGCTGCTAAGGCTCTCTTTTCCATGCATGAAACGTAAGGAATAAAGTGTGATGAGAAAGCCGAATAGACCGGATGCCAGGAGTACAAAACTGCTTAAATCATCCAAACGCAGTATGAGAACACCGTTGTAAGTCCAATCCAGGGGTTTTTGAATAAACAGCCAGATAACCAATCCAAAGGCTAGTGCCGATCCGATGAAAGCAAGGAACTCGCGAATCACTTTAATATTTCGCGGAATGATCGCGCATACCGTACCGATTATGATTGGAATAATGATGGGATAAAGAAGCGGATTCATTACACACCCAACTCTTTTCTTACCTCTTTGGTCCTCTCGTGAGAGAGGCGAAGGAGATCATTTGCTTTTAAGACGCGTTCTTCATTCTTATCGTGATCGACAACGATAAGCCGCTCTGTACAACAATAACACGGGTCCACCGCAGCCAGCACGAGTGCGGCATCGGCCACTTTTTCTCCCACGCAGGCAACTTCGTTGGAAAAAATGTTAACATAACTGGGAGCCCGCACTTTATATCGAGCCGGAAAGTTAGAGCCATCGCTACGGCAGTAATGGTACACTTCGCCCCTGGGCGCTTCGGCCCGTCCGATTCCCTCACCCGGAGGAAGTTCCTTTACATGCAAGTCTATGACGCCGGGCGTCATTTTATCGAAACATTGCTCTATAATTTTTACAGATTCATACATTTCCAGCACGCGGCAGACGGCTTTGGCAAAGACATCCCCTTCTTCCAGCACAACGATGTCCCAATCCACCCAATCGTAAGCAAAGTAAGGATCGTCCTTACGAACATCGATGGGAACACCGGACGGCCGTGCTGTAGGACCGACAACACAATAATCGATGGCTTGTTGTTTGGTGAGAACGCCCACACCTTTCGTACGAGCGTGTATGACGGGATCATCGATCACGGCACCCTTAAACATGTCTAAGACAGGTTTAAGCCCATCAAGCTCTTTTTTAAACCAGGGAATGTCCTCGTCCAGTACATCCCTTCGAACGCCACCGACTTTAAACATGGCATAGCTTTGCCGGTTACCCGTCATTTTATCAAGGATATCACAAACCGATTCTCTGTATTTCCATGCCCACATCCAAACTGTGTTGTATCCGATGAAGTGTCCAGCCAGTCCCAACCACAGCAGATGAGAATGGATTCTTTCCAGTTCTGCAACGATGGTCCGAATATACTGTGCCCGCTCCGGTGCTTCGATTCCGCCCAGATCTTCCATGGCACACACCGATGCCGCCGGATGACTCGTCGAACAGATCCCACAGATCCTCTCGACGAGAAAAACCACTTGATCCCAGGACTTCGACTCGGCCAGTTTCTCGATACCCCGATGATTGTAACCGATCTCGATGTCGAGTTTCGTTACATGCTCCCCTTCAACGTGGAGACGGAAAAACTCCGGTTCCTCCTGGAGTGGATGATACGGACCAATGGGAATAATTTCGCTCATTGATCCCTCCTCAAGGGATAGTTCCCTTCGGGCCAGTCATCGGGGAGAATTAAATGTTTCATATTCGGATGATTCTTGAATTGAATACCGAACAACTCATTCATCTCCCGTTCGATCCATTCCGTCCCTTTGATATAAGGGGCCATGGACTCGATTTCGAGCTCGGGTTTCTTCACGAACACACGAACGGAAAATACCTGCGGAAGATTGAGGAAATCAAAATGATACAAGATGTCTATTCCCCCACGAGGTGTATCGACTGCAGATGCGATGATAAACCGTGTCGGAAACTCATTAAACAGAAACCGACCAAATTCTATCCAATCGCTGGGATCGATATCCACGTAAATCCGGTTCTCATTGTGTTCGAACCACTTGAGAATCTTATCATCATACTTCTCGTGTATCTTCTTTTGGATTTCTTTCCAAGTCATACGACGCTCACTCATCAAGCTTTCTGCCGAAGCATTGTCAAGAGTTTTGCCACACCGGCAATGATGCCTTCCGGTTTGGGGGGACATCCCGGTATGTAGATATCTACCGGAAGAACCTCGTCCACCGTTTTAGGCATCACATAACTTCCATCGAACACACCATGCCCTAAAGAACAGGTTCCGATGGCAATGACGACGCCTGGTTTGGGCATTTGTTCATACACTTCTTTCGCCCGGGGTATGCACTTCATGGTCATATTCCCGGTGACCAACAGCGCATCGGCGTGCCGGGGACTTCCCACCAGGACGATCCCAAACCGCTCGAGATCGTAGCGCGGTGTCAGACAGTCTAAAATCTCAATATCACAGTTGTTGCAACTACCCGTGGACAGATGATAAACCCACGGTGATCTCGTCAAAGCTTTTAATTTCAGTCCCATATAGATTACCACCCTAAGAAGGCCAGCACGACGGCAATGATAGCGATAAACGTCATCGGCCCCCATAAGAATTTCATAGCCTGATCGATCCTCACACGAGGATTCGTATTCCTGATGAGAACGATTAAAACAAGAAGAACGACGTATTTCAAGATAGACCAGAGAATGGACATTCCTTGAAAATTCATCCCTCCCAGAAAGACCAGCACCAGCACCATCGGTAGCGTGAAGAGCATCATCATCCGCGTGAGCTTGAAGAGTGCCAGCGGTGGTCCCGAATACTCGACATAAGGCCCACTCATGATCTCTGTTTCGGCTTCGGGAATGTCGAAGGGAATAAGCGTCAACTTGGCCTGCATGGTGATGACAGCAACAATCATCGCTAACACACCGGATACAGAACTGAATACCATGCCGTTGGCCTGTTGAAGCTCGACGAATTTGCTCAGCTGAATATGACCGTCGAGCTTTATCACAGCCACAAAGACAGCCAGGAGGAAGGGGAGCTCATCGGCTAACATCAACTTCATCTCCCGGCTCGCTCCCAGAGAAGCGATGGGATTCTTCGAAGCAAAGCCGCCGATGATTACAGCAATGGCGGGCATCATCAAAAAATAGAGAAGAACGATGAGGTCACCACCAAAACTTTTTCCCGGCCAAAGGATGGCTGTCCACACCAGGGTTGAACACAGCGTCACGGCTACGATCCCAAACATCGGAGCCATCAGAAAGGTTAATCTCGATGCTCCTCTGGGAACAATGGTTTCCTTTCCCAACAACTTTACGAAATCGTAGAGGGGCTGTAACAGCGGGGGTCCAACCCGCCACTGAACCCTTGCCGTGACCTTGCGGTCAATCCAACTCGCTAGCATGCCTACAGCAGCTGTGAAGCAAAATCCCGGAAAAATCAAATATGCCAAGATCGGATTCATATCAGATATATTCTTCCTTTTTCCATGGAATGGAATGAACGACTAAATGCTCTCCAACCAAAAATCGATGTTCTTTCTCATCGGGTTCGAACGTACCGTATTGAATAGCACCTTCTTTACAACCGCCCACACAGACCGGAACCTCATTCTCGGCCAACCGACCTATACAGAAATCACACCGTGATGTGGCGTATGGAATGACCTCCGGTAGAATCGTACCAAAAGGACAGGCATACGAACAACTGTTGCATGCAACGCACCGAAGATTATGCCGCTTAATGATGCCGTCCTCTTGCTTCTCTAACGCATCGGTCGGACATCCTTTCACACAGGGAGCATCCTCACAATGCCGGCATGTAGCAGCAAACTCGGCTAATTCACGGATATAAATGGCCCCACTGTTAAACGGATGGTAAAAATAACTGCAAGCGACGTCACATGTATCGCACTTGCGACAGAGCTCAAGATCGATGAATAATCGTTTCGCCATACTTATTCCCAGATGTCTGGAAAATCCTTAATTTGCTCGAATGTAAACACGGGCCCGTCCTTGCAGATGAAATAATGATCGATCATGCAGTGACGACACTGCCCGATACCGCAATACATCTTTCTCTCCATCGAGAGGTAGATGTCCTTTGGTTGATACCCTACGTCGAGAAGTTTCAAGGTTCCGAACTTCATCATGATGGGAGGCCCGATGACGACAGCAGCGGAGTTCTTCAGATCCACCTTTACTTTGTCCATCAGGATCGTCACCACACCCTCGGAATGCGCCCAGGTTTTATCGGCTTTATCCACCGTCAAATGAAGCTCGATTTTTTTCTGGAACTCGTCTATCTGATACTTGTATACGACATCTTCGGGTGTACGTGCACCGTAACACATCAGGATGCGCTTGAATTTATTTTTCTCGTCCAGAAGACTGTAGAGCAGCGCACGAGCCGGCGGAAATCCGACCCCCCCGATGAGGAGAAGCACTTCTTTCCCGTAAAAGTCTTTGAGAGGAAAACCATTCCCGTAGGGTCCTCTGATTCCAACCGAGTCTCCATCCTTTAATTTATGGAGCTCATCGGTCATGTAACCCACATTCTGAACAGTAAATTCCAATATGTCCGGCTTGGAAGCAGGAGAGGACATGGCAAACGGTGCTTCGCCCACGCCGGGTATTGTCAATTCGGCAAACTGTCCGCAGTGAAACGCAAATCCATTCTCTGGCCTGACAACAAAGGTTTTAATCCCTGGCGTTTCAGTGATAACCTTTTCGATGATTCCCTTTTGAGGCTGATATGGATTCTTTTGCTGGCTCATAGATAATTCAACCTTTAGCTTTTAGCCAGATCCCTAATCGCTGCACGCATATCGATGCGCCCCTGACATCCCTCGATGCAACGTCCGCATCCCGTACAGCCGACCATGCCGTAATTATCGTCCAAATACTTAAACTTGCAAAAATATCGATTTCGGAACCGCTCGTACATGCGAGGCCTTGGAGTGCCGCCACCCGCCGTCATCGCGTATCCCGTGTACTGGCAGGAATCCCATCCCCGCAGTTTGACAAATTCCTTCCGGGTCACGTCGTCGAGAAAATAACAGTGACACGTCGGACACGCATGATTGCAGGCGCCACATTCGACACACGTTTCCGAATGCTTTTTCCAAATCTCGGATTCCCAACCGCCCGAGACCACATCCTTCTGAGATTTGGATATCTTGAATTCCTGATTTTGCTTTTCAACCTTGGCCGTCGTCTCTTTACGGAGCTTGTCCAGAGCCTCTGCCTCTTCTTTCACCACTTCTTTCAAAGCTTCATCGTGCCCCTCCAAAAGCTCTTTACCACGGAGACTCCCCACTTCGATCACAAATCCATCCCATACTTTGGAAAGGTTAAGGTCGAATCCTTTTGTTGGATACGGTTGTCCCCCTACCAAAGTACAAAAGCAGGATTCCCATGGTTGCGTGCAATCGGAGCTCACGATGATGCTTTCTTCCCTACGCTTCTGGTAGACAGGATCGGTAAATTCTCCGCCAAAAGCCTGATCAATAATGGGAAGGGCAGCAAGACCACATGCCTTCACGCCGAGGAAGAGCCAGGGCTTTTCCAGCTTGATCTTATCGCCCACGACCTCTTCCAAGGGGGGCAACAAGAAAGACTTCAACGGTTGAACAGCGCGTGCCTCATCGTAAACAACGGAAGACATGTTCTCTGGAGTGACGGGTTGAACGAAAAGCCCACCATCGACTCGTTGAGGGGCAAGGACCGTAAACTTCTCCATCCACCCCTGCAGTATCGTACCCCAGTGCGCTTTTCCGATATAATATCGTTCTTCCATAAAGGCTTCTTCGCTCTAATCCATCGTGTGAAATCTACAAGAAGATAATTTAAAAAGTGGAAAAGGAGTAAAATGAAATGACAAAAAAGGAACATTTCTTGGGTGCTGACAACTGACGCGAGGATTCACATTCATCATGCTAGAAATGCCTTAAAATATCTACTCCCTCCGAGGAACACTAAGCAAGTGCGTCCAATATATAAAAACACATTTACTTTGTCAAGTAAAAAATGTCTCGACATAAAAATAAATTGCACTTATATATAATCATTATAAGTTTTACTTAATATCAAGTGTACTGCTCGTTGAAAAACCGAAGAAAGGCTTCTTCCAGGCCATGGAGTGTCTTCATCATCGACGGACTCATCGAACCAAAAAAGTCCAGGGATTCTGGTTGAATTCCCAGGAGCAGCGGTTTTTTATTGTGCTGCTCGACAACCTCCATCAACAGTGTTATGGGTACTTTATGCGTCGAGAAGCTCGGTACGAATTTCTGGGCATCCTCTGCTTTAAAGCATTTTACGTCACCGGGATTCCCTCCGAAATCGGTGGCATCGATAAAAAGTATCGTTTCCACATCCTTCCGTTCCATCTGCTCGAAGACGATGCCTTCCACGCTCTTGTCTTCCTCGGAAAACACGTGATTCGGGTATTTCTTCTTCAGCCTCTGTGCCAATTCGAGGCCAACGCCATCGTCGGCACGGTCCCGATTTCCCATACCAATAATGATAACAGCTCCGGGAAGGCTTTCTACACATTCACGTAATTGATTACTCATCACATTCCTTTTGACACGAAAGTCTGCCAAACGAGGTTAAAGTGTAATGGCTGTAAAAAAAGCAATTTCACTGTACCTATGCATTCCAGAACGGAAAAGATTGCCCTGAACAACGATACATCTCGCGTAGGAACATAGGCTCGATGCTCTCTTTATGCCGGCAGGACATGCGACTTGAAAGGCCCGTCTGGTCATTCCCTTAAGCGTGACGTTGGCGATGCCGCAGACAGGGATTCCCTTTTCTTACCGGTTCATCCATTAAATCTTGATGAAAACCCGTTTTCGGTACAGAATGGTCATCATGCCCAGCCAAAACGAGACAAATACCAAGGCCATCATCAGAGACCCAAAGGCATTCCCGAATACAGGCTGAAAAATACGATCGTAACCATAGCTCCAGGCCGAAACCGAACCGGCATCTTCGGAATCCCACTGCCATACACGAATCAGCGTTTTTGCCGTCAGACTGGACAGGACATACACGAGAATCGCATTGCTCCCGAAGATGATAAACGGCCTGGTAAACCGGTGGAGCCCTTTGACATCCATCAACCAAAAGCTGACGCTCAGTAAATGAAGGGCGATACCCGTCGTCACCAGAACGTAGCTGCTGGTCCAAAGCTGCTTATTCAAGGGCATCCACTGGGCCCAGAGAAAACCGGCCACAAGTGCCGCGTTGGCCGCGATGAATAATCCGTTGGTCTTGGTCAGAGTGTCACGTGGGGAGCGAATCCAGTCGCCCGCAAGATAACCAAACAATACATGCACGACCGCCGGTACCGTGCTCAACAACCCTTCGGGATCAAAATCCGGTGTCCACATATGTCTCTTGAACAGCAGGTTGTCTATATACTGGGCCAGATTGCCACCCAAGACCCAGGGATCGCTCCCCTTGCCCGGGAAGGGGATGAAAACCATGGCAGCCCAGTATCCCAGGAGCAGGCCGACGCACCAGAAAATCCTTCCCCTGTTTCCCGTGTGCAGAATGATCATGGATGCACAGAAATAGCACAACCCGATTCGTTGGAGGACACCGGGAATGCGCATCGTACTGAATTCAAAGTGCGGATAGAGGTACATGAACAATCCCAATACAATCAATACGAGGGTGCGCCTGACGATCTTCAGGTAAATCGGTATGTGCGATTCCGATGCTTCCATACGGCGGGCAAACGAGAACGCCATGGCCCCTCCCACGATAAACAGAAAGAACGGGAATACCAAATCGGTGAGCGTGCATCCATGCCATTGGGCATGCCGGAACGGCCCGTACACGTGGTTCCAGCTGCCAGGGTTGTTCACGAGAATCATCAGCATGATGGTAAAACCACGAAACGCATCCAGCGAAATGAACCGTTTTGAGGAGGGCTTCGTCATTCTCTCTCTCGTGGCATGATGATGAAATGGAAGAGACCCCTGAAACAGATCCGTGATAGACACATATCAAATCCGTAAGAACTTGACAGACGGGCTCCTATAATAATGATAGGATAAAAAATGAGTCGCTGCTTAGTGATGAGGTTAGGTATGGAAGAGTGATGTTGAAGAAGCAAACGATTATAATCCTTGCAGGAAAGCCAGCAGTTTTTCGGCTCGTTCCTCCACCAGCAGGGACTCTTCTCTGAGTTGGAGAACGAAGGGATTCTCATCGAATCGGCCTCGAACCGCATCAAAATCTTTATTCACGACTTCGTCACCGCCGTCGATCCCATACCCCATCCGGCTCATCTGTGAGAATTCTTTCTCCCCATCCTTTAGAATCAAGGAAATGAAATCCAGAGAGCCCCGTTTCCAATCTTTAATGATTTGGATAAGATGATTCTTTGTTAATTTATTATAATCGATTCCGAAACGTTTCTGGATCAGGTCCATACACCACGCCCATGCGTACGCTTCGGAATCGGCGTGAATGTATCTTAGCTCGCGGATGAGGTCGTCCAGGGTACTGATGCGGCCCGTCCGCACCGATTCCATCAACTGCTCGACCACGGCGGCCGGAGCGAGCAGACCGGATACATCCACCCAGGGGCCCAGGGCATCCGGTTTATCGGAATGAAGCTTGTTCCGTATCGCCGATATCGACTTTGCATCGGAGAATGCTTCCAGCCGTTTTACGAGTTCATCTCCTATATATACATGTACGGCGGTTTCGTAGGTTTGGACAAAGTCGCTCAACTTCGAGCGCTTGATCATCACACCAAGATACTCCACAAGAGCGTCATCCGACGAAGTATCCTGGTCGAGGTGTTTCAGGAAATCGATTCCTCTCAAGATTTTTCCGATAGTGTACGGGCTGAAGAGTGCAAAATGAATCAGGTCGAGCTTTTCCGGATCGCGGCGGCGGTCTCGGGCTGGCCATTTGGCGCTATCGCGCTTTGTACCCACGGTGGTCAAATTTACCCCTGGAATCAGGATGGATTTTCCATCCGATTCCAGGATATACGAAAACGGAAAGTCCGTTGTATCGAAATTAACAGCATGTTTCCCGATGACGCTGGTGAAGGCGCCAACACGGCACGGCCACATCAGGTACGAATACGATCCGGTTTTGGCTCCCCGCTCCAGGATGCCCTGATGCACCGGGCCCAGCTTGTACATATGGTTGCTCTGATTCGATCCGCTCCCGGCGTTGAAGAAGGAAAACAGACCGGCGATGAGGAGGGTGGATTTATGATGCGTTACCGTATAGGGACCGGCAAAGACACTGCATGCCTCGCCGTGGAATCCCTCGGCGTTGGCAAAGAAACAGGAATTCTCGGCCGAAAACTGTCTGCCGATACGCACCCCTTGACCCACAAAGCAGCCGTCCAGGGAGGCAGAACCGTCCGCCCGGGAGCCCGACTGAACGATGAAGGATCTGGCGATGACGCCTTCTCCGATAAAAACGGGGTCGTGGGCGTTACTGACGATGGTGCCCTCTTCCAAATGGAGGGCACCGGAGATGGTAGCTTGCTCACCGATGGAAACGTTGTGTATGCGACCCGCGTGAAGGATTCGTGCTCCCTGTCCAATGGTTCCGCGGTCAGCCTTCTTCCCATCCACGTATTCGTGAATCATCCTGCGAAGCTCGGTGATGAATACGGAATCGTGCCGGTAAAGCGCCTGCAGATAGGCTATCTGGGATGACATCCGGTCGAATATCATCGTTGTCCGACCGCCGCCTTCGTTAATCACCTCGATCTCAACACCATTCCCGAAACGGGTCTCGCCCGAGACCGTTAAGCTCGCTACATTCTCGATGACCACATCATCGGAAATATCGTACCTCAACAGATTCTTCACGTCGGCAATGTACACGTGGTCACCGATGGCACAGTCCTGAACGAATGCTTGGTTTAGCCCGCTGGGCTTGCGAATTCCATCGTCGACCTTCAGAAACCCTTGAAAAATGCCCAGGCGGACGTCACCCGCAAAACGGACACGGCGGATGGAGGTTGGGATAAATCCCTCTTTGACCCGTATCCTCTTCCAATCCTCGGCCCAGCAGTCCTGATTCTCCATGGCCTCGATCTCTGCATCCGTTAAAGGTCTGTAATCCATCACCGTTACCCCTTTACAATTCCGGCAGATTCTCCAGGACGTGTTTCTCGATATCCTTGAAATACGCGACCGTACCGACTTTCAGCTCCATCGTCGCCTCTTCATCACATGCGATGATGGCGTGCTGATGCAACTGCAGCATGGAAACGGTCCACATGTGATTCACGCCTTCCTCCACCACCTTCTTCAAGGCCCGTGCTTTTTTATAGCCGTTGATGATGATGAACACTTCATCGGCGTCCATGATCGTTCCCACGCCCACAGTCAAGGCCGTCTTGGGCACCTTTTCGACATCGTTATCAAAAAACGGCGCGTTGGCCACGAGGGTATCGTACCTCAAGGTTTTAAGACGTGTCCGTGAAGTCAGGGACGAACCCGGCTCGTTGAACGCGACATGACCGTCGGAACCGATTCCACCCAGGAAAAGATTGACTCCCCCGACGCTCTTCATCTTCTCTTCGTATATCTCACATTCCTTCTGCAGGTCTGGAGCGTTTCCATCGAGAATATGGATGTTTGTTTCGGGAATATCGATATGGTTGAAAAGGTGATGCCGCATGAAATAATGATAACTCTGGGGATGATCCTCTGGGATACCCACGTATTCGTCCATGTTGAAGGTGACCACATGCTCAAAGGAGACGCGGCCTTCTTGGTTGAGTTTGATAAGTTCCCGGTACATTCCAATGGGTGAGAAGCCCGTTGGCAGACCCAGCACAAAGGGTTTTTCGGTGGTGGGAAGCGATGTGTTTATCTTCGATGCCACGTAATAGGCCACCCACCTGCTCAAGGTCTGATAGTCTCGATGGATTAGAATGCGCACAGACGTTATTCCTGCTGCTGAAGAGAATGGAAGGTACTATTTGTTAAATCATTGTGTGTACTCGTGCCAATTTAAAATAAGAAAATCCCATTGTCAAGCATAAGTTCATGAATGATCAAACCACACAAAAGGTGCACACGATGGCTAAAAGGCCAAACATTATTATAGAGCATCGATGATACGGCAAAATCAGATCGAAAGCGAGCACTGGGTAACACGTCTTTTTCTTCATGAGATTGCCGTTGATGAGATGACGGCCGATAGCATCAGCTTAGCTGCCCGACGAGGAGACTCACGGTTCATAGACATCATTCGGGACATAGACATGTGCCTGGTCATTACCAACATGGCTCATTCATCACCATGGATGATGTCGTTATGGGATGAGGAATCTCCAAATCGGGCGAATTTATTCGAGGACCGACATGTGAATGCATAATTTAAAGCGCGCCGAATAGGCCGGGTGAGACAATCGTCATCGTCTCCCTATCTTGGAGAGATGACGCCGGCGTAGTGGGTGCCCGCTGGCTAGACACAATGGAGAAGGAAGTCTTAACGCAAAGGTATTCTTTTACGCCTCCTCATGTTTTATCTTCACGAGATGCGTGGAGCAACTGATGCACGGATCGTATGCCCGGGCAATCATCTCACACTGACGGAGAATCGTACCGTCATCGGCATCCTGCTTTATCAATCCCTCGACAGCCCGTCTCATGTATCGCTCACAATCAGCCAGATTCTGTCCAGTCGGAATCACAAAATTGGCTTCGGCCACCAGTCCATCCCTGATTTTATAGTGATGGTAGAGCGTCCCGCGGGGTGCTTCCACGGCGCCCACGCCCTCACCCTCGGTTCGCTTGGGCCGGACAATCTTCGGATCCGTATCGGTTTTCAAGATGTTATCGACAACAAGGGGTATCTGTTCCAGTGCCCATACGATCTCCACGGCCTGGGCCAGATTGTTGTAGAGCGGATTCTTGGGCCAATGCGGATTCCAATATTTCTTATAGAGCCGGCCTGCTCGACCTTTGAGCCTGTCGCCCAGGTTGTTAATCCGGGCCAAGGCCCCCACGCTAAATGGTTTCCCCTTGTACAGACAGTGCTTGGCCGCCGAATGGGCAACGAACCATTCGTTCGTTAATTGTGTATACTGTTCGGCGTCCACGACATCTCCGCTGGAGATATGAATCTGATCGCCGGCCAGACCGTACTCACCCTGACCCGGCTCACAGCACATAAAGACCGTAGCGGCCTCGAAGAAAGACGGGATATCAAGCCCGGCCACGAGGTCTGCACCCTCCACACCAAAGGCTACCATTTCGTGAGCCTGGTTCTTTATCTCCAGCAAAACCTCTCTCGATGGGAATCGTCCGAATCCGCCCACAGTGGGATTCTCACCGTGAATCATCCGACCGCTGGTGACTTCCATGATCCGGTTGGCAAACTTTTTCAGTTCCAGGGCCTTCTTCACGACTTCCCCGTGGGTCTCGGCCATGGCCACGGCTGAGGGAAACCCGAAAAAATCGGGAAGTGCCAGGATAAAAACATGGAGGGAATGACTTTCCAGGCATTCTCCCAGGTGCATCAGGCGACGCATCCAGCGAACTTTGGGACCTACCCGAATATCCAGAGCTTTTTCCAGACCCCGGAGTGCTGCATACCGGTGAGACAGGGTGCAGATCGCGCAGATGCGGCAGGCGATGCTCACATCCTCTTCCGGCGTTTTACCCACGACCAGGGTTTCGATGAGTCGTGTTCCTTCCAGAATATCAAAGCGGACATCTTTGATACGCTTTCCTTCAATTTGTATCGTGATTCCGCCCTCACCTTCGACCCTGGACAGGGGTTCAACGACGATCTCTCGCATCAAAGCACTCCTAAAATTTTCTTCAACGGTTTCATCATACCGCTGCCGGCATGCATCCGAAACCGGCGTTTGATCTCGTCGTCGGAAAATCCCTTCTCTCTAAGAAGATCGAATTCCGATGCGACATTCGCCTCGTTCACGGGTCCCCAACACCCCAGACAGGGCAGGCTGTGGGAAGGGCATGCCGCACCACAACCCGATGCCGTCAACGGCCCCACACAGAGGATGCCCTTGAGGAGCAGGCAGTCGTTCTCCCTCCAGCGGCACTCGGCACAGACAGAGTAATCGGGCAGGGCCGGTGTGTTTCCCCGGATAAAATGGGAAAAACAATAGAAGAATTGGTGGGCATCGATGGGACAACCGGGAAGAGAAAAGTCGACGGGGACAAATACGTCTATGGGTTTCGACTCGATGGGTGTCCGCAGCTTTAAGAATCCATCGCCATATACATGCTTGAAGCGCTGATCCCATCCTTTACTGCCCAGTTCCATGGCCTGTATACCGCCAAAGCAGGCACAATTCCCGATGGCCACCAGCATCTTCGACCGGCTCCGGATGTCCTTCACGTGTACGGCTTGTTCTTGATTCGACACGGAGCCTTCGACCAGGGCGATATCCAGTTCGGTTTCCTGGTTATCACTCTTGGCCAGAGAAAATGACCGGATATGTACCGACTGGAAAAAATCCAGGAGTCTGTCTTCGGTGTGAATGACGGTCAACTGGTCTCCGTTACATCCCGTGAGCCCGTACAGGCCGACGTTCATTTTCTCATCCACGTTCATGCGCCTCCCCTTAAATCAATCCTTGCATATGCATCACGTCCCAGTATGAGAAAACCGGTCCTTCCATGCAGGTGTATATATAACCCCCGATGATGCAGTGACCGCATTTGCCCACACCGCACTTCATACGGCGTTCCAGCGTCATCAGAATTTGATGCTTGGGCACGTTCAGCTTCAGGATTTCTTCCACGACAAACTTGTACATCACCGGTGGACCGCAGACGGTCACGTAGGTATTCTCAGGATCGATATCCGTCAGACGAGGGATCAACCTGGTGAGTAATCCCGTATCGTATGGCCACGTTCCCGTATCGTCCTGATCCACGGTAAGGTAGCACACCAAGTCATCCCTCTCCATCATGTGGAAAAATTCTTCTATGAAAAGCATGTCGTTGGGACTTCGTGCACCGTGGAGAAGATACAGCTTGCCAAACTGATCGCGGTTATCCAGAGCATACAAGAGCAGAGACCGCAGAGGAACCGCTCCCAGTCCGCCCATGATGATGACCAGATCACGGCCTCGCATTTTTTGCACGGGAAACCCGTTACCGTAAGGGCCTCGAACACCGAATACGCTGTTCTCTTTCAATTTGAATATGGCGTTGGTAACGTTTCCCACGCGCTTGATCCCGAATTCCAGGAGACCGGGACGGGAAGGCGTCGACGAAATGGAGAAGGGTGCCTCTCCCACGCCCGGTATGGAAATCATCATGAATTGTCCGGGAAGATATTCCAAATGCAGGGCTTTTTGCATATCCACGGCCCTCACCTGGAAGAAGTGGACATTCTCTTTCATCGGGTACCGGCGAATCAGCCGCATAGGTTCGGCCACGTACGGATTGCTGGTCTGCACTGTCGTATTCATGCCGACACCTCCTCGCCTTTCAGACGCAGTCCTACGGTTTTGATATCGATACCCACCGGACACGTATCGATACAGCGTCCGCATCCCACGCAGGCAGGCTCGCCGAATTTTCCCACGAATGCCTGAAGCTTATGCGTAAACCGCAGCTTTAAACGCGCGGCCCGCGACTCGCGGAAATTATGCCCGCCGGCGACCATGGAATACCGTTGAAACATGCACGAATCCCAGTGCCGCATACGCCTGCCGTCGGTTCCGTTGAAGCCGATCTCATCGATTACATTAAAGCAGGGACAGGTGGGACAAACGATGGTGCAGGCTCCGCAGGACAGGCATTTCTCGCCCAGTTCATCCCAGAACGGATCGTCCCATCGGAGCTCCATGATGCTGGGCATGCCCGTAAAATCCATCTGCGACTTGAACGCCCCTTCCCGCCGCTTCCGCCATCGGACATATTTCTCCAGATCATCATGATCGACTTTCTCCTCCAGGAGTGTCGGACATTCACGAATCATATCGTCACCCAGGCTGGAGCCCACCCAGATAATAAAAAAATCCTCCAGATCGGTCAGTGCCAGATCGAACCCACCTTCGGCATAATGTGTATTAGTCGTCTTGCAGAAACACCTCTCATCCGGAAGACAGGATAAACCGATAACAGCCGTCCGTCTTCGGCGCTCCAGATAGTACGGATCGGGATAATGCATAGTGAAAAATTTATCCAGTATCATCAATCCATGAATGTCACAGGGATGCAGGCCAAAAATGACTTGCCTGGGAAGATCGTCGAGCATGGGTGTGATTTTGTTCTCCTGGAACGAAAACATGGGGAATCTGGGCGGGAACAAGAGCTTCTTGAACGGAATTTTCGTGCGCAGGGCCGTGAGATCCAACTGGTGATAATCCTCTACCTTGTCCAGGGCAAACCCGTCGCCGTGCCGAATTGGCCCCCACAGTGTTCCGAACGGCTTAATGGCATTGAGGAAATCATCCAGATGTTCTCTCTTCATCTTAACGGCTCGCATCGATGGACTCCAATGTTATATACGCGTTCCGTGAGCTTGATTACTTCTCATTACAAAGCCCATACCAGGATACCATTTTTATAATAATCATCATGGCAACCGTAGGATTCATAAATAATTAAATGATTCGGTGCTATGATTTAAATCGTGACTCACGATCTATGAATAAGGGGCATTATGCACACCGTTGGGGGCACTTTACCCCGAACTCGAAAGATGACGATGCTGGATATTCACAGTCATGGACACAGGCAACGAATCTCTCCGATTGTTTCTACTCCTCGAAGACAAGATCGGGCATTCTCAAGACACCATACTCACCGGCGAATCCCATCTTCCGAATCTCTTCGGCTACCGGCCGCATGACTTCCAGGATGCTGAGAGCGGTCATGGAAACCGCCTCCCTCTCTTTGCTATCTGCCTCTCTTCCCAGAAGTGCTTTCCATATGGATTTCTTCCTGGGAAAGCATTTCAGCCGAACCTCTTCGTGGTCGGGTATGCCCGCCGCCTCTTTGGCCAGGCGAAGGGCCGTGGAAAACCCTCCAAGGGCATCCACAAGATCCAGATTCCTGGCATCCTCGCCCGACCAGACACGTCCCTTGGCGATTTCCAAGACCTTTTCCTGGGGCAGGCGACGACCTTCAACGACTTTCTCCGTGAAATCCTTGTACACGCGATCGAGCCATGCCTGGAATCGGGCCCATTCATTGCGGTTGTAGTCTTTATTCCTCGTCCACATCGTGGCATTCATGCTGGTATGGACTTCATCCCAGGCAAGACCCACCTTATCCCAGAGTCCGGACATCACCATTTTACCGCCCAGTACACCGATGGAACCCGTAATCGTGCCCGGCTGCGCTACGATCTTATCCGCAGCCATCGCCACAAAATACCCGCCGGAGCCCGCCACATCGCTCATTGAGACGATGACGGGTTTACCTGCTTCCCGAGCCCGTACCGTCTCCCGCCATACAGCATCCGAGGCCACGTACGATCCTCCGGGACTGTCGATGCGGAAGAGAATGGCTTTGACTGTTTTGTCCTCGATGGCAGCCCGGAAGGCACCGGCCACGGTATTCGACCCCATGCGGACATCGCCGAAAACGGGATCGTATCCACTCTTGCCTCTGGATACCCCGCCCACGCCGTATATCAAAGCGATGGCCTTACCTTTTCGATGCGGCCGGCCCGCCCGTTCCAAATACGTGTTGAGATAAAGGAACCGGGCCCCTTCTCCAAATCGTTCGCGCACACGGGCAACCATCTCATCCCGATAACCCAATCCATCCACGAGTCCGGCATCCAGTGCCTCCCGCCCCAGGAACGGCCCGCCGTCGATGAGGGATCGGACATCCTGCTCTGTCAGCCCACGAGCCTCTGCGATGCCGCGAACCAATTGACCGAACTGGGATGTCATGACCTTTTGGGTGGCCTCGCGATGGGCACGGGTGTATTGCCGTTCCGTATAGATGTTCTTAGCACTCTTATACTCATGGCGATGATCCATCCGGGGAACGATACCCAGTTTATCCAATGTACCACGAATAAAAGGGGTCTCATACATCAAACCCGTCAGTCCGATGTCGCCCGAAGGCTGAAGGTAAATCTCATCGAAGGCCGTGGCCAGGTAATACGCGCCGTTCCCCGGTCCTGCCTCACCGAACGTCTCGGAGAATGCGAAGGCCGGCTTCCCGCTCTCCCGGAAAACCTGCACCGCATCACGCAGCTCCTGCACCTTGGCCAGACCCATCCTTCCGGCACCGATACGGGCCACCAGGCCCACGACGCGCTCATCCTCCGATGCCCTCTCCAGAGCTTCGACGATATCGCGCATGACGGGAAATCCCCCCAGCATGATTCTGGCCACCGGATCGTCGGGCACGTACTCGATGAGCTCGCATTCCAGGTTGATTTCGAGAATCGTTTTACCGGGAACGCGACCCTGAGAGATCCACGAGAAAAATCCGAGAATGATAGAGACTGTGATGGTACAACACGTGAAAATCCCCACACCTATGAGCGCCCGGGTAATAAATCGTTTCATGATATCACTCCTGGGATAGCGTTGATCGAGGGAAATACGGATAAATCCGTCATATGTCTTGCAACGAGGTATTAATGGTAAAATCCGGTTAAAACCGACTCTTCCAGTATATCGCATACACCGATGGGTTCCGGATCGTCTTCGCCGATGATGACACAATCCTTGAACAGAGCATATCGCTTTACGAGTCCGATGTCTGCGATGTAATCGTAGAAGATGATGTCATCGTCCCACTCTCCATCACGATCCATATCCAACAGCCACTGAATCTGGAAGCATTGGAGTTCCCCTGCCGGGACGACCTCCATACCCCGTCCGACGACTTTTTTATCAATACGGCAGGGCTCACCCGGATACCGATACGTCCACTGCGCACCTACCTCCAGAGGATATGCGATACTTCTCAAGGGTGGCGTTTCATACGTCAACGAGTCTTCGAGACATGCCAATCCGAGGGAAAGGTTGGTAAAACTGGATACCAACGCATGGACGGAGGGGAAAAACATACCTTTGAAATAAATCTGAACGCCATTTCGTGATTTGGGAATTATCTGGCCCGGCCCGCAGTATGCGAAAAGGTACAATCCGCTGTCGAGATTCGCATAATAGGTTTCGCTCTCGAATGTCTGGCCGCTCTCGTCGGTCAGAATTTCCTGGAATACGTGGGTCTCGATAGAATCGTGAATCGTCTCTCTGCGTGCGATCTCAATCCTCACCTGGTAGGACGCCGTGGTATCCCCAACGCTCCGCGCTTTTGGTGTCAACGGACGAAGATTGGAATCGGATAACGTCCTGGTGTATATCCATCGATACCCGATTTGTATCGGATAGACGAATCGCTCCGAATCGGGCTTGAATGGATTTTCGTTCTTCTCACAGCGCAGTCCGACTATTATAACTAACATGATGAGTATAAATAAGATGACGTTTTTCAAATCACCCTCCCTACATTTGATTATGGATCCTATTCTTCTTCGTGGATAGGTGGACGTCTCGTCCTTCGTCGCAAAAACCATAGCAGATCATCTCAGAAAAATGAAGGACGTCCTCTCTGATCCCTCGGCAGATGCAGGATGTACATGAAAGCGATAGAATTGACAAACGAGGATATGCCTTCCGTAACGCACACCTTGGTTCTCCTCATTTGAAGGACCAATCCGAACCAAGAGATACCTGATAAATATACCCGAATCATCCCTTAAATACAACCGTTTTTCATTCCAGTAAGGGAGGAAAATGATTTTCCATATATCCGTGGAACGGTATTTTTTTGTCAAGTTCCACGACATCAGCGATTTGCCCGACTTTTATTCATGACGAGGGACACCATGCCGAATTTAAAACATACTCACACATCATTCCTTCTGGATGCGATACGATGTGGCTTCCTCAGGCAGCGAATCCGGTGAAACGAGGGAATATATTTTAACGGCCGTTTGAGTCTTCACTCTATATGCTTGATGATCTCACCGTTCTTCATCACAAAACAAACATTTCGCAGGGCATGTATGTCCTGGAGAGGATTTTGCGGTGTGGCTATGATATCGGCCCACTGGCCTGCGGCAACGGCTCCCCGCTCGCCATGAACACGTAGCAGTTCGGCAGCATTGGTCGTCATGCATTTCAGAATCTTGGCCGGCGGCACCCCCGCCTGAAGCCAAATATCCAGGTAATCCATGGCCATATCCGCACGCGTCTTACCCGGCAGATCGCAGACCGTATCCGTACCGAAAGCCATCTTCACACCCATTTTATGAGCCCGCCCAAGTCGATCCACGATGCTCTCGCTCAGTAACTCTGCCAGTTTATAGTCATGGGCGAATATGACCTTTATATGCTCGAACGGGAAATCCGTACCGACCAGGACGGTGCCCTTCTTCTTCATCAATGCCAGGAGTTCATCAGAAAGCATGAAACCGTGCTCGATGGCATCGGCACCGCCCAGGATGACGTTTTTTGCAGCATCACCCTCTAAAACATGCACGGTAACCGTGAGTCCTGCCCGGTGCGCCTCCGTCACGGCTGCCCGAATCTCTTCTTCACTGTAGAAAAAGGCACTGTTGTCCGCAACCAGTTTGATGGTTTTGGCTCCGTAATAGATGTTCTGCCGGACGGCTTTACGGACTTCATCGGGTGTATCGGCATCGATGTACTCAAACTGCCAGAACGGACCCTGCTCCGGCGACATATTCGCTGTTTGACCTCCGAACGGTGCGATGATCTTTCCCGAATTGATGATCGTCGGACCGACGAACCACGATCTTTCGATGGCACGACGGATATCGGCAGCTGCATAGTTGGCATCGTTGCCGATGTCTTTCACAGTCGTAAAACCGGCTTTCAGGAGAATGCGTGCATTGTGCATACCCCTCAGGGCCCGAAGAGCAGTGCTTTCTTGCAGATAAATCGATCCCAGATCGAACGAATTCGGGGAAAAGTTTAACGTCAGGTGCGTATGAGCATCCATCAGGCCCGGCATGACCCAGCACCCGGAAAGATCGACGACCTGTACAGAGTCCGACACGTGAACGTGACTTCCCACCTCCGTGATCTTGCCTTCGCTGATTAGAACCATTTGATTGTCCATGATCGAACCGTCTGCCGGATCGATGAGATGACCGGCCCGTATGGCCGTGGTCTGACCCAAAGCCACAGAAAAGATCAGTAAAAACACGAATGCCCCTATAACGATGTGACAATTCTTCATTTGCTGTCTCCCGTTTTTTCACATAATAGCCAATCCACCAGAAATTTGCAAGCAAAAAATAGGAACTGACTTCGGATATGACGGTCGCTTCTCGATGATTATTTATTATTATTTTAATGACGGACGAAGCCAAGAAATGCGGTGCATGTAAACCAATTCCCCGGAATCAGGATAAATCATATTGAAACATGCGATCCTTTTCAATCCCTTCCAAATAAAAAAAGGCGGGATTCTGGGCCCGCCCCTCTAAAAATACTGATGTTATATATATTTTGATCTGATAGACTAAAACTCCATATTCGCCGGTTCGTAATACTCTTTCGGATGCTTGCAAGACGGACATTTCTCGGGTGGTTCCGTCCCTTCGTGAATATAACCGCACTTGCTGCATTTCCATTTGATGGGCTTTTCCCGTTTGTACACCGTCCCGTTCTCCACCATTGCCAGTAACTTCTTGTATCTTTCCCGATGCTCTTCTTCCACCTCGGCGATTTCCTTGAACAACGTGGCTGCTTCCTGGTTTCCCTCTTCCTCTGCTTCCTTGGCGAACGTGGGGTACATCGTGACAGTCTCGTAATCCTCTCCGGCAATGGCCTCTTTCAGATTGGCCACGGTATCGCCAATGCCATTCAACAGCTTGAACTCATCCTTGGCATGCTGCTGCTCGTTATCGGCCGTCTCCTCAAAAATTTTAGCGATGTAATGATAGCCCTCTTTTCTGGCCACCTTGGCAAAATAGGTATACTTATTCCGGGCCTGGGATTCACCCGCAAACGCTGCCTTCAAATTTTCTTCTGTTTTTCCCACACTTACCTCCTTTTTTCGTTGATGGATTGTAAGTATTATTAATATATAGTCGATGCCCCCATCATGTTTTTGACAACAATATACTCACGAACGAGGGCTTGACCGTATCGGTCGATGCTGATGAATGACGGATGGAACCATCCGTATCAGAAGGTGCCATCCATACGAAACTCGGGTATGCCGAACCATAAACCGGTATTCTTGATATTATCGAGCTCAGCCTGGATCAGCTCATAATGGGCGTCTTCCCACTCTGCCAACCGATGGAACAAGGCCTTGGCTTCGGGGTTCGTGACCTCATCGGCTTTGTCCCGGAAGAATTGGGCTGCCTTGCGCTCCAGATCCAACGCCGTATTCAGGGCGTCGAGCTCTGCCACACCCGATTCACCCTTCGTACGTTTGGCTTTATCTCGTAGGGCGGGGATGAGCTTTTCCACCGATGACGGCGGAATATGAATGCTCTGCCAGCTCCCTCCCTCGGAAATCTGTTTGAGCTGTTTTTCCAGAATTTGCCGATGTTCAACTTCATCCTTTGCCAGTCGCTGAAACATCTTTTTGCCCGATTCATCCTGGGTCGCATCGGCAAACCTCTTAAATGTTTTATACCCGTTTTCTTCGACTTCGATGGCTGTTTTTAGAATTGCCGCCAATTCCGTGGTATGTGCTGTCATGGGTGTCCTCCGTGTAAGATGGATGTATTTAAATTATTTGGATGCCTATATGAATCATCCCAATAGCGGGTTGATTCCATGCCTATGTTTTTTCTCGACAACTCCCGCACAAGCCCTTGATAACCACGCGCGTACTCTGCACCGTAAACCGTTTTTGGATGTCGTCCGGGATTTCCAGACCGTTCAGGACATCATCGTAAAAATCGATGATGGCACCGCATTGGACGCAGTGGAAATGATGATGATCGTGTGTATTGGGATCGTACCGTCGCTGATTGGCGAGCCCTTCGATGATATCGATAAGACCAATCTCCGAGAACGTGATGAGCGTCCTGTTCACCGTATCAAAAGAGATGCTGGGAAACTCCTTCCGAATTTCACGGAACATCGTATCGGCAGAAGGGTGATTCTTCATCTGGATCAGCTTCTTGTAGATGGCCATACGCTGGGGCGTCACCTTGAGGTGGTGCTGCCGGCAGTGATGGACGAAAGAATCCAAAGAATGCTCTGTGGTCCTTTCCTGCATGTTACTATTATATAGGAATTATTCTTATTTGTCAAGTGTTTTTTTGAATGTTCTTCAAAAAGTTCAGAACTGCATGTGATATCACCTGTCGGTAAACGCGTTCTGTAAAGCGGATGGTAAGTCGGGATGTAAAAATTACGTCCGATAGCTAAGCTTTCATAAATAGACTTATTAACCCCTCAAATACGAGGGATAGCAGACGATGTATGCTTGATGAATGGACGACAGGATGCTGTATTCGTGACGGATCAAATCGGGCATGATGTTAAAAATAGAAGGGGTATACTTATGAACATACGAAAATACGGATCGTGACAGCCGACGGATCATCGCTGCTCACCGTCAGCGCGCGTGCTTCATCCTCCGCTTCCGGTACGCCTTTACCTGCTCCATGAAGATTTCCAGGTCACCGTCGAGATCGAAGGGTACACCGTCGAAATAGAAAATGCGCATGGGCATGTCGTCATGATCCCTGCTGACATGGGGGTAAATCACTTCTGTGACGATACCGTTCATGCAGGTAAAAGGGCTGATGTCCACCACGCCGTCACAGCCGGCATGGTAGAAAGCTATGGATTTGCCGGTGTTCAGGGTCATCTCCCCCAAGGCCATGTGAGCCGGCAGGTAAGGCTGGCTGTACTCCAGCAGCGTCTCTACGCGGGCTTCCTCTCTATTTCGGAATATCTCCTGAAAAGGAGCCAGGAGTGTCCTCTCGTCCTGATGCTGGAACCAGTGCCTGAGCATCACCCCGGCACTCGCGAGACTGAATCGTTTTCCCCTATCCTTGAGTCTGCGCTTCTCTTCGTAGTTGGTGTACCACACCCACTCCGCGATATCGGCAATCCAGACCTCACCGCCCAGGGCCTCGATCCTCCGAACGATGTGCTGATTGCTGAAGCTGTTGAACCGAAGGTAAATCTCCCCCACGACTCCGATGAGGGGCCGATGACCCATGGGAGCGTTGAGATGTATGTGCTTGAATCGGTCCCGCGCTGTCTCCAGGCTGCCCACCAGCCGTTTGATTTGTGTCCTGGAATCCAGCGAACCGTCTTCTAAAACAGTACAGACATCCTCCAGTGCCTGAGTATGTACACAGTCGGTAGCGCCTTCTTCCCCTTCGTACGGGCGGATCATAAGCAGGAGCTTCCTCAGGATGTCGGACGCCACGATGGCCCGCCAGCCCGTTCTCATAAAATGTCGGACATTCGCGGCGATGCCCTCGTATCCATCGCTGCTGGTGGGCGAGAAGACCACCGCTTCCTCGTAGTTCAACTCCCGGAGAATTTTCCGAAGCAGGGGCGCATACTGACCGAATCGGCAGGGGCCGGAAGAGGTCGGCAGAAAAAAGGCATTCCGGGAAGGCACAAAATCATCTCTCAGGATGACTTTCAGGAAGTTACCCAGAGTGACCCTCTGGGGCAGGCATTCCTCTCCGGTCGTAAAACGGGCCGCCAGTGTCAGAGTCTCTTCATCGGATCGCGGTGAGACCCTGGCATCCACACCCAGCGAACGATAGGCTGCTGCCACGGCCTCTGCCCCCCCGGTACTCATACGGGGTATGTACAAACACCGTCCCTCCAGAGGATGATGATCTTGATTCTCTTTCTTTTCCGTTTGAACGACCGTCACGCTTTATCGAATCCCCTCTTACCTATTGGATGGTTCCCTTCTGATTCCCCTCGTGTGATATGAACATCCTCACAGCATATGCTTACTTTCCAGAAACGCCTCGATGCGCGTCATCACGCCCGCGTCGTTGGCATGGCTGTCCAGCTGAAGGAAGAGAAACGGTTTTCCCGACGCCTCCTCCACATAATGCCGGATATAAGAATCCGGCCCGCACTTGAAATTGCTGAGATAGATGATGTGCATGTTGGGATAGTCTTTCGTGAACATGGCCGCCTGGATAATTCGCCGGCCGTAATTCCAGAACATATGATCGTGCACGAGAAGGATGTTGATGGGGTCCAAATTCAGGAAATCCATGGGAACGAGGTTCACCCCGTACTGCGATCGAAGTTTCGCCGGAATGTTCAAGTTCAATCCCGGATCGTAGAGGTTGTAGGGCCTGCCCAGGAGTACGACACAGTCCAACGCTTCCTTCGAGATGTGCGCCATGATCTCACGGCCTGCCTCGGCAACGCGTGCCCGAAACCGCGCCTGCGCAT
>Ga0180437_10001175_pt1 | contig 45329 bp, 43 predicted proteins | sample SS_ome_4_FD_132410 | JGI IMG/M metagenome (GOLD analysis project Ga0180437, IMG submission 132410) | Hypersaline lake sediment archaeal communities from the Salton Sea, California, USA - SS_3_D_1 metaG | ecosystem: Environmental > Aquatic > Non-marine Saline and Alkaline > Hypersaline >... | reverse complement strand
GGCAAAGTGTCTGTGCTAGGCGATGGTGGAGCGAGGGGAACTCAGGATCTACCATGAGGACATGAGAGAAGATTTCAATCGCTTGGGTATAGTATTTTTCATCTTCGAGACAGTCTCCGAGCAAATCAAGTGTACTTGCATAGGCAAAGAGCCAGTCGGGATGATGGTAAATCGCATTTTTTTGCCAGGCGAGGGCTACTTCAAAGTGGTAGATTGCTGATTCAAGAAAGTGTTGATCGCCACTCATTTCTCCAAGCTTGGACAGAGCAGATGCATATTCAATGTGGCGGCTTGTCGAAGGAGCGAGATGGAGCGCTTTTTTGAAGAATTTGAGAGACTGATTCAGGTGCTCTAAGTCTTCCTGGAGGACGGCTACAGAGACGTAAGCTTTGGCCATTTCGAGCCAGAGCTCGTCGCACGTCCGGTCAATAGAGAGCCCAGTTTGGAATTTTTCAATAGCTTGATAATAGTAGTCTGCGTCTTTGTAGTAAGCGCCAAAGCAGAGGAAGCATGTGCCTAGGCTGTGCCAGACACTGAGGGAGTCTTCATCGATCTCAATAGCTTGGGAGAGCTTGTTCTCCGCTTCGTAGATTAAATCGAGCCGCTCAGTTGCTTTTCCTAAGAGAGCAAGAGCGCTTCCCCAGGCGGCGAGAATCTCGGCGTTTTCTCCGTCACAAGCGTAAGCCCTGTGGCACTTTTCAAGACAAGCTCGGAGCCGCTGGATATTGCCATTTTTGGCAGCGCTATTTAGTAAAAATTGTGCCCACTCGAGCCAGATATCAGGATCTTGAGGGGAGAGCTTTGCTGCCTTGGCGTAACATTCGCTGGCTTGGTTGAAATGGTCTTCTTCATGTGTATGGGCGTGGAGCATCTCAAGAGCTTCTGCCAAACTATTCCAGCTCTCAACAGAGGAGTCTTCCTCTGAGACTGCGCGCTTAAAGCAGTTGACTGCTTTCACTACGAGGCGATGATCGTGCATCTTCGTAGCTAAAAGAAGAGCGGTTGCGCCGTAATCGACCCAAAATTCAGCTGAGAGGGTGTCGCTTAGCTCGATGGCCCGTTCAAAGGCTTGCAGTCCCTTTTGGAGGTCCACTGCTTCGCCAGAGTGGTCTCCGATGTGGTACCAGGCTACTGCGTAGTCCCAAAATAGCTCTGCTGAGTCGTCTGCAAGGCCGAGTGCTTTTTCGTATCGATCTTTGGCTTCAAGAAAAAAATGGGGTTCTTGTTGTCTTTCTCCGATGAGGGAAAGGGTGTTTCCCCAAGCGGTAAGGAGCTCAAAACAGTGTGGATCGAGGCGGTAGCCCTGCTTAAATTTTTTATTTGCTAAAGAAAGTGCTCGATCGTTTTCTTCTTGGCTTCCAAACTCGAAAAAAGAAAGTGCTTGTCGAAAATAAAGGGAGGCATCCTCCTCATTGAGGATGGATTCTGCTCTACGGAAAGACTCTTCTGCTTCAGCGAGATCGCCCCAGAGGAGCTGGTGCTCTCCTGTGGAGAGGATCTCTTCGGCAAGATGGGCTTCTTGCGCCATATCATGGGGGGAAATTGTCCCTCCAGAGGGAGCTGTATAAGCGGGATTTGAGTCCATTCACCTCTCCTAAAATATCATGCACGTTAAGGATGCGAGTATAGAAAACCCCCCTTTTTTTCACAATCCATACCCCTTTCTTGAAGGGGCGATTTTGGGGTTTAAACACCCTCTGATTTATTGATTTTAAGCGATTTGAAAGTTGAAATATTTACAGTAAATTTATATCTATTGTCACGAAACAAAGAGATCTTTTAGACTGGAAGTATGGAAGCAAAGCAAGCCATTTTGAGCCCACCAGGCCACCTAATTTTCACCTGTCAGCGGACAATTATGCTTCGGGAGACCGATGCAACGGGAGTGCTTTATTTTTCTGAGCAGCTGAAGCTTGGGCTTGAAGCTTGGGAGGCATTTCTCTTCTCAAAAGGCTTTACCCTGCAAGAGATGATCGAGAACAAGGAGTTTCTCACACCGATCGTCCATACTGAGGCTGATTTTATTGCCCCTCTGCGGGTAGGAGACTCGGTAGAGATCCATCTCTTTATTGGCAAGGTGGGTACTTCTTCGTTTACTCTCAATACTGAGATCTATGCTAAAGGGAAGAAGGGAGGGACAACCTCGATTGTCCACGTGGTGGCTTCAAAAGAGACGGGGAAGTCGATTTCCATTCCTGAGGAGATTCGTTCTCTTCTTAGTTGAAGCGGTACTTGCCGAGGACCCACATCCGCTCGTTATTTCCAAAACGCTCGATCTCTTCGACGATGCCTTTCTCCACACATCGTTCCCAAGCTCTGCGAGGTCTCTTGTACTGGATGTCGTCAAAGACGACAAGGGTATCGGCTCGTGCAAGCTTTTTCATGTTCATGATGTCGGTTTTCGCAATATCATATCCGTGCCCACCATCGATGAAGATGAGGTCAAAAGTGACTCCAGGATTCTCCTTCGCAAACTTGTTTACTGTCACGCGTGAATCCCCAGCAACCATGGTGTGGCGACCTGGGTATTTGATGTCGATGTACTTTTTCCCCGTAGCTGTGTAGTCGTGCATCATGAGATCAAAAGAGGTCACTTGGGTGTTGGGCCGGGCAAGCAGTAAGGTTTCGCTCGAGTGGCCTGCGTTGAAGCCGATCTCCGCAATGGTGATGATCCTTTTTTCGTTTTGCAAAAAGCTGGTGAAGAAGGTCTGCTGCGCTTCAGTTACATACCCTTCGGTGACTCTTTGCATATGAGAGTGGATGTAAGCATCGAGAGAAGAGAGATCCTCTCTAGCAGATAGGGTCACGGTTCCCAAAGTGAGAAGGAGGAGAAGTGTTTTCATCGTCAGTTACCTCGTGGATGTTAAAAAATTGGAGTTTTACATTTTTGGAGAAAGATTTCAAATCCAATTGTTAGTTTCAAGGGTGATTTTTTTTGGGATCTGGTACCTCGGCAAAAGGTCAGCGAGTTGAGCATGGATCGTTTCGAGAGATAGGGGAGCAGTTGCTTGAATATGGGCAATCGGGGTCATTCCAAACTCGGGATGAGGCGCCGGGCTCACTTTTGCTTCGAGGATGTTTGGGATAGAAAGGAGTGCTTTTTCGATCACTTCGGGTTGGATGTTTTCCCCTCCAGAAATGAACTGACGGTCTTTTCTTCCGAGGACTTCGAGATTCCCATCGGGGGTGAGCTTTCCAAGGTCGTTTGTGGGAAACCAATCGCCTGGCTTTCTCTTTTCTTGACCCAAATAGTTTTGAAAGAGGCTCTCTCCTCGCAGGAGGATTTCTCCCTCGGGCGATAGTTTGAGCTCTATGTGAGGGAGGGGCTTTCCTGCATGGAGTTCTCTGGCATTGGGGTTAAGGGTAGCCATCGCTCCGGTCTCTGTCATCCCATAGGTGAGGTAGAGGCCTTCTTGGAAGAGGTGGGGAGGGAGGGGAGCTCCTCCAATGAGGAGGCAGCGAGCACTCGGGAGTTGGTTTGCCTTTAGAAATCGGTAGAGTTGGGTTGGCACTAGCGAGAGGTGAGTTGCCTCAAAGAGCAAATCGGGGAGGAGGAGGGTGGCGCCTGTCAGAAAGGTGCGCAGGGCAATAGCAATCCCTGAAATATGAGATAGGGGGAGGTTGAGACAGTAGCGATCGTCTGGAGTCAGGGAAAGGGCTTGGCTAGCTTCTTTGGCGCCGAGGAAGAGGCTTTCTAGGCTATGGCAGACGATTTTGGGATCGCCGGTTGTCCCGGAAGTGTCGAGGAGGAGGTCGCCTTCGAGCTGTGTTATGGCATAGCGTTTTTTCTTCTCGGACTCAGGAAGGCGGAAGCTTAAGGGGTAAACCGGTTTGCCATGGCGCCATGCAGCAAAGAAGAGGGCGATTTGCTCTGGTGTAGGTTGGGGAGTCGTCGGAATAAAGGAGACAGGCGTCAACTCTTTGATGAGCTGGTCGAGCTCAGCATAGGTGAGAGAAAAGTGCTTCGAACGGATCGCTAGGGAATTAGGTTGCTGCTCTTTCCAACGGGCGATGGGACATCGGTCCATGTTCAGCTCCTTTTTCAAAGTACCGGAGGGTATCGAGTCCATGATGAGTTGAGAGGAGTTTGAGCCGCTGGGCGAGTTTTCGAATCTGCGCGATGCCCGTGGGTCCTTCAAAGCTGCTTGTCAGGACAATCTTTTTTCCCAGGTCAAAGAAGCGGGAGAGGGGGTAGATCATGGTGGGTTTGAGGATGATCGCTTTGAACTGTTTGAGCTTGGCCAGGGGCTCGAGACATCTCCAGTTTTCACGGATCGATTCGTCAAGGGCGAATGGGTAGGGAAACTCGGCCAGTTCATGGGCGAAGTGGGCCGGCTCTTCGATGTACTCGAAGGTATCTGGCGCGTAGTTCTTGCAGAAGGAGAGGGTCTGCTCAAGGCTCCACTTCCGATTGAGATCGATTCTGAGTGAGAAACGGTCATCTACGATTTCAATGATTTGGTGAGCCTCGGGAAGAGGCAAGTGGCCTAGCTTCACTTTGGCATGCCGAAACCCTTGCTCGTAGACTTCGTCGGCTCTTTGTGAGATCTCTTGAGGGCTTCCGAGAAGGAGGGCATATTGGGGGCAGCTCTGCTCTTTAGGGAGGGGGTCGAGGAGGTCGAGTAGGGCACTTTCCACACCAAAATGGACCGAGGGGTAGAGGTCGAGATGGAAGAGGGATTGGAGGGTCTGTTTTGACCACCAGGTGTTAAGGAGTCTCCTTTCTAGAAGGCGAAGCTGGAGCTGGGCATCTTCGAGGGACTCCCTGCTGTAGCCCGGAAGAGGAGAGATCTCTGCGGAGGCTTTCTCCCCATCTTGGGAGGTAAGGGTGAGAAGTATTCCTTTTCGCAGCGAACGGCTGTCGATGAGGATGGGCGTGAAGGTACAATCTTGGATAATCATAAAATGTATGCCAGGCAAAAAATAAAGGTATATAGGCTTAAAAATTTTCCCGTTTTTCCAAGAAGAGGATTGTAAGCGAAGGGGTCGTCATTCCTGGCAACGGCGAGGGCCAAGGAATAGGCAGGGGCGATACAAATAAGAAGTGGCAATAAGAGAGGTGGCTTTGGTGCAAAAAGAAAGGGGAGGAAGCAGGCGAGAAAAAGGGCAAGCCCATATTCGATTTTTCCAAAGCGGATTCCAAAGCGGGCGACAAGAGTTTTCTTTTTAGCGTCGATGTCTTCGGTCACATCACGGAGATTGTTGACGACAAGGAGGCTGCAAGAGATGAGTCCTGGTGATAGGCCAAAGAGGAAGGGAAGGAGGCTCCAGGTGAGTGTTTGTAGGTAATAGGTGCAACCCGCGGCGACCGGGCCAAAGAAGATGAGGACGAAGATTTCGGCAAGGCCTAGGTAGGCGAGTGGGTAGGGACCTGCAGTGTAGGCATAGGCGAAAAGAAGGGCGAGGGGGAGGAGAAGAGCAATCACTAGACCTCCACGGGCAATGAGTAGGCTGCCGCAAAGGGCGGTCAGACCCACGAGGCAAAGGGTCGCTTTTTTGACTTCGGCCACGCTCATAAGACCACTTTGGGTCACTCGGACGGGGCCTTTCCGGGCACTCGTATCGGCTCCTTTAAGGAAGTCGTAGAGGTCGTTGATGAAGTTGGTCGAAACTTGGATCCCCAGTCCTGTTAGCAGGGTGAAGAGGAAAACCCAAGGGGAAAGCGATCCATCCTTCCAAGCTACGGTGGTTCCGATCAGAATGGGGCTGAGAGAGGCGATCAGAGTTTTGGGGCGAGCCGCCAGGGCCCAAGTTTTTACAGCCACTACGGTCTCCAAGGAAATTTAGTGAACTCAGGTTTTCGCTTCTCCAAAAAGGCTCGATGTCCTTCTTGTGCTTCTTCAGACATGTAGTAGAGAAGGGTTGCATTCCCCGCAAGCTCTTGAAGTCCTGTTTGTCCATCACAGTCCGCATTGAAGGCAGATTTCAGACAGCGCATGGAGAGGGGAGAGTGCTGGAGCATCTGGTGGCACCATGCGAGGGTTTCTTCTTCGAGGTTTTCGTAAGGGACGACGGTGTTGACGAGTCCCATGTCCAGTGCTTCCTGCGCCGAGTATTGTTTGCAGAGGTACCAAATCTCCCGTGCTTTTTTCTGGCCGACGATTCGTGAGAGATAGCTAGAGCCAAAGCCTCCATCAAAGGAACCTACTTTGGGGCCGACCTGGCCAAAGATCGCATTGTCAGCAGCGATGGTCAGGTCACAAACCACATGGAGGACATGTCCACCACCGATGGCATACCCGGCCACCATCGCTACAACAGGCTTAGGACAGGTGCGGATTTGTCTTTGAAATTCGAGGACGTTGAGTCGGTCCATCCCTTGATCGTCGGTGTAACCCGCTTCTCCGCGGATCCTCTGGTCACCTCCTGAGCAAAAAGCTTCTTTTCCTTCGCCACAGAGGATGATCGCGCCAATAGTGTCATCGATCCGTGCATCTTCTAAAGCTTGGGACATTTCGTCGACGGTAAGAGGACGGAAGGCGTTCCGCACTTCTGGGCGGTTGATCGTGATTTTGGCCACACCGTCTGTTTTGTGGTATTTAATGTCTTGGAAGGTTTTCGCTTCTTCCCAAAGAGTGGCTTGCTTTTGCATCGTCATCTAAGGCTCCCATGATTATTTCTGCACAACACGCCGGGTTTTCCACATGGATCGCATGATTTGCTTCCAAAACCTCAAAAACGTGTAAAGATGGGTCTAGTCTACGATAGAGCTGAGCATATTTCAAGTCCTTGTTGCCAAAAAGGAAAATCGTCTCCTGAGATATCTCTGGAGCCTTTTTTCGTGCTGGGCTGAAAATCTCCAAGAAACGAGCGAGATTGGAGGGGTTGCCTTGTTTGCGCCTCTCGAGCATGGCAGGAAAAGCTGGATGTTTTTGCAGATCGGCAAAAAGAGGCTGGCTATACCATGCCTCTAAAAACACATCGAAGGGCTCTTCTCTTAGCTTTCGAGTCCACTCGCGATCAAACACAAGTCGTTTTTCTCCCTCCTGTTGGATATTAGCGGAGAGGATAAAAATACGGCCGTAGGATTCGGGATACTTTTCTTTGAGCGCAAGGGCTATTCGTCCACCTGCTGAGTAACCAACGAGGCTTGTCGCTCCAATTTTCTGCGCCATCTCATGAACCGTTTCAACGATGTCTGGATGGAAAGGGGTAGTTCCGTGACCCGGCAGATCGATCGCCTGTTTTTCAAACGATGTGGGGAGATGGGAAAAAAGGGGATCCCAGTCCTCTTTGCTTCCTAAGAAACCGTGGAGGAAAAGGAGCATAGAGCATCTTGGATGGTTTGACGAATTTTCTGATGGTGGTCGACATTTCCCCTGGGGCTTGTCGGGATCTCGATGAGGGCGGAGCCCTCGCCTTGCACCTTTTCGATGAGCTCTTCTGGGCGGGTGATTTTCTGGTAGGGGAGAGAAAAGAGCTGGGCGGCTTTTTCAAACGTGAAGGGGTGCTCGGCGTGCATGAACTCGTTCCACACCTCTTCCTTGCCATCGGGTTTAAAGAAGGAAAAAATTCTTCCCCCCTGGTTGTTGATCACAATGATCTTGACCGGGTGGGGCGTTTTTGTGAGTTGAGCGAGCGAATTGAGGTCGTGTAGGAGAGTTTGGTCTCCCATGATCGCAAGAACAGGGCGAGTCTGAGCGATCCCGGCACACGTCCCAATGTTCCCATCAATCCCCGAGAGGCCCCGGTTGGCAAAAATCGGAGAGGAAGGGGCTTTGGGGAAGAGGAGGGTGTCTGCATCCCTAATGGGCATGCTGTTTCCTATGAAGAGAGCTTGATCTGGAGAGAGGTGATCTTTGAGGGTCCAGAAGATCCCCATCTCGGTGAGTTCTCCCGCAAGAGTAGAGAGCACTTCCTCCGCGATCTCCGCTTTCTTTCTCCACTCGGCAACATAGCCAGAGGGGTGACTCTTTAGGTGAGGGAGGAGCGCTTCAGCGAAGAGATTTGGATCGGCGAAGATCCGATCGGTGACAAAATGGAGGGGATCAAGACGCTTAGGGTGGCCGGCGACATGGACTACTCGCGGAATCCCCTCTGTCCACTGGAGGAGGGGTTTGGAGACGGTAGGCCCGCCAAAGTGGAGAAGAAGGTCAGGTTTTTCTTCTTCAGTGAGGAGATAGGGGAAGTGGAGGATCGTCTGGTCACTTGCGCAATCGCGGAAGGAGGAGATTGGGTCGGGGAAGATGGGCCAGTCGAGAGTTCTTGAGAGCTCTTCGATCTGTGTGTGAGTGGAGGGATTATGTGCGCCGATGACGATGACCCCTTTTTCCACTTCACCGAGTATTTGAGCCCATTTAAGCGCATCTGCCTCGGAGAGGCTGGGGTTGCCATAGGTTGTTTCAGTTCCTTCTCCGGGAGGAAAAGAGGCTCCACCGTCGAATGGTTCTCTAAACGGGCAGTTGATGTGGACGGGCCCCTTGTAGGGGAACTGGGTACGCTGTACGGCATGGGAGAGGGTTTTTGCTAGGTAATTTTCAGGCAAACTGGCCGGTGTGGGGAGATGGACTGTATGGGTCACATAGCTTCCAAAGATTTTGATCTGGTCACAGGTCTGATTGGCCATCGTGTCGAGGAGTTCAGGTGGGCGATCGGCAGTGAGAAGGAGCATTGGCACCTGGGAGGCACTGGCCTCCATCACGGCGGGCATCAGATTCCCAAGGGCAGAGCCTGAGGTGACGATCACCGCAGCTGGCTTCCCTGTGGCTTTTCCGTATCCAAGTGCATGAAAGGCAGTCCCCCGCTCATCGAAGTGGACGAATGTTTTGGCTTTGGGATGGTTTGCTACCGCCATGACAAGGGGGGTAGATCGCCTTCCTGGGGATAGGCAGAAAAGCTCAACTCCTTGCTTCACAAGCTGATCGATAAGAGCGTTCATTGGAAAGTGCTTCTCCAAAGGGCGGTTTTATCCTCGAGCTCTTTCCACTCATCGGCAGGGTTGGACCCAGTGATGATTCCAGCGCCTGCAAAGAGGTGGAGCTCTTTTTCTTCGATGAGAGCTGAGCGGATTCCCACCACAAACTCGGCTCCTTCTGTCCCAATGTAGCCAATCGGAGAGGCATACCAGCCCCGCTCGAAGGGCTCTTTTTCAAAGAGGTGAGAAAGAGCTTCCTGCTTGGGGTGTCCTCCCATGGCCGCCGTTGGGTGGAGAGTTTCGAGAAGCTCTTCATCTCTCACACCGTCTTTGAGCTTTCCTTGAGCCTTGGCCCAAAGGTGTTGCACGTTGGGTGTTTTGAGTACTTTGTCGGCACCGAAGTTAAAGATGTCGCAGAGAGGCTTTAGAGCATGCTCAAGGGAGGTTTTCACGAAGGAGAACTCCTTCTTTTCTTTGTAGCTTGCCCGGAGCTCGGCTTCTAAGAGGCGATCTGTTTCTGGCGTTTCTCCCCGGGGTCTTGTCCCGGCAACCGCTTCGGTCCAAACTGTGGCTCCCTCTCGTTTGTAGAGCCGTTCGGGGGTTGCCCCAACAAAGGTCTGCCTGGGATCAAACTGGAGAGCAAAGAGAGTCGCCTGGCTTTTGGGTAGATTGCCAAGAAGGGAGAACGGATCGATCGCCTTCGAAGACTGGAGGGTCGAGCGTCTGGCAAGGACCACCTTTTTGAGCGGACCGTCCAAGATCTGCCCGAGAGAATATTGGATCATCTCCTCCCAATGCTTTTCCTCGGGGAGGTGGAGCCCTTTTTGGCTGAGTGAACAAGGAGGAGAAACCGGAGTAGGAAGAACCTCGATCGCCTCGGTGAGGGGCTTGTTGATGGAGTGGGTGATCACCTCGATCCCTTCGCTTGTCTTGATTAGCTCGTGTTTCGGGAGGAAAAAAGCGGTGCGGGGGAAGGTATGCCAGCTCTTGTCTTTCGGATCTGCAGAAGGAAAAAACGAATGCCCTCCCCAAAAGCGGACCGAGGCATCGTTCCCAGCGTCGAAGAGGGGCACTTCATTTAGGAGAAGAACACTCCCTATAGCTGCCATCTCAGACTCTGAGTCCCGGCTTTTCCAGTAAAGCTTTGGCGTGTCGGTCTGGGTCTCAAGCCAGGCCAAAAGGTCGATTTCGCTGCCGAGCATCTGCTTTCTTGATTGGTGAACATAGCGCTTTTGGTTCACACAGAGGGTATCAGAGTGGATCATCCTTTGTCTCCTATGTAGAGGGTGGCAACGCCCAGAGTGAGAGGTAGAGCCTGGACTTTGCTAAATCCAGCTTCTTGCATTTTCCCGAGGAATGCCTCCCCATAGGGGAACGACTCAATCGTCTTATTCAGATAGCGGTAGGCTCCCATCTTCCCAGAGACGAGGCCACCCACAAAGGGGAGGATATGACGCAGGTAGAGGAGGTGGAAGGGGCGGATTAGCCGGTTTTTCGGAAGGGAGAACTCGAGGATGAGCGCTCTTCCTCCAGGAGCAAGGACACGGTGGATCTCTTTGAGGCATTCGGGCAGGCTCCCCACATTCCGGATCCCAAAGGAGATGGTTACACAGTCAAAGCTCTCCGGCTCTGTGGGGATTTCTAGGGCACTTGCCACTTTGAGAGAGATCTGGTCTTTATAGGGGGTGGAGCTTATCTTTTGTTTCCCAAACTCCAGCATCCCTTCAGCCAGATCGATCCCTAGAGCTGACTCGAACTTGCCCGTTGCCATAAGGGGGAGCAGTTGATCGCAAGTCCCTGTGGCTAGGTCAAGAAGGGAGAGGTTCTCGCCTTCGGGGAGATGGAGAGCGAGCTTCTTTCGCCATCTCCGATCGAGCCCCAGAGAGAGGATGTGGTTATTTTTGTCGTAAGCGTGAGAAATCTCGTTAAACATCTGAGAGATCTCTTGTTCGGTAGAAATTTGGGTCATATGGGCAATCATAAGGCGCAAAATTTCATTTGCCAATCATTAAAAAAAAGATTATTATACCGAAAGGGAGGGAGTGCCTGATGATTTTTGATCGGATGAAGCCCATTCGGGATCACCAAATTGAGCAGATTTTGCTAAATGCGCATGTTGAGCGGGAAGCGGGTGTTGACCTGATCGATGAGTATTTCCTTTCTCAAACTTCTCTTGATCCTCTGATCAAGCGGGCAAATGAGCTAATTAAAGAAGAAGGCGACCTTGATTTGATCGAGTCGATCAAGAAGAATTTATCTGAGTGCATCGTTGTGAAAACCCAATACGAGAAAAACTCTTGGGTCGGGAGAGCGAAAAAGGTCCTCAGCAAATGGGGGGTTTCTCTAGGCAGAAGCCAAGATGTGCTCCGTGCCGAGAGGTTCATCCATTCGATCAAGAAGAAGCGCTAGTCTTTTTCCTCTTTCTCTCACTCTCTTTCAGGATTGCCTTGCGGAATCGCAAGAAATTCGGTGTGACTTCGACGAGTTCGTCGTCTTCGATGAAGTCGATCGCCTGCTCAAGGTTGAAGGGCCTAGGGGGGGTGAGCTGGACGTTCTCATCGGTTCCTGACGCACGGACGTTGGTGAGCTGTTTCTCCTTCGTCACATTGATCGGCATGTCTTGGGCGCGGTTGTTTTCACCGACGATCATCCCTTCGTAGACCTCATCGCCTGGTTTGACGAAGAGAACTCCCCGGTCTTGTAGGTTGAAGGCAGCGTATGGAGTGGTTTTCCCAGAACACATGGAGACAAGCGCTCCTTGGACCCGTCCAGGGATTTCTCCCTTCCAAGGACCAAAGTGATCAAAGATCGAAGTAAGGATCCCGAGACCACGAGTCATTGTCATGAACTGGTTACGGAAGCCCATGAGTCCGCGGGTCGGGATCAGGAAGGTCATGGTGGTGATCTGGTGCTCGTTCGTGCTCAGCGACTGCATCTCCCCTTTGCGGCGGGAGAGCTCTTCAATGATTTTACCTGAATATTCTTCGGGAACCTCAATGTGAGCTACTTCGTAGGGCTCGAGCTTTTTGTCATCTTCGATTTTAGTGATGACTTTGGGCTTGGAGATGGTGAACTCGTAGCTTTCGCGACGCATAGCTTCGATCAGGACGGCGAGATGGAGCTCTCCTCGACCTGAAACGCGCATTGAATCTTCTCTTCCTGATACCTCTTCGATCTTGAGGGAGATGTTCGCTTTTTTCTCTTGCTGGAGACGATCTCGGATCTTGTTCATCGTCACATGCTTTCCGTCTTTGCCAGCAAAAGGACCGTTGTTAACCATCATCTCGATCGAGAGGGTAGGTTCGGCAAGAGAGATTGGAGGGAGCTGAACCACCTTCTCGGTAGAGCAGATAGTATCTCCGATAGTTACATTGGGAATACCGGCAAGGCTGACAATGTCGCCGACGCCCGCTTCTTCCATCTCCACCTTCTTTAGGCCGTGGTACCCTTCGATGCGGGTCACTTTGTGGTCAGTGTGGTTCCCGTCGACATCGACGCGAGTAATGGTGTCTCCTTTTTTGACGCTTCCTTCAAGGATCCGGCCGCATGCCTGTCTTCCGACGAAGTCGTCGTAGGAGAGGGTAGTCGACTGCATGAGGAAGGGGAGGTCGAGGTTTCCAGGAGGAGCAGGGATTTTGTCGAGGATCATCGAGAACATGGGGCGCATGTCGGTTTGTGGATCATTCACTTCTTTCATCGCAAACCCGGAGAGTCCTGAGGCGTAACAGACGGGGAAGTCGAGCTGCTCGTCGGTCGCTCCTAGCTCAACAAAGAGGTCGAAGGTGAGGTCAAGAGCCCTGTCGGGGTCGGCGCCAGGTCGGTCGATTTTATTGAGGACGACGATGGGACAGAGGCCCAGTTTAAGTGCTTCAGAGAGGACGAAACGGGTTTGGGGCATGGGCCCTTCGTTTGCGTCGACGAGGAGGAGAACTCCGTTGATCAATCCAAGGACCCGCTCCACTTCTCCAGAAAAGTCGGAGTGTCCAGGGGTGTCGATGATGTTGATCTTAAAGTCTTCGAAATAAATACTTGTATGTTTGGCGAAGATGGTGATCCCTCGCTCCTTCTCCTGGTCATAGCTATCCATGACCCTTTCCTGAACAAGTTCGTTGTCCCGAAAAATATTTGACTGCTTGAGAAGGCTGTCAAGGAGTGTCGTTTTCCCATGGTCAATATGGGCGATAATGGCAATATTGCGAATTTTTTTGGCTGAATACATAGTGGCACCAGCATAGAGGATCTTCTCATTGAAAAAAAGGGGGAAGTTGATTATTCTTGAAAAACCAGGAGGAGGGGTGTATGGATCAAAAAACTACTATGGACATCCTTTCATCTGAGAAGACCTCAACTCTCGACGATATTCTCCTCCAGAAACTCGAAAAAGCGCTCCATAAGCCGACCCAAGCGGTGACAGTTCTCGATGTGGCCAAGATCGCCGCTGAGCATTCCGCAGTCGACCTTGCTGTCGCTGTCCCACACCTTCCGATGTATGCTCGGAAAGTCCTATACGAAAATCTTACTTCAGTCGAAGAGAAAATCAAATTTATGATTGCTACCGATAGCGCAACGCGGATCGGTGTTCTGCGAGAAATTTCTGTGGAGGAGATTGTTGAACTGATCGAACCGATGCCTCCAGATGAGGCGGTTGAAGTTCTCGAAGATCTCTCCGAGCGGCGCTATCGGAAGGTGATGGAAATGCTCCCGGCTGCAAAAGCTCTTCGGATCAAAGAGATTGCGAAAAACGCTCGCAATACTGCGGGTCGTCTCATGACGAACGAGTTCTTCGCCTTTTCGATGGAGGTGACGATTGGGGTGGCCGCTTCTACGATCCAAAACAACCCAGGGATCGACCTTACTCGTCGGATTTTTGTCACCAATGCGGCAGGGGAGTTGCAAGGGTATGTCCCTGCGCGTACTCTCATTGTCAACCCTCCTGACCTTCCTCTCAAACAGGTGATGCTCCCCATCTTGCATAAAGTAAAAGCCGACTTTTCAAGAGAAGAGGTCGTCGAGGTGGTCGAACGGTACAAAATCAGTGCTTTGCCTGTGGTGAATGAAAGGGATCAGCTGATTGGAGTGATCACCTCAGAAGACGTTCTTGATGCAATGGAAGACATTCTCGACGAGACAATCGGAAGTGTAGCGGGTACCACCGAGAAAGTGGCGGGCAATGAACCTGTACTCAAACGATTTCTATCCCGCTTCCCCTGGCTCATTGTCACGTTGTGCGCCGGCCTTGTGAATGTTGGAGTCATCTCCTCATTTGAGAATCATGCGAAGGGGATGCTCACTTTTGTCCTTTTCTTTGTCCCGCTCATCACGGGGATGTCGGGGAACATTGGGATCCAGTCCTCGACCGTTCTCGTCCGGAGTATGGCCCTTGGGCTCGTTACCCCAGGTACTAGAAGAGAGGCGATCATCAAAGAGTTGCTGGGAGGGATTCTTTCGGGTCTCTTCTTTGGAGTCCTTTGTGGGATTCTTATTACTGTGATGGACTTTGTGGGGATTGCTGGGCTTGAGGTGAGCCCGTGGGCCATTGGGCTGATCGTAGGTGTTGGGCTCTTTGGTGCTTGCCTTACAGGGACTCTCCTAGGCGCTCTATCGCCATTTCTCTTTTCGCGAGTCGGGGTCGATCCAGCTGTCGCTTCGGGGCCGATTGTGACCGCCTTCAACGATTTCTTCTCCATGTCGATCTATTTCTTGATCGCCATGGGAATCAGTGCTTTGATTTTCTAGTACACCGTTTGAAAAGTTTTTGATGGAATTTCTAGCGTGAAAGCTCGCTCAAATCGTCGACCGCTTCGCTTCGCAAATTGCTACGTATTAGATTAATACGTTGCAACTTGCGATCGGTGATTTCAGCGGCTTTGACGCCGAAATTACTCTGAAAACTTTTCAAACGGTGTACTAGTCCGCGTCTTCACCCCTATTGCGGGTGTTGGAGCTACTTTATGCGTCTTGATAGTTTGAAGCAGGTCGTTGAGTTTACCTCGATCTTCATTTGAAAGAGATGGATCGCTAAGAGCAGTCTTTGCTATTGTTTTTGCCTGAGCGTAGTTCCCGGTGCCAAGCACATTCAGCGCCTGTGTATAAGGACTGTGCTCTTCTGGCAATGTCGCAATGGTTTTGGGCTTCTTTTGACCTCCTACGAAAGCTTCTGGAGATGGGAGAAGAGAAGAGGAACGTCTTTTAAGTGAGCTAGAGGAACTACTTGAGGAGGTGCGGGGCGCAAGCTGTTGGAGTACAGCTTCCAGCTTTCTATTTAGGATGGTAGTCATTTTTTCCAGATCATCAATCCGCTTTTCGAGTTGTTGGTATTGTTCGAGGGAGACTGTTTGAGGTGAGACGGCGGAAGCTTCCATGGCTACTTTCCTTTAGGGGTAGTTTTGCTTTTTTTTCCAGATGCATCAGCGATCCTTGCTGAGCGCTTTCGTTTTCTGCTTGGAGAAGGTGTTGCAGGTGGAGGGTGCGGAGGGCCGAGCATGTCAAGAGCGAATTTCTCTGCTCTGGAAAGCTGGGCTTGGGTATAGGCGTTTGACCAGTCGAGGGCTTCTGCGTCGACGATTGCCTCTAAGGCCTTTTGATGCTTACCCATCAGGTTGAGGGCGTCGGCATATACAGCTCCAAGCTGGACGCGGTACATGGGAAGGCTCTTTGAAAGAGAAAGGCCAAGGCGCGCCTCAACTACTGCAGGAGCTGTGCAGCCGAGTTCCAAAAGAGTGGAGGCCAATTTTAGCCTCTGCCCAGCAAGAGCATTGGGGTTTCTGCTTGGCCTAGAAAGAGCTGTATGCATTTGCTCGCAGGTGGTGAGGTTTTTCAGAAAGGGATTCATCTCTTGGGTTGCAAACTGGTGATCTGGGTAGATGGTTTTAGCCTTTTCTGCCCACTCTTTTGCTTTGGGGAATTTCGCTAAAGCAGCGAACGAGATCGCTAGCTGCAAGAGGAGACGGCCCCTAGTTTCTTTCTCCTCGGGCTTGAGCCCGAGTCCTGCCTCAGCCGCTCCTTGGGCAAGAGAAGTATTTCCTTGTTTGTTGAGTAGCTCTGCTTTCAAGAGGTAAAGAGAGGGGTTTCGTGGATCGATATCTATTGCTGTGTAGATCTGGATGAGCGCTCCTTCAATAAAATCGGTAGCTTTGAGAGCTTTGGTCATCAAAACAAGCAGCTCGATTTTTTCTCTGGGGTCAGCGGTAAGTGCAAGCGCTTTTCTTGCTGCACTGACCGCTTGTTTCCAATTGCCTAGATGAAAGTGGATTTTTGCTGTATAGGTGATTCCCCGTTGATAGAGGGTTTTATCAGCTTGCATAGCTTCTTCCAAGAGGGGGATTGCCTCTACGCCTCCGGCTAGATGTTCTTCTCTTATTTCCGTTTTGAATAGTCGAGCAGCGCTTGCCTCTCTTTCGAGTGTATGGGCAAGGCTAAGCCCTTCTTCAAGTTGGAAATGAGCCGTTAGGGTTTTGTCGGCCCTGCAAAGTGCTCGCCCTTCTTCTACGGATTCAAGGGCTCGGTCGTATTGATAGTGCTCATTTCGAATTTGTGCAGTGGTGAGATGGAGGCGCGCTTTCGAAAGGTCACTACAGGGGAGGTCAAGCCCTTCGGAGAGGGCTTCAATGGCTAACTGGGGAGAATTTAGTCTATTCGACGCTTCGGCTTTCCATTGCAAGAGTTTTATACATAGGTCGGGGTCTTCTGGTTTTAAAGCCAGAGCACCACTTGAGCAAGAAAGGGCCTTTGCCCACTCTCGGGCGTTAATTCGATCGCGACACTGGTTTGTGAGTCTGAGAATGTCCCTTTTTGCTCGCGCTCTCGTCGGTGGCTTTGGCTGAGGAGGCGGCATTTGGATGGGACTGCAAATGCGAGGTGTTCTTATTTCAAGGTGTGGAGGAGGAGTTTTAGGGCTGGGTGGAAGAGGGGGGGATCCTACAGAAAGAGTCTTAAATCTTTGGGCTGTTAATGGAGAAAACAGGGGAGGATCTACATAGAATGAGGTAGGTGTAGGCTTTCTTTCCCACTCCGGGGGAGTAGAGAAATCGATAGGTGTCAAATTGTGATGCTGATGCTGAACTCTCCTCTTTTTTATAGGGGTGGGGTGGGGATAGGCAGTAGAGATCGGGTATCTTGTTGGCTTTCCAAACACAATCTGGTGAACAGTTGTTACCCCTTTCTCTAAAGCGGCCAACTCTCTCCGGAGTTCCTCTACTTCAGCTTGAGCAGCTTTGACTCGAGGATCTAGGGGGTGGACAGGTGTTGAAGGTGGATTAAGCCAGTTGATGACAGCGGTTAGGAAAGACATCGACGATTATTTCTCCTTCTTGACTTTTCGGGCTTTTCCTACGCGCTTTTCATGTGGGACTGGAGACTTTCTTTTTGCGCTTAGAGAGTCCACTGCTCCGCTTGAGGAGGAACTTGACTCACCATTCCACAGATACTGGTTCAGAGAGTTGCGCAATTCTGAGTTTGCTGCAAAGCGCAATCCCTCTAAAGCGGCAGTTGATGCGGCTTGAAAACTTCCAAGTTGTCTGTGGGCAAGCGCTCTTTCAAAACAAATTTGTCCTTGAAGGTCTCCCTTTGCTTGTTTAACAACTCGATTTGCAAGTTGACCAAGGGCTCCTTCGTAATCTTTGTCTCGATTAAATTGTTGTGCTGCCCAAAGGAAGTGCTTGGGATCCTTTAGGTCAGGGAGAGAGGGTCTCTGCACAGTCGCTAGATGCTTTCTTAAATTTTTAATTTTATCGGGGAGCTCCTCAAAAGAGGTCCGAGCTCCTGGGCGCGTACTTCTTTTTTTATGCTCTAGCCCACCTTGTCTTTGAAGAAAAGTGGTGACTTCACTTAATTCTTTCTTTTGGGTAAGTAGTCTTTTTTTCAGCGTTACAATTTGTTGTTCAACTGCGGGTAAATCGGGATGTGGGGGGGCTGGAGTTCGAGTCCTATAAGGCTCGGCTGAGGGGCCTTCTCCGTGAAGGCGAACAACTTGAGTCTGTTCAGTAGATGTCGTTGTATGAATTTCCATTTTTTTTCTCAATTAAAATTTATAATTGACCAATCTAACATAACATGAAATTAATACAAAATAGTTTTTCACTATCCTCTGAATTTTTGAGTGAGATTTACTAATATTCGGTGTTTGTTTATAATAAACGTCAGGTTATTTATGATTAGTAATATAGATCCCAATTCTTGTTTTGATAGTAAGCAAGCCTCTTTTTTAGAGGTGGCGTCCGACTATGTCCAGACTCGAAAGGGGACCCAGAAATTGATTATAGAGCCAACAATCAATGCATTGAACTGGGCTGAGTGTCGTGAGTGCATTTCCGAGACGGCTGATCTATCTCGGCTAGGTCTCAAAAAAGTAAATCATATTTTTGGTAGTGTCGATTTTCCCACAAATGTGGGTAAGCTTTCCGCTGCCATTCAGGACTTGGCTAGTCTTCATTGGGCAGAGGCTACTCTTCATCTAGTGGGGGAGAAAAGTTTAGCTGTGTTCACTTTACTGGAGGCTCCGCTTGATTTCTGTTTTAACTCGTGCAAAATCATCGATAAGGAGCAGCTGATCCAACTCACTCCACTCCAGTGGCAGGTGCTCAACGGGCTTGGCCTTGTCAGTAGCTTGAGCCTTTTCGTAGGCACTTTGAAGAACGTCCATACAGAAATTAGCGTTCTGTCTACTCTCGAGTATGACGATTCAAAATTCAATGCTCAAGTCGCCAAAGTCGTCTCAAAAATTTGTCTACTTGGCATTGCTACCTTCGGGATGATTTCCTTTTACGGGACAGGACTCGTTTCGAGAGAGATCAGTTTGGCCGTAACCAGTCTCTTTTTGGCGACTGGAATTACAGCCTACTTTTTAGAAAAAATTCCCTCCGCCTAAGGCTCTCTTTAGCCTTGCGTTTTAGCTCAATTCTATGTACAATTTTGGATATGCCTGGCAAGAGTCCAACAGCTACTACGAGCAAGAATCTTCGTCAACTTATCCCTTCGGTTTTGCGCCAAATTGGACGGCGTCATCAGGAGAGGCCCGACCTTATTTTGGCCGCCTGGCCTGAACTGGTTGGTGGGCGACTGGCCCCTATGACAAGGGCGGTCTCTTTCGTCGATGGGATCTTGACGGTGAAGGTAAGAAATTCCTCCCTCCTCAGCTTGTTGGCACAACACGAGCGGGCAAAGCTTTTGAAGCAGATGCGCAAAAAATTTCCGTCGGCGAAGATCTACAACATCCGTTTTGTGATTGGTTAGCTCGACCTTGGTCGAACGACCGAGAGCAAATAGACGAGGCAGGCGGTCCTAAAAAGTTACAACGTCGAGCTTAGAGATTGCTTTTAATCGATGAGTTTGCGATTTTCTGCATGAGTGTAAATTTTGGAGAGAGATAGTAAGGTATGACGACAATGGCAAAAGAAAAAGAATATGATGCGAGTGCAATCACGGTACTCGAAGGGCTTCAGGCTGTTCGAGAACGACCCAGTATGTACATTGGCGATACCCATTCCAATGGTTTGCATCAGCTCGTATATGAAGTGGTTGATAACAGCATCGATGAAGCGATGGCTGGCTTCTGCAACGAGATCAGCGTCATTTTGCACAAAGACGGAAGCTGTACGGTCATTGATAATGGAAGAGGTATTCCCGTTGATCTTCACGCTGCTGAAACAAAGAAACAAAAACGAGATGTTTCTGCTGTTGAAGTCGTTTTAACCATTCTTCACGCCGGTGGAAAGTTTGACAAGGGGCAATATAAGGTCTCTGGAGGACTTCACGGTGTCGGTGTTTCTTGTGTCAATGCTGTCTCTAAACTCCTCGTTGTCGACGTCTACCAAAAGGGAAAAGTCCACCAAATGGAGTTCTCTAAGGGTAAGGTTAAATCTCCCCTTAAAGTCGTTGGCGATACCGATAAAACAGGGACCAAAATTACCTTCTGGCCTGATGAAACGATTTTCTCTTCCGTTGAATTTACTTATGACATCCTTTTAAAGAGACTCCGTGAGCTCGCCTTCCTCAATAAAGGGATCACAATCCATTTCGTTGATGAGCGATCAACTGAAAACCCGGAAATGGAGTTTTCCTACGAAGGAGGAATCGTCTCTTTTGTTGAGTACCTCAACGAAAATAAAGCCCCTATCTTTAATCCTCCTATTTATATTTCTGGACAGAGGGAGTCCGACGATGGACCTGTCGAATTTGAAGTCTCGATGCAGTGGAACGAAGCCTACCAGGAAAACCTCCACTCCTATGTGAACAATATCTCCACACGCCTAGGCGGAACCCACGTGAGTGGTTTCTCCACAGCGCTCACCCGCGTTCTCAATCAGTACATCAAGAGTGGGCAGATTCCTAAAGCAGAAAAAGTCTCTGTTTCTGGAGATGACCTGCGTGAAGGGATGACCGCTGTTCTCTCTGTGAAAGTCCCTAATCCTCAATTCGAGGGACAGACGAAGCAGAAGCTGGGAAATAAAGATGTAGGGTCGATTGTTCAGCAAATTGTTGGAGAAGAGTTTGCGATTTATCTTGGTGAAAACCCAAGCATTGCCAAAATGATTGTCGAAAAGGCGCTCATTGCGGCCCAAGCGCGAGAAGCGGCCAGAAAAGCGAGAGAGCTCACACTACGTAAGACAGCTCTCGATAGCGCTCGCCTTCCAGGAAAACTGACCGACTGTCAAGAACGCAATCCTGAGCTTTGTGAGATCTATATTGTTGAGGGAGACTCTGCGGGTGGTTCGGCTAAATCTGGACGAGACCGACGCTTCCAGGCAATTCTTCCTATTCGGGGTAAAATTCTCAATGTGGAAAAAGCTCGTCTGCAAAGAATACTCCAAAACACTGAGGTAGGAGCGATGATCTCGGCCTTCGGATGTGGGATTGGAAAAGACAGCTTTGACATCTCGAAACTCCGCTATCACAAGATCATCCTTATGACGGATGCGGACGTCGATGGCTCCCATATCCGAACACTCCTTCTCACATTCCTCTATCGCCACATGCCGAGTCTCATTGACAATGGCTATGTTTATATTGCTCGTCCTCCTCTGTATCGGGTGTCGCGGAAAAAAGTGAAGCGGTACATCCACAGTGAAAACGAGATGGATGAATATCTCTTGAAACTCGGAACAAGCGATGTCAAGATTCGCCTGGGTGGGCATGACGAGAGTATGAACGATAAAGAAACCGAAGCGCTCACTACAATGATCCGCGAGGTTGAGGTCTTCATTGGAATGCTTGAGCGGAAAGGGATCCCTTTCCGGGAGTTTCTACAGCTCAAAGATGAAGAGGGGAGATTGCCCCAGTACCTCGTCAAGATGGGAGATACTGAAAAGTATGTCTACTCTGAGGAGGAATTTGCTGAGCTCAAAAAAGAATACGAAGAGCTTCAAAGGCACGAGCATGAAAGCACGCTCGCCGCTATCCCGGAAGAAGAGCGCACCGAAGATATGCTCAAGTTTACGCCAAAGGGACTCTCTTTTACCGAGCTATACGAAGCTGATCAGCTCCATAAAATGAGAGAAAACTTGACCGCCTTTGACTTCCCCCTCGACAGCTATTTAGTCGCTGATGGGAAGCTCTTCGACATACTCGAGGAAGACGGCACAGAAGATTCGATCTACACCTTGAAAGAGGGGATCGAGAGACTTCGAGCCAACGGCCGAAAAGGGATTGAAATCCAACGCTACAAGGGTCTTGGAGAGATGAACGCCGACCAGCTTTGGGAAACGACCATGGATCCTTCCAAGCGGACTCTGATCCGAGTGGAGATTCCCGATGCGATCGCTGCTGACCATATGTTCACCATGTTGATGGGTGAATCAGTGCCTCCAAGACGGGCGTTCATTGAACAACATGCACTTTCTGTGAAAAATCTAGATATCTAAAGGGACCAAGATTTATGAGTTACACCCAAGATGAAATCATCCTGCCACGGACCGTTGAAGAGGAGGTCAAAGAAAGTTACCTCCGCTACTCAATGTCGGTCATCATTTCAAGGGCCCTTCCCGATGTGCGCGATGGACTAAAACCTTCCCAACGACGGATCCTTTATGCGATGCGTCAGCTAAACCTGACCCCCGGTGCAAAACACCGGAAATGTGCGAAGATCTCTGGAGATACCTCGGGGGATTACCACCCACACGGGGAAACAGTGATTTATCCGACTCTCGTTCGGATGGCTCAAGAGTGGGCGATGCGCTATCCTCTGATCCAAGGACAGGGGAACTTTGGTTCGGTCGATGGAGACCCTCCAGCTGCGATGCGATATACGGAAGCGCGCTTAACGCATGCTTCGATCGCTCTGATGGAAGATCTTGAGAAAGATACCGTTGAGCTGGTTCCTAACTACGACGAGACGCGCGTTGAGCCTACCGTTTTTCCTTCAAAATTCCCTAACCTCCTCACGAACGGATCTTCAGGGATTGCTGTTGGAATGGCAACAAACATTCCGCCACACAACTTAAAAGAGCTCTGCAAAGCAACCGAGCTCGTGATCGACGATCCAAAAACAACTGTCGAAGACATCCAAGAAGTGATGCCCGGCCCTGACTTCCCTACAGGGGGAATGATCTGCGGCTACCGAGGGATCAAGGAAGCCTATCACACAGGTCGGGGAAAAGTAATCCTTCGCGGGATCATCCGGATCGAAGATTCAGATAAAAGCGGTGATCGACAACGGCTTGTGATCGATGAGATCCCTTACAACGTGAATAAATCGACACTCATCAAAAAAATCGCCGATCTCGTCAACGAAAAATCGATGACCGGGATTTCGGATATCCGAGATGAATCGGACAAAGATGGGATGCGGATCGTAGTCGAACTCAAGCGCGGTGAGATCCCTGATGTGATCATTAACCAGCTTTATAAATATACCGAGATGCAGGTCACCTTCGGTTGTAACATGCTTGCTCTCGACAGGGGACTTCCCCGTACGATGAACGTCAAGCAGATGATTGCAGCTTGGATTGACCACCGGATTGAAGTGGTTCGCCGCAGAACACGTTTTGAGCTTGCTAAAGCTGAGGCTAGAGCCCACATCTTAGAGGGATATCTTAAAGCTCTAGACCATCTCGACGAAGTGGTGAAGCTGATCAAGCAAAGTGACAGCCGAGACGAAGCAAAGAAACAGCTTATCTCGACCTATGGCCTTTCTGAAAAGCAGGCTCATGCAGTCCTCGACCTCCGCCTCTACCAACTCACTGGTCTTGAGCGTGAGAAACTCGAAGCCGAGTACAAAGAACTTCTCGAGAAGATCAACCACCTTCGCGCCATTTTGGCTTCTGAGAAGATGGTTCGTGACATCATCAAAACAGAGCTTGGAGAAGTGGTTAAACGCCACGGGGAAGATAGAAAAACCCAGATCTCCGCAGCCGAAGGGGAGTTCAACATTGAAGACCTCATTGCTGACGAGCAAGTGATCATCACCATCTCTGATGACGATTACATCAAGAGGATGCCTACATCCACCTTCCGCGAGCAGCGGCGTGGTGGCCAAGGGGTTGTTGGAATGGACATGAAGAAAGAGCAAGACATCCTCAAAAATGTCTACGTCGCCTCTACTCATGACCATCTCCTCTTCTTCACGAGCCTCGGGCGTTGCTACTGGCTCAAAGCTTGGCAAATCCCTGAATCGGGAAGACGTTCGAAAGGTAAACCCATCATCAACCTCCTTGAAGGCTTGCGCACTGGTGAGCGGATTGCGGCTATCCTTTGTGTCAAAGACTTCCAAGATGAGGCCTCCATCCTTCTTGCCACACAAAACGGCGTCGTGAAGAAAACTGTCCTGAGCGCCTTTAGCTCACCGAGACGAAAAGGGGTTTACGCGATCAATATCGATGAAGATGACCAGGTGATTTCAGCCCGCCTTTGCCACGAAGGGGAGCAGATCATGCTCTTTACCCGTGCGGGGATGGCTGTTCGATTTGATCAGTCAGAAGTCCGAGCCATTGGGCGAGTAGCTCGTGGAGTGCGCGGAGCAAGCCTTAAAGGGGACGACGACCGAGTTATCTCCTGTGAGGTGGTCAAAGATGAGAATGAAAGCCTACTGATCGTCTGTGAGAAAGGCTATGGAAAGCGCTCTAGAGTGAAAGATTTCCGGCAAACCCGTCGCGGCGGAGTAGGAGTTCGTTCCATCATCGCTAGCATCCGGAACGGAATGGTGGTTGGAGCGATCTCCGTCACTGACCTCGATAGCGTGCTCATGATGTCTGGAGGAGGGCAAACTGTCCGGATCACGATGAAAGATGTTCGTGTGATGGGCCGCTCAACGCAAGGGGTTCGCCTCGTCAATCTCAAAAAGGGAGATGAGCTCGTTGGAATCCAAAAGCTCGAATACATCGAAGCCAAGTAGATATTTCATCACCTTTGAAGGGGGCGACGGAGCGGGGAAAACAACCCTCATCGATCGCCTCTTCAGTGCCCTCGAAGAGCGAGGGCTTCCTGTTCTCAGAACACGCGCTCCTGGCGGGACCGAAGTAGGACAAAAAATCCGCGACCTCCTCCTCCACTCTGAAGAGCGCCCTAATCCCACTTCTGAACTTCTTCTATTCCTAGCTGATCGAGCTGACCATGTAGACAAAGTCATTAAACCCGCCCTCGAGAGGGGAGAGATTGTCCTCTGTGATCGGTTCAACGATTCAACGCTTGCTTACCAAGGGGGGGCGAGAGGCTTCCCGATCGACAAACTCGAAGAGCTCTGCACCTTTGCCACAGGCGGCCTTGAACCCACTCTCACCCTCTACCTCGATCTCGATCCTGCCATCGGTCTAAAAAGATGCCGCGCAAAAGAAGAAAAAGCTGACCAAATCGAAGGAGAAGACCTCGCCTTCCACCAAAGGATCCGAGAGGCCTTCCACCAGATTGGCAAGAAAAACCCTGCCCGGTTTAAAATGCTCAATGCCGAAGAAACCCCTGAGGAGGTGTTTGAAAAAGCCCTCCACCTAATCGATGTCCACTGCTTTGCCACCCACACTTAAGGCCCCGGCTCTTCCCTCGTCCCTTCTCCTCAAAGGAGAGCTCTCTAAAGAGCTAGAGCGGGAACTGCTCGTCCACCTTCTCGGCAAAGAGCATCAAGAGAAAATCACCACCGGAAACCACCCCGACGTCCACATCTACCGCCCTGAAGAAAAAAGTGGACTTTATGCGATCCAAACCATTCGAGCGTTCATCGACGAGATGGGACTCCCTCCCTTTGAGGCTTCAAAAAAAGTGTTTATCCTTTACGAGGCAGACCAGATGCTCCCTTCGAGCAGCAACGCCCTCCTCAAAACGCTAGAGGAACCCAGCCAGGATAGCTTTGTTCTCCTCGTTTCAAGCCGCCCTGAGGCGCTTCTTCCCACCATCCGCTCTCGACTTCATCCCATCGCCCTTTCTTCCTCTGAGGCCTCAGAAATAGACGTGTCGGCCTATTTTGCTCTTGCCCAGAACCGCCAGTGGCCTGAGCTCTTTGAGGCACTCTCTGAGATCGACGAGAGCGACGCTGAAGCCATTTTCAAAGGATCTCTTACATGGGCTGCAAAGCAGGAAGATCCTCGGATTTTCACCACTTGTTCAGTCTGGCTTGCCGAGGCGCAAACCGCCCTTGCTCACCACGTTAAGCTCCGCAACATACTAGTTAATTTTTTCATTCGCCTAGCTTAATAATCCCGAATTATTTAAAATACAGGGGTTATGAAATTAGGTGAACTTGTTTTAGATCCAAACTTTGATCCGACGAAGTGTTTTTTATCCACCGAGTTGGAGGTCTATTCAGACTCTTGTTTTTCTAGGGTTATTGTCTGGGTAAAAAACTTTTTATTTAGTTCCTTTGACAAAGTCGAGGTGGCAAAAAAACTTGATGAGGTTTTTGGGCGTCCCTTGGCTTTTCAGGCAAAGACAGTTACCTCAACTGAAGAAGCGCTGGTTCAGGGTCATTTAGAGAAAATACGTGGAAGGCTTAATGTCCTTCAGGAGAGAAACTCTATTCCCAAGCATGCAGCGGCCCATCCCGAAAGGAATCGCTATTCAGACATCCTGCCTGAGGAGTCTACTCGATTCATGATCATGGACGATCCAAGTTTTTACTTTAATGCCAACTGGGTTCTTGGAGGAAAAGCGATTGCATGCCAAGGACCTCTTGAGACAGAGAAAGAGGAATTCTGGAAGATGACCTTCACCTCAGGAGCAAGTGGAATCGTCATGCTCACCAATCTCATTGAGAGGGGGAGAGTCAAATGCTCCACCTACTGGCCAGAGGCAGGTGAAGAGCAATTTGGGCAGTTCAAAGTAGCGAATACAGGGGAGCGATCTCTATTTAGAGAGGGAGAGGTAGAGCTCATCGCTCGTAATTTTCTAGTGACGAAAGGAGAATCAGAGCGGGCGATCACTCAGTACCATCTCAAAAACTGGCCTGACCATGGGGTTGTGAGCCCCTCAGTGCTTAGTCGACTTCTCAAGATTCTCAACACCCACACCGATCGAGACGATTGCCCTCTGATCGCCCATTGCAGCGCAGGGGTTGGTAGAACGGGAACGGTGTTATCCAGCCTTGAGGCTCTTCGCAGGCATAAGGGAGGAGTAGCCGTTGACATCAAAAAAATTATTGAAGAACTTCGCTCTGAGCGCTCTCCACAGATGGTGCAAACATACGCACAAGAGCAGCTTGCTTTCCAGACGGTGGATGCAATGACAAGAGGTTTTTTTAGTCGCCTGCTCTTTCCCTTGCCGAATTCTCTAGGATAGTATATAATATCTATTAAATTTATACATAAGTGACTGGTTTGGCAATAGATAATAATAAAATTTCTTTGGGTGAGAATAAATCTTTCCTTCCTACATTGAATGATGCGGAATTTAAGCATTCTGATTATGTGATCGACAGCGATCTCAACATCTATCAAAACACCACTTGGCGTCGTGTCATCGTATGGATCACCAGTTGGGTTTCTAGCCGATATGATCCGGTGAAAACAGCGGAAAAGATCGCCCTAGTTTGGAATCAGAATCAGCCAGTCGCAAACCTCACTGTTCAGGTTAACCTCTACAAATGGGGTAACCAGCTCATCGAGCAGAAGCCCAACGCAAAGGCTGAGATCCAGCATGCATTTCGACAGATTGTCATTAGGCAACCCGATCTAAAAAGAGACCCTTATACGAGAGCGAAAGACTTTGGACTACGAGTCCTTCAAGGAGCCGTTTATGCCGGAATGGGGATGGGAGCCGTCTATCTCTCTTTTAAAACACGAGAGCTCTACAACAAGATTCCAGTGGCTGATCCCTTTTGGACAAACCCGGGTTGGTCTGAGTGGGCTTCTAACAGATTAACGTGTTCTGAATGGGTGAAAAATGCCGGACTATTTGCCGCTGCATGGGGAGCCGGAACTGCGCTTGTCCCTTTAGCAAATAAAGCAGATGTTTTAGCTAAATCCACAGGGCTCTTTTTCCCCTTCTCTCCTGCACCTTCCCCAAGAGCGATTTTTGCTCCTATTCCAGAGGACCATGATCCACAAATGGTGATGATGCAAAGAGTTCTTCCATCTCTGATGTCGTTTATGCAGCTATCGATCCTGTTTGCTCAAAGAAAATATGATGAGCCTGATCTTCTCTTCAACCTCTTGATGGGCGCAGCTGCGATCAAAGGGCTCTCAAGAGGACTTCGTCTTAGCCCAAGCATCGACGCTCTTATGCCGATCCTTGAACTCGGGACGATCGGATATTTAGGTAAAAGGAACTTTAACGATCTTTCGATTGGAATTCGGTTGCCTCAGATTACCACTTTTGCAAGGAATTTTCCGAGCACCATATATACACTGGGTGCATCTCCTTTCCGAGCAGTCGGGTCGGTCGCTTACGCCGTAAAGTCTCTCGCCTTTCTACAGTTTGGAAATACAGCTGGCCATCTAGCAGGTGGAGTTGGGCACTTGCTCAAAGGTGGTCTTGGTTCCGCTTTTCAACTTTTATCTGGTCTAGTCATACTACAGCCAGCTTCCGTTGGCTTCAGTCTACTGGGCCAATCAGCTGGTGGATTGGCTTATCTAGCTGGCTATGGGCCTACTAGGGCGGCGACTCCAATCCAGCAGCCCCAACCAAATCCTCAGGTCGATCAAAAGCCGCCTCCGCCTCCCGAAGTAGTTAATAAATAATTATCTTTGTTTAAGAAATAATTGCTGGATTGTTTTGTATTGTCCTATTTCATATAATGTCCCTCAAAATTAGGGGGTAATATGCATATTTCTCAAGCATTACAAGACAAAAATTTTGACTTCAACCATGCGATCGTAGACACCGATCTGAATGTCTATTCAGATACCTTGTTTAACCGAGTGTGTGTTTGGGTTAGCAGTATTTTTTCAAGTGCCTATGACGGTGATCAGGTTGCTAAAAAAGTAGCTAACTGGGCAGCGGACAATTTGGTATTAAAGGCGAAAGATCCTGAGGTTACAAAACTGAAAAATCTTGCAGCATCATTACAGGGTAGCGATTCTCTTCGAAATGGAAAGATCCGCAGCCAGTTTAGCAAGATTCATGTAGAAGGGAATGCAGTCGTTGAAGCAGATGCTCCAAATCCGAAGTCGGCTAAGAAAGTGAAGACATCTTCTTCAAAGCCTGCTGGAAAAGAAACACTCGTTGACTGGGGCATGGAAAATGTTAAGTTTGTTTTTCCCGTGATTGCTCTTGCGGCGGTTACGTATGGTCTCTCACAAATGGGGGATACGCAAGCAGACTCTTCCAAAGGAGCTACCTCATCAAATGATGGAATCCCTTCTTCTTGGAAAGCCGTGCATACTGTATTGGCCTTGGTGGTGGGGGCTGCTGCTCAAAAGTGGGTTGTTCCTACAGCTCAAAAAGTTTCTTTTCCAGTACGAGATAAGAAAGATGGAGCCTGGTCAGAAGTGGCAAAAACCACGACGTATGTAGCAGCCTCTGTTGTGACAGCCTATCTGGGGAGTCAGACAGGAATAAACAACAGTGCTCTTTTTACCGTTCCTGCAATTTTTGGGATGCATGCTGTGAGCTCTTGGTCAAAAGCCGAGTCGGCAGTCCCTTATGCGATGACGATCATGAATGGACTTGGATCTCCCATCGGAGCTTCCGCTATTCCAGTTGTGGATGCTGTTATGAGAGGGTATTTCCTCTGGGGCAGTAAGAGTGCTGCAGTGACAGCTATTGCCGGGACGACAACTGCGTTCTTCCCTGCGAAAGTACTTCCTGTTGCAATTCCGGTAGCTAAAGTAGCTGCCAATGGAGCTCTGCAAGCAGTGGGTGGTGTTTTCACCCTAGCTGGTAAAGCATTTAGCGCTTAAGCCTATCCCTCGGGAATCAAATAAAAGGTGGTGGAGAGTGATCTCCATCACCTTTTTTTGTGCATAGACAAAATTTCTCATATACTTTAAATTTGACCCAAACATTTTCCAATGGAAGGTTCAAATGTCCGTAGCCAGACCCGTGGGAATTCCCTCAAGTTACATCGATGCCTGTCTAAACAAAGAGGTAGTTACTCTTGATAAGTTGGGTGCTGAGGTGAACGCTGACCTTACTGATGCGCTTAAAGGGATAGAAGGGATCAGAAAAGCCTTCCATCGAAGAGTGCGCGATGCGTACTCTGCTTCCTCCACGACAAAGTTGCCTGCCCTACAAGAAAAGAGAACTGCATTTCAGGCGCAGTTTAAGGTTCTTAAAACGTTGAATGAGGTTGCGCTCCCTGCGATCATTCAACTTGAAGCCTATCTGGATTCGGGCCGTCCTATCCGCAAGCCCTACTCAATTGAGGGGTTAAAAACAAAAGTAGCTGCTATGAAAGCTTCTCAAAGTGAGCTCGCACGTCATTTATCCGCTAAAGAGTGGGTAGCCACGTTGACCCACCAGACGCTAGAGAAGTTTGAAAAGGCTGTTCAACAAAGAGAGGGAGAAACAGGAGAGGGGTATGGAGCAGGGGCTCTAAACGTTGCAGGTAGCTGCGTGCTGGGTACTTGCAAAGCTGTTCGTGTGGTGGCTCCTTACGCATTGAAAGGGGGAGTTTATGTTCTTAAGTCGCTCAATAGCGCTCCTGCAGTTCCCGTTGCTGGGGCGGTTGTTAAAGACTACCTTTTTTATGGAGGACCAGTAGCTGCTAAGACGTTAGTTACTGGTACAGCTACGCTAGTCTTAAAAAATCAAGGTCTTCCTTTTGCCGTTAGTGTAGCCGAAGATTTAGCTGTAAGGTATCGCTGATGCCTGGAAGTAAGAATGTTTTTTTAACCACAGAGCCCACAGAGAACACAGAGAAAAATAATTCTCTCACAGGCAAAATTATTGGCGCTGCAATCGATGTTCACAAAGTCCTCGGTCCAGGTCTTCTTGAATCAACTTATGAGAGATGTCTCGTCTATGAGTTAGGGTTGAGAAATTTAAAAACTGAGGTCCAAAAGCCGGTTGCTGTGTTTTATAAGGATGTGATGCTTGAGTGCGGCTATAGGGCCGATCTAATCGTTGAAAATCAGGTGATTGTGGAAGTAAAAGCTGTATCTGTGCTCACATCAATTCATGAAGCTCAGCTGTTGTCTTATCTAAAGTTGACCGAGTGTGAAATAGGGCTGCTCATCAATTTCAATGTAAAAGTCCTTAAGGAAGGCATTCGGCGAATGAAATCCTAGCCCTCCTCTGTGCTCTCTGTGTTCTCTGTGGTTAAAAAAATTATCGGAGTTTTCCGGCCCAAGCGAGCTTGGTGCGCAGTGTGGCAAAATAATCATGCCTCTCGAGGTTGACGAGGCGAAAGGTCTTTTTTCCTTTTTCAATTTTTAATGTGTCCCCAGTATGGAGGGGAAAATGGCTGATCCCATCGGCGCTCAAGTCAAGCGGATCGTAGTCGCTTAGGTATTGGATTTCGATCTTCTGGCTGGCATCAAGGACGATGGGTCGATTGGAGATAGTATGCGGGCTGATCGGCGTGAGGACGATCGCTTGGAGGCTCGGGGTGAGAATGGGGCCTCCTGCTGCGAGGGAGTAGGCAGTCGAGCCATTCGGTGTAGAAATAATCACACCATCGGCAACAAAGGTGTTGAGGTAGGTTCCATCAACGTGGATGGCCAGCTCGACAAGGCTTCCAATTTTCCCTCGGTGGATCACCAGGTCGTTGACGGCAAAATCCGTATCTCCATTCGGGAGTTCTCCCTGGAGGGTGATCCGCTCGTCGATGGTGTAGGCTCCCGAGATGAGATCTTGGAGGCTGGGATAGATCTCGGCGAGGGGAATATCTGCCATGAATCCGAGATGCCCTAAGTTGATCCCGATGATGGCGGCTTTGAGGTGGGCATACCTGTGAATCAGGCCGAGGATGGTTCCGTCACCTCCCATGGAAAGGAGGAAGTCGATCTTCTTTTCATCCACTTCAGAAAGAGGGGTAGCCCCGATGCTTTTCGCAACGTGATCTTCCGCGATCACAGTTGCTCCTCTTGTGGTGAGGTACTCTTGGATCCCTTTGGCGAGGTGGGTCGACTCCTCTTTCTTGCTGTGGGGAAAGACGGCGATTTTCAAAGCCATGGACTAGACCTTGGTTTGGGTGAGTTCTGCATGCTCTTTGAGAATTTGGTGGGCGATCGAGGCGGGATCAAGTCCGATCGAGGCAAGCATCTCCTTATGGCTCCCTTGATGCATGAAGGTTTCGGGGACACCAAAGTTGGAGAGGCGGATGTCGGTGAACTGGTTGCGCACGGCAAAGGTGTTCACGAGCATGCCCAGTCCGGCATTCACCGCATGTTCTTCGATGGTGGCTACGTAGGGGTGGCTCATGAAGAGGTTGGTGAGCAGTTCGCTGTCGAGGGGTTTGGCAAAGATCGGATCAACGACGGAGACGGAGAGCCCCTCTTCAGCGAGGAGGCCTGCCACTTCGAAGGCGGTCGTGCACATGTGGCCAAGGGCGATGAGGGCAATATCCGATCCCTTTTGGAGGATTTCTCCTTTTCCGAGGGGGCGTTTCTGCAGGGGGAGGTCGGGCTCATCAGTCCCAATGTTGGGGTAGCGGATCGCTGTGGGGCGCTGCCAGTCAAAGGCGCATTCCATCAGCTCTTTCATCAGCTGGCCATTGCGTGGTTGGCAGATCACCATGTTGGGCATGGCGCTGAGGAAGCTGATGTCGTAGATCCCGTGGTGCGTGATCCCATCTCCTGTGGCGATCCCACTTCGGTCGAGTCCAAAGACGACAGGGATTTTTTGGAGACACACATCTTGGAAGAGGTTGTCAAAAGCTCTTTGCAGGAAGGTGGAGTAGATCGAGCAGACCACTTTTTTTGATCGGTCTGCGCCGATGCCGCCGGAAAAAGTGACGGAGTGTCCTTCAGCAATCCCCACATCTAGGCATCGGTCAGGGTATTTATGCATGAACTCGGTGATGCAAGAGCCCAGAGGCATCGCGGGAGTGACTGTGACGATGGAAGGATCCTTTTCGGCCATCTTCATCAGATGGGTCCCAAAGACTTTTGGGAACTTTGGGCGGCTTGAGCTTGCAGCGAGTTTGATCCCGGTCACTTTGTCAAAAGGGGCACATCCGTGCCAGGGGATGGGGTTCTCCTCGGCGGCGTTGAGTCCTTTCCCTTTCACGGTGACTACATGGAGGAGAACGGGGCGGGTATGCTCTTTGAGTCCCTCAAGAGTTTTGAGGAGGGTCTCGAGGTTGTGGCCGTCGATGGGACCTACATACTCAAACCCATACTGGGTAAAGAAGGGGGCTGATCTATCGGGCCGATCATTCAGGATTTTCGTAATAGCGCCTACATTGTTGGAGATCGACATGTTGTTGTCGTTGAGGATGGTGATGAAGCGGCCCAAATTCTGGGGGAGGTTGTTGAGTCCTTCAAGAGCAAGCCCACAGGTAAAGGTGGCGTCTCCGATGATGGGGAGGATGTGCTCGCCTTCGCCATTGAGGTCGCGCGCTTTGGCAAGGCCAAGGCCCAGGGAAAGGGCAGTTCCGGCGTGGCCGGCATAAAAGTGGTCATGCTCCGACTCTTCCGGGTCGGTGAACCCGGATAGTCCTTTGAATTGTCGGATGGAGGGAAATGCATCGAGTCTTCCAGTGAGGATTTTGTGGGGATAACATTGGTGGCTCACATCGAAGACAAATTTATCGATGGGGGAGTTGAACACTTTGTGAAGGGCGAGGGTGAGCTCTACGATTCCCAAGTTGGAGCCGAGATGGCCTCCGTTGATCGCCATCACATCGATGATCGAGTGGCGGATCTCTTCGGCGAGCTGGGTCAGCTCCTCGAGAGAAAGAGGGTTTAAATCCTGAGGACTCTTGATCGTGGGGAGAAGGGGTTTATCCATGTGTCTCGCTTAAAGAAGAGTGGTTGGGGGGGCGGTAGTCGTCAGTTTGGACAGATCCCTCTTTATCGAGAAGAAGTTGACTATCCCGGTTTTTGAGGAGGATTTCGATTTTCTGTTCGGCCTCACTAAGCCGTTTTTGGCAGGAGCCGATCAGCGTATCGGCCTCTTCATAGAGGGCTAGGGCCTCGTCGAGAGATACCTGCTCGTGGTTCATCTTTTCTAAAATTGCCTCGAGCCGCTCATACGCCTCTTCGAAGGTCTGTGTTTTTTTCTCGCTCATTGTTTTCCTTGGGCTGTCACTAGGAGCTCTCCATCAGAGACCCTTAGGCGAATGTTGTCTCCAGCCTCCACGTCACTAGTGGACAGGATAACCGAATCTTTTTTTTCATGAAAGGCAATGCTGTACCCCCGCTTCAATACGTTGCGGGGATCGATTGCCTCAAGGTGGCTTTTGAGGAGTCGGAGCCGTTGGCTTCTATGCGCAATATGCTCGAAGGCAGACCGGGTGAGCTCTTTTTGTTGCCTTGCAAAATTTTGTTTGAGCGTCGCAATCTGCGCACTCGGTTTAAGCGCCTCTTTTTGGCGGGCTGATCCTTCAAGGCGGAGGCGCCCCTTGGTGATGGCCTGGCGGACCCCCCTGGTAAGGTCTTCGCGGATTAAGTCGAGCTTTTGGCCATAGGTTCCCAGGATCGAATAGGGATCGCTAAGAGGGGGCTGTTTGGTGAGCATTTCGAGGTTTTGGCGGGAGGATCGGAGGTGGGAGGCAAGGGACTGAAGGGCGCGCACTTTCGATTCGGCAAGGTGGCTAAGGTGGGCGTTTTTCTCTTCGGTCACGATTTCAGCGGCGGCCGACGGGGTGGGGGCCCTCACGTCAGCGACAAAGTCGGCCAGGGTAAAGTCGGTCTCATGCCCCACGGCCGAGATGATCGGCGTTTTTGCATGGAAGATTGCCTCGGCGACTAGCTCCTCATTGAAGGGCCAGAGGTCTTCGAGGCTCCCTCCACCACGCCCCACAATGATGACATCGGCAAGTCCATGCTTGTCAAAATCCCGAACTGCCTGGGCGATTTCAGCTGCAGCTCCTTCCCCTTGGACTCGAACTGGATTGAGGAGGAGCTGGAACCCTGAAAAGCGGCGGGTTAGGATATGCAAAATATCTTGAATCACCGAACCCGTTGGGCTCGTGACCACCCCGATGGTTTTGGGGAATTTCGGTAGAGGTTTTTTTTTGTCCGCCTCAAACCAGCCCTTAGCTTTCAACTTCTCCTTTGTCTCATGGAGTTTTTGAAGGAGAGGCCCTGTTCCCGAATATTCCACTTCTCGGACGATGAGCTGATAACTTCCTCTGGGAGCATAAACCGAGAGCTGCCCCTTGGCGATGAGCTGGTCTCCCTCCTTAGGTAGTCGGGAGAGGCGGCTCGCATTACCCCGGAAGAGGACGGAAGAGAGCTGGGCATCTCGGTCTTTCAGGGTGAAGTAGACATGGCCCGACGCCTGCTTACGGAGATTGCTCACTTCGCCGCGGACAGCGACAAAAGAGAAGTTGTTCTCTAATTTTTGCTTAACCGAAAAGGTAAGCTCAGAAACAGTGAGAATCTGCGAGGATGGGTCCATGAAATTCAAGTTGATTTTTTTGAAAAACACCATTATGATGGGCAGAGCAATATAAACCAAAAGTATTTCTATCCGATGGCTAAGAAAAAAATCCTCGCAGGGAACTGGAAAATGCACAAGACGATCGGGGAGGCGGCTGAATTCATTGAAGAGCTTCGCCCCAAAGCAGAAGGAGCCAATTGCTCTGTCTGGATCGCTCCTCCGTTTACTGCCTTAGCTGCCTGCGTCGAAATGGCCAAAGGGAGCTCCATTGCTATCGGAGCCCAGACAATGAGTGACCTCGAAGAGGGGGCTCGGACTGGAGAGATTTCGGTCGGGATGATCCGTGAGGCGGGAGCCTCATTTGTGATCCTTGGACACTCGGAAAGACGAACCTACTTTGGAGAAACTAACCAGATCATCCGCCAGAAAGTTCTTAGAGCGATCGCTTCGAAGATGCCCGCCATCCTTTGCGTTGGTGAGACTGAGGCTGAGCGAGAAAGTGGTGATACTGCGAAAGTTTTGAGCACGCAGATCAATGAATGTTTGGAAGGTGTGAGCTCCGCCGATTTAGAAAACCTCGTGATCGCCTATGAGCCTGTTTGGGCAATTGGAACGGGGAAGAGTGCAACGGCTGAAATGGCTCAACAAGCTCACGAAATGATCCAGGCTGAGGCGATCGCACAGAATCTTCCCATCCTCTACGGTGGATCGGTGAAACCAAGTAACGTAAACGAACTTTTAAGTCAGCCCTCGATTGATGGAGCCCTCATAGGAGGTGCTTCGCTCGATGTCGAGTCCTTTGGCGAGATGATACACCAGGTACAAAACCTTTAGGAAATGTAGTTATGACCATTTTATTTTACATAGGCATCGCGTTTTTTCTTCTTATTTGTCTTCTCCTCTCTCTTGTGATTCTTGTTCAAGAGAGCAAGAGCATGGGGCTTGGCGCCTCTTTCGGCGGAGATGCCGGTGAATCCCTATTCGGGACCTCTACCGCGGCTGTTTTGAAAAAATTCACAGCCTACTTAGCCCTCTTTTTTATGGGAGCTTGCGTGATCCTATCGATCTGGTCTGGTGCTCTTGGTAATGCCAAGAAAAAAGCACCTATCCAAATCGAGCAGGAGACGCAAGGGTAAATGGCGCTTAAGCACAAACTTCGATTCTATGGAGACCCATGTCTTCGAGCCCACTGCGAGCCGATTGAAAAAATTACCGATGAGATTCTCGAGCTAGCCGGGGAGATGGTCGAGATTTGTAAAAAGTATGATGGGGCAGGGATTGCCGCTCCTCAGCTTGGCGTACCAGTTCGGATGTTCATGCTTCGCAACTATATCGTTCTTCCTGATGGAGAGTGGGTCCTCAGCGAACCTGTCTTCTATCTCAATCCAAAAGTCCTTGAGAAAAGCAAAGAGACCAATGCAGACTCGGAAGGGTGTCTCTCCATCCCCGGGGTCTATAAAGGACCAATCGCACGGCCCAATACGCTAAAGCTTGAAGCGATGGGACTTGACGGCAAAATATTTACCGAAGAGCGGGAGGGGCTTAACGCCCGTGTTTTCTTTCATGAGAATGATCACCTCAATGGAGTTCTCCATATCGATCGCCTTCCAGCTAAAGTCAGAAAGAAGGTCGATCCTCAGCTGACTGCGATCAAAATGGGCAAAAAAAGATAGACAAAAATCTCACTCTAAATTTAAACTTTACGCAAAGAAATTTAGAGCAGGAGGTTAAAGATGCCCGCCGCAAGACCAATAGGAATTTCCGCAAGCTATGTTCTTCCACATGTTGATACGGATGTAACTTCTCTAGATCAGCATGGTAATTCAGTGGATAGTACCCTTTACGATTCTCTCTTCAAATCCAACGAAGTTAGAAAGGCTTTACATGACCGAATGCGCGCAGCTTGCTTAAATCTTGGCAAGAAATCGGTTGCTCAGCTAAAGGCACAAAAAGATTCATTTGGCGCCCAATTCAAAACGCTTTTGGAATTAAGTAACCTTGCTTTAGTAGCAATTTTGCAATTGAATGAAGATCAAGCTTCTCGGCATTTAAGGCTGGACGGACTCCAGAAGAAGGATTTCAGAGAAAAGGTGACTAGAATGGAAGCTTGGCAGACTCAGCTCAATAATCATCTGACAGAGAAATGGGTCGCTGCTACTTCAACTCTTTACACCTATGAGCGGTTTTGTGGCTTGGTAAAGGCTAGAGAAGACGAAGAAGCTGCTGAGGTTGGCGAAGGTTGGCAACACGTGACAGCTTCTGCGATTCAGCCAGGAGCAACCTCGTCGAGCTCTTCTTCCTCTCTCTCATCGAGTTTTGTTTTGGTTGATTCATAAGAGGCAGTTATGACAGTTGCACGCCCAATTCAGATTTCAGAAGCTGCTTTTAGCGCTCCGTTGCAGTCTGTCGTTCCGACTGTTGATTTAAAAGGGGACTCCGTAGAGCTTCCTTTTATCCGGGCCCTATCCCGGGCTGTTACTGGAACAGTCCGCCTTTCCTCCAATATTTTTAACGATATTCGAAAATTTCAATTTGCTAGGGAAGAAACGGAAGAGCTGCGAGTCTGCCTTCAGCTCCGACAAAAGCAGTATAACGACTTAAGAAGTGTCGCTGATCGCGCTTTTGCTTTTGTAGCCCAATCAGAAGAAGACTTGCGAAACCCTCTGCTCCACCTGAATCGAGAGGCCGTAGAGAGGCAGCTAGATAAGATTCGTACCAAGGCTACTCTTTTAGATGAGCACTTGAAGTCCCGAATGGGGAGAGTCGGATATCAAGTGTTAGCTAACCTTGAACGGCTACAAGAAATTCACGACCGTCTTTCTGCAGAAAAAGAGGGATGGGAGTCTGTTGAAGCTCCTGCTCAACAGTCTTCCAAAGGAATTTTATCAGCTGGTAGTAGCTTGCTCACTTCATTCTGGAAATAGAATGGAAGCTTAGCGAGTGTAACAGGTGGTGGCTCGCTCTTTCTTGGAGAAAGCTTTGTTATAGTTGATACATGAAAGTGAATTTAGCTTAGGAGGTTCTAAATGCCCGTTGCAAGACCCATTTTTGTAGGAGAACCGCAGTTTACAGCATGTTTCTATGAAGGTGTTGAGACACTAACTCCCGAGGGGATTCCACAGGAGCGTTCCTTTGGAAGGGCATATGGAAGCGTAGATGCTGTTTGCTTGCTTCTTATTGGAAGAATACAACAAGCCAGTCAAACTCCTCCAAAGGCGTTTCCAGATCTACAGCGCAGGCAAGCTTCATTTCTTAAACAGTTGGCAGTTCTTGAACAGCTTAGTACTCAGGGTTTTCTTAAAATTGAGAGATTACGAGGGTATAGTCATGGGCGAGGATGTGCTATTAAGCCTCATGCTCGGGCTGCATTTGAAGCGCAATTCATTCAAATGACTGTTACTCACGAAAAACTGGTCAAAAATCTAGAAAGAATATCTGCCTTGATTCGAGGCTTTAAGCAGATCACAGAGCAAAAGAAAGTTATCCAACAAAATCCGATATTAAACCGAGTTGTGTCTACTTTAGACGCTGAAGGAAATCCAGTCAAAAGCTCTCTCTATGAGGCACTCCGAGCTGTAGAAACTGTGAGGCATGCTTTCCATCATAGAATGAAAGCTGCCTGTGCGGATACGAAAACCCCCACATTAGAAGATTTGAAAGCAAAGAGAGCTTCATTTCTAAGGCAGTTTCATACTCTTAAGACATTAAGTGAGACAGCTCTGAATTACATTGCTGCGTTGGATCTAGCATTGAAAGGGAATGAGTGTCCTGCATCATCCGCCCCACTATTAAGGGAAAAAGTTACAGAAATGTCCGCTGCTAGAAATACACTCCACTCCCATCTAACAGAGAAATGGCATTTGGCAACATCGACTTTTTATACCTATGATCAATTTTGTGATTTGGTCAAAGCAAGAGAGGTAGAAGAAGCCGCGGCAGCAGGAGGACCTGGTGGACTTTCTGCTGCTGCTGCGAGCTGGAGAACGCTACCTTCTGGGCAGAGTGATGGATCGATCCTTGAGTCTGGTGCTCGTCCAAAAGTTGAGTTAGGTGCATCATCCCCGCTTTTTGATAGCTTTGTTGAGGTGGAAAAGCCCAAAGATCGTTTTGATGACCATATTGTCTCAGTAAATAGTCGTGGGCAATTGGTGTCTCTCACGGTTAGATCAGCATTGGAACAGGCAATTGATGGATCCGAGGCTCTTTCGACCGAAATCTTCGCTGACATCCAACGCTTTCAGGCTGGAGCCGGAGCCTCAAGAGAGATAGCTAACTGCTATATAAACTCAAAGAAGAAGTATGACAGGCTACAAATGCTTGCTACTCGAGCTTTAGAAATTGCTAAAGAAAAACAGGCTCAGGGATTTAAGCGTGAAGCCCAGCAAATCTTAAATACAGCGCAGCTTTTGCAGACGTATTTGGCTCGTAAGGACGGGTCGGTTGGCTTGCGGCTTCTTGGAAACCTTCAATCTCTAGAAAGCTTGTATCAAAAGTCTACAGAAGTGGAAAAATCCCTCTTAGCTGCTAAGTAAGTATTCCATTAGTTTTTTCAAGTGCTACAAGATTTCCACAAGGGGTTCTAGCCCCTGTGGAAAACTTGTTCATAACTTTTCGAAAATCCTAAGAGAAAAGGAGATCTGCCCTTTTTAAAGATCGATAAACCTTCCTTAAAGAAAAGATTAAGAATGGCGTAGTCTACTGACTATAAGTGGTTTGTGAGTGAGCTCTATAGGTGGCTCATAGGGGAATAGGAGAGAAAACCTATAAAATAGAGCTTTGTTGAAACTTTGTTCATAAGTAAGGGGAAAAGGGCTTTATTTCAACAGAGGCATAGGTGAAATAATCCCAGTACCAGAATCAATTGCCCGCAATTTAAAGGTATAATGGGGACTTTGTACTTCAAGCCAATGAGGAAAAGGAAAGGCAGGATCATCTGCATCAAGATAGAGCTCAAGAACGCAGCCTGCAAGGCGGGACTTGTCGGCTGGCCAAGAAGCGCGCAGAACTTCGAAGTTGGGTTGTTTCATTTTCTTGCCCAAACGGAAGAGCTGGGGTTTCCACAGCTTTCTCCGGTCGATCTCTCCTGCCATTGGGGCCGGGCCGATCCGCTTTCGTTCATTCTCTCTTGTTGCCCTGAGATTGAGGGTTAGCAGAGTTCCAAGGAGGTAGTCGGATTTTTCAATGAAGATCCACTGTTTGTCCAGATAGGAAAAACACTGGGCTAGGGTGTTTTTTTCCAAATCGAGGGTGAGGCTCAGCCAGGAGGAGGCGCCGGGGGCTTTATTTTCTACCCACTTCTTCCAGTCGATCTTCTTTAGGTTGATTTGGTTTTTTTCAACCATGATCTCTTCGAGGATAACGCGAGAATTTCCATTAAAGCGGACGAAGAGGAGGGAATAGAGACTCCCCTGGACTGTGACAATGTAATCGCCATTTTGTCCACTCTTTAGCCGATTCTTAAGCGATCCCTCCATAGGGGAAAACAGAAGAATAGAAAAAGCAAAAACGCCAAGAAAAAATTTACTCATTAAACGGGATCCCACACCCTGGAGTATAAAACATTTTTCCTTTTCTCCAATCTCTTTTTTTGGTAGTTTGCCCCTATGCTGTTGAAGATTCTCCTATCGCTCCTTCCGCTTGTTGCCAACCCTACTCCACAGGAGGAAGTTCGGGAGATTGAACAACAAATTGCTGATTTGGAGGATCTCCAAGAGAAGTACCGGTCCAAAGCTTCTCGAGATGCAAACAACGCGATGCGGTGGCAATTTCAAAATGAAAACTACATGGACGCGCGAAGAGCCTGGGACCAGGTAGCCGAAGACAAACAAAAAATCCAAGAGATTCAAGATCAAATCGATGATCTAGAGGCTCGAAAAAAGAAGATCCAAAAAGAACATGGCGACAAAAAGTCCTCTCCTTAAGGCAATCTATAGAGACTCTCTGAGTTTGCTCACTGATCTCTATGAATTAACGATGGCCTATGCCTACTGGAAAAATGGCCTTGCTGATCGGGAGGCGGCCTTCCAGCTTTTTTTTCGAAAAGAACCCTTTAAAGGCACTTTTGCGATCTGCGCTGGGATTGAGGTTGCGTGTGAGTTCATTGAGAGCTTCTCCTTTACTGAAGAGGACTTGGCCTATTTAGCCAGTCTGAAGACTCCGGCGGGAGGTACTCTCTTTGAAGAAGACTTCTTGAAGTTTTTGCAAACAATGCCGATGACACTTGAGGTAGATGCCGTGGAGGAGGGGACTCCTATCTTCCCTTACGAACCGTTTATCCGTGTGCAGGGGCCGATTATCCAGGCACAAATTATCGAGTCGGCTCTTCTCAATATTGTGAATTTCCAAACTCTCATCGCCACCAAAGCGGCACGTGTGGCTTTTGCTGCTGATGGGGACCATGTGGTGGAGTTTGGCCTTCGCAGGGCCCAAGGGATCGATGGGGCGATTGCCGCTTCTAGGGCAGCCTATATTGGTGGTTGTCACTCTACCTCTCATACGTTGGCCGGAAAGCTGTTTGGGATCCCAGTGATGGGTACTCAGGCCCATAGCTGGGTGATGACCTTTGAAGAGGAGAAAGAGGCGTTTCGAGCCTTTGCTAACGCTCTTCCAGGCAACTGTATCTTTCTCATTGATACCTACAATACGATCGAAGGGGTGAAACGGGCAGTAGAGGTAATGAAAGAGGAGAAGGGGAGGTTTCCTCTCATCGGAGTGCGTCTAGATTCTGGCGATCTCAATGCACTCAGCAAGCAGGTGAGGGCAGTCCTTGACGAAGCGGGGCTAACAGAGACAAAGATCATGGCAACCAATGAGCTCACGGAGCAGATCATCTGGGATCTTAAGCACCAGGGAGCAAAAATCGATATTTGGGGCGTAGGGACCAATCTAGTCACAGCCAAAGACCAGCCCGCTCTTGATGGGGTTTACAAATTGAGCGCTGTACAAGATGAGCAGAAAAAGTGGAGGTCTTGTCTAAAGATTTCTGAACAGGTGATCAAAACAACCAACCCCGGAGTCTCGCAAGTAAGGCGGTATACAAATGGAGGGGAGTATGTCGCCGACATGCTCTATGATGTGGGGATGGGACCAGGAGAAACGATTGTCCATCACACAGATCCTGGAGCCAAGAAAGCGGTGGAGAAGGGGTGGACAGGGCAAGACCTGATCGTTCCCATGCTCCGGAAAGGGAAGAGCGTTTATATTCATCCACCTCTTGAAAAAATGCGAGAGCGGACGACGTCTGAGCTTGGCCGGTTTCCCCAAGGTATTCGCCGGTTTCTCAATCCTCAGCTCTATTTCTCAGGGATCGAAGAGTCTCTTTTTGCCAAGAAAATCGAGATGATTGAACAAATCAAAAAAAGGTAATTAATGAGACCATCCCACTATTTAAAAAACTCTCTTTTTGATGCTTTTCTCCATCTTTTCCCCTTTCTTTCTTGGCCTACCTTTTCAGGTATGTCCATCGCAATCAAGGAAAAAATCTGCAAGAAAATCTCTCAAAAATCCACCTCTTTAAATAGTGGGATGGTCTCATGAGCGCTCTTGTCATTGTCGATATGCAAAACGATTTTATGCCCGGTGGAGCTCTTCCTGTGGCAGGAGGGGATAAGCTCGTCCCTGTCATCAACCAATTGATGGATCACTATTCGCCCGTGCTTGCTACGAAAGACTGGCACCCCAAAGACCATGTGAGTTTTGCTGCAAATCACCCCGGCAAGAAAGAAGGGGAGGTAATTTCTTTTAAGGGTACAGACCAGATCCTTTGGCCTATCCACTGTGTGCAGGAGACGGAAGGGGCGAATTTTGTTTCCGGGCTGTCAGAGGAAAAGATCGACCATATTGTTTACAAAGGGACCGATCCAAAGATCGATAGTTATAGCGGCTTTTTCGATAACAAGGGGCTTCGAAAAACAGGTCTTGAAGATTTTTTGCGAAATCAGCACATTGAGGAGATCGCTGTGGTGGGAGTAGCCACTGACTACTGTGTTCTCTACACTGTTTTAGATGCCCTCAAGCTAGGGTTTTCTGTGGTGGTGGTTGAAGATGGGTGTGCTGGGGTCAATCTTCAGCCAGATGATGAACAAAGAGCCCTTGAAGCGATGCGAAAAGCTGGGGCTATAATACAAACATTTTCGGAGGCAACGAGTCTGTGAGATCATTTTTTCTCCAAGCGGACTTGCAGGATATTTTATCTCAAGAAGTGGCAGCGGCCACTCCTTTCCGTATCCTTACTCTCATCATTTTTATTGCAGCTGTTATCCATACGCTGATGGCCAACCATTTCACCTCTCTAGCCGATAAGGTGGCTGCAAAATATGCGCGGCAGCAAAAGGGGGTAAAACACAAAAAAGTCAGTTTCCTCGCTGAGGTCCTCTATTTTTTGGGGGAGATCGAAGTGGTCTTTGGGCTCTGGGTTATCCCGCTGCTCATTGTCGTTACCTCTTTTTTCGGATGGGATGATGCGATCAAGTATCTGAATAGCCGGATCTATGTTGAACCTCTTTTTATCGTGGTGGTGATGAGCCTCGCATCTTCGAGGCCCATCATCAAAATTGCCGAGAAAGGTGTCCATGTGGTGGCGAAGCTGTTTGGGGACTCGAAAGAGGCGTGGTGGCTAACGATTCTTACTATAGGCCCTCTCTTTGGATCGGTGATTACCGAGGTGGCAGCAATCACGATTTCGGTTCTTTTGTTGCAAGAAAAGCTGTTTATCTATGGGCCGACAAAGCGCCTTGCTTATGGGACCTTAGCTCTCTTGTTTGTCAACTTTTCCGTAGGAGGGACACTCACCAACTTTGCGGCTCCGCCAGCTCTTGTCCTCTCGAGGTGTTGGGACTGGGATGCAATCGATTTCTTTCGCCAGTTTGGTCCACAAGTGATTTTAGGGATCCTTCTGGTGAATACCCTCTACTTCCTCTGCTTGCGGAAGGATTTTAACAAGCTGCGAAGCATCAAACATAAAGAGGAAGAGGCCATTGAATCGGATAAGCACAAGGGGCCTGTCCCAGTTTGGGTAACCCTTTTTCATCTCCTCTTTTTAGCATGGGTGATTGTGATGGGGGAGTACCCTCCGGTCTTCTTAGGGGGATACTTGATTTTTCTTGGCTTTCATCAAGCAACGCGTCACCACCAATACAACCTCAATCTAAAGAGGCCGATGATGGTTGGGCTCTTCTTGGCGGGGCTTGTGATTCATGGGGGTTTTCAGGGGTGGTGGATTGAGCCTCTCCTAGGAGATCTGGGCTATGGTGCGATGCTTGTAGTGGGGACAGCTTTGACGGCGTTCAATGAAAATGCGACGGTAGCTCATTTGGCTTGTCTGGTTGATGGCTTAACCCCAAAGATCCAATATGCTTTGGCAAGTGGTCTAGTTGCTGGAGGGGGGCTCACGATCATTGCTCATGCACCAAACCCGGTAGGCCAGGCGCTTGTGCGGAAGTACTTCAAAAAGGGGATTTCCCCCTTTAACCTTTTTATCTTTGCTCTTCTTCCAACCCTGATCTTCCTAGCAATTTTTTACTACTTTCCTCCTTCAGCCTAGGGCTGACCAGAAACGGCTTGTTGGGTCGGGGTTGACTTTTGCGATGAATTTAATGTGCTCATCCCAAGCTCTTCGGTCTCCTGGGTTGCCTTTACTGTTCAATACATTGGCGCTATGCCCATCCTTTTTCGTGTCATCGGGGTGGAGAACATAGCGGTGGACTTCTTTACTGACATAATAAGCTGCGGTGCATAACTCATCATGGGAGTGGGGGTCGAGCGTTCGATCGGTTGCTGTATGGATAATGCTTGTGTATCCCTGTTTGCCTGCTCCTGCGCGCTTGAGGTCTTCCAGTTTTTCAACACTGTCAAAACAGTCTTGCTCTACCCGGGCAATCACTTGAGGGTCCCAGGATTTGATTGCTGGGAGCCCAAACTGAGCAATCGAGGTAGCCATGTCAAATGTATCGGCCATCCGGTTGAAGGAGTTTTGCATGGAGATATTGAGCCAAGGGTTTTTCTTCTTGAGGTAGGTTACAATAGCTCCACCAAGGCAAAAACCTCCTGCCCAGATATCTTCACTAGGGTATCCGTAATCGTGGATCGCTTTATCGAGCATGGTTTCGCCATCGAGATAGTAGCCCCCTTCAGAGGGGATTCCTTCGCTTCGCCAGGTGCCTCGGTAATCAAATGAGAGGACGTCCCCTTTTGTTGCAAAGATGTAATCAAAGATCTCCCGCTTTCTCATGGGATAGCTTTGGGTGGGGGAGTTGCACTCGAGAAAGAGTTGGCCAGGCTTCGGGCGGACAGGGTTTTTTTTGTCCCAGTGTTTGACGATAAATCCTTCAACTTCCTCTCCGTTCCTTCGGGTGAGATGGATTTTTTCGAGTCCAAGGGTTGAGAGGGTTTCTTTAGAGAATTTTTCCCAGATCTCTTTGGATGCAAAGGCTTTTTCGTTATAGAGGATCACATCGACATAGTCGTTTGCTCCCTCAATGGGTCCTTGCTCCTTGGCGAAGGTGGTGTATCTATTCCCATCTCTGCTCACTTTTTGGACACCGATCGAAAGTGTGGAATAGACTTTTCCTCCATGACTTTCAATTACCTGCTCCACATCTTTGTAGCGCAGGAGCATTGTGTCGAGCTTGGT
>Ga0180437_10001173_pt1 | contig 45373 bp, 57 predicted proteins | sample SS_ome_4_FD_132410 | JGI IMG/M metagenome (GOLD analysis project Ga0180437, IMG submission 132410) | Hypersaline lake sediment archaeal communities from the Salton Sea, California, USA - SS_3_D_1 metaG | ecosystem: Environmental > Aquatic > Non-marine Saline and Alkaline > Hypersaline >... | reverse complement strand
TTTCTCCTTTGTTCTCTCTATTGTTTTTGTTTCCTGCATTGCACACACCTAAAATATAAAAACCCTGTAGGGTATTTCTCCCTACAGGGTTGGTTTGTTTGTTTCTACTTCTTGCTCTTGGCCTTGCTCTTGCGGTTGCGCTTTGCCTGAAACTTGTCAATGATTTCCGAAAGCTGCATAAGCTCGTCCATCTTGGCATCCGCCTTCGCGCGAAGTGCCCTTGCCTTTGCTTCCAGTTTTTCCATCGCGAAGAACAGTTTGTTGTGTTCCTTCTGCGTTGCCTTGTACAAGGCTCGCGCATCCTTGAGAAGCTTCTTGGCAACGTTTCCGTTAGCCTTCTTCCTGCCTCTCTTTTTGCCCGTGGTAGCCTTTGCCTTCTTCGTTTTGTTCTTGCTGCCCTTGGGACGTCCAGGTCCGCGCTTCTTGCCGTTTCTCTTTGTCTTCTTAGCCATAACTGGCTCCTTTAAAAAAGTGAAAAGGGTTAAAGGTTGATAACCTTGTGCTGTTTTGCTTTCCTCCTTGCCGTTTTGTTCGCTTGTTTGTGCCATCCTATGTATATTATATACTTAAATACTTATAAGTAAAGCATAAACTTACTGTGTTTTACCTATATTTCACCCTGTTTTTCGTTTTTTTGCCCTAAGTCTAGTAACTACTTACAGATCTGGGAAGTGTTAAGCTTCCAAAAATAGCCATTTTTTCGCCCAAAAATCGCAAAAAAGCCCAATCACGCCAAGCTAGACGGGAATTAGGTTTGATGTGGAAAGTTGGTGGAATCGTAGCCATAAGTAGGCGATTTTTTAAAATTTTACAATTGTATAAGTCGCTGAAAAACAACGATTTATCGGCGATTTTAGGGCAATCTTTTTTAAACTACTTATGTAAATCGGTGCTGCTGTATCCCTGGATCTCAAGTTTGGCTAAAAATCGTGTAAAATTTGTGCGTTTTCTTGATTTTCTGGTGTTAATTGGTACGCTAGATTCTAGGATACCAAAAAACCGTACCTTTTAGCCTATTTTTCGCATAAAAAAGGCTCCCAAGCTTCTGCCAGGGAGCCCTACTTTATTTACTGCTTGTTAAACATGCTTGTTTTCCGCCTTTTTTGTATAGAAAACACATAGAAAAAGGCTATTTTTTGAGCATTAAAAACCAATTTGCTGTATACCCTACCCTACAAGCCCGGGATTCAGTGTTTGCTACAGGTTTTCCTATATACCGTTATTTAACCCCTTTTTCTTTAAGTAATCATCAAGTTCTTTGCCTACGTTTTTAACATCTGCCTCTGTCTTAATAACAGTAGTAAGCTTCTTACTTTCTGTTTTATTCATTTTCTTAAAAGCTTCTACACCATTTGCCATAGTTTCAGCTATCTTATCTGCTATCTCTTTATCCTGCTTACTTATCTTCCCCTTCTGAAATAAGATCCATGCGACTAGGGAAATACTAGGAATAACAACAGAAGAAATAATTGTACAGATAAGAAGTATAACGTTTGTTTCTTCTCCTTGTACTGCTGTCGTTGCTGTTGACTCTGCAGCTTCGGCAAATACAGGAGAACAGACAAACATTAATGCAAATAGACATAACATAATTAAGAAAAAACTTGCTAATGTATTCCAGTAACGCATAACTTCCTCCATCTAGGCCAACTTCCTAAGTGTATTAAAAATACTCCAAGCATACTTTACATAGGATTTAACTTTCCTTTGTGTAGCCTTCTGTTCTTTTACCTCTTTAGCAGCTTGCAGAAAAATCTTCTCTGCTTCATCTATACCAAAGTCGTTTTTTTCTATTGTAGAATCTAATCCCATAGCATTAAAGTAATCTTCCGCGGACATCTGTTCTTCTACTTTTTCTTCTACGTCTTTAATCTCTTTGTCAATATCTACTTCTTTTGGCCCTTCCGACTCTGGCATAACTATTCGCCTTTCAATTTATCTATAAACTCTTTTATATCTGGATAACTTTCATTTACTGTTTTTATAGCCAACAGCACATCATTAACATCCAACCCTTCTTCGTGTGCCTGATCATGTGCAACAAGAACAAACTTCCTATTAATAACAGATTGCTCTTTCAGGTTAGCCATCTGCTTCTCAACGTTTTCTAAAACCTTTGTCCTAGCTTCCTCATTCATTTTTCCTTCTTTAACCAACCTCTCCGTATCCTTCGCAATAAACGTATAATAATTCTTTGCAAAGATATCTACGTTTGCATCTAGGTTTTTACTATTCTGCAGGGCAATTTCCGAAGACCTAACATAAGCTTCTGGCATTGGGCAACCAATAAGTACAATTGCACACAATGCACTCAATAACAAAAGCATTACAGGTTTTCTCATGGTTCTTCCCCTTCTGCAAAAAAGAAACTGCTACTGGAAACTTCCAACTCGTGCGCTTCTAACGCAACTAAGATTCTTCTAGTTATCTTCTCTGGATTTATTGTAGGCCATATAACATCGAACAATGGACTTTGCAAATAAGCTTTTCTACTAAACTTGCAAGTATCCCCATCGAATGAATTTAATATTACATGTATAGGTTTATTTGTTTCTTTTAATATAATGTCTGGGATCTCTTCAGCAACATGCCCATTAATCTTACAGCCAACAAGAACAATAGGAATGTTTTCTTTGTATATTTTTTCTATAGCTTCTTCTAAACTTTCTGCATAGTAAAAATTAAATTTAGTTGCATTTTCCATTAGAGCACGGAACTTTGCGATTTGTTCCTTTGTATCGAGCACTAAAACTTTTGCTCCTTCTGCTCGCATGGATGTATCCCCCTTTCATGGCTCTTTCTTTTTACCTTATTACTTCAATATCGCTTGTAGAACTAGAATACTTATTGTAACCACTAAGCCACATATAGTTCCTGCTGCTGCTGCATAAAGAGTAACCTTTGCAGTAAGAACATCAATTGATGTTTTATTTGCTGCTACATTTTTTGCTACCTCTTTCTGTGTTTTAGCAACACTTCCAATTTCATTTCTAATCCATTTTAGTTCATTCTTTGTTTCCGCCCTCCACTCTATAAAACTAACAACATCGATTCCAAGAGGTTCGTTAGAACCAGTAGTGTTAGCTTCATCCGGCATTTTACGAACCTTCCAATTCGTCAAGCTCCTTTTGTGCGATGCTAATATTTTGTTCTATATCCGTAACTATCTGTGTATATCCGGAGCCCATAGTTTCTGCTTTATCTTTCTTTACATTTAGTTCTACAATAATAAGTTTAAGCTGTTTAATCCTTAGCTGTTTCTTTCTATTTGCAATTTGCTCTTGTGTTGTTTTAACTTTCCAATCGCCATTTTCATCTATAGTAATATCTTTACTAGTTCCACCTTTCGGAACTGGGACTTCGTCATTTCCTGTTATATCCCAAACCTTGTAGTCTGGTTCTGGATACTTTAACTTAATTTGGTGTATCTTCTTTGCCCTTGTTGTCAAAGCAAGAAAATCTTTTTTCTGATCTATAACAGCAAAAGACCTATAATTGTCTCTTTCTTTTATTTTTTCTGGCATTTTTTAAGACTCCTAGAAGCTCATTTCACTATCTTCTTGATCAACAAACTCTTCATATCCTAATACAAATACTTCCCATTCCGCTGTGCCTGTTGAGTTCCAGGCAGCAGTAATATCTATTCTTTGTGCGTCATCTGTTGCACACCATCCTGTATTAGAATCTTTTTGTATGTCACCAGAAGGATTTGCATGACCTGCATCTGCCTTAAGTTTCCAAACCATTGCATTAGGATCTGTTGGAGTTGGATCCTGCATAAGCATTGTTTCGCCAGCAGAAACAGCAGATGCAGGAGAAATTTCTAAAATGCCAGTTGCACCATTGTAAATAAGTACATCTAGCATAAGGTTTGCCCGCATAGAAGTAGGGGGAATTCTAGTTGCAATACTATACTGTGTTCTGCCTACTGGGAAACCTCCTGTCTGTACACTATGTGCCTGTTCATAAGAACAATGCTTTCCCTTCTTTCTTATAGGAACCAAGTCCCATCCAGCAGCACTTCTGTTTCTTACTGCGCAAATAAACTTCCAGTATTTCCATCCATTAGTTGGGAAGTCATAGCTAGAAGTATCTAACAGAGGACCTTGTCCAAATGGTGTTCTCGCAGGGTCGGACGCAACTAATGCAATGCTTCCATCGTCTTTCCCAATTAAATAAATATACATCCATTTCTGTGCAAACGTTTGAGATGCAGCTTGGTTATCAGATCCGCCAGGCCCCGCAGCAGCTCCCACAACCACATCTAAAGGATAGCTACCATGTGAAAGGTCTAGATTAACATACGGACCGTTTACTGTATTTGCCTGTCCATATTCTCTGGTAAAGCCTCCACGGAACATATGAAGCCTATATGTATTTGTAGAACTTCCGTCCTTTGGATAGAATAATAAAGAAGGCTCCGATGCAAGCCTTGGAACTTGGTTAATAACAGAAACAGGCTTTAAACTTCCGTCTTCGTTAAGTGCTACATCTAACCTAGTATCTAAGTCTGCTTGTGTACCTCTCGCAGTTTGTACTTCAGAAACAACATTCTCAAGTGTATCTGTTACTGCATCGTCCCAGTTAGTTGTTCCCTTAGCATCTTTTATTTTTGTCCTAATCTCGTTTAAATCATCTTCTAAGTCTGCCGGAACGCCAGCAAACGAATCGTCTACAGTATCACTATCTCCTATTTTTGTCTGGTTAATATCTGCAGAAGCATTAACGTCTTCGTTAACTATTGCACCATTTGTTATTTGAGAACTGCCAACAGTATTAGCCTTTAAATCCCCATTCTCTTCTAAAGACTGATCTAACCTAGTATCTAAATCCGCAGCAGTTCCTCTAGCTGCAATAACCTCTGCCCTAATGTCAGCTATGCTATAAATATCCCTAACTACATTATCTGCAATTTCAGATGCAGTAATTGTATTATTAGCATCCCTAGTAAGCGTTGCAAGCTTCACATAATAGTGAACATTCCCGTCTACATCTGTTGTTGGACTTGTAGGAAGTGTAGAACTATTTTCCCTTACCTTTACAATATGTTTTAGCTTATTTCTTAAGCAAGAAGTAAAGCTAGATCCTCCACTAAGCGGATGTTTTAAGTTTGTATCCTCGTCACTATCAATTTCATCAAGATAGATATCTAAGTAAACAATATCTGTTCTTACTCCACTAGGAGTTGATGGCTCTACTCTATATGTATCTCCAGCAGACGCAACAGTTGTCATATCTCCTGCGGATATTGTTATTTCTGTTGCAGTATTTGAAGCAATTGTAAATGTTGTTCCGTTTGCAGTATTGGGAACTAACAGCCTTCCCGCTAACTCATTTGTATTCCAATTTGCTCCTGTGTTAGTAAGCTTTGTAGTAGTTAAACCAGTAGATTGGTCATGTATCTTATCCGCGTCAGATAAAAGGCTATTCCACTCTACATCGCTTTTTAAAAGACAGAGCAAACCTTTTTCCGTTATTCTTCCTGCCCCATCTAGTGTTCCGTCCCCACCTTTAACAGTAAAATTATTAACGTTACTTACACCAGACTCTTCTATTTTAAAACCATTATTAGGAGAACCATCTCCAAAGATTTGCATAACCCTCTGGATTCTTGTGGCAATAGATTCCCATCCATCGTTAAAATCTGCATCCACAAGAGGCTTATTAGGCCCACGCTGAGCTATTGGATATACATATTCTTTTTCTTCGTCAAATATATCTCTAGAAATAACAGCATTACGAACTCCCATCTTTTACTCCTTATGCTTTTGCTGTTGCTAAGGGAATTGAATTCTAAAATCTACAATATACCTAACACTATCATTTACAAAACGCAGAGGGAAAAACTTTTCTGCAAGTAACGTTCCTGTATCTACAGCTAAAGATCCTCCGCCAAACAAACCAACTTCTCTATTATAAAGGCTTGTTATTACATCTTTATCTACAAAGCATCTAACCAAAACCTTTTTACCAGGAGTAGAAGTTGGAACCCAACTCGCATCCGCATAAACAACGTTTCTAGGTACTGCCCTATATTGTTCATCTGTTAATAGCGTATCGCTTGCTAGTGGAGTAGGTGTTAAACCATAATCCCATTCAGCATCCCCCTGACCTAAACCAAAGTAGTCCCATAGCTGAATATATGTTTTCCCGCCAACAGTTAACTCAAAATTAATCCAGTTAACTCCGGCAGTAGTAAAATCTGTAGGATAATTTAAAGTAAATGTTTGATGCACAATAATAAAAACATCGTCTAGAACACTGAAAAAGTCTTCCATAATGTTTTCTAGCTTCCTTATTTCAGAAGCTTTTATTTTCTTTGTAGTATCTGGTACAACATTAATTCCAATCTGGTTAAAACCTATTGTAGACGTACCAAGATTATCTACAATTACATAAATATCACTTAATGATGTTAGAAAATTAACCTCGCTAACTAAATCTGTTGTATCTAAAAAAGAACCATCTGGATAATCATTCCAATCAAGCACATCGTCAAATATAACTATTGTTACTGTGTGTCCTGCAAGAATGTTATTTATAAATTGAGTTGTTATGTCTTCTCTTCCCTTCTTTCTATACACATCTGGAAGATCTATAATTTCTTGTCTTGCTGCACCAACAGGAAGATCGAAATTAAATCTCCAACCATAAAGCTTTGCAATATAATCTAAATATTGTGGCTTTGTTCTTTTAACATCGTGTACAACGCCTAGCCCGTCTCTTGTAGCTATTGCCCTTGTTAAAGCAAGTATTTCGTTAAAGATAAGGTTCGGAAGCTTTAAGAACCTTCTAAACTCTCCTTGGTCTGTTTCCCCATCTTCTGCAAGTAAAATCTTTTCGTATATATCTAAATCCGCAGATTCTAAAACTCTTTGTTGCGAACCAAATCTTTCTTTATCAAAAGTAGTAAATGGTTCTCCAAGCTCTCTAAAAAACTTATCTTGTAATTCGCTTTGTGTATCATGTGCAAGTTCTACAACTTCGTTTAAGTATGTAGAAATCCAGCTAGATCCTCTTCTACAGAAAACTTTATAATAAAAATATTCTGGTCCGTATCCTGGGAAATCTGTGTAGTATTCTAACTGTACATTTGTTGTATCTAAAGCTATTTTCCCATCCGTTTCATCATCTGGATAAGATCCCATTTTACGGACAATTCTAAGCCTGTTGAGCTGATCATATTTTACAGGCTTAGTCCACGTTAAAATAATCTGAGGTCCTTCTAACCCTCTTCTTGCCTGTAAGTTTGAAACAGTAAGATTAGCTACTGCTTCAGGCACAGAAGCAAAGTAGAATGGACCGTTTATATGAGTGGAAGTAGCCATTAGTACGATATCTCAATTTTAAAATACACATATCCGGCAAAAACTACATTAATTTGAATAGGAACGTTAAACGGTTCTCCGTCTGCATCCCCTGTAGTCGGGAAAACGTATGCCCCATCCGTAAAAAGAATATCACAAGGTTCCCAAGGACCTGCTGCTCCTGTAGTAGAAACTTCTACACTAACAAGTGTTATAGGGGCTCCTGTTGTGTTATAAACATTTCCAACCAAGTCTCCAACATTGGTTCCAACTCTTTGTGTGAAATTTGTTATTCTAGGCTCTACTATAACACTTGTATCAACATCTACTGGAGGACCTGGCTCTTGAGGATAACCTTGCCCATCCTTCCAAAGTAAAACAGGAGGCCCATTAGTTTGAGGATATTTTGACATAGTATTATCCTATGAAATTGCATCTGCAAATAGCCTTGTTAAACCTGTATATCCTCCCCCTAAGTCTGTAACAACATCCCATGCAAAATCGTGTTTTAATGCACCATCGTATTTTCCTAACGCTCCAGCGCCAGAAACAACGATAGGACCAAATGCAGGTCCTGGATCACTTGCTACAAAGTTTATTTCTAAAGATAATCCACAGATAAATATCTGAACCGGACCATCATAATTAGGATTAACGCCTAATGTAAGTGTTTCGTTTGCAGTATCCGGATCTGCAGTAAGTTTCCAAACGTCGGATGCGTTTCTTACTATTCTTATTTTCTCTCCATCTGATAATGTGTGAGTAGAATCGCTTCCTTTAGTTGCAGGAGAAGTATTTTGCTGGAAAACAAAAGGCTTTGCTTTATAAACTCCGGCACTTCTTTTAAATATTAATATTCCATATCCCTTATGTGTTCTTTCTTTAATAAATAGCGCAAGTGCCCCAAAATCGCTTGCACTTGAATAAAGATATGTAAGATTTTGTAATTCTATATCAATTTGGAAAGCTCCAGTCATCCACCATTTACTTTTTAAAGCAATTCCTGTTTTTGGCGGACCTGTAGTCGAATCCGGAAATCTTATAATTCCAGAATCTTCTACTATAGAATAATCATGTGCAGCATAAGAATAACCTATACCATAATCTCTAATTAAGGATGCACCATTAATACAAGTATTAACTATTTCCCAAAGATTTGCATTTAGAATTGAATCCGCCCAATCATCAGATAAATGAGCAAGAGTAGTTATACCAGTAGGAATAGACGCTAAACTTGTTTTTCCTTCGCTTCCAACGCCAGTCATTTCTGTACACTGGGAATAAGGCGGAAAATCTGTAGCAGAAGGACTTTTCTTATACCTAGGATCTATGTCAACACTTCCATTAGATTGTAAATTTGCAACGTGCACTTCAAAGTCAACATGCCCCGCTATATTTTGACTTGACTCTCCAATTCTCGCCCCTTTTGCGTCTTTATCCCATATAGCAGCGCCATACGGACAAGAAAATCTTTCTGTTCCAGAATTAACTAATGACCATTCGCTTCCGTCTGCAAATTCGTATAAGTACCAAACGTTAGAAACATAGCTTTGTACATAAGTAAACAGAAGAAATATTTGCCTACTTGATCCTGTATCGTCTGGTACAACAATAGTAGCAGCTTGCGCAGCAGCATTAACTTTTAGGTTTGCAGGAACGTCTGAATTATGTTCTGTAAAGTTTCCAGTAGTAACATCAATTTCCCAACATCTTACTCTTTGAAAACCAATTCTTTGTTGTACAACAAGCCAAAGCTTTTCGTTATATTGAAAAGCAACCCATTGGATATTTATAATTTGCATCCCGGATCCGCCAGTATCGAAATCACTACCAACTTGCGCCCAGGTTACACCATTCCATTTAAATAGCTGAACATATTGGTTTCCACCGTTAGAAGCAATTATATAAACATCTCCTTTAAATTCTACTATACAGAATCCATAATTAGGCATTCCTGTTAGAGCAGAAGGAGCGACAGTAAAAGGATAATTCCATTTATATGCTCTTTGATATTGCGTCCAAAATACTTCCTCGCCTCTTATACATACATCATATAAGTGACCAGTATAAGTTTTAACAAAATGGTTTCCGTCGCGATTAAAAGGGCTACTTCCGCTCTCTACATATTGATAGCTTAAGAATAAAACTTTATCTCCAAATGGGAGAATTTTATTCCGCATATCTTCCCCTAATAAAAATCCAAGTTCATCGTTGTGATTTAAATAGCCAACAAATCCCAATGTATTCTGTCCACCTCTGCCGATAGGCAGAAATACATTTCCATTCCAAACAAATGCAGGATTTAAAGGGCCATACTGATTAGAGTTAGAATCTACTTCTTCTCCAACAATAGATTCTAACGTCTTTCCTGTAGATGTAATTTTTAAAATATTTCCGGCTCCAGCTCCAGCCTGATATATAGGAACCATAAGTGTTTTATCAAAAGCCATTCTAGCCTCCGCCCGAATATACTAAGTCATTGAGTTCCAGAACCGGAATCTCATCATCTAGTATCGCAATATTTCCTCTGTATTGGGATGTTCTAAAAGTAGCCTTATCTCCTATTGCCATAGGCGTCCCGCCAGCAGTTATAGTAAATGTAACCTCTCCATTATCGCTTACATACTGTGTTCCTAGCGTCCCAGTAGCAATCTGTACGCCAGAAACAGTCCCGCGAACATTAAATGTAGTTGCAGAATCAAAAACAATTGTCCATGTTTCACTTCCAACAGCAGATCCAACAATTACATCGCTAAATGTTGCGTCGCCAGTCCATATTTCTAAATCAATATCTGTAGAATCTACAAATAAAGTTAGTTTTGTGATATTCACATAATCAACACCATCAACTTCATCTATAACCCTGCTAACATCTGATTCTCTAACATCTGCACCAAACTCTTGGTTTGAAGCAGTAAAAAATTCTTCAAGCGCATCTTGTACTGCTTCTTCTACTATAGATTGAATATAATTACTAAACACATGAACTGTCCCACCTATCTGAACCCTAGCCAATCCCGGATCAAAAACCTTTGGAACAGTCCTTATTTCACACTTAGATAATAACTCTGCTTCTACTGCATTCTTTAAAGCTGTAGATGGTAGGCCTCCCCCTGTAGGAATAATATAGGCCTTTACATTATATTCAACTCCTGGCTCTGTAACTCTAACGGCATTTGCATTGCCAACACCAGAAACACTTTTAGCCCCTGCTATAAAATCTGGCGTACTAACATAACGGTCGTTTGTCCTAATAATTTCAGGACCACGAATCTTTGCTTCTGGCAAATCCATTTCTTCAGATCCGCCCGATGCATCTGCTTCATTTGTTACAGCAACATTTACAGGAGTTCCAGCAACTAGTATTTGATCATTTATTTGTGTTATAGTCCCCGTTCCAACATTTCCTCTAGAGCCTCCTCCTTCTCTATATGTAAATTTCATGATTGCGCCAGATGTTGGAATTTTACCTTGTGCACCATCACCAGTTACAGTTTCAATTGTTCCATCCCATTTTCTTTTCCATATAAAATGTGTATCTGTAGATAAGCTGTCATAAAATGTTTCTTGTGCGTCCCAATCTACATCTCCGCCTCCTTCGTCTATAACAAGAACAAGGCTATCGTCAATAATAGAATCTGATTGGGATCTGCGTTTTTGAAATTCTGTTCCATCGGAATTTGCAAGGCTTTCTTCCCCCGCTTTTCCTTCTGTCGCAGTAACTGTTCCTGTTAAAGCAGAGATATAAGCATTCTGTGCAGTAGTAAATCCAACTGCAACAGCAGACGTTAAAACAACATAGTTCACGCCAACAGACTGAATAACCCTTTGAATTGACGAACTATCGTCGTCTCCAATTTCTACGGTTTGTCCTGCAACAAAATTAGTAACAGGACAATAAACAGTAGTAGATCCGTCTGAGTCTGCTGTAAGTAAAGCATATTCTAAAGTTAAATCCGCATCTGTTTCAAAATAAACAGGAGACTCAGAAGATACTGTTTGGCATTGTGTTTCAATTGGAATTAAAATATCTGCCTTTAAAGAATTCTCAATTGAAAACTTTAAAGTAACAGTCGCAGGAACAGATGCAGGAATATTCCACCACCAGAAAAGTTTCTGAAGGCTTTCCCTTTTTATGCAAGTCTCTGCAAAACCTTCCCCTGCTGCTCTATCTAAATAGAAGTGCATAATAGCAGCAGCAGCAGAAAACTCATCTATAACTGCCATCCCTAAATCAAAGTCATTATCGTCTGTCCATTCCGGAGTTAGAAATGGCTTTCTTTCTACCATTAAATTTTTTGTAGAATCTTCGTCTCGACTTGTATAGTCAATAGGAGGAACTGCTGTTGATGCCATTTTAGCCTCTATTCATATTCTACTTGGACTTCTTTTATAGAAGGACGATCTTGATTTCCCTTATAAAAGGGGAATACAAGATTTGCCTTTTGGGATGTGGCTATAAAGTAAACATCTACATATACAAATAAAATACTTCTATTTCTGTCTGCTTGTGCATTTATGCTTTCTATTTGAACCATAGGCTCTTGTTCAAAAGCATCTTCTACAAGCTCTCTTGCCAACCCAGGACTTCTAACAAGGTCCTCAAATGGTAATTCATGTATTCTATTACCGAGGTGTCTTTGGTATCTTCTGCTTTTGTACCTAGAAAGCAAATTAAGTTTTACACGATCTAAAACATGCTCTTCATATTTAGATTGTTCTGGTCCGTCATGGCTTAAAGAATCTCCTCCTATTCTAAAAGGAAACTTAAAGCCTTTTCCTAAAACTTCTCTATTTAAAATCATTTGAGAACTCCGATTTAATCTTATTCATAAACGGAGATCTTGACTTAACCCTATTTTTAATTTTTGAAAGCCTTCTTATTTTATCTTCCATCTCTTTATAATTAATGTTATCTATCATCTCAAAAAGTTCTTCTCTCCAGCCTCTTAATTGTTCTATATCTTCTTCATCTACTTTTGCAATCTCTAACGTTTTAATTGCACTTGTAACGTCTGCAACTAAATCTTTTAAATGCGCCTCTCGAGATCTAGAATGATTAATTTTCTCTTTTAGTATATCCATCCTATCCGAAACCTGTTTTAAAAGCTTTGGGGAAGATTCTAAATCTATGCTTTTAAAAACAGTTATAAAATGAGTTTTCTCTTGAGATTGGTTTCTTAAAAACTCAACAATATTCATAGCTATTCCGCCTTAACTTTAGTTGTTGAATCTGTTCCTGGGATGTAAGTATTAGGAGCTAATGGAGGGCCAGTAGGTGAACCAACTGCTGTAACATTGTGTGTATGCGCATTAAATTTAGTGATTATACTACTAAGCATAACACTAAGAGTTGAAGTAGATCCAAGTTTAATAGCAGTTGCTTCAATAATTCTTTGTGTTGCCTTTTCTTCCACATTCCCAACTACTGTTTCAAACTTATCTCCTAAAACATGAAATAGTAAGTCTCCAGCTATTTTATTCCAAAACTCATCCGCAACCTTCATTGTTACTTTGCCATCTGAATACATTTCAATAAAGGATCCGCTAGGATGCAGTATTAAAACTCTTTCTTTGCCTAGTGTATCATCGTATTCAATTCTTATTCCGTTTGGCAAAGCAATAACATTGTTACTTGGATAAATTGGTGCAAACGGATGTGCTGTTTCTGTTTTTACTGTTCCCGTTGCAGTATTAAATGTATCAGATCCTTTTAATGCTTCTGTTCCATCGTCTGTTCCTTGGGCTCTTAAAGGCAACTCTGATTTTCCGCCAGGAGCACCAACAAATGCGCCAGACCAAATTGGAATATTTGGATCCCCTCCTTCAAACTCTATCCATATTTTTGTATTAACAGGAGGACCAAACCATTTCCCAGGATGATCTAACACAGGCAAAGCCCATGCAGTAGGGCCAGCACCTTCTACAGTAAAGCCAACTTTAGGAACGTATGCTTTTATTCTTCCGCGTTTATTTGGATCGTTATTATCAAAAACTACTGCAGAGTATTTACTATAATATCTTTTCTTATCTTTTTGCTTTTCTATCATAGTGCTGCTTCCCCTATTACATTAGGCTGAATATCCTTAGCTGGATTATTTGTAACAGAAGAACCTTGTGATCCAGGAACAGAAGTTTGCCTAAGTATTCCAAACCTAGATTTTAATCCATAAAATCTAGTAATTCCTCCTGCTGTTCCTTTTTCTATTTTATGAATAACCTTTTTTAAATAATAGTTCCCTGTTAAATGCCCAATACCTTTTAAAGAAATTATTTGTCTTGCTTTTAAAGCAGGAGTTAATGTTGCTACTCCCCATCCGCCTATAAGATATTGGTTCCCTTGCTGTATACGATTTATGGCTTGCTGTTGGCTTTGTATATTATCTTCTGGATCTAATGAAACCTCGTATCTTTTATGTCTTTGTGTAAATATTTGCTGTGCGTCTCTATAATCAGGATACAAAGATAAATCTTGTGTTTTAATTGCGTCTGGTACGTCTGCAGATAAAACCGTTTGCATAACACCAGTAAGCTTATCTAGAAATGTAGCAGTAAATGTTCCCCCTTTGTCTACAAGTGTTTTAGAAACATTAAACTGCCTCAGTGTTTTTTCTCCAGATCCGTATTCTAACTCTGTTAAGCTTTTATCAAATCTAACAGGATGAAAATGAAGTGTTTTCTTTTCTACATATAAAACAAAACCATTTCTATTAGCAAGCCTAGACAAAACCTGTAAATCTGTTTCGTTTAATTGCGTTTCAGATGTTCTTCTAACACTTGTTGTTTGTAGATCTGTAAGTAATGCGTTCTCTGTTGCAATTTGTTGTGCGATTTCAGAATCAGTCATATTTGCAAAAGATCTTCTCTTTTGTCCCTTATCTTTTAATAATATAGATTCGTTAAAACCAATAAGCCTGATTACAGGAATATCTGTTCCAGAAAACCTAAATTCTGGTTTTTGAAGAATAAACCTATCTATATAGTTTGTTGTATTACCATTCCCGAGAAATACATCAATTTCTGCTCTTTCTCTAAATGCGTTTGAATCTGTAAACTTAAGCTGTTCGTTCCAGAAACCTATAATCACCATATCACATTTAGAATGTTCTTGATGTATCTCTGCAGAAACAAGGTATTCTTTTAAGCCAGTTGTTTCTATATCCTGACCATCTATTAATATTTTTATGCTAAAATAATCCATTTTACAAAGACTTCAAATCTTCTGTGGATGGAACTAAAAGCCTTGTCCCTTTTGTAAGTTCTTCGTCTGGATAAAACAATTCGTTTATATCCGCTATAATATACCATTTTGTAGCTATTGCACATTTTTCAAACGTGACTAGGTCTATAAGCTCTCCTGTTTGTACTTCCCTAAGCCTTACAACTCCTTTCATATCGTCTAATGTAAATTTCTTTCTGTCGTGTAAGAAAGTAATATCTACGCCATTACGAGCAACCTTAGTTGCAGTAATTCTTTTACCGTTTTCGCCTATTCTGTATGCAGAATTAGGAAATAAAGGCATCTCTATATCTCCTATGCAGGAGGCTTAGTTCCTCTTTTTCTTCTTATAACTCTAACAGTAATACTTACCTTTGCACGAATTGGATCATAAGATATATTATCCTGCATTTCTTCATACCCATCTATTTTTATTATAACTGCCCTAAATGCTCTAGATCCAAATTCTACAAAAACAACCGGAGGAAGCGTCATAGCCTTGCCATCTATAACTTGCAATAATGGCCTAGTAATACAAGCCTGTAACCATCCTAATTTATAATCTGCGCTTTCTTTAAATCCCTTTGTTCTGTGGTATCCGAAATCATTAAATAAAAGCTCTATTGGGAATTCCCTTTTATTAATTCCCTGCCATTCAACAGCGTCGTCCCCACCTATAACTGCTTTATCGTTATACTTAGCAGAATAACGAACTGGCAACTTTTCTGGATTATAATCTACCTCTATAAAATCCGAAAGATTGTGTTCCTTTCGGAAAACCATTTTAGTTTTACCAGTTACTCTAGCTCCCGAAGAACCATTTACAACTGTGTTAGGAGATTTTGGTGCAGCAGTAACACCTCTTGTTTGTTCTTGGCCTACTACTGCATTCCTAACACCTTCTAAATCTAATCGTGTGTTAGGCATTATCCTTCTCCAAAATCTCTAATGGTATTAATCATATCTTGCTCTGACTGATATCTAGCAATTTCAAACCCATCTAACATAATCACATTTTCTATTACAACTTTCCCAGGAGCAGTAGCTATAGCTTCTGGTTTTCTTTCTGTTACCTCTTTAAATATTCTTTGTAAATCAGCAGGTCTCATACCAGACGGTAATGGCATTACAACTTCTGTTGATTTGCCTTCAAACTGGGCATTAACTGCTTTTCCTTTTGGTACAATTCCACCATGCTGAAAACCTACTATTGAAGCTGCACCAGAAATAACATTGCTTACGAACCCAACACCTTTTTCTATTATCCCTGCTATTGCAGATGCGAACTGTTTTATAGGCCCAATAATTGCTTTAACTGCTCTAGTTAAAAATGTAATTACTTTAACTATCCAGCCTACAACCTTCGCAAGAGGTATAAGAGTAAATTTAATAACCTGTCTTACAACCTTACCAAACTTTTTCCAAAAGCCAAGGTTAGCTCCGCCAGAACCAAACACAGAAGTAGAAAGCTCATCAAATGCAGCACTTAAATCATCTATTGCAGGTTGTAATGGAGCAAGTATTGCAGAAACTTCGTTTACAACAATTTCAATTATTGCCCCTAACACAGTTGCAGCAATTGAAATCCTTTGTATCATCCAAACTATTGGCTTTAAGAACAAGCCGATTACAGAGCTAAATAATCCGCCTAACTTCCCTACACCTTCTAACGAACTAAATAATTTCCCTATTGGTGCAAAAATAGACATTACTGCTTCTTTTAACTGCATGAACGCAGATCTTATTCCTGCAATATTATTCGTCCAAGCAGAATGTAATATCTTTGCAAAGAAAATTAATGGGGCTATTGCGGGGAACAATGCAAACAATAAAAGCCCAAACACAGCTTTCATTGCCCCTTCTGCTTCCCAAAATGCCTTAGCAAGTTTAACAAAAGCAACAGCAGCAAGAACAACGACAGCAATTAAAAGTAAAATAGGATTAGAAACAATAGCAGCTTTTAATCCCTGTAATGCTCCACTAAACATTCCTGTAGCTGCTGATGCTCCTGTCATTGCAGTAGAGTTCATAACAGCAGCTTTTGCATTGAAAAACATTGCCTTAATTCCGCCCCATGTTAATTTATTATTTATCCACCTAAGTGCATTATTAATTCCAAGCGCAACGTTATTACCAATAGTTGAAACTCGCTGTGCCCAAGCAGCAGCAACACTAGCATAGGTTATAGAAGTATTTCTTGATATACCTATCCCTAATATTTTTTCTAGTAAAATTCTTACTTTTGTTTTCGCATTCATTAAATCTGTGTGCGTTAGCTTTAGCTTATCCGCAACAAGACTTAATAAAACCTGTTTTCTTGTCATACCTTCCATTCCAAATACAAGCGTTGAAACAAAGAAGTATGCAAGTTTTGCTTTCTCTAAAAGCTTGTATGTTGAATTAAGCTTTAGAAGCACAGCACCAAGAACAAGCATTACACCTATCATTCCTGTTATTACAGTAGTTAAACCAACTACTTTCATAATAATTCCCGTTGTTATTGGGAACCATTGTGTAAGCTTAATAAGAATATTTAAAAATTTTGTAAAGCCAGTTACAAGAAGTTTAATAGGAGCAAGCAATGGCTTACCAAGCTGATTAGCTAAAGTAAAAATAGATCCTATCATTAAAGCTATTCTGCCAATTAGGGACGATAGGATCTTTTTTCTAAATGTTTCTGCTGTTCCAGCAGCATTTTTTAAACTATTTTCTAAGCCTTTAAATTTCTTCTGACCCATAGTTGCAATCGCATTATATGCTCTTAAACCTCTAACACCAAAAATAGTTTGTAATGTCATAAACTTTTGAACGCCAGCCATTCCTTTCGTTGCTTTTTGCACATCAAATATAATATCCGCAAGAGATCTAAAGTTCCCATCCTGGTCTTTAACAGATACTCCTAAATCTGCTAAAGCCCTTTGTGCTTTTGGTTGCACAATACCTCTTAAAGCGTTTTGTAACGAAGTTGCAGACACAGATGCAGACATACCAGTATTTCTTAACGCACCTAATATTGCAACAGTATGTTCAAATTCCTGTCCAGCAGCTTTTGCTTGCCCAGAAACTAAACCGAGAGAAACTTCAAAATCTCTTGCTTGTAAGTTTGTAAGCTGTGTAGATCGTAAAAGAGTATCTACAACTCTTCCTGTATCTTTTGCCTCTAAGCCAAAACCTCTAATTGCAGCGGTTGCAGCAGTTGCAGACTGTGCAACACCTAACTGGCCTAAAGAACCTGTAGCTAAATCTAAAACAGGAAGCAAAGCTTTCTGGGATTCTGTAGCATCAAAGCCCGCTGTCGCTAATTCTTTTAATCCTTCTGTTGCTTGCCTTGGCGACCATCTTGTTTTAATTCCTGCTTCAACTGCTGCTGCTGTTAAATTCTTAAACTGAGCAGTTGTAGGATCTAAAACTGCTCCAACCCTCGCCATCCCTTCTTCAAACTTAGCTGCTTCGTTTGCAACTAAGCCTAACGCAAGGGAGGCCCCTCCTGCTCCTATAAGAGCCATTTTTCCGGCTCCCATAGCAGCTTCAAATCTTACTTGTGCTATTCTTGCTTTTTCTGTTTGTGCAGTAAGCATAGCCATAGAAGACGAAGCTGCTACAGCAGGTCCACTTAAGCGGTTCTGCATTGTCAAAACAACGCCTAATCCCATATTTCGCGCAATATTTGCCATTCTATTATGATCCTTGTTTCATGCGCTTAGTTAATTCGTCATTCCACCATTCTGCAAAGTTAAGCCAGAATTCTCTTTCTTGATCTGAGAGCGCCCACAAGTCACGAAAGGAATTACCTTTAAATATCATTGCTAATGCGCCGACTTCCTTCCATGTTTGGAGAATCGCTTCCGGCGAGCACTCGGTAGCAAAAAATCCGCAGCATCTACCCGATAATCAATTGTTGTTCCACAACTATCGCAAGTAGCAACTAAGTTCATATCATACCCTGGCTGTTCGTCTGAAAACGCATCCGTTAGTTCATCAATATATCCCGTAGATTCATTATCAAAAAAGTCTTCGTAAATCTTCTCTCCGTTAAATGTTTCTATGCAAGATGCTAAAATCTTTTGAGAAGCTTCCCCAATATTTTTTAATTCCGCATTTGTTAAACCTTCTTCAACAATTCCTCTAGGGAGCTTAAACTCAACAATATCATTTCTAGAAGAAACATATTTATAAATATACTCCTTTCTAGATTCGTCTAGCTTAAACTCTGTTTCCTCTAATGAAACAAACTGTAGTTCGTCCGGCGTCGTGGTTACTTGCAAATTAGCTTCACACATCGGACAATCTAATGTCTGCACGATAGGCGTTTGTCTTGTAACTTTTCTAATGGCCAGAACACAAGCAGTTCTATCCGCAGAATACATATGGCGACAAAGCAATTTCTTTTCTGCAATATCATCATACTTAATATCCGGAAATTCTATAATCTCTGCTAGAACAGCAGTAATTAATTTCCCAGGATTACTAAGTATCTGAGGCTTCGCTACATTTTTTCTGGCCTTTCCTATAAAAGCAGAATACCGTACAGACTTATAAACGTTTTGAGCAATATCAAACGAACCTATTGGTAAAATTAAACTTGAAGTTTCGCCAGGAGACGGAACTTGTGGAAAAGGAGTCACGCTTGTTTGCGGATTATTGCTCTCTTCTGACATTTGTTTTGCCTTTCAGTAAAACTTACCAAGCTTGGATACTAAAGCTTATTTTAAATCTCTTTAAGATCGAACGGATCTGGAATTCCGCCCTCGTTTTGAACTGTTACACTTTCTGTCCAAACATCGCTTGTACCAGCATCCAGAGACCCATGACTTAACTTGTTTGGCCAACACTCAACATAAGTGAAACCTTTAAGCCTACGATTAAAATCATCCATAATCTGAATCTTAAGTGTTCGTCTAAACGTAGGAGATGGGAAGCCAGCTCTTTTCTGTGCGATTGCAACTTCTGATCTCCAAATCTGGAGATCATTAGATCTACTTTTACCTCGCATTAAAACAAGCTCTGTAGACTTATGAATACCGGGCAGTTTTTTTGTCATACGGTCTGTGCCTTCTCGGTACTCCACAACTTCTGTCTCGTCTTCAATACCCTCTATTGTTTTAAAACCCATTCTCCAACTTGGGATACCAAGAGCAGTAACACGAAATCTAAATCCTGTATAAGGATCAATGCGCTGCCCTGTTAATTCCGGCCCGACTGTTGGGGTCCCAACAATATGTGGCATTTTAAAAACCTCCATAATTTAATTATAAATTAACATTTTAAATTTATTTACTCTTCAACAGTTAAAGTGCCGTTCATGTTGCTTGCAACAAACACAACCTTTTCAGCAGTTTCAACAACGTTGAAGCCAAACTTAACTTTCAGAAGGTTATTTGATCTGCTAATAACCTCTGCATAGTAAGCCTTGGAAGGATCGTCCTCTGGCACAAAAACTCCAGTATTCCATTGCTGATAAAAGAAGTCCCCAATCGATGTGAGCAGGTCTTCCACAGTATCGTCGTTAAGGGGCTCAAACGGAACCCATAATGAATTACTCAGAATACTCTGCTCATTATAAATGTATGTTGCAACGACGTGAATAAACTGCTGCGGTCGAGCATCCTTTAATAATGTTCTTGCACCATAAATACGAATTCCGTATCCAGGGACGTCTCTAATAATATTAACTCCCCTAGGATTAAGGGCGATAGAAGCATCGTCCCAGTCGATTGTTTTATCGTCTGTGGAAAGACCTTGAATACCAATAATTCTTTCGTTTGCAGGAGCCTTATGGAATCCCCTAGATGCTCTAACTCGGGACCAAACTCCCATGACCCAACCTTCCGGAGAAATGTCTTCCAGAACTGTATAATCAGTTTCCGGATCATAAATAGTAAGCCAAGGGAAATAACAAGTTCCCCTCATGGTAGAACCATTTAAGGTATAATCTCTAAATTCCCTTGCTTCCTGAATAGTATCTATCGACTGTGTAACTGCACCAATATAAATCGCGTGAAGCCTAGCATCGCACCAAGCATGGCCATTTTCCTGCACAAGCTTAGAAAGAACACCAGGAGTTGCAATCATAGAGATCTCTTTGATGCCACTAAAGCGATAAATACCAGTTTCAGAACCTGGCGTACTAACGCCTATGTAATCCGCATCCTGTGGCGTTTCTCCGTCTAAGCCATACTCTAAGGCAATCTGGTAAACAGGAAGCGGGATATCCAGATAAGCAGGAGTATTAGCAGGAGCCTGATCCGTAACTTCAATAAGGTCGCTCTGATTTGATTTTCCAGACAGCCTTGTATTAATGTAGTTCATAGCATTATTGGCTACCATGGAAAGATCTTCATGCGTCTCTGTAACTCCAGTATCGTCTTCCACAATTAAATCAAATTCGAAAGACGTAGCAGGAGATCCAGCAGCAATACTTGCACCAAGAGTAACAGCACTGAAGTAAATAGTATTACCAGACACGTTAGTAACTTCAACCGTTACTTCTGTGGTTCCGTCGTTAATATGAATTAGGCTACCCTTTCTTGCGCCTATTGCATTATTTAATTCTGCGCTAGTTGCACCATTCGCAAGGGCATTAACAATAGTTGTAGCGACAGCATGTGTTGTAGCAGTTTCAACTGTTGCGCCGATAGAATGGGCACCAAAAACTTTAGAAACAAAAGTAACCTTCTTCAGCGTTGCGTCCACCGTATGCACAACAGCATAATCCATTGTTCCTGCAACATCAAAGATAAGCAGATCACCTATCCCTATGTCTTCCACAGAATCTACTTCTGCTTCCGTTGTAGCCCCTGCACTGATCGCAGCAGTTAAAGTAGTTGATGCTTTTCTTGTTGTAATTTTAAGTGCTCTGCCCCAATGACCAGGATCTGCAGCAGCGATATAAGCAGCAACCTCATTATTATCGCTATCCCTAAACCATCCATCTGCAATAGCAGGACCTTCCCCTCCCGTAAGATTTGCAGCAACAGCAGCAGTCATAACTCCTGCGCCAGTTGAGCCAGACGTATTAGCAGCAGTAACTAATTCCGAAGCATCCAGGTCTGCAGTAATTGCTGCAATAACCTGAGCAGCAGTAGAAATAATAGCACTTCCGCCATCTGTTTCCAGGCTAACTGTAATAAGCCATCCACTAGCAGTAACAGCAACAGTGATAGTTAAAGGCTGACTCGCACCTCCAGGATCTACTAGTTCAACCTGAATCCCATTGCTCTCTGCTCCCGGATGAACTGCTGTCCAAGTAATCGCGTTATTGCTTGGAACAGAGCCTGTACTAAGAGATCCATAAACCATTTCTGTTAAAACACGAGAAATCCAAAGCGCTGTCCCCTCGTTCTGGAAAAACCCGTAAATATGTTTAGGAAGCGCATAGCCTCCGTAGAACTTTCCACATTTACGAACAAAGTCTTCCCAACTAGAAACATAAATGGCTTTTTCTATACTCCCTTTTCTTGTTCTGCCAATCATGCCCCCAATACTAACAGGAACGCCTTCGATGGCCGGAGGGCTTTCAAACCTTTCCTCCAAATTTAAGCCAACATGATATTCAGGCATTATGTTTGCCTCCAATACAAAAAAGACCCTTAGACTTTTAAGCTGGCTATCTTTTTATCTATCCAACAATTAATCTTCTTTCTCTTCTTTCTTTTTAACAGGCTTTTTTTTGAAGCTTGTTTTTTCTACCTTTTTCTCTTTTGGTATTTCAATTTTCTTTTCTACGGGTTTAACTACAGGCTTAACTACAAGTTTTTTCTTAAAAGGAACAACACTTCTTTTCTTTAAAGCTTTTGCGAAAAGAACATCTGTTATTTCCTTCTCTGTTAATTCCCTTGTAGTTTCTCCCCTAGAAAGCCTAATAGAAGTACCATTGGAGAAGGCTAATTCAAAATCACTATTAGTATTATTTCTAACCTTCATAAGCCCCTCCTAAATCATATACCGTTTCTATGGACGCTGCCATATCTACTTCTTCATAATCTGTTTGCAGATCTTTATATAGAACTGCAAATTCAAAACTCTTGACCGAAAGATCTTCCCTAATTACATTTGCAGATCCAAAATCTGATTCGTCCGATATTTGCATTTGTTCTGCAGTATCTAAAGAAGTTATTTTTTTATGCTTTAAAACACGAATCAGTTCTCTGTTCATCTGCAGAGTTAAGTCTTCCCTTGGCGAGTAAGAAAGAATAGTAACAGGCAATCTAAAAGCCTGTGGATGTTTTCTTACTCTAACTTTTAGCTTCTGCTTATTCTTTTCATATTTTCTACCATCGTTTCTAAACTCTTGATCTTCATCATGGTCGCCTAACTCTATAATGTATTTAGGAACCGTTGAAGTAACATAATCGCTATCTGGAGCGACGTAAAAAGAAACTTTAACTTCAACCTTGGCAAGCAATTCAGAATCTGCAGATTGTGAGCTTGTTAATGTAATTATGTGTTGATAAACTTTTTCCCCTGTTTCTGTTTCAGATTCTAGGGTACTAGAGATACTGCTATAGATGTTTGAAAGCCTTCCTGGATCTGATGTAATATTCCAAACACCTAAAACACTAACAATCTCAACGCCTAAGGGCAGAACGAAATTATTTTTTGCCCCTTTAATCTTAACTGCTGCCTCAGTTACAACTTTAACTTCTGTATTAAGCTTTGCAACTAGCGATCTAACCACATCCTCTTCTGGAATGTAATTTAATTCATAGTGTATAGCAATTCCATAAACAGCAGGAGTAGATATACCATCGGCATCTGGACTTAACCTTACCCTTACTTTAATTTGTTTTACACTTCCGGAAACAAAACTAAAAGACGAAACGCCATCTTGAATCTCTTCTTCTGTATTCCAGTCGCTTGCTCCAGCAACATCCCAAGCAGCTCCTGTCCAATAAAGCCAAGTAGAACCATTATCATTAGATAATTGAATTTCTACTGTCCCAAGTTCGTTTTCGTCTTCGTCTTTATTAAAAGCTTTTAAAACCTCAAAACTCCAAGACTCTGTAAGTGCACCAATTATCACATTAGGAAAAGTTAAGATTCCAATATTTCTATACTTTGCAAAAATTCCAAGGGAAAATTCTCCAGTTTCGTCTGTTGGAAATAACCTTGCAAAATCGTCTACTTTTAATTCTGCATCGTTCCAACTTAATTCACTAAGCTGCATTTCTTTAATTATTTTGTATAAGGTTGCCATTTCAGCCTCTTAGCAAAGAACGAAAAGCAGCAATAGCAGCAGCTTCATAAATCTTTATAATTCTCCCTTGTGCCCCTTCTACAGCTTTAGGTAAAAAAGGTCTTGCTCTAATTCTTACACTTTTTGCCAGAACAAAATCCACACCTCTTTTTAATCCCGGATCGTCTGGTTCAACGTCTCTTCTCAATGGAATAAAAAGAGCCTTCGCATTTTTAGGAACAATAATAGTATCTTTAGGAACCTTACCAAACTGCCCACCATTTAAAACAGTCGCGATCAAAGCTAAACTTGCCCCTGTCTCTTTATGCGATATACCTTCAGGAATTCCAACCCAAACAATTAAAGGCGCAAGAACGATATGCGTTACAGATGCAGTTAATTGGTTTGTATCTTGTAACGGTTTTGAACTGCCTTTTCTTTCAATTGTTATAGGATGGTTCGGAGGACTAGAAACCTTTCTTATTTGTTTTCTAATCCTTCCTTCTAAAAGAAGACCTGCACGTTTGGAGGCTAGAGCGCCATGTTTTTCTATTTGTGCAGCTAGGTTCCCTGCATTAAGCGCTTTATTAATGCCGTCCCAATTGCCAGTTCTTATAATCACTATGGTCTTCCTTCCTTTTCCTTAGGTCGATCGAAATAAAGCATCATTAGATTTGATCTGCCTCTTAAATGGCCGGATGGTCTTTTCTCAATAATTTCAAATAAAACTGTACTTCCAGCTATTTCAATAATTAAATCTCCAACATCGGGCTTAACATCCATCAAATCGTAATCTGATTTACGAATTGTTAGATGACCATCTGACAAAGGAGCATTGCCCATTCTAGTTGGATTTTGTTCCATACTACGAAGGTAATTAACCTGTGCTTTAAAAGAAACAACAGAAGAATGCCCATCGCCTACATAAGTCTTATCGCCCATTGGACGCTTAAAAACATCATCAACAACAGTCCTATCTTCTGTTGGGATTCTGCCTTCTTTGGCTAAAGCCTTAACTTTTATTAACACAGGGTTATAACGTAGAGGTATACTCATTACACTAGATCCACGTGATTAGGCTCAGAAAATTTATCTAACTGTGAATCTATAAAAGGATCTCCAGTTAAACCAATTCCTCCGCCTTCACGGTCTCCAAATAATGTATAGGAATAACCATCCGTCCTCTCTGTTTTAATTTTGGAGGCTCTTATAGCCTCATCAAAATCTTCCGAACCAATCTGCAAAGATAACTTTTTAATAATCATTACAGTCGCACGTTCTATAAGACGAGGAACCTTACCAAAGACTATAACATTAGATCCGCTAGGAATCTGTGCTGCATTTTCTGTCTTTATTGGATCAAACTTAATCTTAGTATCTGTTCGATTAAGCGCTGTAATAATTGCCATTCCTAAAAAGTCTCTTGCAGTATCATTGCTTTCAAAAATAGCAACATCCCCTTCTTCCAGGTCCGTTAAACTATCTAATTCTACAGACTTACCTTTATATGCTAAATCTGCTGCTGTAGAATGCGCAACCTTTCGAATAGTTTCCTGTCTTGCTTCTTCTACAAAATTATCCAGTAAGCCTGTATAACAATCCACAATGATATTGTTCCTGCCATCATAAAAAGTGCCATACTTTAATTGGACTTGCCTACCACGAATAAAATAATCGTCTTCCGCATAATCCAAATCGCCTTGGACAATAGCCTCAGCTCTATTTATAACACTTCCGCCAACAACAGGTCCGGTAAAAGTATCCCTTAAACTAATTACCTCTAAAAACGGAATTCTATTAGAGAGGTAGATGATTGATGCGCCTCCTCCATTAACTTGCTTTTTAACGCGGACAGGAACAAACCATTGCCCAAGCGCATCAGCTAGATAATGTGAGGCTTCAACAATCAAATCGTCTGCCCTATCGTCATTAATTACAGACTCTTCAAAGCCTTCGTTACGAAGCCTTTTGATTGTTGTAAACCTATACATTATTAACCTCTATTAATCATCTTCGTCCCAGTCTTCTTCAAAGTCGTCCTCGTCTTCCTTTGACTTATCTTTTTTACTCTTCTTCTTTTTCTTCTTCGTTTCTTTCTTTTTGTCAGAAGACTTTTTCTTCTTTTTCTTTTTAGGTTTTTCTTCTTTTTCCTCTTCCTCTGTGTCCTCTTCGTTTTCTGCGGGAATTTTATCCCCAACTAAAACAGTAACCTCAGAAGAAGGGGAGCTAGGCGAATCGGTTGTAGAGTAACTTAGAGGCTGTTTTGTTTCTCCAACCTCCGCTAATGGTCTTCCGTTTTTATCACATTCTAAAACATCCTGTCTAGAACGGAACATTCGGATATCCGGAGCCAGTGTAACCTTAACAGGATTATCTTTTGTGAAATAATACGGATGACCAAGATTGCCTAAACATTTATAAGAACTTGCAGTTTTAGGAACGAAATAGGCAATCTGCTCTTTCCCCCGCTCGCTGCGATCCTTATTCGCCATTTCCTACCCTTCCAAATTTAAACATCAATTCCAAGTCGTCTGTCGATTCCGCTCTCAACAGTTGTTCCAACTGTTACATCAGTCACAGTTCCGCCATCCGGTGATCCTGTAGTTGTTCCCGTAACAGGGCCGCCAGTAATATCGCTTGTGGCACTTAAAGCAGAACCATCTACCTGATGTTTATGTGCATCAAACTTGGATTTTACTTCATCCAAGTCTGCAACAATAGAACGCAATGCTCTTAAAAGACCATTGCCTCCATCGTTTGATAAATTACTTCCCCCTTCACCTAAATTCCAGGGGATTTCAAAAGCAACAGTTGTCATTTGCTTTCTCCCTTTTTTAATTTAGGCTAGGCTTAGTAAGGACGGCGACGAATGTTGATACCCTTAACAACTTTATCAAGTGCCTCAACTTCCGTATCCACCTCGTTAATCACAACAGTTTCCCACCGAGCATAGTCTTTATTCCACTCGGTATAAATTTCTGTGCGATCCAGGTTGCCCCAGATGAAGTTAAGAGGATTAGCAAGCCAAACAATACAACCTTCATTAATATCGCTTGCAGTTCCAGCATCCTCTCCTGCATAGGCCGCGACAGCAATACCAAGTGTTGCCCATCCGTTAGCAGCAGAAATAGTAAGGGTATTGGCAGAACCAGTATTCGGATGCTCAAGATACAGACGACCAAACCCGTCATCTAAAGCAACAATTGTTTCTAACCCTACTGTGCCTCTGATGTAAGCAGCAATTTCATGTGCAACAAACGTTCCGGCGGGGAGAATAACTGTTTTTGCCCCTGCACCAAGATTAATAATCAGTGTATCATTTGTGCCAGTTACAATATCCCAAGGACCCTGAGTCGTACCAAGAATATGACCAGCAGTAGCAACCGTAACAGAAACAGCCTTGCGAGAAGGCATAAGCGGAATCTGCACGATAGGAATACCAAACGGAGCCTCAACGTTCCCGCGGAAAGCTCTCTCGCCTATTGAATCAATTCGCTGGGAATTTAATTCAACCCAATCCACCTGAATTGCACGAGGCATAAAGAAACGCAGACCAGGATCATCCGAATAAGAATCCGGCATACTACGAATCATAGCAGCAAAGAGAGTTTTATTAACAAACTCCCCTTTCCAGTCCACCAGATGTGCACCATCCGTCTTCTTATCCAGCCCGTCGTCAATACGAAGCAGATCATTAATAGGAGTGCCCGATGCAAGCGAACTATCTCCATTAATGAACAGGTTTTCAAGGTCTGTAGCCATCTGGCCCATCATAGCCTGTGTGACCTGCTGCAGAAGCCTCTGCATAGAAACATTTCTACGGACCGCACGACGAGTAATCTCGTAACGAGAAACCGTTTCGTTTGTGTCCAAAGAAATCTGATTAAACTTAGGCGTTCCAGTTTCTGTGATCTGCGTATTATCCTGTAAGCCTATCGTAATAGGCTCCCCAATATGCAGTTTAGGAATCTCCAGCTTAGGATTTTCCATAATTTCTGTGCGGGACATTGGGATAAGTTTAGTAAACTTCCGCACGAACATAAGGAAAACGTCACGCTGACGAGCGTTCAGTTCCCCGCCGTTTAAGAAGGACGAGCCAGTAACGGCCTTTGCCACAAAATCGTCGTTCTTTCCCATTAGATAACTCCTTTTGCAAAATCTAAACTAAGATACTTTTTTCTCGCAAAATCTTTTTTAACCCATAAGCTCCAGCATGGAAGCAAACGGATTATCCGCATTTTCAATAGTGGATTCATTATCATCCTGACCATAGTTGCGCTTGTACTCGCCGCTCTCGTCTTTAGAAGGCTGTTCAGTCTCGCCACGGAGGAACTTCTCAATATTCTCCACGCGGCCAACAATATCGCCAAACGTTTCACCAGCAGCTTCTTTAAACAGACCAACAAGCTTTTCAGCCCTTTCGTCCATTGCCTTTGTAACATCGGCAATAAACTCTTCCTTGTTAGGCTTTCCTTCGTCTGTGTTCTGCTGCTCGTCTTTGCCGTCGTCTTTCTCATCTTTCTCTTCTTCGCCTTCCTCGGGTTTTTTCAGAGCTTCAATTTTACCGGAAAGACCTTCCAGGCTTTTTGTAATCTCATCGAACTTTTTGGAAACATCTTCCGCTTCTTTCTTGCTGTCTGCATCTTCGTTTTTATCCGCTTCTTTATCATCCGCGGGCTTTAAAGACTTAACAACGTTAGTAAGCTCTTCCGAGGTTTTCTGCAGCTCTGCAACAACCTTTTCCATACCTTCCTTATCGGTTTCTGTTGCACTATTGCTCTGAAGCTTTTCAAGCTCCTGTGTCAGAGTATTAAGCCCCTCCGACGTGCTCTTCGCGGACTTCAGGATTTCGACAATCCCTTCCTGGGTTAATTTCATTTCTTTACCTCCGTCACTTTTAACAATAAGAAATTCCTTTTGGTTTGCTGGCTTTTTAACTAAGGAAACTTCCTTTGGCCTTAAAAACGATAACGATGTGATAGGAAGTTTTACTGCCATATCAACTCCTTACTTATGCTGCGGTTTTCGTCCTTATAGCTTTTCCTGCTACCGAAAACCCTTTTAAATTTCCCTTCTTAACTTCTTTCCAAACTTGGTCGTCCACGACTCTTACGGCCATCAGCCATGTCCCTTTTTTGACCTGCTGTTTATTTATGATAAAATTATCAGGCGCAACAAAGCTTTCCATAATCTTAAATGATTTTGCAAAGTCCGTATGTTCATAGCCTATCTCTTGACTATCTTCTAAAAACCTATGTGCAGCAAGTTTAATTTCCTCTTCGCTTATGATATCCCTCTGTGCATCAACTGTATTTGGCTCTAACACGATACCATAAACCATCCGTTCCTCTTCTTCTGTTTCTTCCTGCCCATCTTCGGCCTTGAGGAACTTAACTTCATAATTCACTAAATCTTCTCCATCTTCTTCTTGCTGCTCTTTGTTGCTCTGTAACAATATAGTTTCATCCACTCCTAATAATTGAGAAACATGCGTTAAACCTTTATTTTTAAATTCATCGGAAATGGCTTTATGAATCTGAACAACTTCCGCATCAGTTAACTCTACATCCATAACATCTGCTTTTTTAATATCCCATATCCAATGAATTAAAGTATGAAGCCTAGTCAGCTCTTCTGTATCTGTCTTTTTAATATTTTCAGATTCAACAGATTCTTTTCCTTTTATTTTTAATACAGGTTCCATACTATTAACCTTCCTTTTTTCTGCCCACATGCTATAACAAATTGCAGAAGCTTGTTCTTCTGACTTGCCTTCTTCTATAAGTACAGGGATACATCTTTTCAACCAATCTTTCTTTTTCTCTCCGCTTCTTATTGTGGGCATAGTTCACCTCTATTTACTTTTCTTTTTCCTTCTTTGTTTTTATTTTCATTTTGTATTTCATAATATGCTTATGCCCATCTGTAGAACCTGTATAACCTAAAACCTCTCCGTCCTGAATAGATAAATCAACCTTATGCACATGCCCTAATTTTCTTTCCGTTGTACCAGAAATTTTTCCATCTTTTTCAATTAAAGAAACGGTATGCTGATGCTTCCCCATCATGCCAGTCATAAACTCTATACGCTGTAGCTTTTTCTGCACTTCTGTTTCTACACCACAAACATCGTGCACTTCCTTGTGTAAGTCTAACATTTGGTTCTGTATTCTGTTATTCATAATTTCCTCCGCCTATTTTTTCTTTGCTTCAAAAGTTATCCCATTATCTCCTTTAAACTTTTTAGTATGATCCTTTTCACCAAAAAATATCTCCTTAGGAATTTTTTCCGGAAACGCCTTACACTTTCTATCTCCTTTATAATGTTTGCATATAAAACAAATTGTTGTAGGCATCATGGTAATATCTCTTCTAATGCTTCTGCCAAGTCTTTAGTGGCAAATGATTTTAACCCATCTCTCTTTGCTATAACTGCTGCTTCTGCATAAAACTCTGTTGCTTTTATATCTCCATAAACACTTACAGAGATACCCTTATCTTTTGCGACCTGAAAAGCATCTTCTACTTTATTTATAGGAATTGGTTTTGTTCTTTGATAGTAGTGTGCAGCTTCGTGATATGCTAATTCATCTACTGTTTTAGCTGCCATAAAACCGTCTTTATGGGATTGCTTAACATAATCTTGTAATGAATAACCTTGTTTCTTAATCTTTGCTATAAAGTCTGCATTTATATTAAGTTCCCTATATGTTCCAGCCCTATTAGTAGTAAAGGAAGCAATAGTCTTAGGATCTTTTGTTCTATTATTAATCGCATCAAACAAAGGAAGGTTATGCTTATTCTTCATATCAAACATTTGTTTGTTAAAAGAATTCAGCACATCTAAACTAATTCCTTTTGTGTTTAAATCTCCGTCTTCCTTTAAAAATGCTTTCCATTTATTTTTTGGAATGTTTAACTCTTCTAATGGTGCAGTATTTATTAAGTTCTCCATCATCCAATCTTCTGCTTCTGAAGCAGATTTAGCAGGTTTGAATTTTGGTGCGCTAGAAGGTAACTCTCCAGGGCCAACTTCTTCTGAAGCTATTTGTTCTCTAATATCTTCCTCGTCAACAACTGTAGTTGTTCTACAGTTAGCATGAAACGGAGGTAGCATAGGAGGATTAGTATTTTTTCCACCAAGATCTTGTATTGCTGTACTTACTCCGTCTGATTTCTTTCCTTTAAAATTAAATCCGTCTGCACCTCCTTTAAATTTGCTATTCGGCAAATAAGTTCTGTTACCTTTTGCATCTCTAAAATAGAGAGCATTCTTTCCTCCGGTTGCCCGTTCTTCATCAAACTGAATCCATGGTTTAAGAGCTTTAAAATTTTCTGCTTGTACTTCAGATGTAGGAACACCGAACGATTGTGTATCTGTAACTATTTTTCTAGCTACTTCTACTTCAAAAATTCTTCCATCCATGTATTCACATTGCGGAGTTGTACGTTCATCTAAAACTGCAAATATTTGGTATCTTCTAATTCTTGCTTCTACATAAGACTCAACCTGTGCAGTAGTTCTAGCCCTATTTAAAACATCGTTAGATAAAACCTTGTAATAAAAATCTGCACGTTCTGGTATCTGTTCTCCTATTGCAGCTTTAATTTCTTTTGCAAGTTTGTTTTTTGGTAAACCCTCTCGAACGTGCATAGCAACTATATCGTTTACGTGATTAACTAAAACTTGGTCGTATGCGCCAGATATAAAAAAGTTGTTACTATTATTTAGTACATTAATAAGCCTATTATCTGTTTTAGTAAGACCCTGCTTTACAGCCCTATTATACTGCTTAACAGATTTGTCTACTGCTTTCTTTGTTGCAAGCCATTGCTTTTCTATAATACTTTTAATATCCTTTGTAACTCCGCTTGCAACATCCTTTCCAAGCACAACAGATAAATCTTTATGCAATGTCTTTAACTGTTTTTCATTTACTATAAGTTCTCCGTCTTTTACCTTAACACCTTTATCTACAAACTTAGAAACAGCACTACTTGTTTTTGTTCCATTTGCATTGCGCTTAAGTTCGTTGCGCATTGTTTCAAATATTTGTATTTCCCTTTTTCCAGGATCGTCTATAGCATCACCTAAAAAAATACCAAACTTCCCTTCATCTTGTTTTGATACAATACCATCTTGAAGTTTTGATATTAGGTGCTGTGTTAATTGCTTTGCAACATTCAGTGTCTCTAACGGCATATTATCTAAAACATTATCCATCGCTCTTCTCGCCGGATTTAATTTTCTTACTAACGGCACTATCAATCATTTTATCTAAACTAATTAAAGCAGTAATAAGCTCAAACGGAGACATAGATTTATTTATATCCCCCTGCTGTGTCTGCAAACCTTCTCCTGTTTCTACTTGTCCTGTTTCTAGTTTATCTCCTCCGCCAACATTTAAAAGACCTGTAACAAGATCACCTTGCGATCTATCTTGTGGGACTTTTAATTGCTGTAATGCAAGCGCGAGAGGATAATCGCCCCAGTTTTCTTTAAACCTTGGCTTACCCAGGAAATCCCTAATATCGTTAGGAGTAATACCTCCAATCCTATGCAGCTTTTGAAAGATAGTAGCCTGTCCTTCTTCATCTACTATCTTTGGCCTCTTAAGCCTAAGCTGTATAAGCTCTACGCCAAGAGCTTTAATTATTGTTTGGTTTAAAATATATTCATGATCTGCTAACTCTGGCTCAAACACCTGATCTAATGTAATAGACCTACCAATATTTGCGGATGCCCTTGTAGCATCTTTTTCAAAAAACACAGGATGTAAATTAAAAGCCTCTGCAATTTCCCTGTCCCCTCTGTCTTGGTATTTTAAGAAGCTTGCCTCTTCTGCAAGTCCAACAGTAAGTTTTTCAAATGTAATTTTTACATCTTCGCTCTCTGTTACGGAGCCTTCTTTTTTACCAGCTTGAATAACTAAAACACGTCCTGCACCATCTTTCCCCTTACCTTTTGTTTCAATAAATTCTTTTATATCGTCCCTGCTTTCTTTCGAAAGCCTATACGGACCTTGTACAACAATAGCCATACGAGGTGTTGCGTCGTTTTCGAAAAAGACCGCATTGCGTTCTGATGCAAATCTGTTCCCTGCTATTGTCGGGCCACAAGAAATATGCCTTGGCATTCCGTATTTAGTTCTTCTAATCGGATCCACAATAAATGGGATTAGTTCTGTCGCGCGATCCTCTGGTGTAATTGCACCATCCTTCCCAGGATTATGCTCTTTACCAGTTTTCTTATTTATAATTCTTTTATCGCCCCATTCTTTATAATGCTTAACAGTTTTAGAATTTACTAATTCTACAAATCCGCCTTTTACTTTCCTTCTGATGCTATGCCCAAAAACCCTATCCAAATACATAGGCTCACCTTCTTTTTTTCCTTGTGCGCTTAAAGGCTCCCTTCTAACCTCAAGATAACCATTGCCAACAGCCTCTTTGTCGGCTATAACCATTTGCATAATTTTCATAAAAGATTTTTTTGGATTAGGGTTTTCTAAAAGCTCTTCTGCCTTATCTTTTTCTGCCTGTATATTTGCTACAAGCTCATCCTTCTTTCTATTTTCTTCTTCTGAAGATTCTTTTCTATACTTTTCAAGCTCTCTCTGCACGTTTTTCTTTGGAATTAATTCATATCCCATACCAGCAGTATTTCTGCTTCTAACAAAAATACATGCAGACAAACGTGTAGAAATTTCCGGAGCTAAAACCCATTTATCAATATCGAATGGAACTTTTTCAATAGCATCGCCGGATATAAGAGTTTGTGTTGTCATTCCGCTTACAGTCGCAGCAACATCAAAATCTGTAAATTCCGACTTAGAAACATTTACATCTTCCCCACCTACAACAAAAACTTCCAATTCTTTGTTATCGCCTTCGCCAAGGGAAGTTCGGGTTTTAGTCTTTTCTGTCATTTTTATAATCGCTCAAGCTTTTTTTTAAATTGTTCGGAAAAACTACTAAGTCTGTTCTTTTTCTGAGGTAAAACATTTTTAGTTTGTTTTATTTCTTCTCTATGTTGTGTTTTATCTTTAGCACCATCCCTCATTCTTGTAATTTGATCTTTAAGCTTATTTCCACTTTTAGGAGGACGTTGTGGTATCGGATCTTCTCTTTGTACCTCTCGTCTAGAACTATTTCTATTATCGTTAAAACCTTTTTGCTCTGTTATAACATCCATTACTTCGTCTGCAGATATCTCATCCAAATAATCATCTAATTTTCTAGCATTAGGATCTCTAACATCAAAATCTGTTACTGCACCTCTTCTTTCTATAAACTTTTCCTCAAACACGTCTGCAGAAGAAACAGGCTCTGGTTGTATATCTCTATTTATAACAGTTACACTTGTACCACATTCCTCTTCTTGTATATCTTCTTGCTCTTGTGTTTCTTCCTCTACATTTTCCTGTAAAATCTCTTCTTCCTTATCTTCCTCTATAGTTAATGTTACATTTTTAATAAAAAGCCTTGTGTTGCCATCTATATCCACTGATAGAGGTATATCAAAATTTTCTACTAAATCAACATCATACGCAAATAATTTCTTTTTTCTAGGCCATTTTAATTTTCTTTCTTCTACAGAAATTTTATGCTTCTTAAAATCTTTATTAAATTGAGATAAGCTTTTTACTTTTGGTGTTCCCATTTTTATTGTTGCATAAGCTTTCTCATCACAAACAACAAAAATAAGCTTACCTATATATTTTAGGTACTGTTCAGACTTAATAATCTGCGTTCTAATTCCTTTTGCAATTCCTTTAGCTTCTTCTGAGCTAAGAACTATCCCTGGCAGGGTTATCTTTTGTAAGCTCATTTTCTATTTCCATCAAAACTAAGTTTTTATTTTTATTCTTAAGTAGAATAGAATAAAATTCTCCAAGCGATATATTATCTGGTAAGCACAAAATTCTTTTTGATAAGTAAATCCAAAAAGCCAAATCCCCATAATTCATAGTCTGAGCTTTTTCTTTTTCGGCATCTTGCCTATCCATGATCTTTAATCCTTATCATATTCTTACAGTTATTATTTGCACATTGAACCCATTTTGCACCTTGCGGAACTAACGCTTTAAATTTTGTTTTGCATTTACTACAAGTGAAAGGTCTTACAAACGTAGGCATACTGCCTCCTTTCTACTTAATCACATTCCAAATTAGGATAAACAATAAAGGACCCAATTTCTGAAGTCCATTGCCCTCCTGGCATCTCAACATAAAACTGAACTTCGTGCTCTCCGGCTTGATCTAAATCTTCTGTTTGCGTTACATATTCGATCTTACCATCCGTCCCATCTGTTACAAAACTTGTAGTCCATTCTACACATGTTTCGTCTGGCTTTTTCACAATATATTTTTGTGTAGTTGCACTAGATAAGTCCACTATTTGTGCACCATCTTGAATAGTAGCTTGAATAGATGTTCCTATATCCCCAATATGAATTTCATTAGCTGCCATATTAAGGCCCGCCTACTAGTTTTGGATCAATATATAAAGTAAACCGATACGTCTTCCCAATTTGGGAAAGAAAATTAATACCTTTATCTATACAAAGAATCCCTAAGCTTATATTTCTTGCACTTTGTAAAGGCATACTTTCTTCTCTGTTTATATTTAAAGTAAAATCAAATTTATCAACGCTCAAGCTTAAACCTCCATAACCTTGTAATACGGAGCGTTATATATTTAAAAGCTCTTCTTATTGCGCCTTTCCAAGTATATCCCCATCCAGATGTTGTTATACTGTGTGCTCCCCATCCTCTAGTTGTTATACTCATTGTCCTCTTGTCCTTCTTGCCGGAGTGGCTGGCTCTATAGAAATTGCTGCCCCAAGCTTATCTGTAACATCGTATCTTAATAACACAGTAGAGTCATCGTCATCATAAAGTTCCCAGTTATCTGTAGAACCGTCTTGCAATTCTAACCTGTTATTTAAAATCTTTCTGATCAAATCTAACGAATTTTCTAATGTAATACCTAATATATTCCCCCCTACCACATGCGTCACAATAGCGTTTCTTATGGCAGATATCGTAACAGCATCTAAAGTAACCTCATCCCCTGTCTTAAGTATTTCTCTAAAAGAATATTCGGAAGTAGCAAAAAATTTATCTGCTATTGCACCATTACCAGTAAATATAGCTAAGTAATCATCTTCATTATCTACATCCGCAGATCCGTGATTAAATGTTCTTTCGTATACGCCAGAAACAATAACACTCTCTGTCAGAGCAGCAGATATAGATCCTACTTGCCAAACGTTTAAATTAAAATTATAAAACTTATTATCACTTCTTCTTACAAGTTTTACATAAGGTGTTTTTCCTGTTACTGGATCCCCGTTCTTCACAAGAGTTGCAGTTAATTTAACTACATCGTTTACTCTGCGAAGAGCAGGTCCGGAGCTAATAACAATTCCAGGCATCTTTTATCTCTTCGCAAAAAGTAAAATATATTAATCACTCTTTTTCTCTTTTAATTTTAGTTCTTTAAACTTGGAATCTAAAACTATCTCATAGATCATATTTGGATCTGTTGTATTGTCGTCCATCTTATCAAAGCGCTCGTCTATTCTTATATTTTTAAGATGGTACAAAACCTCTTCGCTACAAATAATTCCTCCCGTTATCGGGTTTTTTATTTTCTTTTTAAACAGCTTCCTAACTATCCAAACCCATATAAATCCCAATAGCTGTAAATAACCATAAGGCTCCTCTAAATCTTCTGCAAGTAGATCAATAGACTGATCTATCGCATTCTTTTCTACAAGAGGCGCATAGACAGATATATCGTACTTATCTGTAAGATACTTTTTAAAAGAAACGATATAAACACCAAAATTTCCAGCTTCTTGAACTAAAAGCCTTTCTGGCTTATCGCTATCGTTAATAATTAAAAAGCTATGACTCCATTTCCCATGAGTAAAATATTTAATTGCCTTGGCTAAAAGTTTAAAAAAGCCTTTCCCTTTATATGTTGAAAATCCAACAGCTCCCTTTGTCAATTTGAATTTCCTCCATATTTTAAAGTAAGTCTTAATCTAATTCTTTTGGCTTGAGAACCAGCATTATAATACCTCGCCCTCATAATAGTATTGGCAGGAACACTTGAAGACCCTGCTGCTCTTCCGCCAATATCTATATTTTCTCCATGTTGTAATTCTAAATCCTCTGCGTATTTTATAGACATAAGAACATAATGATTTGTCGTTACATCCTCATTCAGTGCAGGAGAAATTGTTATTTGTAAACTATCTATGTCTATATGTACTATTTCATGTTCTATGGCTTGCCCGGGCAAAGCAGGATTTAAAGCAAACTTGCACCAGAATCCTGCTAAAATATTTTCTATAACAGTTTGGCTTACAGGAATAACAGTTTGCCCCGACGCTTTGGCTTGTGTAACTTGCCCAACAGGAGTATCCGGAGATACTAGGAATTCAAATATATCTCCATCTCCCGCAAATCCTGTAAACCCATCTCCGGATAAGATATTAACTTTGTACGGAAAAGAAAAATCTTTCTGCCCCCAACTTTGTGCAGGAACATCAAAATTAATTCCTTTAACCTTTGTTTTAGCAATATTAGGATCCAGATCTGCAACATCATGAATTTTTACTGCTTGAGGGGAAAGCTCTAGCATTTTCTCGTCCCCTTTTATAAATGTTTCTCCATCCCATGTATATTCATAGTCCTGATCAAATACAAAATCGTTTTCAATAACCTGTTCTGTATTTGGATCAAAGTCCGGCTTACTTGCAAAATCTGTATATCCGTAGCGCTTTACAAGTTTTGTTATTTTGTCAATAACAACTTTTTGCATTATTCTATGTCCTCTATGTATCCCAAAACATAAACGTTATAATCTATTGTATCTCCTGTCCCGCAACTCCAGATCTTCTGGGCAGAATTTAGATCACAAAGCATTAGAGCAGGATTTTTTCCTCCTGCAAGATTTGGATAATTTGAAACAGAAATAACACCATCTCCATGAGAAAGAACAACGCCATACTCGGATGCAGGTTCCCAAACTAAAAATATTCCCCTAGTAGACGTTGAGGGGATAAAAGAAGAACAATCAACCAAATCCGGAGAAACAAGACTTCCCGTTCCATTTGTTATAACAGCATGTCCAACAGCCATTACATAATATTGATATTCTTTTCTGTTAGAAATGCCACTCTGCCAAAAAGCCCAAATGTTACTCCAAGGATTATTTCTTATTGCACCTATCCTTCTTTTAACTGTAAACCCAGAAGGCATAACAGGAGAAGTTTTTGATGCCGAAAATAAACCAGCAACCTCCCCTGTAGTTAAATTTTTTATAAGCCAGACATGATACCATGTATTTGCTGCTTCAGATCCTGTATCTAACCCATTCTTTCCACTAACTGTTAAATCTACTATTTTAGCACTAGTTAAAACTAAAAGAACAGATCCGCTATCATCTACACATCTTCCTGGCTGAATACTTATTTGATTTCCATTTCCCGGGACTACTTTTAAATTAAGTTTATAAATATAGCCTAAAGCATAGCCAGAAATTTTAGGATTAAACGTATCGTCTTCATCTTTAAACTTAAACTGCCCATCTTTATATAAAAACTTTCCCGCTTCATCCGGATCGGATGTTTGTGGGATCATTTTTATTTCATCTTCTTCCCTTGTTCCGGGGAATCTATCTGGAGTATGAGGCATTATGTAACCTCGTCATCTAGGCAAGCTTGACACCTTTGCCATCCCCATTTTTTATTAGGATCATATCCTGTTAATTCTCCGTATATAATTGTTTGCCGATATAACTGACAAAACCCTGCAATCACATACGGGCAACGTTCTTCCCCGTCTAGACAGAAATTAGTATCCGTATCATCTATTTTAATATCTAATGTACTAGATACTTGCTTATCCATTTTTCTTCTTCCTAGGAGATTTCTTTTTCTTCTTTTGTTTCGGCCTTACTTCTTTTTTAGGCTTATCGTTTAATGGCTTAGGACTTCCATCTTCTCTTGTACCATCTGGATCCTGTTCAGCCATCCTTTTCCTTCTTTCTACTTTTCCTTCTTCTTCTTTAATTCTCTTTTTAGAACGTTGTACAAGCTCAGAGTATCCGGCTATCCGGCCTTTGATTTGTTGAAAATCGGCCGAGTTTTCTTTCTCCATTGCCTTCAGAATCTCTATACATTCTGAATAACCCTGTAGCTTGCCTTTTATTTTTAGCTTATCATCTTCAGAAAGTTTTTCTTTATCGTTTAACTCCTTAGCAGCATCCCCTAATTTCTTTGTTTCTGCTGCCAAACGATGTTGAGAAGCTTGAAGTGCAGCAATAACTCCCTGTTTTTTTATCTGCACTTCTTTCTGCTCTTTAATTAGCCCTTCAAGATCTTCTATAACTTTCTGAATACCAAGAATAACGTTTTTTGTTTTAACATCTTGCATATCCGGCTCTCCTTTTATGCCGTTAAAGAATTATTACTGAACAAACTGAATTGCAATAATAACGTCGCCAGTTTTAATCCCTTTTGGGAAGTCTACTTTAATATCTCCGCTTGCAGGAGTATCACCAGCATAAACATCATTCTGTGTAGTTCCATTTCCACCATACAGAAGCCTACCATTTAAGAATAAAAATGTATCAACTCCTGCTGGCGTATTCATATCAATACTGTGAGGAGAAGAAATATCTAATCCGCCAGCTCCTCCTGGGATATTTACGTCCTGAGAATAGTTTGATCCAGCAACAAAAATGCCAAGAGTTAAATCAACGCCTCCATGTTCCCCTGCATATTTAATTGCAGCAGCAACAGAAGAAAAGGACTGGCTAAATAAACCAGAAATTGCCCCACTAGTTACATCGTCTAATTCTAATGCTGTTTCCCTGCTAGTAGTAAACTGAATTTCTGCAACAGAGCTTAAATGTACGTTGCCAGACGTTATAGTCTGTAAAGTTAAATCTCCTCCCGTTCTTGCAACGCGACCAGCAGCTCCACCAACTTCTACTTCATTAAAAGTAGCCTTATTGCTATTGCCATCGATATCCCCATTCATATCGAGGGCACCATTAATTTCTAACTCGTCTCCAGCAGCAAGAGCCTGAACCCTTAAGATCTTTACTGCTCCAGTAGAATCGGAGACAACAAATTCCTTTGTATCCGTTAATCTAAAATCAACATCTGTATCATCAACTGTAACAATGGATCCGCCATTATATGCAGCATCCATAGATACAGCAGCAGCAGCAGGAGCATCTGCAAAAACAAAATCTGGTAAGAAAGCTTGTTCGGACAAAGAATCTAAATCGTTGCGAACAACATATCCGTAATTAATTGTTGTACTTTCTATATCTGCAACAGGACAAGCTTCAAGGTCGTCATATGTTGCGTTTGCTCTTACGAAAGAAATCTGTGCTTGTTCATCTCCGGATGCAGCAAATGCTGTTCCATCTGTTGCAGCAGAACCAACCTGTAATAAGCCATAAACAGTTTTTCCGCCAGAAAGAATAGGATCGCCAGTTGTTCCATCAATAACGTGTAATAAGTTTTTTGGGTTTAAAGCATTTGATCCTGCAATCTCCGTTAGGGAATGGGATCCAATAGCTCCTGCTAACTGTGCTGTTACTGCCCCCTTTACAGAAGTAGCAATAGCCTTAACCTCTGAAGGATATTCACCAGCCCCAAGGGCAACATAGTTTTGACTTGCTGGAACACTAACATCCGCAAAAAGCTGTGCGTTCTTTAATGCAAGTTTATCTTCCAGCTTTGCCCTTGCTGCAAGTAAAGCAACTGTTTCGTCTGGCGTATCGTACCAATTTGTTTCTCCAAGTAAATTTTTAACCTGTGACATAACGCTATCAATAGCGTCTGCCAAATCAACAGCCCCAGACTCGAGAGTAGAACCAGAAGATTTTGTGTCATCAAACGGAGGTGTTTTAATTTGGTCTGGATCGATTCTTGTTACCATGAGAATTCTCCATTAAATTAAATAAGCTCTGCCCTAATCTTTTCTGCACCATCTAGCGGATGAATTTTGGGCGCAACAAAAAAAGTAATTGTATTAGGAACGCTCACTGTATAATCACTTCCTTCTTCTAGTAGCAACCCGTTTTTAAAAAGTCGTAAGACTTGTTCAAAGGAATTAGTAGTTGTAAAAATAACCTTTATTCCGTCTACCTGACTAGTAAGATACTCAATTGTGGGAGTTAGAACTGTAAAATCTATAGTTACCATTTTCTACTCCCTAGATAAGTTAAACCTTCTTAGGCTCAATAATTATAATACCCTCTAAATCTACATCTGTTCCTCCTGTTGGAGTAATTGCAACAAACAACAATGGTTTTTTCTCGTCGTCTGTCTCAAGATTAATAAAAGGCTTTGGCGGATCAAAACTTGTATCTGTTATAGTAGTTACTCCAGTAACACTAAGAACCTTATCCCTAGCGAGTGTTGCACCAGACTTTGTTCTTAGCTCTACGGCATAAGACGTTGCATCCCCTCCAACCTTTTCTAAAACAATTCTAAAAACTAAACCACCTTCTACAAATCCTTTGTAATTTTCAAAGTCGACTGGAATCTCTGTTGTACTGCCAGACAGAATATTTTCAAATGGCTCTCCAGAATTGCTTCCTTTGCACAAGGCATATATTAAGTCTGGGTTAGGAAATTCGTTTACCATTATTTCCCCCTACAAACTATCAGTCATTTCTTTGTATAAAAGAAAAAATACTATTGTCCATCCTGCTATCGCCAATCCAAAACTAAACAAAGCAAGTATTTTCCAAAGAACCAATGCCTTCTTTGTTTTGTTTGTAATAACATTTCCAGCGGGCAAAGGTCTAACAAACCTTTCTTTCTTTTGAAAAGGCCATTGCATAGCAAAGCCTCCAAAAGATTTATTCGTCCGGAGTATTTGACATCGGAACACTCTCAAAGTTCACAATGTCAACATGATGATAATGCTGTTCGTCTTGGGAAGTTTCTCCCTTAACTCTCCAGCCAGTTTCATCAAACTCCGTTAACTCAATTTCAAATTTATGACTATGGCTCTTGATCAGGCTTGTAACTTCATCATAAGTAGTGCTTACAATATCTGATGCAATGCCTTCAATAAGGTAATAAGTTGCCTCTTCTTTTGTCTCGCCAACAAAGAACTTTTTCATAACTCCCTGTATTTCTTTGTCAACGATTTCTCCATGTGCAGTATGAATATGACCATCCGCCTCCCCGGTCTTAAGAACCATCATACCTTTACGGATAGACGCAACTTTTAAATCTGTATCTTCTTCTTTCTTTCTAGGCATATATCCGTGCATCTCTGCAAACTCTTCCACGGTCATTGTCGAACCAGTTAAATATGTAAGCTCTTCCATTAACTTTTCAACTAGCCCTTCCATTGTCGCAAAAATGTAACGCCTAGAAATCCACTTATAGTCTCTTCTACTATCTTCTGTCTCTGCAATTTCCCAATCTTCAGAAATGTCTAGTATCAAACCATTCTCTGCTGTTTCAATTCGAATATACTTATTTCTTAAAAACCAGTCTCCTTGTTTAGAAACCTTTTCATAATCTACACCAACCAGAGCACCTAGTTCAATTCCCATACCCTTCTTGACATTTGCGTCTTTTTTTGCAGCAGCTCCAACGCCAACCTTCTTCGCAGCAGCTTGTAAAACCTTTAAAGCACTTTTCTTTTGTGCTGCTGTTAAATCAGATTGCGGAAGTCTTGCCAAGGCGTTTCTTAAATGTGGAAGATCCACTTTTCCGTTCGCATCTTTATATGGAAGCTTCCTTAGGGATCTGGGAACTGTTTTGTTTCCTTGGTCCTTCTTTCCTCCCGTGAGAACAATAGCAAAAGCACTATCCGGAAGATTGTTTATATAAGCAGTTGTCCATACTGCTTTCTTCGTTTTCTCTTTCTTCTTGTTGTGTTGCGCTTTCTGAATATCCTCTTCTAAAAGCTTAGTTTTAAACTTCTTGTCTAAAAGCTCCATTCTTTGGCCTCCATATAACTAATGGATTTATCTATCTATATACCTTTATATACAGCGCAAAATTGCGATAAAATAGAAACTTGCATAAAATCATGTATCTCTCTTGTGTACCCTACCCTATAACAAAACTGGTTTTTAAACGTTAACTTTTGGCTATTTTTAAGCCTTTTTATATATGAAAAACCATACTTTTTTGGAACTTTTAAAACCTTGTACTTAAACTAGCGTTTTACACAGGAGCCCCAGATCCGTCTGGTTTTGTTGGTTTTCCACTATGTTTTTTATCCTGTTTTTCTGTCTCTTTAGATGCGTTTACAAGTGATATAAATCCCTGTGAATTAAGAACAGCAACTGCAATAATAGCAATCCATATTCCTGTACCAAAATCCCAATCGTATCCTTTTATAGGACAATGTTCTAACGCAATCATAGTACATAAAACAATGTACGAAACTGCTCCGCCAAAATTCATAGCACAGCCTTTCAACTTGAAATCTTTTTTGTGCTTTTAGCCGGAGAAGGGATTCGAACCCTTATCATCTTCATTACAAATGAAGTGCTCCGCCGTTGAGCTACTCCGGCGGATTTTACATCCCTTTGTCTAGGCATCTTGCCAGGAAGCATAAAGAAAGGATTAACCTTTCTTCCACTCCACGGATGCCACATCTATATAGTCCTTTCTGTTTTTTAAATTTTCAAAAAGGCTAATTTTAAAGTGAGGCAAATAGACAATCGCCAAAACCTATTTGCCTCTGCTGCATTGCACAGCCTCGAGGAGATGTTACATACCTAAATTAATAATCTCTTTTCAACTTAGTACACAAAGAAATCTGCGCACAGGCTTTTGTATCGTGTACATACGCCCGAGCAGATACAGCAGTTAAATCTTTTCCTGCAGATTTAGCTATCCTTCTTATTGCACTAAGTAGTATCTGCACTTCTTTTCTTTCGTTTCGTTTCAAAAAGTATTGTGTATCACACTGACGAACAATACTTACTCTCGGTTGCCCCTTTCTCTTTCCTTTTTGCCACTCTGAAACCTCTATCAATCCCCATCCGGGAGGCAAAAGGTTTGTTCTTATAACGCCAGCATAAGCCATATAGTATCTAAACAAACCAAGACCACTCTCGGGATTCCTCCTATGTGGCTTATTTGAATCAGAATTAAAATCTGCAATACTGGATTTACATTCTATAACAATAGGCATACTCCAATTCCAACCTATTGCATCTGGCACCTCACCAAAACCCGCTTTCATTTCTGTTATAACAACAGCACATTTTTTGCTAAGCCATTCTTTCGCAATATCTACAAGCTTCTGATGATCTGTTTGTTCTTCTGTATCCCTCTTCCTTTCTTTCTTTCCAGCATTAATCAAATGCCGTTTCTTAACACGTCTCCTTCTTGTCATTATATTCTTTAGCCTTTATGAAAAAGAAAATTAAAATCCTAAACGATGATGCTGCTTACAAACAGACAAACCACGTCGTACATTTTCTCTCATCTTCTTTACGTTCTTTTTCTTTCCGCACACATCACAGATTCTAATTTTCTTTTTCCTGCCTTTATATTCTTCCGTTTCCCTTGGGCCTTTAACCCTTATATCTCCTCTGTATAACTTTCTTAGGAACCTAGCTTGTCTACCGTTTAATTCTTTTCCTTTAAACTTAGTTCCCTGTTTCAAAGTCTGTACAAGCATCTTTTTCTCTCCTTACAACTAAGGAAGCTTATCTATTCCGCCTCTTATTCTAAATGGTTTCTTTCCAAACCTTCTTTCTACTTCTAATCTTTATCTAGTGTATACGGAGCAGACATTTGTTCATCTATAGACAGTTTTATCTGCACCTTTCTACCCTTATTTTGTATCTTCTAAATAGTGTTCTATTTCTAATGTCTTAAACAACTAAGAATTAAATACAAGGCAAGAAATAAGAAAAACAAAGGGAAATCCTGCATACACCATATAGACGTAGCTAGGCAAACAAAAAACACCTTTTTACAGGACACTCTCACAGAACCTTATATAGCTCTACAACTAAAAATGGGTTCTGTGGAGGCAAAAAATGTGATCCATTTTACTGGGTATAAGTAAGGGATTGTAAATACTCGTTTACAGATTTCCCTAAACTTTATTATTTTTCTACTTGGTATGCTAGGCAAGGCATGTTGTTTTTAGGCTTGTTTTGTTTCTCTTTCTTCTTGTACGCGTTTGTTTGCTTCTTAGCTATAGCTTTCTTATGCTTTTTGTACACGTTTTCTATTATAAGAAAGTGCCTTACTGGAGAACAAACGTAAGTCCAGGGGAGGGCCGGTATAGTCATATGGAGGTTAATTACTTCCTACTAATGGTCTATAGCACACGTCTTGTTTGTGTACAGGGTTTCATTATACCCTCTGTTTTCATACTATCTTCTATACATTTTCTTTCGCCGTATACTGCTCTACATACTGCTTCTTCTGTTATTCCCATTGTTCTTTTCCTACACCTTGCAAGTAATACGCTTTCTTTTCTATCCTCTTTCTTCTCTTCTTCTATTGCATTTAATAGCTGCATTCTAGCCATTTCTCTTAGTGTGAATACACACTTTTAGTTTTGGTTCTTGTACTTCTCTTTTAATTGTTTTTATTGAGAACAGCCTAATACCGTCTTCTTTATCCATCTTATTACTCA
>Ga0180437_10001172_pt1 | contig 45406 bp, 46 predicted proteins | sample SS_ome_4_FD_132410 | JGI IMG/M metagenome (GOLD analysis project Ga0180437, IMG submission 132410) | Hypersaline lake sediment archaeal communities from the Salton Sea, California, USA - SS_3_D_1 metaG | ecosystem: Environmental > Aquatic > Non-marine Saline and Alkaline > Hypersaline >... | reverse complement strand
GATGGCGTCGACGGTGGATTTCCCGACGGGAGATGCGGCCTCAGTGAGCCAGACCTCGGGGAGTAGGGCGGTCCTGCTGTGGAGGACTTCGGAGGAGATTTTGGCCCCGGGGAAGATAGCTCCGCCTAGAAACGTGCCTTCGGGGGACACAGCGTCGACGGTGAGGGCAGTGCCGATGTCCACGACGATGCACTCACGTCGTACGAGGCGGTAGGCGGCGACGGCGTTGAGGAGTCTGTCCACGCCGACCTTGTCGGGCTCGGAGCAGTCGACCTCGATGGGAAGAGGGAAATCCCTGCGTGCGAGGAGAACGGCGGCGGAGTAGTTTTCGCGGAGCCACTGCTCGAGGGCGTCGGAGACGGGGGGATTGACGGAGGCGATGAGGATCTCGTCGAAGCTGCTGTCCCGGTCAAAGGGCCAGTTTTCCGCGAAGGGGTTGCCGAGAAGGAGGCGTGCGCGTCGCTCGAGAGTGTGCCCGTCAAAGGTTCCGAGGTTGATGAACGAGTTGCCCACACCGATGGCAAGAAGCATCTATCACTCCAAGGAAATGGCACTAGCGCCGGAGAGTCCCTGGAACTCGAGTCGGAGTTCGGTAGGTTCGGGGCTTGCTGCGAGGGCGTCCTCGCGAGAGATGACGCCGTCGTGGTGAAGCTGGGCGAGAGAGTTGTTGAAGGTGCGGCAGCCGAGAGCGTGGCCCTGCTTTATGGCATCCGGGAGGGATTTAGTCTGGCCTTTCTCGAGGAGCTCGCGAATGCGCGGGGTGGCGAGCATGATTTCGACTGCGGGAATGAGGCCGGAGCCCTCGGCGAGGCGAAGGAGCCTGAGGGATATGATGCCCTGAAGGACCATGGAAAGCTGGAGGCGGACGAGGGAATGCTGGTGAACTGGGAAGTAACTGAGGATTCGCTCGACGGCTTGGACGGCGTTGAGAGTGTGCAGGGTGCTGAAGACGAGGTGGCCGGTTTCGGCGGCGTTGAGCGCGGCCTCCATAGTTTCGCGGTCGCGCATTTCTCCAATGAGAATGACGTCGGGGGACTGCCGAACGCAGTGTCGTAGACCGGTGGGGAAGCTCTTTGTGTCGGATCCGACTTCGCGCTGGCTGATGAAGCTGTTTCGGTCCTGGAAGACGTACTCGATGGGGTCTTCGATTGTGACAATGTGGCGATAGAAGTTGAGGTTTATGTGCTCGATCATGGAGGCGAGGCAGGTGGACTTGCCGCTGCCTGCGACGCCGGTGACGAGAACGAGGCCGTAGGAATGCTCTGAAAGGGAGCGAAGGGTGTCGCCGGGGAGATTGAGGTCTTCGAACGAGGGGATGTCGAGAGGGAGATACCGTAGAGCGACGGAGAGACGTCCGCGAGTGCGGAAGACGTCGGCGCGGAAGCGTGCCTTCTGCTCGTAGTCGAATGCGAGGTCGGCCTCACCGGTTTGCTTCAAGGTCTCAAGGGCGTGAGGGCCAGCGATGCGCTTGACGATGGACTCCATGTCGTCGGCGGAAACGGGTTCGCCGCGGACAGCTTTGACTAGGGCATTGAGGCGGACGCGGGGCGGGGCGCCGGCCTTGAGAAAGAGGTCGGTGGCGTTTTTCTCGATTACGAGGTCGAGGAGCTTGTCGAAGTTCACTTCTTTGCCCCTATCCAGCCCCGGTTCACGGCTTTCGAAGTCGATGGGAACAAGGTGATCGTGGGGCAGACGGGGGAGTTTTTCAAGTGTTGAGAAGGGGATTTTGGGTTTCAGGCAGGTTTTCCGGGGGTTTGGGAGGGGCGGAGGAAGGGGTAGGGGAAGTCAGTCTGACGGATTGAGGATGGAATAGAGGGCGTTGAGGAGTGGGCCGAGGCCCTGGGATTTGGCTGCGGAGACGGGGAATATCCTGAGGTCGGGGAAGTCGCGGGTGAGATCTTCGAACCCTTCCTTGGAGCCTGGAAGGTCCATTTTGTTGGCGGCGACGACGAAGGGCCTTTGGGAGAGTTCGTAGTCATAGAGGCGGACTTCTTCGCGAAGAGTGGAGAGGGCGGTGGAAGGGGGGTCGGCGCCAGGGCCCATGTCGATGAGGTAGCAGAGAACTTTGGTGCGACGGATGTGGCGTAGGAACTCGTCTCCGAGGCCTTTGCCTTCGTGCGCGCCGCGAATGAGGCCGGGGATTTCGGCAAGAGTGAAGCGATTGTAGTCGTCGAGGTCGACAATGCCGAGCTGGGGGACGAGGGTGGTGAAGGGGTAGTCGGCGACCTTGGGGTGTGCGGCGGAGACGCGGGAAAGAAGGGTGGATTTGCCGGCGTTGGGGAAGCCGATTAGAGCGGCGTCGGCGATTAGGCGGAGTTCGAGTTCGATCCAGCGCTCCTCGCCGGGTCGGCCCTCTTCGGCGTAGCGAGGTGTCTGGTTGGTGGAGGTGGCGAAGCGCTTGTTTCCGCGTCCGCCGCGCCCGCCCTTGGCGATGCAGACGCGGTCGCCGTCTTGTTTGAGGTCTTTGAGAACGTGGCCGTGGTCGCGGTCGCGGATGATGGTGCCTACGGGGACGAGGATTTCGAGGTCTGCACCTGATTTCCCATGGAACTTCGAGCCCTGTCCGTGGCGTCCCCTGGGGGCGTGGAAGTGGGTATTTCGGGTGAAGTCGAGAAGTGTGGAGAGGCCGGAGGTGGCCTGGATGAAGACGCTGCCGCCGTCGCCGCCGTCGCCGCCGTCAGGTCCTCCTCTGGGGACGTGCTTCTCGCGGCGGAAGCTCATGCAGCCGTTGCCGCCGTCGCCGGCTTTGACCCAGATTTTTGCACGGTCAACGAACATGGGATACCAGTGTACCTGTAAAGGGAACGTCGAAGAAGCGGAAAAGGCGTGAGGGGGCCGGTCATGAAGGTGGAGCGAGAGGATTGCGGTCGGGTGCTGGGGCCCGCTCGGGGCTACTCGCCGACGACGCTCACGCGGCTGCGGGATTCGAACCTGACGACTCCCGGTGCGGTTGCGAAGAGGGTGTCGTCGCTGGCGCGCTTAACGTTTAGGCCGGGCTTGAACCGGGTGCCGCACTGTCTGACTATGATGGTGCCGGCCTTGACGGTTTGTCCGCCGAAACGCTTGATGCCACGGTGCTTAGGGGCGCTGTCGCGTCCGTTTCGAGAGGAACCCTGTCCCTGTTTGTGTGCCATGTTTGTGCTCCTGGTTTTTTAGGGTGCTACTATGTCCTTTATCGTCACACGGGTGTAGGACTGCCTGTGCCCTTTTTTCCGGTGGTAGCCTACCCGTCTCTTGTATTTGTAGGCGACGAGCTTTTTGCCCCTGAACTGATCCTGGACTTCGGCAAGGACCTTTGCTCCCTCGATGGTGGGGGTGCCGACGAGAAGCGTGTCGTCGGTGCGAAGGAGAAGGACGCGGTCGAACTCGAGTTCACTTCCGGGTGAAAGGCTCTTTTTCTCGAGGGTGAGGGTGAGTCCGGGCTCGGCCCTGTACTGCTTGTCGCCATCCTGGAATACTGCGTACATGAGTGTTTACCTCTTCGTGTCGTTTGGTCTTCCCGCGTTCGGGTTTGTCTCGATAGTCATTTCGTTTCTGGTGAGGGAGGGGTCGGCAACGACCCTGATAGTCAGGTTTGAGCGCTCCTCGATCTCGGAGATTGTGTCGCGTTTATGATTATAGATGTAGGAGGCGACCTCGGGGCTCATGATGATCCTTAGTTCCCTGGGCCGACGAGTTGCGATCTCTCTCCTTATTCGCCTGACGGCGCCGACTGCGGCGGAGCGAACGGTTTTGACGCGTCCGCTGCCACTGCAGCAGGGGCAGTTTTCCAGGGAGCCGGTAGCGACATCGGGTCGCACGCGTTGTCGGGTGACGCCGATAGTGCCGAAGCGCGACATTCTGGCAACGCGGATTCTGGCGCGGTCGCGCTTAAGTGCGGCATTGAGGGCCTGCTCGACGGTTCGCCGATGCTGGTCCTGCTCCATATCGATGAAGTCATTTATAATCACTCCGCCGAGGTCGCGCAAGCGTAATTGTCTTGCAATTTCCTCGACGGCTTCGAGATTGGTCTTGAATGCGGTTTCTTCGGCGTCGGCACCGCTGAGGTACTTGCCTGAGTTAACGTCAATGGCGACAAGTGCTTCGGTCTGCTCGATGACGATGGAGCCGCCGCTTTTGAGAGGAACTGTTTTGGCGGCCATGCGGTCGATTTCGTCTTCGATGTGATACCTGTAGAAGAGGGGTTCGAGGCCGGCGTAGGGCTGCAGTCGGCTGCGGTATCGCGGCATGACGCCCTTCATGAACTCGATGGCTTTTCTGTAAACGGGTTCGGAGTTGATGATGACGCGTTTCATGTCGGAGGAGAATATGTCGCGGATGGCGCGGGTGACGAGGTCGCTTTCCTGGTAGATGAGACAGGGGGGGCTGGAGCGCTTGATCCTGCGGCTCATGACGCGCCAGAGCCGGAGGAGATAGTCGAGGTCGCGCTCGATTTCGCGCCTGGTGCGGCCCTCTCCGGCGGTTCTGAGAATAACCCCAAGCTCGTCGGGGATGTTAAGTTCGGCGACGATTTTCTTTAGCCTATCGCGCTGCTTTGCGTCGGCGATTTTCCGAGATATGGTACGGCGGCTGACGCCCGGCATGAGAACGAAGTACCTGCCGGGTATGCTGATGTAGGTGGTGAGGCTGGGGCCTTTTCCGCGCAGGCCCTCACGAGTGACCTGTACGACGACTTCCTGGCCGGGCTTTAGGAGCTCGCTGACCTTGTGTTCACCGCGGCGGTCGCGGGAGGGGGTGGGAGCGAAGGTTGGGGTTTTAGATCGGGAGTAGCTGGACATAACGTCGGAGACGTGTAGGAAGCCGTTGCGGGGTCCGCCGAAGTTAACGAAGGCGGCGTCGATGGCGGGCTCGACGTTCAGGACGACGCCTTTGTAGATGTTGCCGGCGATTTCGCCGATGGCGGCGCGCTGTATGTAGAGTTCCTGTAGCTTGCCGTCCTCGATGACGGCGATACGGCTTTCCTCTTCTTCGGCGGCGTCGATGAGCATTTTCTTGTCGACGGTGCCGGATTTCGGTTTAATCTTCAACTTCCACTGCATCTCGCACTATCCTTGGGTATTCTGGAGTTCCATGCGGAAATATGTTCAAGGCACGGAGGAGTTCCTCGGGCCTTATGGTTCTGCCTTCCGTAACCTCTAGTTTAATACGAATCGTGTCCGGTTGGAATGATATGTCGCGAAGATAATCGCCTACGCGGATGGATTGGGCGGTGCCGTCTTTCCTTTCCCTTTGGATAAGCAGGTCGTCGAGAGAGGCTCGAGAGAGGTCGATTTGGGCGGGAGAGGGGAGATGCAGGGCGTAGAGGAAGTGTGAGACACGAGTTCTCTTGTTGGCGGGTATCTCTTCGACGCCGACTATTTCGAGGCCTGGCGGCAACTGCGCGGCGAGTTGGGTTTGGAGTTGGGAAGGGGGGAGGGGTTCTTGGAGGTCGATGACGAGGAGTTCGCGGAGCCCCTCGTGGTAGACGGGGAGGGGAGCGAGGTAGGAGATTCTGGGGCGCGGGTTGAATCCCTGGGAGAACCGGACGGGTATTCCAGCGCGCCTGACGGCTCGCTGGAATACCCGCATCAGGTCATGGTGGGAAATGAAGCGAAGGGGGCCCGTTTTGGAGAACCAGACTCTGTAACGGTGTCGGACCCCTGCCGCCACCCAGTTTTCCTCCGCGAGGTCATTCTGCGGGCGCGACGGACTCGGTACCCTCGATGGTCAGCGGGTTGAGGAGACCGATGGTGACGTCGCTCCAGTCCTCGGAGAGGATTCTCGTGGTGTCTTGGGCTCGTTGTACGATGTCGACAGTGATCAAGATGAGCAGAGTCGTCTCTAGCTGGGTGGTCCCCTTGTGAGTGAACAGATGACCGAGTACGGGGATGTATCCCAGGAAAGGAATCTTGGTGACACTTTCACTGTCGGTCTTGTCGGTAAGGCCGCCGATTATGGCGGTTCGCCCGCTCTCGAGGAGCATTTGCGTGACGACGGTTCTGCTGGCGGTTCTGGGCAGCGCGATCTGATCCTCACCAATTGTGTAGATGTCAAAACCGGGCTGTTCGGTGGACCTGCCGCTAAGGGAGGTAGCCTCGGGAATGACGGTAAGGAGGATCTGGTCGCCGTCGGGGATTATGTAGGGAACCACGAGGAGCTGGAAGCCGGTATCGACCGGGGAGTTTTCCGCCTCGCCGATTGCTGTTTCGAGCTGGCCAGCCTGTGCCGTGGCGGCCTCACTTTCGGCAAACCGGACCTGCTCACCGGCGAAAATGGTGGCCGCTTTTTTGTCGAGGATGGTGAGGATCGGAGATTGCACGATCTTTGATTCCCTGTCCTTCTCCACGAACTCAAGGAAGGCGAGGGTGTCGCTGAAGTCGAGGGTGCCGAAAGTGAAGAGGGTCCTGTCGGCGTCGTCGAGGAAGTCATCGACGTCCTCGAATTTCGGGCGGTCATCGTCCTTGGCTGCGATGTACTCCTCCCAGCCGCCCTCGTAGAGGTTGAAGGGCATGCGTGTGACGACGCTTCCGAGACTGTTGCTGATGGCGATGCCGTTTTCCCACTTCATTCCGTAGTTGAGGATGTCGTCGTTGGTGGTGGTGATGAAGCGGACCTGACAGAAGACCTGTCCGGGCTCTTTGTCCATCTGCTGGATGATTCGTCTGATCTCTTCGAGCTTGGTCACGGTGTCGGTGGCGATGATGGTGTTGGTCTCGGGGATGTAGTCGACGCTGCCATTTTTGGAGACGGCGCTCTTGACGGCGCGGAAGACGCCGAAAGCCTCTTCGAGCTTGTCCATGTCAACGGCCTTGGGAGCACCGACGGCGTAGTCGGTTTTGATCTGGGCTGTGTAGGCGGCCGGCGGATGGAGGTATCGAAGAGGGAACATCCAGGTTTCGAGCTGCTTGGCGAGGGCCTCGGGGCTGACTACGCGTACGAGCCCGCCCTCTTCCTCGACGATGGCGTAGTTTGCGGTTCTTACCACCTGCTCGAGAGCCTGCTTCCAGGGGATGTTCTTGAGTCGGAGGTTGACTTTTCCTGTGACGTCCTCGGCGATGATGACGTTGGCGCCGGCCTGAGCGGCGAGGATGTCGATAGCGGCCTTGAGGTCGGCGTCGCGGAACTCCATTGTGATTCGTGGCGGCTTCCGTACGCGGTAGATGTTCTCGCCGGCGAGTTCCACTATGCAGCCGGCGTGGTCGGCGATGAGGCGCACCGCGTCGAGCCAGGGAGCGTCAATGAGCTTGATAGTTACGTTTTCCTCGATGCCCCTATCGAGCACGATGTTTTTGTTGGTCTGCTTGGCAATGAGCTCGATGACGCGCTTGAGAGGTGTTTCGACGAAGTCAACCGACACCCTCTCTTGGCGAGCCGGTAGCGGGGCGGCAGAAATCGCGGCGGTGGTGGGCTCCTCGAGGTCGAGGGTAGCCATAGCCATTTCCTGCGCTGCGGCCACGACCGGGAAGGAGAGCACGCCGACGATTGCCAGAAGCCAAAGCTTACGTGTGAATGTCCTAGAGTTCGCCACTTGGATACGTCCCTTCATGTTAGTCCTCCCAACGTCGGGGAAGCATGAGAACCAGGATTTTCCAAAACCGTACTTTATTTCACGCCAACGGCCGGAAGGCCTTTGGATACTTGCTCACCTTTGAAGAGGAAAGTCACGGTGTGCTCTTCGACCGAGAATACCGAGAGGTTCTCTTCAATCATGTCGCCGGCGGCGTAGGTTTTTCCGTTAATGATCGCGAACTGAGCTTCGGGACTCCAGGCGATGCCGCTGATTGCGATCGTTTTCTCTTCGAATTCCTGGCGCGCGAGTGCGCGGGAGCGGAGTTCGAGTGCCCTGAGCATGAGCTCGCCAAGCTGAGCGGCGGCGACGGGCCCGGGGTCACCAACGCCGAGAATGAGCTTTTCGATCTCTTCGGAGTGCTGGAGGACGGTTTTGTATTCGTTTCGTTCGAGAAGCTTTTCCATTGAGTCGAGGATGGGCTCGGCCTGGCTGGTGATTATGACGACCTGGCTTTTCTGGAACGTGTCGAAGAGGGTGCTTTGGAGCCTCTCGACGTGGTTCTTGTAGCCCTCGTTAGCGAAGCGCTTTGGCTGAATCTGCATAAGATTTTTGTAGTATCGTACGACGCCGCTGTGGTCGCCCTGGGCAGCGACCTGGGTAATCTGCTGGGCGAGCTGCTGGGCTTCGGCGAGTTTCCGTTCCGCCTCTTCGGGGGTGAAGAAGGGCCTCTGCGCGGCAGGTATGATCTCGTCGCCCTCTGCAAGGGGTGTAAGAGCGGGTCGGAAGGGGTCACGCCTTTCGCGGCGTGCGAAGGTGTATTGTTGGAGTTCGAGGGTGAGGTAAGCGGGGATGTAGGATTCCTTTGTAGGGGTTATGTCAATGGCGGCGGCTGGAGAGGGGGAAGCTGTGCCCTCTTCGGCGGCAAAGGTCGCCCCGCAAACAAGCGCAAACATCAAGAAGGCGCAAAGGGTTTTAGTCATCTGTCTGGCCCTTCTTGGAAGTGGGAGACTTGTACAGGAAGGTGCTTATTTGCATGCTGACGTCGTTGAAGATAGTGGTCGAGGGGGGGGTCATGGGGTCGAATTCTCCGGCTTTTACGTCAAAGGAATCGACCTGAATGAACCTCTGGTGGTTTTCTACAGCGTTTATGAACTCGGCCATTTGGAAGAAGTCGGCGACGAATTTGAGGCTCCAGGCCCTTTCTTCGAAGTCCAGTGCCTCTTTGGTCTTCTGTGAGGCACTTGACTTGACGGGTGTCACGCTTCCCGGCGGGATGCCGGGCTGTGCCCTCGACTTGTAGAGGTAGTCGATGAGGGCTTCGACTTCGGTTTCGTCGGGGAGGATCTGTTTGTCGGCATCGAAGGCCTGTCGAAGGGTTTCGAGCTGCTTTTCGAGCTTGGGTATCTCGTCGACCTTGGCCTGTGCCTTGGCGATGGCCTCGTCGAGGACGGCGATCTCCTCCTTCTCCTTCTCGAGGTCGCGCATGCCGAAAACGGTGAAGGTCGTGCATACGATGAAGATGAGCGCACCGACGACAATGGCCGTCACTCGGAACTGTAGTGAAGAGACGTTAACTCCCGCCATGACTGGGTTACTCCGGCTTTTTGGCTGATGAGGATGCTTTGGAACCCTTGCTGGAAGCCCTGGCTTCCAGTGGCTTCATGTGAAGAATGAGCTTGAACGCGAAGGCGGTTTGCTCTTTGAAGTCTTTGAAGTGCTCGGATTTCCATCCGGGCCTTTCGACGTAGAGGAAGTCGTCGTAGAAATCCTCGCTAGCGGAGGTGTTCTGCTTTATTGTTCGGAGGAAGTCGGCGATGCGGCTTTCATCGTTGCCGACGACGTGGCAGCTAAGCGTAAGGGTAGGGCCCTCGGCATCCTGTCCCTTTGCTGCGGTGCGTGCGGCGCGGAGTTCCATGCGGTCGAGCCAGACATCCTCTGGGAAGAGGTCGCAGATCTGGTCGAGTTTTTTGGCCCAAAGGATCCTGCCGGCGAAGATATTTTTGATAGTTTTGCGTCTATGCTCGAAGCCGTTGATTTGACTCCTGAGCTTGTCGTTATCGAGAGCCCGGGTTTCCACCTTGTCACGTGTGACGTCTCTCTGCTCGCGTAAGTTCACCGCGCTGGGAAGCCAGATGAGATGGACGAAGGCGAGCATGATGATGGAGAGGGCGACGATGACTGTGCCGCCGATGATAAGGAGCATTTTGGCAAAAGGTGTCCTTTCGGCGGCCCTCAGTTCAGCCGGGAGCAGGTTAATTCTAATCATAAGTTCAGCCCTCGTAGATCCTTGCGGCCAAACCCAGGGCTATGGAAAGCCTCGGGCCAAGTTCAGTAAGGTGAGAGTCGGACACCCTGGAGGCGCCAACGGGGAAAGCCTCGCTGGGGTCCCAGGAGAGGGTTTCGCGGTCGAAGAGAGACGCGAACTTGTCGACCACGCCGGGAAGCAGGCTGGCGCCGCCGCAAACGTAGATGGCTCCGACCCTATCGTCGAATTGGTTTTCGAAGTAGTCAAGGGAGAGGGACATTTCGTTCCCGAGGTCGTCCACGGTGGTGGAAACGGCCTCTGTGAGGTCGTTAAGGTGGTCTCCGGGGTTTTTCTTGACGGTTTCCAATTCTGCGCCATCGAGGCCGAGCCGCTGTCCGACGGCGTTTGTCAGGTCCTGTCCGGCGACGTAGACTTCACGTGTGAAGAGGGATTTATCCCCTCTGATTATGTTGATGCTGGTTTTGCTTTGGCCTATGTCAACGAGGGCGACGGCCTCTCTGTCGGGCTCGATGCCCTTGAGTATCTGCTGGAGTTCGAAGCCATTTCCGAGGGCAAAGGAGTCGTAATCGACGATGGAGGGCCTAATTCCGGCTTCGTTAAGTATGCGCAGGTGGTCGTCGAGGACGGAACGCTTTACGGCGACGAGCCGGACCTTGATTTCGCGGTCTGCGCGTCCGGCAGCCGGGGTATCGAGTTTTTGGCAATCCATGGTCACGTCGGCGGTTTCGAAGGGGATGTACTTATCGGCTTCGAACTGAAGTGCGGTGCGTAGTTCGTCGATGGGCATGTCGGGCATGGGGACATCGCGAACGATGACGGAACGCCCGGAGACGGCGGTGACGACACGGCGGGCGTGTGATCCGCAGGAAGCTACGGCTTCGCGAACGGCGGCTGCGGCATCGCCGTTTGAGGGGACGTCGGCATAACCGACGCCGGTAATTGCTATTTTACCTTTTGATGCGGTAAGCTCGAGCGCCTTGACGGAGTAGGAACCCACATCAAGGCCCAGGACCTTTGTCAGGGCCGGCATGACTCACCCCTTATGGTGACACTCAATTAATATCGGGTTCAGCGACGGAAAGACTATAGGCCTAGCGCTTGAGAGTGTCAAGCGCGAAGTCGTACGGGCGAAGCGCGGAACGGTCGCGCGGTGAGTGTTGCGTCTTACCGGGCAGCCTTCGGGGTAGGTGAAGGGGTGGTGGAGGGTGTGGCTGGTGTAGCTGCCGGCGGTGGGGGAGCTTGGCGGGCAGGGGGTTGGAGAGACATTATCAATGGAGTCCGTTCCCTGAGTATTTGGCGCATGCGCTCCCTTATTGCGTTGAGTTTTGGTGAGGAGAAGAAGTCGGTCTTCTCCAAGGCGGCTTTGTAGTTGCGTGCGGCGAGTTCGAGTTCGGCCGAGGCCTTTTCGGAGGCCTCCCGCATCAAGCGGTTCTCTTCTGTTCGCTTGGCTTCGTGCTTGGACCACTCTTGCTCAAACTTTCTTTCAAACTCTTTGGCCAGGGCCTCGATCTTCTGCCGCAGTTCTTGGTCGTACTTTTGCCTGAGTTGGTGGTAGAGGGCTGTGTATCGTTCGTGAACCCCGTACCAATTCTCGTCGGCGACTTTCCGTCTTTCTCCGGCCTCCTCCATGAGGCGCTTAAGTTCGCCAAGACGCGGATCGGCCCCTATAAGTTCTTCTTCGGCTTGTAGGAGCTTTTCATTTAGCTCAATCGCTTCTTTTCGGAGCAAATTTAGCCTGGATTCGGCCTCCTCCGGGGAGATGGATAGAGGGGGGGGAGGAGGGGCGGTGGGATACGCGGTTGGGACGGTGTTCGGTGGGGACTCGAGGGGCGAAGGGGACGGGGAGGGAGAAGGTGTGGCGGAAGCGGGAGTTGCGGAGGGAGGGGGCGATGACGTCTGGGCCGTGACGGGGTCGGGAAGGAGCGCAATAAGGAGGGCAAGCGGGAGGAGGAGGGGTGGGGAAGAGTGCCGCATGGGGCGTGTCCTTTCGGCTATCAGATGGCTTCAGGAAGGATGTCTCGAGTCCGTTCTCTGAGGAATTCGAGGATGAGTTCGGGGTCGTCGAGGTTCATTGCCTGGTCCTTGATGGCGACGGCTTCTTCGACGCTGACGGCGCGGATGATTTTCTTAATTTCGGGAATGAGGTAGGGGCTGAGGCTGAAGGCCCTGAGGCCCATGCCGAGAAGAAGCAGGGTGAAGGTTACGTCGCCGGCCATTTCGCCGCACATGGCGACGTCGATTCCGGCGTCGTTGCCGGCGTGTATTACGCCCTCGATCATGCGGAGTATGGACTGGTGGGTGGGCATGTAGAGAGAGGCAACGCTTTCGTTGACGCGGTCAACGGCGAGCGTGTACTGGATGAGGTCGTTGGTCCCGATGGAGAAGAAGTCGGACTCACGCGCGAGGATGTCGGCGGTGAGGGCTGCGGAGGGGACCTCGATCATGATGCCGACCTGGATCTCTTTGTTGAATTTAACGTTCTCGCCTTCGAGGTCGCGCATGACTTCGGCGAGGATGAGTTTTGCGCGGCGGAGTTCGTCGACGCAAGAGATCATGGGGAAGAGGATCTTGACGTTTCCGAAGGCGGAAGCTCGGAGCATGGCGCGAAGCTGAGTTTTGAACACGTCTATATTATGGAAGGCGAGGCGGATGGAGCGGCAGCCGAGGAAAGGGTTACGTTCGGCGACGGAACGGTCTCCGCGGAAGAACTTGTCGCCGGCGAGGTCAAGGGTTCGGATCACGACGGGAGAGTCGCCGAGCTTTGTGGCGGCGTGCTTGTATGCCTTGAAGTGGTCTTCCTCGGAAGGAACGGTGTCGCCGTCTGCGTAGAGGAACTCAGTTCTGTATAGGCCGATGCCGCCAGCGCCGTGGGAGAGGCATGTTTCGACCTCTTCGGGGAATTCGATATTGGCGAGCAGCGTGGCGGTAGCGCCGTCGCGGGTTTCGGCCGGCTGGTCGCGAAGACGTACGAGGCTGTCGAGGAAGGTTTTTGTGACTCGCTGCTTCTGGCGATAGCTTTCGAGGGTTTTCTCGTCGGGGTCGATGATGAGGAGTCCGCGATTGCCGTCGAGAATGAGTAGGTCGCCGCCGGAGACGTCGGAGGTGATATCGCCGAGACCGACGACGGCGGGGATTTCGAGTGCGCGTGCGAGAATGGCGGCGTGGGAGGTTTGTCCGCCGGCGTCTGTGGCGAAGCCGACTACGTGGCTGCGGTCAAAGGCGACGGTCTGTGATGGGGTGAGCTCCTTGGCCACGACAACGACGCTGCCGCCGAGTTCTCTGAGGGTTTCTCTTTTCTCTCCGAGTATGTGTCGGAGGATTCTTTTCTGCATGTCTTCGAGGTCGGGGAGGCTTCTGCGGAGATACTCGCTGGCGAGAAACATCCTGCGGTACCGGCGGAAGACGCGCGAGAGGGCATAGGCGGCGGTGAAGAAGCGCTCGGAGATGAGACGCTCGATTTCGTCGCGTAGGACGTTGTCCTTAAGCATGGCGACGTGGGCGTCGAAGATGGCAAGGTATTCGGGAGCGACGCTGCTGACGACCTTTTCGCGCTCCTTTTCGATCTCTTCCTGAGCCGCGAGGAGAGCCTTGCGGAACTTGTCGATTTCGGAGGAGATGTTGCTCTCGGGGGCGAATTTTTCTCTGATGCGGGCCTCTTCGCTGTCGAGAACGAAGGCCTCACAGATGGAGATGCCCGGAGATGCGGGGATGCCGCGCTTCATTTCCATGGGCTACTCCGTCTCGGATTCGCCGGTGATGACTTTGGTAAGGGCGTCGAGAGCATCCTGTGCGTCGGGGCCGTCGGCGGCGATGGTGACGATGGAGCCGTTGTGTGCGCCGAGGGTCATGATAGCGATGATGCTTTTGCCGTCGACCTGGCGTCCATCCTTTGCGACGGTGATGTCGGCGGTGAATTTTGAGGCTATTTCGACGAACTGCCTGGCGGGGCGCACGTGCAGTCCCTGCTCGTTAGACACTTCGAGAGTTCTCTCAATCGACATACTTGCGACCAGCTCCATGGGTCGGACCACCGCGAAGGTGCCGAGTAGGGTGTGTTATTCCGCCTCGTCGTATTCCTTGAGGAGTTCGACTATCTCGTCCTTTCCTCTAACCCTCCTCAGGAACTTAGCGAAGTTATCATCCCTGATGACGGCGGAGACGCGTTCGAGGGCTTTGAGGTATGACTCGCTGACTTCCGGGTCGGTTGAGGCAATGAGAAGGAAGAGCACGTGAGTCGGTTCGCCGTCAAGTGAGTCGAAGTCGATGCCGTTCTTTGACACTGCGACGGTTCCGACGAGGTGTTTAACAGCGCCGTGCTTGGCATGCGGGACGGCGACGCCGCGGCCAATGCCGGTGCTGCCGAGTTCTTCCCTTCTAAGGAGTGACTTGAGGACGCCTTTCAAGTCGCCCTGCTTGAGTTGGCCGGCGTCGACAAGGGCCTGGACCATCTGCTCGATGGCGCCGGCCTTGTCATCCGCTGCGAGGTCGTCGAGAACTGCATCAGCCGAAATGAAGTCGAGAAGCTTCATGTGCCCCTCCCCAAGGTCAACTAGTTGGGACGGGACAGGCTTTGGAGGGAGGGGTGCCTCCGCCGCGGCCTGCTTCGCCCGGGATCTCCGCCCGTAAAGCTTTTCCTTGTACTTCGTGAGCCGCGCCTCCGCTTTGTCGGTGACCGAGTCGATAGTTGCGTACATATCGTCGGTCTCTGCGGCGACAATGAGCGGAGCACCCTTTCCAGGGCTGAGCACAATTTCGGCCCAGTGCCGGGCACCTTCCACGTTTAAGGTCACGTGCACCTTTTCGGTCCCAGCGAAGTATTTGGAAAGTTTGCTAACCCTTCTTACCGCGTAATCCTTGATGGCAGGTGTTATATCGACGTGCCTCCCCGACACAGTTACGTCCATAGCCTCTCCTACACGAGCGTGGTCCGAACCTGGGATTATATCAGCAGCGGGATAACGGTGTCAAACGAGGGGTGGGGGCGGGCGCGTTGCCGGGGGTGCAGGTGAAGTGCTATACTCGGCTGTCGTTCTGTGTCTGGTCGAAGGAAAGGAAGAGGCCATGAGGATTGAGTTTGCGCTTACGGTGGCGGAGTCGAAGAGGCTTATTGCGAAGGGGTTTAAGGAGCACCCGGCGGTGAGGAGGGCGCTGAAAGAGGGGATTGTGGCGGTGGCGAAGGGGACTACAAACGGATACATCGTGGAGGAACTGACGGGAAAGAAGATAGACAAGCAGAAGTACGTGGCGGGGGTGACGAAGAGGTACGGGGAGACAAACGGGACGCTGCCGGACCTGGTGCTGAAGAAGGGGAAGGTGATGGAGAACGTGTCGACTACGGAGGCGCTGGAGGAGATGGGGCAGGGGGACGTTTTCGCAAAGGGTGCGAATGCGCTGAACTATGCGCTGGGGCAGGCGGGGCTGCTGATAGGACATCCGACGGGAGGTACGATAGGCGCGGCGCTGGGGATCATTGTGGCGAGAAGGATTCGCCTGATCATACCGGTGGGGCTGGAGAAGAGCATTCCGACGGACATGGACGTCGCGCATGCGGAGCTTGCGAGGCCGGATGAGATGAAGGAGAAGGGGCCGACGCTGTTGCCGTTTTCGGGAGAGCTACTGACCGAGATCGAGGCGCTTGAGATCCTGACGGGAGCAAGGGTGGTGCCGGTCGCGGCGGGAGGGGTTGGGGGAGCGGAAGGGTGCGTGTGGCTGAGCGCGTCGGGGCCGAAGGAGAAGATAGAGGCGGTGCGGAAGCTGCGGGATGAGGTCATGGGGGAGCCGCCGTTCATTCCGGCGGAATGAGTTGATGGAACGACGCAATGAAGCAGAGGGTAAGGAGATTGAGTTCGTCGACCGAGTGAAGACGCCGCTGGGTGACGGTGCGCTTGTGTGGTCGGAGAGGGGACTGAGGAGATTCGTGTTGGGTGGGAGGGTTGAGGGAAAGGAAAGGAAGCTGGAGAGGTTCGAGGATGCGATGGGGCGTTACTTCGGAGGTGAGGCGGAGAGGTTCCATTTCAAGGTGGATCTGCGGGGGCTGACGGAGTTCGAGCGAAGGGTGCTGAAGGCCGCGAGGGAGATAGGGTATGGGGAGGTGCGCTCGTACTCGTGGCTGGCGAAGAGGGCGGGGAGGCCGAGGGCAGCGAGAGCGGCGGGGAACGTGATGGCGAAGAACCCGCTTCCGATTATCATTCCGTGCCACCGGGTGATCAGGTCGGACGGAGGGCTTGGGGGATTCTCGATGAAAGGCGGGGCTAAGGTGAAGCGAAAGCTACAGGCGCTGGAGAGAAGGGGATGAGCGAGAAGATACTTGTGTTGATGGGCGCGACGGCTTCCGGGAAGTCGGGGCTTGCGATGAAGATTGCGACGGAGCTGAACGCGGAGATCGTCTCGATGGATTCGATGATGGTGTACCGGGGGATGGATATCGGAACGGCGAAGCCATCGGCAGAGGAACGCACGAAGGTGAGGCATCACCTAATCGATATGGTCGAGCCGACGGAAGAATACAGCGTGGGGAGATTCTGCGAGGATGCGAAGGCGGCGTTGGGGGCTGCGTCGTCGCGAGGGAGGAGGGTGCTGCTTGTGGGCGGCACTGCGTTGTACTGGCGAGCGCTGACGCGTGGGCTTTTCGAGGGGCCGCCGGCGAGCTGGGAGGTTAGAGCGCGGCTGAAGGAAAAGGCGAAGGAGAAGGGGACGCCGGCGCTGCATGAGATGCTGAGGAAGGCTGACCCGGAGGCGGCGAAGAAGATACATCCCAACGATCTGCGAAGGGTTGTGAGAGCGCTGGAGGTGGTTGAGCTGACGGGAAAGCCGATGAGCGAAATGCAGAAGAGTTCTCCGGGGGTTATCGATCGGGAGGATGCGGTGGTAACGGCGGCGAAGCTTCCGCGAGAGCTTCTTTACCAGAGGATTAACGAGAGGGTGGAGGTGATGTTCGAGGAGGGGCTGGTGGATGAGGTTAGAGGTCTGCTGGGGAAACACGGTAGGCTGGGGCGGTCGGCATCGCAGGCGCTGGGATACAGGGAGGTGCTGGAGCATTTGGAGGGGAAGCGGGGCGTGAGTGAGACGATGGAGCTTGTGAAGAAGAAGACGAGGCACTTCGCGAGAAGGCAGCTCACCTGGTTAAGGGGTTTCGAGGAGACGAGATGGGTGGAGACTGAGGAGCCGGAGGGGGAGGATGCGGCGAGGGCGGTTATGGGTGTGTTCGCGGAAGGATAGGCGTAGGGGCGGGCTGCTGGTGGAAGTGCGGCCCGCCCCTTGGATCATTCTTCGCTGAGAATGTCTTTCTTGTATCTCTCCAGGAGCTTGTCGAAGTCGGCGTCCATGAGGTAGAGGCGGCCGGAGATCGACTTGCTTTCGCCAGGCCCGACGACGGGAATGCCGGGCGGGCCTGAATGGAGGCAGGGGATGCGGGAGTTGGTCATTGCCTGGTCTGCGCCGCGGAAGGCGATGGCGACGAGGTGCTTGCCGTCGTCGGTGACCCGAGTGATTAGGGCGTAGTCAGGCTGCTCGTCGATATACCACCAGCCGGCTTTAGAATTCATCCTGTACTTCTCTGGTATTGTCCTTCCCTTAGTGGCGATTTGGAGCCATGGCGGACGGCCCAACTCCTCGGCGGAGGGGTGGGTAGTATTGAGGGGGATGAACTTGCCGTCGATGGGGACGTAGGTGGTGGAGACATCCTCCTGCTTGTTGAATCCGGTGGCCTGTCTCATGCTGAGGCAGACCTGGACGTGATTGTTGTGAAGGGGGGCGTCGGTGTTGTTGGTAACGGTGAAGAGCATGTCGACGTAGTCGGGGCCGGGTGTGATCTTTCCGGAGAAGTTGACGTTGTTAGGGAGAGATGCGGCGTAGGAGACAGCGCCGGACTCGTCCTTTGACCAGGTGGGGAACTCGTCGAGCTTGACTACGGGGATCATGTCGGAGCGGAAGTGGTCGATGAACAGAAGTTGGCCGCTGGCGTTGAGGGTTTCGGGGAAGCGGAGTTCGAAGTAGCCCTCTTCCATCCACTGTGGCCGGATGTTGACGGCGAGGCGTCCGGGCTTGTCCTCTCTGGGAGGGGGGACGGGAGTAACACTTATCATGGAGGACTCCTTCTCGGGTGGAGCGGTGGCACAAGCTGCGACGGAGATAACGAGAAGCGAAAGGACGAGCGATAGTAGCGCGAGCCTGGAACACATGGCAAACACCTCCTGCGATATCGGGTTACCACACCTTGACAGGAGATGATAGCGCAAGAGGAGCGGCGGGGCAACCGCGATGTTGACCGGCAAGGAGGGGTGTGCTAGGTTGTGGAAGGGACGAGGGCGGGGTCGCGCGGAAACGTTCTGCAGGGAGTTCACTTTTGGACGAATGGAGCAGATTTGCTTGGCAGGGGATGCTGCTGGAGGTTCCCGAGGGCTGGACCATGGGGGCGGCGCAGGGGAGCAAGGAGTCGGGTTACGCGCGGCTGGACGATGAGGAACTGGTGCGGCTCGAGGTGAAATGGGAGAAAGAGAAGGGGCCGCCTGATCTGAAGAGGGTTGTCACGAAGTACCTGGAAGGGATAAGCAAGGCTGCGAGGAAGGGCGGGACGGAATTCTGGTCAAAGAGGGACATGCGACTGGGAAGGCTGGAGGACAGGGAGCACGAGTATTTTGCGTGGCGGGCGGACATGCAGGGGTACGGGCTGGTCTTCAGATGCGCGGAATGCAAGAAGGTGGTCTTCACGCGGGTGCTGGGTAGACGAGGGGAAGGGATGGAACAAGTGGCAAGGCGGGTGTTCTCGTCTATGGTCGATCACCAGGAAGGCGATGAGGAGGTGTGGAGGTTCTACGATTTTGAGTTCAGAGCGCCGAAGGATTTCAAGCTGGACAAGAGCCTGCTGCGGGCGGGGCTGTTTCAGATGATGTTCAGCCGGGGAAGGGATGAGCTGGAGTTCCTGCGGCAGGGGCTGGCGGATTTTGTGCTCAAGGGAAAGACGCCGATGGAGTGGTTCCTCGATTTCGAGTCGAAGCAGCTTAGGGGGTTCGTCCTCGGTGAGGAAGAAGAGGGGCCGGAGGTGAGGGGTCACGAGTCGCGAGAGGTGGAGGGGAAGGCAAAGGTCTTCAGAAGGATCGCGTCGGCGTTCATGAGGAGGGAGGAGGTCCGGTGCATTGTGTGGAAGTGCGAGAAGGAGGACAAGGTGCTGGGGGTGAGGGCGGTGACGAGGAAGGGTGACGAGGGAATTTGCGAGCGAGCGGCGCAGTCGGTAGTCTGTCACGTGGGGTGATGATGTTCAGGCGGAAGCAGCCGCAACTGACGCGCGAGCAATCGCTGAACGCGATACCGATAAGGAACCAGAGCATCGAGGTGCGTCGTGAGAGCAGCGGGACGGCGGTGCTGGTGCTGAAGCGGAGCGATTCGCTACGGGCACGGATGATGGCGAAGTTTTTCTACGTTCCTGCTGAGAAGAAGATAGCGCTGGACGAATTGGGAACGTACGTATGGGACCTGTGCGACGGGCAGACGACGGTGAAGAGGATAATCTCGCTTTTTGCGATCAAGCACAAGTTGGGGAAGAAGGAGTCGGAGGTGTCCGTTGTGGAATACCTTAAGCAACTGACGAAGAAGGGGCTTTTGGGGCTGGTGGTGGAGAAGGCGGGGGACGGAGGAGTGAAGAAAAGACGAGGCAAGAGACATCGATAAAAACCCTTTGCGCGACAGGTGATAAGCCTTATAATTCGGCCTTTGGAGGTGTAAGAGAGAAGCCATGTCGGCGTATGAGCCCGCAGCCGCGGGCAAGATTCAGAAACAAATAGTGCTGCCGTGGAGCAGGGCCGTAGAGATCGCGGCCAAGAGCATAAAGATACGGTTCTGGCGCTCGATGATAACGATGGGCGGCGTGGTGCTGGCGATTGCGTTTTTGATGTCGATATGGACGGGGAACACGTTCGTCAAGGCGCTGGCTTTTGCGAAGGATCCGGGGACGGACGTGCTGCTGCAAAGGAACGGGATAGATCCGGACGAGGTGCGAGCGGATCCGGGTCTGTCGGAGAGGGACAAGTGGCTGGTGAGCTTGTCGCTCCTGGTGTGCGTCGTGGGTATCGTAAACGCTATGCTGATGTCGGTGGCGGAGAGATTCAGAGAGATCGGGACGATGAAGTGCCTGGGAGCGCTGGACTCGTTTATCGTCAAGATATTCTTCCTGGAGTCTACATTTACGGGGACGGTGGGAACGCTGCTGGGAGTGGCGATAGGTTTTCTGCTGACGCTGGCGCGGGCGTCGATAAGCTACAAGGGTGCGGTGTTTGCGAACTTCCCGTTCGCAGGGGTGGCGATGGCGGTATTATTGTCTTTCGCGGTAGGAACGACGCTTTCGATATTCGCGGCGATCTGGCCAGCGCGAAGCGCTGCGCGAATGGAGCCGGTGGACGCCATGCAGGTGAGAGAGTAACCCGGAGGTATCCAAGTGGCAGGACCAACTGATCAGACCATAGTGAGGGTGAAGGGGGTTCAGAAGATTTACCAGATGGGGAAGGTGGAGGTGCAGGCGCTGAAGGGGGTGGATCTGGAGGTGAATGCGGGCGAGTACATGTCGATCATGGGGCCTTCGGGCTCGGGGAAGTCGACGCTGTTCAACATGATCGGCGGTCTGGACAAGCCAACGGAGGGGAAGGTTTACATAGAAGAGGTGGACATAGCACAGTTGGATGCGTACGAGCTTGCGTGGCTGCGGTGCAGGAAGATTGGCTACATCTTCCAGACGTTTAACCTGATCCCGGTGATGACGGCGCTGGAGAACGTCACGCTGCCGATGACGTTCGCGGGGCTGACGACGGACGAGGCGCGGGATAAGGGGGCGGGGCTTTTGGACAAGGTTGGGCTGGGGGAGAGGAAGTTTCACAAGCCGTTCGAGCTTTCGGGCGGGCAGCAGCAGCGAGTGGCGGTTGCGAGAGCGATGGCGAACGATCCGACGATACTCCTTGCGGACGAGCCGACGGGCAACCTGGATCTGGCGACGGGGCGGGAGATCATCGAACTTCTCAAGGAATTGAACAAGGACAACGGGGTTACGATCATCTCGGCTACGCACGACATCAAGATGCTGGACGTTTCGGACAGGGTGGTGAGGATTCGTGACGGGGCGATAGACCGGATAGATACGCGGGCGGAGCTGGCGATCGAGATCGGAACCATCGACGGCTCGACGGAGTAGCAGGGGCGGGACGGCGACAATTTGATTCGAGCGAAAGAGGCCTTCGAAAGAGGGCCTTTTTTGTTGGGGTCGGTTGGCTCGCCGGGCGGCAATCGACGGCGTTGACCAAGCGAAGGTCGAGGCATATACTTCGTGTGAAAAGGCTATTGGGAATGTCGATCTGGCGGCCCGACAATTGACAAGGGTTCCCTTCACGGACCCTCGTGAGGTGACGACGATGAAGGAGGGCAAGAGGATGCGTGGAAACGAAGGCAAGGCAGTGTGGACGAGGGTGGCGGTGGCGATTGTGCTGGTGGCGATAATCCTGGCGGCGGCGTGGTTCGGATTCAGGCCGGCGCTCGTAGGAGGTCTGCACGAGGAGCACGAGCTGGCGTGCCAGGAGAACTTGAGAAAGATCGGGATGGCGCTGCAGGTGTATGCGAGCGAGCACTACGGGGAGTTCCCGGAAGGGAGGAGGATGGAGGATGTGTTCGCCAGACTCGCGCCGCTGACGGATGATAAGGGAGAGCGGCTGGTGACGGAGGAGACGTTCCTCTGCCCGGCGGCGGCAGCGGATCGAGGCGAGTGGAAGCGCGCGGGGGAGATCACGGATGAGAGTTCAAGCTACGTTTGGACGCCGGAGCTAACCGCAACCGCGCCGGCGGACATCATGGTGTTCTACGAGAAGAGTCCCAACCACCACGGTGGAGGGAGGAACGTGCTTTACGTGGACGGGCGTGTGGAATGGGTGACGGAGAAAGAATTCGGGAAGAAACTCGCGGAGCAGGAGGAAAAGGTGAGGGCGTTTCTTGCGGACCCGGACGCATGGCGGAAGTAGGCGTTCTCTCTGCGGGGAGGAGGGGATGGTGGAGGAGAAGGCGAAGAAGTCGAAGGCGTGGATTTGGCAATTGGCCGTTCCGGCACTCGTTATGCTGGCGGTCGCCAGCGCCCTCATGCCGGGACTGGAACGGGCGGGAGGAAGCGCGAGAACGGCGTCGTGCAAGAATAACCTGAAGCAGATTGGGCGGGCCCTGCACATATACGCATCGGGGCACAGTGGCGAGTTCCCTCAGGGCACGACGGCAGTTGAGGTCTTCGGGAAACTGATCGACGAAGGGCTCTTGGACAAGACGTGGGGCTTTTGGAAGATTCCCGTTTACGTGTGCCCCGGCGCGAGGGAGGACATTGAGGCATGGAAGAGTAGCCGGAAGCTGACGGATGAGACATGCAGCTACGACTACGTGCCAGGGCTGAGCACAGCATCGCCACCTGAGTTCGCCCTGGCATTTGACAGGAGCGTGACCAATCACGCGTTCACGGCCAGCCCGGGAGAAGACGTATACCGCGGGAGGCTGGTGCTGTATGTGGATGGGCACGTGAGTTGGAGCACTGAAGAGGGTTTCCAAGAGTGGCTGGCGTGGCAAACGGAGATGATGAGGATGATGGATGGAGGTGGGGGGTATGTGCGGTTTGACAAGTGGCGAGGTGCGCGGGCGGAGGAATGACATGAGTGAGGAGAGGAAGGCCGGAAGGAAGTCGGAGTGGCGCGTGGTGAAGTGGGGGGTCATCGGACTTCTCGGGCTGGTCGTGGCGCTGTTCTTTGCAAGAGGGATGATCGTAGCAAGCGACAGCAGCGACATGGCGGCGTGTAACTACAACTTGAAGCAAATCGGGCTGGCGCTGCACGAATATGCGTCACACCACGACGAGAGATTCCCGCAGGGGGAGACAGCGGCCCAGGTCTTTTCAGAACTGATCGAGGCCGGGTACCTTGGGGACGGGGCCATGGGGCCGTACCCGGTGTATGTCTGCCCGGGGGCGAGGCAAGAGGCCAAGGAATGGGAGAGAGCCGGAAAGCTGACCGAAGACACGTGCAGCTATGAATGGGTTGCGGGGCTGACTGCGGATTCCGACCCTACTTCCATCGTCGCATTTGACAAGAGCCCGGACAACCACTGGACAAGGCTTCTTGGAATTACGCTGTCGGGGAGGAAAGGGCGGAACGTGCTTTTCGTGGACGGGCAGGTGGAGTGGGTTGGTGAGGAGGGCTTCCAGGAGCGGATGGAGTGGCAGAGGGAGATGATAAAGAGGATGGAGCAGGGTGGGGAGTATGTGGGATTTGAAGAGGGCAGGAACAGGGAGACGTGCAAGAACCATCTGAAGGACATCGCTCTCGCGCTGCACGCATACGCGTCGGAGCACGACGGTGAGTTCCCCTTCGGGGAGACGGCTGTGGAGGTGTTCGGTGAACTGATCAAAGAAGAGTTCTTGGACCAGAAGAGTCGGGACCTCTCCGAGATTCCGGTTTACATATGCCCGAGTGCGTGGGTTGACGTGGAGAGGTGGAGGAGGAATCGGTGGCTGGCGGCACAGGTGTGCAGCTACGAGTGGATGCCGGGGCTGAACACGGAATCGCCGCGTGAATTCGCGCTGGTGTTCGACAAGGCTGCCAACCACCGTGGGGAAGGCAGGAACGTGCTACATGTGGATGGGCACGTGAGTTGGAATACTGAAGAAGGCTTTCAAGAGCGGATGGCGTGGCAAAGGGAGATGATGAGGAGGATGAAGGAGGGTGGGGAATTCGTCGAGTGGCGTGACTGGGAGGAGGGGGAAAGAGGATCGGGGACATAATCGGCGGCGGGAGCTGGTAGGACCAGCGTGATACAGCGCGAACAAGAGGTAAACGGGTGAAATGAGAAGAGGAAAGTGGACCCTGTTGGCCGTGGTGATTCTGCTGGCTGTGGGGGTTGTGTCGCTGCTAGTTGCAGGCTACTGGAGCGCGTTGGAACATGAGAAGAAAAGGGAGAAGGCGCTGTACAAGCTGCAAGCGCTGAGGCGCACGGTGCAAATGTACTCGGAGGACAACGACGGCGAGTTTCCTGCGGGGCAGACGAGTGCTGAAGTGTTCCGGACGCTTGCGGAGGGAGGGTACTTCCATTGGGTGAGCAACTTCAAGACGAGCTTGCTGCCGTGCGTGGGAGAGATGGCGTACGCGGATCCGTCGGATGCGGCAGCGAAGCTCAGGGAGGAGGATTGCAGCTTTGGGTGGGTAGCCGGGCTCAGCGCGAGGTCTCCGAGCGACTTCATCCTCATCTTCGACAAGGACATCTACGAAGCGGGCCCGGGGTTCCTGGCTCGCATGGTTTACAGGAATCCGGGGAGATGGGTGTTTTTCGTGGGTGACTACGGGGTGTTCATGAACGAGGAGATTTTCCAGGAACGGCTGGCCGAGCAGAGAGATAAGATGAGGGAGATGGAAGAGGGAGTGGAATTCGTCGACGCGGAGGAGTGAAAAGGCCGGGGCGAGAGAATGGGCGGAGGCGGGACGGAGGACGGCGAGGATCATGTCCCCTCGGGCGGCGGGGGCTATGCGGCTGGAATGCTGATGTCCGCTAGGTTTGGTTCTGGAGGGCGGCGCATTCGGAGCGGACGACTTTGAGAAGTGTCTGGCAGGTGAATCCGTCGGCTTGGTAGACGATTTCGTTGGGGGGTTTGGCTTCGAGTTCTGAGATGGCGGCTTTGAATTCGGCGAGTGCGCGCTTGGTCTGGCCGATGGCTTTGAAAGCGCGGGCGAGGTAGAAGCGGGCGAGCACCAGGGTCTTGTCGTTGTAAAGGGCGCGACGGAGGTTTTCGACGGCCATTTCGTGCTCGCTGTCGCGATAGTGGATGATGCCGAGGAGAAGATAGGGAAGGGCAAAGAGGGGGTCGATTTCGAGGGCGTCTTCGCACTCCTGCATGGCCATCTGGAAGCTGCCCCTGTTGGCGTAGAGCTTTGCGAGCTGGAAATGCGCGGCGGGGTCGTTGGGGTTTTTGTCAAGCAGGGCTTTGAGCATCCTGAAAGCGCCGCGGATGCGGGTGGTCTCCCTCCTTTCGGTGGTGGTGATCTCGTCGGTTATGGGAGTGGCTCCGGGAATGTGATCGGCGAGGGAGAAGGGTCGTGTAGGTTCCTCGGCCTTCACGGGCTCGGGCTGTTTCTCGGGCTTCCCGTAGAAGTAGGCGTCGCGACGGGAGAGCCTCTCGAATCCGATCGTGTCGTCGGTCACTGACTCGGTGGAGCCGAGGATGAGAAATCCGCCGGGGCGAAGGAGTTCGTAGAAGCGAAAGAGTATCTCCTCGGCGATGGGGCGTTCGAAGTACATAAGGACGTTGCGGCAGACGATGAGGTCGGCGGAGGCTTCGGCGCCGAAGGGGGAGGGAAAGTAGGGCTCGGCGAGGTTGCCGTAGGAGAACTTGACCATGTCCCTGATTTCCTGGCGGAGCTGGAAGTCGCCGTTGGTTTCGGAGAAGTAGTCCTTGAGGTAGTGATCGGGGACTCCGCGGAGAGAGTGGGAGCTGTAGACGGCTTTCCTGGCCGTTTCGAGGGCGTCTTCGTTGATGTCGGTGCCGGCGATCCTGACGTTCCAGTACTTGTAGTCGGGAAGGGCTTCCTTGAGAGTAATGGCGACGGAGTAGGGCTCGTCTCCGGAAGCGCACCCGGCACTCCAGAGGTTCATGGAAAGAGCGGGGTGTCCGGCGTCTCCCCGTGGCGTGACGCCGTTGGGGCCGCCCTTGCGACGGGACTCGATGATGGCGGGGAGGATGTAGGACTTGATGGCGCTGAAGAGAGTGGTGGAGCGAAAGAAGTAGGTTTCTCCGACGGTGAAGAGCTTGGCGAGTTCCTTGAACTCGTCAGCGCGGTGGGAGTCGGATTCAAGCACGTTGTAGTAGCCGAGGATGGAGGAGCAGTTGAGGGCCTTTGCGCGCTCTTTAAGAGCGGCGTCGAAGCGGTCGTAGTCGTCTTCGGGTACGCGGAGGCCGGTCCTCCTGGCCAGCAGGTCAAGAAAGAGCTTCCTGTCGGCTGGGGAGAGCCGTTCCTCCATGTCACGTGGCCTCCTCGTCACGAATTTTGATGCCGAGTTCGCGCAACTGGTCTTCTCCGGCGGAAGCGGGAGCGCCGGTGAGGGGGCAGAAGCCGCGCTGGGTTTTCGGGAAGGCGATGACGTCGCGTATGGTGTCGAAACCGAGAAGGCACATCACGAATCTGTCGAGGCCGAAGGCGATTCCGCCGTGAGGAGGAGCGCCGTAGGAGAGGGCGCGGAGAAGGAAGCCGAAGCGCTGCTCGGCCTGCTCGTCGGTGATGCCGAGTGCGCGAAAGATGCGTCGCTGTATGTCGGGTTTGTGTATGCGGATATTGCCGCTGGCGATCTCGGTGCCGTTGAGAACTAGGTCGTAGGCCCTGGCGCGGACTTCGAGGGGAGCATCTTCGAGCTTGGGTTCGTCCTCGGGGACGGGAGAGGCGAAGGGATGGTGCGCGGGCTCGATCTCGCCCGAATCCTCGTTGAGTTCGAACATGGGGAAGTCGACGACCCAAAGCAAGGTGAATCCTTCCTGGGGGATGAGGTCGAGCTTTTTGGCGAGGTGATCTCTTAGCAGGCAGCAGACGCTGTTGGCGACGGTGCGGCGGTCGGCGATGAAGAGAAGGAGGTCGTCGGGAGCGGCTTCCATTCGCGATGTGAGCTGCTGCTGGAGGTCCTCGGAGAAGAACTTGGCTATGGGTGAGTTCAAAGAGCCGTCTTGAACTCTGAACCAGGCGAGCCCTTTTGCCCCTTGCTCTTGCGCGAAGGATGTGAGGGTGTCGAGGTCTTTCCGTGAGAAGGACGGTGAAGCGCCGGGAACGCAGAGCCCCTTTACGACGCCTCCGCCGGAGACAGCGCCTTTGAACACGCCGAACTCGGAACGCGATGCGATGTCGGAGACATCTTTGAGTTCGAGACCGTAGCGGGTGTCGGGTTTGTCCGAGCCGTATCGTTCGAGGGCGTCACTGTAGGGAATGCGGGGGAATGGAACGGTTATCTCGGTATCGAGGGCCTCGCGCATGACGTAAGCGAGCATTTTTTCGGTAACGGAAAGCATGTCCTCCTCGTCGATGAAGGACATCTCGACGTCGAGCTGGGTGAACTCGGGCTGCCGGTCTGCGCGGGAGTCCTCGTCTCGGAAGCAGCGCGCTATCTGGAAGTACTTGTCGAAGCCGGCGACCATCAGGAGCTGCTTGAAGAGTTGGGGGGACTGGGGTAGGGCATAGAAGCTACCGTGATGGAGTCGCGACGGGACGAGGTAGTCGCGAGCGCCTTCGGGGGTGCTGGTAGTCATGAAGGGGGTTTCGATTTCGATGAAGCCGTCGTCGGTGAGGAACCTTCTCATTGCCTGGCAGATGTGGTGGCGGGTGATGAGGCTGCGCTGCATCTTAGGCCGTCGAAGGTCGAGATAGCGATGCTTGAGACGGACCTCGGTGGAGGACTCGGTCCAGTCGGATATTTCGAAAGGCGGAGTCTGCGCGGAGTTGAGAAGTTCGAGTTCTTCGGCCACGACCTCGACCTCGCCCGTGGGAAGGTTGGGGTTGACGGTTCCTTCGGGTCTATGGCGCACTTTGCCGCGGACGGCGATGACGTCTTCGGAATGGAGCTTCTGGGCGAGGTCATGGAGTTGGCCGTGTGATTCGGAGTCGAAGACGACCTGGGTTCTTCCATACCGGTCGCGGAGGTCAAGGAAGACGAGACCGCCATGATCGCGGTTTGAGTCGACCCATCCGGCGAGAACGACGGACGATCCTAGATGAGAGGCCCCTAACTCACCACAGTTGTGTGTACGTTTAAGCATGACAACCCCTGCCAATAACGAAGCCTACATCAGAGAAGCGGAAAGACGTTTACGGACGGTTCTGCTCCGAACATGCAGCCTAGCGGCGGCATCCAGTATATCACGGAAGGTTGTGAGAGCAAGGCTGGGATTGGCAGAGAGGCGGGGAGAATGATCCACAAGGTGTAGAGGAGGCAATTGACGGAAGGGGGCAGGGACTGTAGCATCTCTGGTTCAATTCCCCGGAGCGGGGAGAGGCGGGGCTTCCCTTGAAGCTAAACAAAGCGGCGTGATCTGCCGAAAAGTAACGTTGTAGGAGGATTTGCCGGATGACAACGATAGTGGATGTGAGAGCGCGAGAGATACTGGATTCGCGGGGCAATCCGACGGTCGAGGCGGATGTGGTGCTGGAGTCGGGGGCGGTCGGAACGGCGGCGGTTCCTTCGGGAGCGTCGACGGGAGTGCATGAGGCACTGGAGCTGAGGGACGGCGACAAGGAGCGCTACCTAGGCAAGGGCGTGCTGAAGGCTGTGGCGAACGTCAACGACGTGATCGCTCCGGAGATAGAGGGGCTGGACGCGCTCGACCAGGTGGGAATAGACCGCGCGATGCTGGAGCTTGACGGGACGGAGAACAAGAGCAAGCTTGGTGCGAACGCGATACTGAGCATTTCGGTTGCGTCGGCGAAGGCTGCGGCGGCGGCGCTGGGACTTCCACTGTACCGGCATATCGGCGGAGCGAACGCGAAGGTGCTGCCGGTGCCGATGATGAACATCCTGAACGGCGGCAAGCACGCTGACAACAACGTGGACTTGCAGGAGTTCATGGTCATGCCGTTCGGTGAGAACTTCCGCGAGTCGCTGCGGATGGGCGCGGAGGTGTTCCACGCGTTGAAGAAGGTGCTGAACGACAAGGGGTACAGCACGGGGGTAGGAGATGAGGGAGGGTTCGCGCCGAACCTGCAGAAGAACGAGGAAGCGGTGGAGGTGATCCTGGAGGCCATCGCTAAGGCGGGATACGAGCCGGGGCTGGACGTGTTCCTGGCGCTGGACCCGGCGGCGAGCGAATTCTACAAGGACGGCAAGTACGTGCTGGAGGCCGAGGAGAAGCCGAATAAGTCCAGCGAGGAGATGATCGATTTTTACGAGGACTGGGTGAATCGCTTCCCGATCAGGTCAATCGAGGACGGGCTGTCGGAGGATGACTGGGAAGGCTGGGTGAAGCTCACGGAGAGGCTGGGCGAGAGAATTCAGCTTGTGGGCGACGATCTGTTCGTGACAAACACGAAGAGGCTGTCGGAAGGGATAGCGCGGAGGGCGGCGAACAGCATCCTGATAAAGATCAACCAGATAGGAACGCTGACGGAAACATTTGACGCGATCGAGATGGCACAGAAGAACGGGTGGACGTCGGTGGTGTCACACAGGTCGGGGGAGACGGAGGACACGACGATAGCAAAGATAGCGGTGGGAATGAACACCGGCCAGATAAAGACGGGCTCGGCTTGCAGAAGTGAGCGGGTATGCAAGTACAACGAGCTTTTGAGAATTGAAGAGGAGTTAGGGGCAAGCGCGATCTACGGCAGGGAGACATGGAAGAAGGGGTAGGCGCATCGAGGAAGAAGGATCGGTTTTCGCCGTGGCTCGTATTGCCGATCTTGCCTCTGGTTGTATACGCACTGCTGCCGGCGTATTATGAGTACTGCGCAGCGGCCGCGCAGCGGGACGCGATCCGGTCCCGGATCGTGAAGATCCATGAGCTCAACAGAGGGCTCGAGGAGCAGTTGCACGCGATGGAAACGGACCCGTTCTACGTCGAGAAGGTGGCGAGGGAGAATCTAGGATACAGAAGGCCGGGGGAGGTGTTCATTTATCCCGGCAGGCTGGAGAAATCGCAGGCGCTGGCGCAGAAGGGCGAGGAGGCGGGGACGAGGATGAAGGCGATCGCGCAGAGGCTGAGGAGGCACAGAGGAGTGGTTGGAGTGGCCGCGCTGCTGGTCGCGGCAACTTGGGGGCTCCAGCTAGTTCCGACTGGAAGCGGTGGAACTAAGTTCCACGGCGCAAGCAAGCTTCATGTTGGAGGAAAGAGCAGATGACGGTGTTTGACATTGTGAGGGAACTGGACGACCGCGCCATCGAGCGGATGGACCGCGAGATGACGGCGGCGGAGATTGGTCTGATGCTTCGACTCGCCCCGACGGACGTGCGGGAGCGGATAGTGAGCAAGTGCGTTGCAGCCGATCTGCGGGAGGACATCGTCAGAATAGCAGAGGGCTATGATCCCGAGATGGATGCGGCGTCGCCGTGCATGACATGCGCGTGCATGGGCTACGGGGCGGATACGCCGGAGAAGGCCGTCGAGAAATATCAGGAGACGTTCGAGACGCTGAGAACGGCGGGAGAGATCTGAGAGGACGTCCCTCAGCGGTTCAGCCCTATAGGAGCGGGGACGACGGTCGTCGCCCCTTCTGCCCCCGGTTCCGGGGGCTTCAGCAGAGGTCGAATAGATCACTAACGGTTACGGGTGTGCGGGAGAAGAATGCTTCGGCGTGGCGGGCTTGGATGACGGGGCCGTAGTGGGCGGAGGATTGGGAGAGGCGTTCGACCACTGCTTTCTGGGTCTTGTAGCAGGCCAGGGCCTTCATCTTTTCCGCATACTGCTGGGATATGTCCACGATGAAGGAGGGCCGGACGTAATGCTCGCATGCGCCGAGGCCGAGGTAGTAGAAGATGCGGGGAGTCCACCACGGGTCACCGGGCCAGGGCTCGCCGTGCATGTCGGACTTTGTGAGCTTGGCGTAGAAGCGGGCGCCGTCGGCGATGGATGAGGCGGTGATGTGGTCGGGGTGCTCGCCGCCGGGGTAGGGGGCAAGGAGCAGGGCGGGCTGAAGTTCTCTGATGACGAGCGCGAGCATGCGGCGGCTTTCGGGAGTGTCTTCGAGGTAGCGATTGGGCATATCCAGAGTGATGCGCTCGACGCCGATGACAGAGGCGGAGGCGGAGGCCTCCTTGAAGCGGGTATCGCGGTCACCGAGGGGGGTTGGCTCGCCATCGGTGAGGTCGCAGATTTTGACCGAGTGGCCCATTGCGACCATCTTGATGAGGGTACCGCCTATGGCGATTTCGACATCGTCAGGATGGGCTCCGACGGCTAAGATATCGAGCCCCACGGTGTTCCTCCCTGTTTCGAATGCAGCCCCCGGCAGACGGGCGCAGTAGGGATTTTACAGCGGGGAAGGGGGCGGGGCAAGGCGCTTGAACGGGCGGAAGCGGCAACATAGAATGGCCGAACTGAGGAGGAGAGAAGTGAAATCGGTTGTTCTCCTGTCGGGCGGGTTAGATTCGGTGGTCTGCCTGAAGCGGGCGGTGGACGAGACGGAGGTGGTGCTGGCGCTGACCTTTGACTACGGCCAGCCGGCGGCGAAGAGGGAAGTGGAGGCAGCTGAGGAAATCTGCAAGCGGCTGGGGGTGAAGCACAGAACGATCAAGCTGGAATGGCTGGGTGAGATGCTGCCTGAAGGTCTGAAGACGGAAGCGCCGGGAGCCGAACTGGGAGATGAGAAGGCGGAGCAGGAGGCAGCGAGGGCGGTGTGGGTGCCGAACCGGAACGGGGTCTTCGTGAACATAGGGGCTGCGTTTGCCGAAGGGCTGGATTGCGACCAGATCGTTGCAGGCTTCAACGCGGAAGAAGGGGCTTCGTTTCCGGATAATTCGCAGGAGTACATCGAGGCGGCGAATGCAGCACTGGAGCTTTCGACTCTGCGCAAGCCGAGGCTGGTGAGCTACACGGCGAAGATGAACAAGATGGAGATACTGCGGCTGGGGCGGAAAATCGGAGCGCCGCTGGAGCTTCTATGGAGCTGCTACTACGGCGGCGAAGAGATGTGCGGGGAGTGCATGTCGTGCCGGAGGGTGCTGACGGCGCTGTGCGAGGAGTACGGCGAGGGGCTCGACAAGCTCGGATCGAGGTTCAAGAAGTGAAGAAGCTTTTTTCAGACAAAGAGATTGAGTATACGGGAGAGCAGCTCCAGTCGCGCTGGATAGAGAAGCAATTCCGGCTGAAGGGCGACGCGGCGGTGGCGTTCGTCGGGGGGTGCAACGTGGCGCGGGAGTGGATGGTGGATTTGGAGGACTTGGCGGCGGGAAATGAGATTCGCGGCGACAGGATGCTTCACTTCATCGTGGAGCACTTCGATGCCGATATAGGAAGGGCGGCGCTGAGGCAGCGGGTTCTGGTGTGCGTGGCTGCGGAGCTGCTGAACGAGATGGGCGGCGGGAAGGAAGTGAAGCGCCGGGGCGATGATCTTTTTGTGGGTGAAGGAAAGCTGTCGATATCGATTGCGACGGCGTCTCCGGCGTCGGGATTGATCCATTTCGGGGTGAATATTACGAAGTCGGGAGTTCCGGTGGAGGCGGCGTCGCTGGAAGATCTGGGAGTGGATGCTGCGGCATTTGCAGACAGGCTGCTTGAGAGTTACGCGCGTGAGATGGACGAGATCGAAAAGGCAACGAAGAAAGTGAGAGCCGTGAAGTGACGCAAGGAAACGTATGCGACGTGTTCTCCTCGATCCAGGGAGAGGGGATTCTTGTAGGAGTGAGGCAGGCGTTCGTGCGATTTTCGGAATGCAACCTGAACTGCCGTTTCTGCGACACTCAGGAGGCGAAGTCGAGGGTGTCGAAGTTCAGCGTGAAAGGGAACGAGCATAGGTTCCACTCGAACCCGGTGACGGCGGAAGGTCTGGCCGAGGTGCTGTCGCTGCTTCGGGATCCGCGGCATTCGGTGTCGATAACGGGAGGGGAGCCGCTGCTGCAAGGAGATTTCCTTGCGGAGCTTCTGCCGATTTTGAAGAGGCAGGGCGAAGAGATTTATCTGGAGACGAACGCGACGCTGCCGGAGGAGCTTGAGAAGATCATCGATTGGGTGGACTGGGTGTCGGCGGACGTGAAATTGGAGAGCGCGACGGGCAATCCGGCAATGTACGAAGAGAACCGGAGGCTGCTGAAGATTGCGGCGCAGAAGAAGCTATTCGTGAAGCTGGTGGTGGTTAAGGAGACGACCAAGGAGGAGCTGGTGGAAGCGGGAGAGCTGGTGCGGGAGGTGTCGAGAAGGATAGCGATGATCCTGCAGCCGGTGAAGCCGCTGGGCGGAGCGGAGCCGCCGGACGGAAGGCGTCTGATTGAGATGGCGGACGAGCTGGGAGAGATCGTGAAGGAGGTACGGGTGATCCCGCAGATTCATCCGATTCTGGGATGGAGGTAGCTAGAGCAGGGCGAGCGGGTCGACATCGACGGCGACCTGGAGCTTTCCGGAGAGGGAGAGAAGGGATTCGGTCGCAGCGAGCATGCCGGCCGTGATCTGTTCGGATGGGGACTTAGCGATTATCTGCCAGCGGTGCTTCCCGCGGACTCGTGAGATGGGTGCAGGCGCAGGGCCGAGTATCTGCGCTGTTGGGGCGGACTCCCTGAGCTTAAGCGCGATGCGGTGTGCGCGCTCGGAGACGCGCTTCTCTTCGGGGCCCTCAACGACGAGCCTGACGACCTGGCTGAAGGGCGGATAGTTGAGGTCCCGACGGAACTCCAATTCCTTCTGAGCGAATTCCTCGTAGTTGTGCGCGGCGGCGGCGAGGACGGCGTAGTGCTTTGGCCGGAAGGTCTGAACGATAACGCGGCCTCCTTTGGGGCCGCGTCCGGTCCTCCCGGCGACTTGGGAAAGTAGCTGGAAGGTCCTTTCGGTGGCGCGGTAGTCGGGAAGGTTCAAGGCGGTGTCGGCGACGATGACTCCGACGAGGGTGACGTTGGGGAAGTCGAGGCCCTTGGCGATCATCTGGGTCCCGAGAAGGATGTGTATCTTTCGGCTCATGAAGTCAGAGAGGATGCGGTGATGTGAGCCGCGCCCCTGTGTCACGTCGCTGTCCATTCTGGCGACGGTGAAATCGGGGAAGAGGTTGGCGACTTCCTCTTCGACGCGTTCGGTGCCCAGGCCAAAGGCGCGGATGCCGGGGAATAAGCATTCGGGACAGGATTCGGGCGGGTCTGCTTCGTAGCTGCAGTAATGGCAGATGGCCTTGTTGAGCCGACGGTGGTAGGTGAGGGATATGTCGCACTTCTGACAGCGGAGGACGAAACCGCAGCGCGGGCAGAATATGTAGGTGGAGAAACCGCGCCTGTTGAGAAAGAGGATCACCTGCTCGTCGCGAGAGAGGGCTTCGTCCATCAGGCGCTTGAGCCGACGTGATAGGATGGCGCGTCGTTGGTGTGGCCCGGTTTCGAGGGACATATCGACGATGTCCACGGGGGGAAGGGGGCGCTTTTCGACGCGCTCTGAGAGGATCAGCCGGGCGTAGTCACCGGTGATTGCGTGGTAGTAGGATTCGAGGGAGGGCGTTGCGGTTCCGAGAATGACGGGAACGTTTTGGAGATGGGCGCGCCTGACCGCGACGTCGCGCGCGTGATAGCGCGGGGTTTCGTCCTGCTTGAAGGTGTTCTCGTGCTCTTCGTCGACGACGATAAGCCCCAGGTTCGGGGCGGGCGCGAAGATCGCAGAGCGAGCGCCGACGACGACGTCGGCACGATGGGAGGACATGGCCATCCACTGCTCCCTGCGATGGCCTTCGGTGAGGGAGCTATGAAGTACGGCGACGCGGCGGAAGCGCTGCCTGAACCTGCGGACGGTCTGGGGGGTGAGCGAGATTTCGGGGACAAGAACGATAGCCTGGCCGCCGCGGGAAACGACCTTGTCGATGGCCTGAAGGTAGATCTCCGTCTTGCCGCTGCCTGTGACGCCCTGGAGGAGGAATACCTCGAAGCCGCCGGAGTCGATCCTGTCGAGTATAGGTTTGAGAGCGTTCTTCTGCTGTTGAGTCAACTGGTGGGGGGAAGTGGGTTGAACGTCCTCAAACCAGACGCTGTCCATCTGCTGCGAGGCGAAGCGGACGAGGCCCTTTTTGCGTAGTGAGTCGATGACCGAGGGGGTGGAATGGGCGAGGCGAGCGAGTTCGGTGCGGGTGAGGGGCTCGGTTTGCTCTATTAGAAGCCGGAGCAGTCGGGCTTGTTTTGGGGCGCGCTTCTCGATGGCGTCAGCCTGGCGGTTGAGTTCGTCGGGAGACGCTGCGGGGATGACGATGGAGGTGGTGCGGGTTCCGGTTCCGCGTCGGACGCCTGTGGGAAGCGCAGCGTGAAGCACCTGCCCCCAGGAGCAGAAGTAGTGGTCGGCGATCCAGCGGGTGAGCCTGAGCATGGAGGGAGAGAAGCTGGGGGAGGTATCGATGAGCTTATGTATGGGCTTGATCGAAGGCACGTCGGACTTCATGAGGAGAGCGACGCAGAAGCCTTCGAGATTCCTGGGGCCGAACGGGACCCAGACTCGGGAGCCGGGAAGGAGGCTGCCGCGGAGCTTGGGAGGAATGGAGTAGTCGAACTCCTTGCGGGCGGGCACGTTTACCGCCACACGGGCGAAGCGGTACGTGGAGACTGGGAGGTCAGAGGGCATCTTGCGGATATTCCGACGGAGGCGAGGTGCTTGGCTCAAGCTTAACAGCAGACATTCGAAGGCTCGGAATGGGGTACGAGAAAGGGTATGCCCCACTTCTCGAGGCGGAAGGTAACGGGGGTGAATCCGGCGGGGTCGCCGTCAGCTTGAACGGGCACTTTGCGGTCTGAGGTGACGGTGATCTCGCGAGCGCGAAGGTACTCGACGTCATCGAGCATCTTTGTTCTTCCCCACCACGCGCCCCAGAAGTAACGGAGTATTCCGCTGCGGGTGTTGCCTTTGAAGACGCAGATGTCGAGGAGGCCGTCGTCGGGGACGGCGTCAGGAGCGACGCGGAGGGGGCCGCCGTAGGAGGAGACGTTGGAGATTATCACGAGGCTGCCGACGCGCGAGGTGCGGCCACCGTCTATTTCGACGTGGAGGCGAGGGGGGCGATAGCGCAGGAGCGTGCGGATGATGGGGCCTGTGTAGGAATGCAGGCCGATGCATCCCTTGCGTTCGGAGGAGAGGATGAGCGTCACCTGTGCATCAAAGCCGATGCTGGCCATGAGAAGGAAGCGGCGGGAGCCGACGGTGGCGACATCGAGCTTTCTGGATTGTCCCTGGGAGACCATGCGGCAGATGCCGTCGATGTTCTTGGGAAGTACGAGTTCCTTTGCCATGACGTTGCCCGTGCCGGTGGGAAGGACGGCGACATTGGGCGAGCCGGGTCCGAGGCCGTTGATGACTTCGTTGAGGGTACCGTCGCCGCCGACGACGACAAGAAGAGAGGTGGACTGCTTGAGAGACGAGGCGAGGGCGGTGGCATCGCCGCGGTGGGCGGTGCCTGCGAGCTGGACCCGGAAGCCGCAGCGCTCGAGGCCCGCTTTGAGGGCTGCGATCTTCTTTCTGGCGGAACCCATGCCGGAGATGGGATTGTATATGACGGTCGCCGTACGCATCACGCAACTCCTGAAGGACGGCTATCTTTCGGACATAAGGCGTCCGCAGTTGGGGCAGAGCTGCCTGTCGGTTTTCATGAGTTGTGACTTTCGGAACTGGCGCACAGGGAAGGCGCACCAGGGGCACTTATCGATTCTGCGGGCGGGGTTCGGACCTGAGTCGAGCCCACCGTTAAGCAGTCTGACGTGAACTATGACAAGCGCCCCGCCAAGAACGGCACAGGCGGAGACAATTATCCAAAGCATGGAGTCCGGCCCTTCAAAAGCAAGAAAGCGCTTTCGATGGAATATTAACATCGGGCGCGTGTTGTGTCCACGGCAAAAAGAGAAGAGGCCGATGGCGCATGCGGCTTGACGTGGGTGCTCGTTAGGATAATATGGCATCCTGTCGCGGACGGAAAATGAACGGGGGAAGAAGTGATAAGAGTCCTGGTAGCATCGGCGGCGCGCGAGGTCAGGGGCCAGATCAAGGAGGCGCTGGGGAAGCAGGAGATCGAGGTCCTGGGCGCGAGTTCGGCGCAGGAGGCACGCGAGATCATAAGCGGGGGCGTGTTCGATCTCTTGATCGTAGACGAGGGGCTGCCGGGGGAAGCGGCCGCAGAGCTCATTAGAAGGACGCGGGAGGATAAGAGGACCGAGGGTATGGGGGTGCTTGTGCTTGTGGGAGGGGGAGTTCCAAGCGAGAAGAAGATGGTGGCTTTGGAGGGGGGTGCGGATGATTTTTTGGCGAAGCCGATCGACGGGGCGGAGCTGGTTGCGCGGGTGCGGGGACAAGCGAAGCTGAAGCTGCTGGCGGAATCGGCGGGGGGAGTGAGGGAGCCATACCGGATGACGGAGAGGGATATTGCGCGGCTGAGGGCTCCGGGGCGGCGGGTGAGGAAGAACGTCACGGTGATGTTCTCGGACATCCGCGGGTTCACGAGGTTTTCGGAGAGGATGGCGCCGACGAGGGTGTTCGACATTCTGAACATGCACCTGGCGAGGCAGGCCGAGACCGTTTACCGGCACAAGGGGGTGGTGGACAAGTACAGCGGGGACGAGGTGATGGCTTTTTTCCAGGGACCGTACATGGCGAGACGGGCGGTGCACTGTGCGGTGGACATAGTGGAGGGTCTGAAGGAGATCGAGCGCGAGGAGAGGAAGGACAGCATACGGGTGGGGATAGGGATCAACACGGGAACGGTGGTGCTTGGCGACATAGGTACGTCGAGAAGGATGACGTACACGGCGATAGGCGACAACGTCAACCTGGCGGCGAGGTTGTGCGGCATTGCGAAATACTTCCAGATACTGATATCGGAATCCACTTACGAGAAGGTCAAGTCGGACAAGACGCTGGAGTACGTCAAGCTGAAGCCTGCGCGTGTGAAGGGGAAGGAGTCTCCGGTAAGCGTCTACGAGGTCAGCTTGAAGGGGCCCGGGCGGGAGGTACCTTCCCGACGATAAGGACGGCCTTTTTGCGCCGGAATTGACCTGGCTTGGCGAGGAACTTGGGGCGGCCCCTGACACAAACCGTACTCGGCTCGGCGGTGGATCTGCCTGTCTGAATCAGGTCGCCTACTTGGAGCTCGATCAGGTCCTTGAGCGAGATTGTGGTCTCGGCGAGGCAGGCGGTAACGTCCAGGTAGGTTCCTCTAAGCGCCGCCTCAATTCCGGGTAGGATTTCCTCTTGCTCTTTACCTCGCGAGTATGCTCTCCAGCGGTGTTCGGAGAGGTGGCCGAGTATGGGGTCGAGGCTGACGAATGGTATGCAGAGATTGAGCATGCCGCTGAAGTTCCCAAGGGCGATTTCGAAGCCGATGAGAACGACCGTCTCGGTGGGGGGTATTATCTGCAGTAGCTGGGGGTTGTACTCGGTATCGACGACCTCGAAAGTTACGGGTCGGATCTTGGACCATTCTGTGTTGAGCGCTTCGATTCCCCGGTGAATTATCTTGTCCATTATGCGGAGTTCGATTTCGGTAAGCGGGCGATTGGGGATGGCGACCTCTTCGCTGGCGCCGCCGAGAAGCTTATCAAGGATGGGGAAGACGATGGAGGGGTTCATCTCGAGAACCATTTCGCCTTCGAGGGGCTTGGCGCTGAGGACGTTGAGGTAGGTGGGATTGGGGACGGAGAGTATGAACTCGGAGTAGTTGATTTCCTCGACGGAGCTGAGCTTCACTTCGACGATGGTTCTGAGATATCCGGATAGTATGGCGCTGTAGCTTCGGGCAACGTCCATGTGTAGCGCCTCGATGGAGCGGGCGTCGTCCTTGGAGATGCGCTCGGGGCGGCTGAAGTCGTAGGTGGCGAACTCCCTTTCGCTCGGTGCGCCCTCTTCCCTTATTTCGCCTTCGTCAATTGCGGCGAGGAGCGCCTCAACCTCTTGCTGGTCAAGTATTTCTGGCATGTTGGTGACCTTTCAGGCGGTTACTCCCGTATCTGGCCGTTTCCGAATATCACGAACTTATAGGTGGTGAGTTCGGGCAGGCCCATGGGTCCGCGCGCATGCAGCTTGTCGGTGCTTATTCCGACCTCCGCTCCCATTCCGAACTCTCCTCCGTCGGTGAAGCGGGTCGAGGCGTTGACGTAGACGGTGGCGGAATCCACTTCGCGGACGAACTTCATCGCCGCCGCGTAGTCCTGGGTAATGATCGCATCCGAGTGGCCGGAGCCGTAGGTGTTTATGTGGCTAATGGCCTCGTCGAGAGACGGGACCACTGCTATGGAGAGTATGAGGTCGAGGTACTCGGTGCACCAGTCCTTTTCGACGGCTGAGGGAGCATCGGGGAAGAGTGCGCATACTTGTTCGTCGCCGCGGACCTCGCAGCCCGCTTCCTGCAAGGCGGGGATGATCCTGGGAAGGAAGTCGGCGACGACTACCTCGTCGACGAGGAGGGTCTCCATAGCGTTGCAGACGCCGGGGCGCTGGAGCTTTGCGTTGAGGCAGACTTCGAGAGCCATGTCGAGGTCGGCGTCGGCGTGGACATAGGTGTGGCAGATGCCGGCGTAGTGCTTTATGACGGGGATGGAAGACTCCTCAGCGATGCGCCGGATAAGGCTCTCGCCGCCGCGAGGGATGATGACGTCGACGTAGTCGTCGGCCTTGAGCAAGTGTCCGACGGCAGCGCGGTCGGTGGTTTCGACAAGAAGGATGGAGTCGGGGTTGAGGCCGGCCTTTTCGGCGGCCTCCCTGAGCAGGGCGACGATGGCGACGTTGGAGTGGATTGCCTCTTTTCCGCCGCGGAGAATGATGGCGTTGCCGGCCTTAAGGCAGAGGGCGGCGGCATCGGCGGTTACGTTGGGTCGCGATTCGTAGATGAACCCGATGACGCCGAGCGGCACGCGGACCTTGAATATGCGAAGGCCGTTGGGGCGGGTGGTCCCGGAGATCACCTCGCCGACGGGGTCCGGGAGCGCTCGAACGACATCGATGCCTGCGGCCATGGATTCGATCCGCTTGGGGGTGAGAGTGAGCCGGTCGATCATGGCGGAGGGTAGGCCGGCCTGTTTTGCGGCGTCGAGGTCGAGGCGGTTTGTTTCGGCGAGAGAGTCGGCCTGCCCGCGTATGGCTTCGGCCATGAATTGGAGGGCGAGGTCCTTTTTGTCAGATGGCGTGTTGGCGAGCACAGCGGCTGCGCGTTTTGCGCGGACGCACAGGTCACGGATGTAGGCTTCAATGTCGGAGATTTCAGCCACGACTCACCCCATCAGCATGATCTTCTTCACGACGTCGATGGTCTCCCCGGCGTCGCCGGTGCTCTGGGCCTTTGTTAGTTCGTCACGGATGGCGTATATCTTTAGAGCCTTCTTCATGAGGTTGGCGAAGAGTTCTCTGGAGAGGCTCATGGCCTTGACCTGGTCCATCCTGTAGGTGAACTGGTCCTCGCCGAACCAGCCATTGTAGCCGGTATCGACGGCGGCGTAGCAGAAGTCTACGAATCGCCAGATGTCTCCGGTCCCTGTGACGCGGTCCTCGTCGTTGGAGTGGAGCTTGGCGGTGTTGACATGGAAATTGACGACGGGTACTCCGACGGCCGCGGCGGTATATAGCATGGCTGCGGGTTCGGCGGCGTACATCTGTTCGTGCCCGTAGTCGATGGCGACGCCCATGTTCTTGCCGCCGCAAGCGGCGTTGACCTTAGCGGCGACGAGCATGGCCTGGTGAGTGGTGGAGACGACCATGTTGCCTTCGCGGGGCTCGTGGAGCTTGGCCTCGGTGCCGAAGCGGAGCCCGGCCTTTTTGGCTTTCTTGTTAATGGCGATGCATGCGTTGATGAACCAGTTGATCTGCTTTCCGTAGTTCACTTCGAAGTTATAGTCCCAGCCGTCGGAGCCGGGCCAAAGGGCGACGGAGGAGCAACCGAGGTCGGCGGCGAGGTCTACGGCCTGCAGCGACTTGGCGAGCGCCTTTCGCCGCAAGGACGTGTTTGGATTGGTTACTCCGCCGAGCTTCCATTTGGCGTTGCCCCAGAGGTCGATGTTCATGTTGGTGGGCTTAACGCCGTACTTGCGAAGCGCGGCCTTGACCTCCTTTATGGCCATCTCGCTGGGTTTGTCTCTCTGGTCCAGAAGCACCTGGTCGTGGAACTCTATTCCCTCGATGCCGGCCTCGGAGACGCGGCGGATCTGTGCGATGATGGTTGGGTCAAAGGAGGGGACGTCCTTGCTGTAGCCTGAGGGATTGAAGCGGTCGGCAAACTCGCCCGCGCACCAGTGACCGGCGGCGAAGCGGATGTCGAAGTCCTTGAAGAAAGCATCAACGCGCTTGCCGGCGAGGTACCGATCGTACTCCCTATTCAACTTGGCCATTCTTGCTGCGGTCAGCCGCATGGGTACACCTCCACTATTCCTCGAAGATCCCTGAAGAGAACTCGTCGTATTCGCGCGCGGACTGTGCGGCGAGCGAAGAGTCCTTCTGCTCGCCGTCGGCATCGCCGGGCCTTGCCTGGTCGCGGCGTGTGCCCTTCATGGGTATGACAAGCTCCTCGTCGAGAGGAGTGAACTGGTCAGTTGCTTTGATTAGTGAGTCGGCAGTGCTTCTGGGAAAGGAGTAGACCTCGACGCGAACGCCCCTGGATCGGAGGAAGTAGACGAGGTCGGTGAAATCGCCGTCGCCGGTCACGAGAGCGATGACGTCGACTTTTTCGCTGAGGGCGAGGGCGTCGAGGGCAATGCCCATGTCCCAGTCGCCTTTGCTGGTGCCGTCGGCGCGAACGCGGAGGGGCTTGCTCTTGACATCGAAGCCGCAACTCTCAAGAACAGTGAAGAAGCTGGATTGGTCGCGGACGCCGTCCTCGATCACATATGCGATGGCGCGGACAAGCTGGCGGCCCTTCACGATGGTGTCGAGAAGCAACTGGAAGTTGAGCCGGCCGTTGAAGATGTTCCTGGCGGAGTAGTACATATTCTGGACATCGACGCAAACGCCCACGCGCTGAGCTTTGATAACTCTCATGTCTTCCCTGAAGATAGTGTCAAGTACGCCAGAGGGAATCGTGCGCAGATGTCATATTAGCAAGGCCCCGAAGGGGTGTCAAGGAAAGCGACGGGAGGGTGGACGCGGTTGAAAGAAAGGCTGCCGGGTGATAGATTCTAGTGCGCTCTGGCAAGGCAGGCCACCGGAAGGAAGCCCCGTGCAACGACTGACGCCGGCAATGCAGCAGTACCATCAGATGAAGTCCGAGTGCGAGGAAGCGATCCTTTTCTTCCGGATGGGGGACTTCTACGAGATGTTCTACGAGGACGCCGAAGTGGCTTCGCGCGTGCTGGGGCTGGCTCTTACCTCTCGCAGCAAGGGCCCGGCCGCCACTCCGATGGCGGGAGTGCCGTATCACGCTGCGGAGACGTACATCCGCCGCCTGCTGCGGGCGGGGTACAAGGTGGCGATCTGCGAGCAGGTGCAGGACCCGAAGGAGGCCAAGGGTGTGGTGGAGCGGGCGGTTACGCGGGTGATCACTCCAGGGACGTTGACGGACGAGGAGTTCCTGGACGCAAAGCGGCACAACTACCTGGCAGCGGTGTGCCGCAGTGGCGCGGAGGTGGGCCTCGCATGGGTGGAGCTGTCGACAGGGGATTTCGAGGTGGAGGAGTTAAAAGATTCGGGTCTTCTGAACGAGCTGGGGAGATTGTCGCCTGCGGAGTGCCTGGTTTCGGAGGATGATGAGGGGCTGGCGGAGAGGGTGCGGCAACTGCCGCGGACGGCGGTGACGCTGCGGCCGGAGTGGGCGTTCGAACGGAGAGGAGCGCGGACGAAGCTTACGTCGCTTTTGGGAACACGGGGGCGGGGGGGGTTGGGGGGGGAGGGAATGGGCACGGGGGTGTCGGCGGCGGGGGCAATAGTGGACTACCTGGAGGAGACGCACAAAGCGCCGCTGAGCCACATTCGCGGGATATCGCCCTTCTACGGGTCCGAGTATCTGGCCATGGACGAGGCGACGAAGCGGGCGCTGGAGCTGGTGGAGACGGCGATGGGTCGCGAGCGACGTGGGAGCCTGCTATGGGTGATGGACAAGACGCGGACGCCGATGGGCGGGCGGATGCTGCGGAAATGGCTGCTGCTGCCGCTGCGGAAGGTCGATGAGATAGGGAGGAGGCAGCAGGCGGTAGAGGATCTCTTCGACGACGCGGCGAGACGAGAGCGGCTGCGGGAAATCCTGGGAGAGATGGCAGACGTGGAGAGGATAGCGGCGAAGATCGCGTCGGAACGGGCGAACGCACGGGACCTCCTGGGCCTTGAGAGGTCGCTGGGGCTCCTTCCGGCGATCAAGGGCGAGCTGGAGGGGTGCAGTTCGCAGTTACTGTGCGCGCTTGCCGACGACATGGAGATGCTGGAGGACGTGAGGGAGGCGATTGAGAGGGCGATCTCGCCTGATGCTCCGCCGATGCTGCGGGACGGAGGATTGATAAGGGACGGGTACTCGGAGGAGCTGGACGAGATCCGAGGGATCACGAGGGATGGGAGGAGTTGGATAGCGCGGTTCCAGGAGAGCGAATCGAAGAGGACGGGGATTCCTTCACTGAGGGTGAGTTTCAACAAGGTATTCGGGTACTACATCGAGGTGACGAACACGCATTCGGCGAAGGTGCCGGCGGATTACGTGAGGAAGCAGACGCTCAAGAACGCGGAGAGATACATCACGCCGGAACTGAAGGAATACGAGAACAGGGTTCTGACGGCGGATGAGCGAGGGAAGGAGCTGGAGTACAGGTTGTTCGTCGAGGTGCGGAACCAGGTGGCGGGGGCTACTGAAAAGATAATGCGGGCAGGTGAGAAGGTTGCGGCAGTGGACGTAATTGCGGGGCTGGCGGCGGTCGCCGCGGAGAACTCGTACGTGAGGCCGGAGGTGACGGACGGGGGAGAGGTCGTGATACAGGACGGGCGGCATCCCGTGCTGGAGAAGACGCTAACGGAGGAGGCATTCGTTCCGAACGACACGCTGCTGGACGGTAAAGAGAACCGGCTGCTGATAATCACGGGGCCGAACATGGCGGGGAAGTCGACGTACGTGAGGCAGGTGGCGCTGCTGGTATTGATGGCGCAGACGGGAAGCTTCATTCCGGCGAAGAGCGCGAGGATAGGGGTCGCGGACAGGGTGTTTGCGAGGGTGGGGGCTTCGGACGAGATATCGAAGGGGCAGTCGACGTTTATGGTCGAGATGATCGAGGCGGCGAACATTCTGAACAACGCCTCGGAGAGAAGCCTGGTGGTGCTGGACGAGATCGGGCGGGGGACGAGCACGTTTGACGGCATAAGCATAGCGTGGGCGGTGGCGGAGTACATCCACGAGAGGGTGGGGGCGAAGACGCTTTTTGCGACGCATTACCACGAGCTTACGGAGCTGACGTCGGTGTTGGACGGGGCGGCGAACTACAACGTGGCGGTGCGGGAATGGGGGGATGAGATAGTGTTCATAAGAAAGATCGTGCGGGGGTCGGCGGACCGGAGCTATGGAATTCATGTAGCGAAACTGGCCGGAGTGCCGAAAGATGTAGTGGAAAGGGCCGGAGAAATATTGGAGAATCTCGAAAAGCAAGGGCTGGAGTGGCGACACGGGAGGACGAGGGTCCCGGGAAAAGGAGGGCCGAAAGTGAAGCACGCGCAGCTGACGCTGTTCCATCTGGAGCCGCACCCGGCGCTTGAGGAGCTGAGGAAGCTGGACACGGACAAGATGTCGCCGCTGGAAGCGCTTTTGAAACTGAAAGAGGTGAAAGACAGGCTGGCGGAAGAAGGGGGGAGAGAAGTTGCCTCAGAAGGTGCTTGAGGACGAGTACTTTCCCATTCAGCTGGACAGCATCAGGATGGACAGCTTGCTGGACTTCGAGCTGTACCTGAAGGTGAGAAATCAGTACGTGCTTTTCCGAGCCGCGCACCTAGCGTTTAACGAAAGGACACGCAGCGAGCTACTCTCCAACAAGGTTCACACGCTTTACCTGAAGAGGGAGGCGCGGAGGCACTACCTAAGATATGTGGAAAGGCATCTGACGAGCATTTTGAGGGAGCCGACCCTTACGGAGGAGCGAAAGGCGCAGTTGGTGTACGACACGTCAACGAACCTGCTGCAGGACGTGTTGGAGAAGCCGACATCGTCGGAGAACATAAAGCGCGCGACGACGGTGGCGAACAACACCGTATCTTTCATTCTTCGGGGAAGAGATTCTTTCCGGCACTTGGTGGCAATGACATCTTACGACTACCGCACCTATACGCACTCGGTGAACGTGTGCCTTTACACCGTGGCGCTGGCGGAGGCGGCGGGGTACAGGGACCAGTCGGACTTGAACGAGATTGGGGTCGGCGCGCTGCTGCACGACATCGGGAAGAGCAAGATAGATACGACGATCTTGAACAAGCGCGGGCCGCTGACGCCGCAGGAGTACGACGTAATGAAGAATCACCCCATATGGGGTGTGGAGCTACTGCGAGAGACGTCTCTTATTCCGGAGGTCGCGTACGAGATCGTTCTGCACCACCACGAGAAGATGGACGGAAGCGGCTACCCGGATCACCTTGCCGCTGAGGACATGCACCAGTATGCGCGATTATCGGTGATAGCGGACGTCTTCGACGCGCTGACGACGCGACGTCCGTACAAAGAGGCAATACCGAGCTATCAGGCGCTGGAGATGATGGGCAAGATGGGGGGGGTCTTCGACGTCAGTCTGTACAAGGACTTCGTCCAGCTGTTGGGGAAAGGATAGGAAGCTGAGGAGGGGAGAGGGGAGGGTCGGCGCTCAGAATGTCGAAGGACCCGGGGGCAAGGATGAACGAGACCCCAAGGCAGCGGTTTGATGCCAAGGGGTTATTTGTTATCGGGGCGCTGGTGGCTGCGCTCCTAGTGAGCTACGGGGACGTGGTGTTTGGGGGGAGGACGCTGCTGGGGTCGGGGCGGGTGGCGGGGGTGTTTGAGTCGGGTCCGTACGGGTACGAAGAGGTACAACCCGGTGCGAAGAGCGCGTGCATAGACGCG
>Ga0180437_10001171_pt1 | contig 45408 bp, 41 predicted proteins | sample SS_ome_4_FD_132410 | JGI IMG/M metagenome (GOLD analysis project Ga0180437, IMG submission 132410) | Hypersaline lake sediment archaeal communities from the Salton Sea, California, USA - SS_3_D_1 metaG | ecosystem: Environmental > Aquatic > Non-marine Saline and Alkaline > Hypersaline >... | reverse complement strand
TTTTCTAATGACACCTTATGTGTGATAGGAAGCTCAAGGAGTGGAGGGATGGACTTATATCAACCTTTTTATGATAATTTAAGTCTGAATGCCACAATCGGAAAAGCTTTTAATGGTTGGTTTTATAATCCAGAAATTGAACAATTAGGAAAGACTCAGTTGTACGAAGGTATGACCATTTTAGGAGATCCCCTATTAACTGTTAAAATGCATGATACTATTCCTGAATCTATAACAATTGCTAACCCAACCTCTAATTCTATATGGTACAAAAACTCAACTTATGAAATTAGATGGTCATGGGATGGTTCATTTAGTAATGTTGACATTACTCTTTGGAATGGTTCTGGAATAGTTTTAACCATTGCAGCAGCTGCCAATAATAATGGAACATACTTCTGGACAATTCCAGATACTGTAGCAGATGGAGATGATTATTTCATTAAATTAGATGATATGGATGGAATTCCCACGGATATTTCAGATAATTTTACAATAACGAAAAGACCATTTTCACCAACAAATGGAAGAATACCTGGTCCAAATTTATACGTAATTGGAAGCGTTTCCGCGATCATTATCATCTACTTATTGAAAACAACATCTAAAAAGAGAACAATAATTAAAAGTTAAATTTATATCTAACTTTCAAAGTTTTTTACTTTTTTTCCTTTTTTATTTTATCGTCTTTTTATCTCGATGTTTAAAGGCATGATTTAAATAAGAAAATGGTTTCAAATTTAAATTTGGAAATTATCTTATTTGGTATTTATGTTTTAGGTTTTTTCAAGTAAAACTGAACTCATCTAAAAAAATAAAAAAAGTAAAAAAAGAGTGGTTTGCTTATTCTTTCATATCTTCGTATTGCTTCATAAATTCTTCTGGCTTCCATTGTTCCTTCACATATTTGCCAATACCAGAACTATCTCGTGGGCCAACAACAACAAATGCATCTGCCTCATCTTCTAATGCTCCACTTAATCTTGCAGCCATTCCTGGAATTATAAGAATTCTATGCTTAACTTTGTCAAAAACTTTGAATTCTTTTACAGCTTCAGCGATGGCTCCTGCATTAAATTGCCCACCAGCGACAGCACTCTCAATTCCGATACCCTCACTGTCTACAACTAATAAATAAGCGTTAAGATTGGCTCCTTTAATATCTATTTCGACGGGGATCTTCGTTAATCTATAATTGGAAGTTACAAATACAGGTGACATGTCATTTGGTTCTCCAATCTCATATAATCCTGGATCAACCGCAGGATATACTCGAGGATCACTAAAAACACTCTGCCGTAAAGTCATTAATGCTAATAGTGCCCATATTTCTTCTTTCTTTTGCCCGGTATGTAATACAATTAAGTTCGTATCAATTGATTCCATGATAGCCCCCATTATTAATTCTTGGTACTGGGCTAACCATAGTTCTACATCATCTCCAATTTTAGCTTGACTCCAATATGCAGCTGGTACTCCCATTACCGGCCAACCTGCATTCTCATTCTCTTTATCAATTGCAGCTGTACGTAATTGCATTATGTTATCATATGTAACCGCGAGTTTACCGGGACCAAAAAAGGTTCCTGCATCTAATACTAATTCTTTCACTCCAAGTTTTTGCAATGTGGCGCTAAGAGACATTAGTTCATTTAGATTACTCGAAACTGCTACTACGGGTAAAGAATTCTCTACGGCGAACTTACCAATCTGTTCCCAATTCTCTTTAGTTAATGCGTAGAGTAGCGGTTTTTTAGCCTTGATCTCTTCCGCTGCGGAAAGTAATATCTCAGGATTCAAGCAAGTTAACATAATAGGTAAGCTCGATACTTCACTCAACTTCTTTGCAGCTAACTTGAACTGCTCCATTTCACCTGAAACGCATCTTAAAGCTATCCCATTTACTTGAAGTACATCACCTATTCGTTCAACCTTCAGATCGGTTAAATATTTAGCAGTTTCCTCCAAATCTGGATCATCATCTGCAATTTCAATAAAAATCGCAGTTTCGTTGTAAAATGTCAATTGATGACGCATAAGAATCTCTTCTCCACCAATTACACAGACTCGTTCTCCAACCCCTATAGATACCGGTCTTTGTGGTGGAGTAACAAGTGTTATCAATTTTTCGCGATTTTTAGCTTGTTTGGGATCCTGCATTAGGTGGGTACAGTCTTGCACTTTTACCTTACGTTCAAGAATATCCGTTGCAAATGCCATACAGGTGTCTCTTCCGCAGTCTTTACAATTGCTTTTATCAAGCAACGTATATATCTCTAACGGACTCGGTCTTGTCATTTCATAATCTCCTAATAATTAATTTGAACTCTTAAATAATTATTCAATAAGTATGAGTAGTCTAATTTTATTTTAAATTAAAAATTTGGTTTTTTGATTTAGGTCATATTTAATCTCTCTTTAAAACATATAATATCAGGTAAAATAGAGAAAAATATCATTAATAATTTTCACTTTAAGATTCCCCCAAGAAGTGAGAGGAAAAAAAGGCTATTTAGAGAAAAAGTGTTTAATTTTTCGAACTGAATGTTAAGTAGCTCTCAATCCTCTCTTTTTGTAGGGTAAAGGGAGATGATCAGTAATTATCTATTTATTTACAAGTATTTAAAGCCCTTCAATTTCACATTTTTATCTGGTCTAATATTTCTTCAATGAAATTAACCTTGTATTCTCCGGCGATACTAATTAAATGGTTTGAAATAGAATCTCGGAAACTCCAAATCTCATAATCTTTCTTCAACTCTTTCAGCTTCCTAATGATATCAACAAAATCAGAATCTCCCGAGACAAGAACTGCTTTATCATATGAATCTTCTTCAGCCAACTCCACAATGTCCCGATAAATATAAATATCTATACCTTTCTGGGCTTTTTTCCCATTAGGAGAGATTTTTATCTCTTTAGATTGAATCACAAATCCTTGAGCATCAAGATACTTAATAAATCCCCTTTTTTTAGGATACAGTTCTGGAGGGAACCCCATGTATATAAAAGCTCCCACTAAATGAAATTTATTACTTAAAAAATCTTTAAACTTTGCATAATTAATTCTAATGTGACGCTTTTCTAAATTATGGAATAAATTCGCATGGTTGATAAAAATTATTAATCTTTTTAACATCCTTGTCACATCGATAGTTTCCTCAATAAAGGAATATAAATTTTTAACAATTTTTTAATTTTCAATCAATTTGGCTAATAATCTAATCCTTTCTTTAAAAACTACAAGAAATACCAAAATTCAGTTTTGATAATTTTCTTGTATTGGTAGTTTAGAATACCAGAGAGGAATAATTGATATCAATGTAAGCAAGCTTGTTATCATCATTAATCCTTCAACAGTTAGAGTTTTTGTTAATAAAATACCAAGCGGTTTAAAAATGAATTGGGCTAAAGAAATGGAAGTTCCAGATAATAGATAAAAAAAAGCTTGATTTTTTAGCCTTCGTGAAAAATCTATATTAAAATTTGTTAAAGAAATATTATAGATTCCTGCCAATAAACTAAATAGACCATAAAAGAACATAAATGGGATGAAATCTACTGTAGTGAATATTAAATATAAGATGCAGAAGCTTAGAGCGCTTAAAACTAAGATTTGTTTTCGAAATGTGTTATAAGCTTTTTCCCTTTCATAAGAACAAACAAAAGGGGTTTCCAAGCTTTTGAGTTTATTATTTAATAATCTCTGAAAGAAAAAATATCCTATCAAAATCAATATCTGAAAAGTTGAGAATAGCGTTGTATATAATTTGAAATTATTATCACCAAACTTTATGAGAATCCACGATGAGAAAGTGTATGAATATAATTGGTCGCTCGATGATAAGAATCCAGTTAAGTATATTAATATCATAGGAACGAAAATTTTTTTATTAAATAATGCTGGTTTTAAATGGTTTAAGCTTATTATTTGAGATTTTCCTATTTCCTTATCCAATTTTGTATCATTAAAATATTTTTTAAAATTTGTAAATTTCAATAATATCGGACCAATTATAATAGATAGAACAAGTATACTTCCAAATATGAGAAATGAATTCCATTCAGATAAATTATGGATTTTCTTGATCGTTAAATTGAATATAACCCCTATTAATAAATAAGCAGTAATAGAGCTTGAATTTACCACCACTAAAAAACTGTTTTGAGATTTTTTTTCTGGCATCTTTGAAAGAAGTTTAAAAAAGAAATTACTCATACATCCTCGAAGTAAAGCTTGGGAAATGAAATACATGATTGAGAACAAATTATATATAACTAAATTCTCACCGTAAAAAGAGAAGAAGAAAAAACTACTAGCAATTAAAAAGCAGATAATAAAAATCAATATCAAATGTCTTCTTCGAATAAATTTATCAAAAATTAATCCACTGATGGGTAGAAAAAGTGCTGTACTGTAAATTCCGTATTGAATCATAGTAAGTGCCATTGCATTAATTTTAAGAATACTGAAATAAAATAAAGGAAGATAAATCAAAAAGTAGATATCAATCACTGAAGTTCCAAAATATATTATAAAGAATGAAATTAAGAAAGCCTTCATTCGAAAGGTTTTGGTTTTAATTAAAGTATTATCCTTTATTTTGGTTGTAGTTATTTCCATAAACTTACCTTCTAATAAAAGAAAATAATTTCATATGATACTATAAATTTGGAATAGAGTCTTATAAATATCTATAAAAAATTTTCAGAGTTTAGACGCATAAATTGAACCTAATAAGAGATAGCTATCCTATACTCGTCAAATGTATGATGTGGTTATAATTGACCAAAAGTATAATTATTATTTGAACTATAACGATATTTATAAAGCTGGATTTAGGCTTAAAAGTAAATAAAATTGAATTTAAGATAAATTTTTTAAATGAAAATTAAAAAAATATTCTTCATTTTTATCGTCCTTTAAAAATTTACTTTTCAATATATTATTACACTTCAACGGTTAAAGAGGTAACTAATTTTGCCATCAAGTGCTGGTGTTATTCCAAATTAAATTAGCTAAGCAGACAAAGTTTCTGCTTTTTAGCTTATATTTTTACATTTTGAGTAATAACTTTTTTAGCATATCAAAAATAAATCAAAGTTAAATCCTAAACTATATAAAAAATAATAATAGTCAACAAGTTATTATAATGTTAAACAAACCTATTATTTGGAATAATAACCACTTAAATAAATTCAAAAATTTTCCCCTATGACTTCTCTCAATTTTAAATTTTTAGTTCAAAAACATTCAAATGATTTGGTTAAGGATCGAGAAGTTGTTTTTAAAGAATTAATACAGAAAATTGCTCTATATTACAATATTGATGTCCTAAAGAGTTATGAATCTATTAAATTCATACCAAAAAAAACTCCTGAGCATAAAATTCAAAATGATTTCACATTACTAGGAGTAGAGAAAAATTTTAATAATAGGAACCACACGATAAGCATTTATAGTGATTTCACGGATTTTATATCCTTTATTTTATTAAAAGAAGCTTATTATTGCTTCATACCGCATCAATTAATCTCAAATGAAATAGTTCAAAGCTTTATTAAAGTAAAGATTGAAATTGATTTAGAAACTCATCCTAAGCTTTCCGAATGGAAAAAATTAGTACATTTACCGTTAGAAATAAGTAAAATCGATAGATTATTAAAGAGTGAGACTAAAGAAGAAAAGGAAACTCCATTTGAATTTTTTTTGAAATACATTAGAAAGAATGTCCATCTAATGCAAAAGATGAAGATGGATGATTTTTATGAAAAATTTTACTATGAATATTCTTTTAAAACTGTTAATGTCCATCTTGATGAAGAAGTTGTTGAATCATTAAGAGTTCTAGCAAGAATATTCTTTGAAGTTGAGAAATATAATGCTTTAGTTGATTATAAATCATATTTAAAATCTTTCATTAAAAATGGTAAATTACAAACTAATTTGAGTCTAAGACAATTTTCAAAAAGTATACAAATATTGAAAAAAACACAAATAGCTCCTGCTTATGTAATAAATTATAATTCATTAAATTTGAGTAATATATGCATATTTTTAGAATTTAACCCAAAGTTAAAAACTTTTAATTTGATTGAGATTATTAACAATATTCCGTTTTTAGTTTCACCAAGATTCCTTAAAAATAGTTTTAGTTATGAGATTCAAGGATTCTTCATAATTCCAAATAAGTATTTTATTGATTTAGAAAAATTTCTTAATAAGTTGAAAGATTCGGGTTTCATAATAAAATATAAACTGATTAACTTAACTGGTAATCGTGCTATTGCAAATTTGAATTATCATCGTTTAAATTTTAGAGATTATTACCTAATAAATACTAATATACCAATTTATAATGATAATTATGAAATTGAAGCTAGTATAGCTTATACTCTAACTGATTATAAAAAATCATTAAACTTATTTGATTGGTTATTAATTGAGCGCATACTTAATATATCAATAACGGGTTTTGGGTTTGAAAGAAGAGAAGATACTCTTAAAATATTAAAAAATGATATTCTTAATGAAATTAATAACCAACGAGAACAAATAGCAGAATTAAAAGGAAATATTGGCATAATTAATGATTCTGTTACGAAATTAAAGGGAGATTTCTTAGGCTTTTTGTCAAATAACAAATCATATGGGTTTTTTTTTTTAATAAACTCCCTTAGTAAAGTGTTGAAACTTTTAGAATTAATTATTGACATTTTGAGGGTTAATTATCAAATTAAAAATGAGTTTCAATTATTTCAATATATAGAAAATGAAGGAATATCCAATTCTATAGAAGATCATATCTTATTTAAAGAAGTAAATATAACGCGACTTCTTGGTAATATAACATTATCGAAATATGGTGATATAAAAGAATTTTATTCTTTTTTATTTAGGAAATTCACCATATTTTTTAACATTTTGAAATCGTGTAGTAATTTGAAGATATTCAATTTAAAAGCTGTGCAGAAACTAATTAATGATGAAAACCTTACTATAGAAATATATTCTTCAAAAGAACGAAAATTGAAAGAATTTTACGAAAAAAATAAAGAATATAAAATTACTTCAAAAATGGTTGAGGAAAAAATAACAGAGTTTACAAAATCAGGTGTAATCAAACCATTTTTAATACATACACTCCCAAATCAAAAATTCACCTATTTTCTTATAATCATAGTTAGAAATACAGTAAGAATTCGAAAGGTTATTGAACAAATTGAATTCTTTTTTCCGTATCTTGGCACAACCCAAATTAAAGAATTGAATAAAACTAGTGAGGATGTGTGCTTTTTCCTAAAAATGCCCAATCTTAACGTAGATGAAAAGTTTGAATTGATCTCCATCTTAAAAAATAAATTTGGGAATGATGTGATTTGCATTAAAAGATATTTCTGGAGTGGTCTCATTGAAAATTATTCAATTAAAGATTTTTATGATTTTGAAAATGAAGATTTTTTTTATACAAAAAATTTATTTGACGAAACTTATAACTTTACGCGAAAAATTCTTGATGAAAGACTAGAAAAATATAACAATTTACCTCTGATTAATTTAAACCATTTCTGGTCAGATGAAAAAAGCTTAGTTAATTTATATAATAAGGTAAATAATAGAATTTCGAAACAAAATATTGACTTTAGTAAAAAAGAGCTCAATTTATTATATAAATTTCATTTAAATTTACTACCTTATATTTTAGACTTATTCAAATATAAAGAATTGCGAGCTGAATATTTCTTTAAGAGTTATATTAATGAAATCTACTTTATTCCCGCTCTCCAGATTTTCGGGTTAAATCAGCATTTACTATATTTTACTCCCTTGAATACTAATGAAATAGATTATAGACTTTTATTCGGTAACTCATTTCAAGATATAAAGTATCCTGCTCAAATAGATGCTTTAAATCCAATCTTAATCCAATATATTTACCCTTATCGCGATGCAGGATATATCCCATACTTAAATTGGTTAAATAAATCAAAAAAATGTATTCGCGAATATTGTTCTTTTTTCATAAAAAAAACGCATCAAAATCTTCATTTCGACTATAATTTAACTTTAAATGGTTGGGATTTCGATCCTAACCGTTTTAAGAATTATGTCCAAAATATTCTTTTTAAACGCGATTATGATATTCAAATTCCAGGAATAAAAGAGATGAATATAGCAAAATTTTCTCTATCAGAATATAAAGGATTAGAAACAAAGGAATTTAAAGAATTAACTCAAATATATAGTACTAGACCAATTGATATTAAGTCAGTCTGGGGAACGATTCCTCTAAAAAGAGCTGAATATATTAAAGATTTATTACAAAAAGAATTAATTTTTCCATATTTATCCTTAAAGAATCTAGATTTAATTGAAGAAATTAGTATTATTCTGCCTAATGTTAAACCAGAGTTTAATTATAAGCTAATTAAGATATTTAGCTTTTTCAATGTTGCATTTATTCATGAGATCGAGGGAGAATTCTATATTTATGGCTTTGAAGATGCAATCAGGTTTGAAAATGGGTTTATGATCGTCCTTCATTTACCAGATTGTCAGCTTGATGAGTTGGAAAAATTATTTGATATGGTTTTCGAGTATATGGAAATAGACCATTATGTAATTTTAAATGACTTGGTGGATGGTAAGCCATTACTTAATTCAATTTATGGCAACTTAAAATTCCTTGAAGAATATAATCCTTTAACTAATCTTATTTGGAGTGAGAAGGATAAGCGCTGGTTTAATCATAAATTATTCGATCAGAATTTTAAACCTCAATATCCAGATTTGTTTTTTGGAAAACCTGGATTATGTAAACGATGTGGAGTATCTTTAGAAAAAGGGAAGTTGTGCGCAGAATGCCTCTGTCAATTGGCTAGTTTAAAGGATGTTCCTGAAGAGCAACTTAAGAAGATTATACAATCTGAAGACCAAGAATTATATATTCAAATCCTTAAAGAAGTTAGGAATCTAATTGAAAAAAGTTGTGAATCCACAGAAATGATAAGGAAAGCTAACAATTTGATAGACGTAAAATTAGGAGAATAAAGGGAATTTTTAAAGCTTCTGGCATTTTAAATTAATTTTTATAATATAAATCCGTCTTAACAGAATAGAATAAATTGTTAAAAATAAAAAATACATAAACAATATAATTTTTCTAAGGTTCTCACACTAGATGGCATCTAGACTATATAATTTCAATCAGTTTGATACACTTTTTTCTCCCAAGCATATTGCTTTTATCGGGGCAAGCGAAAAATCGGCGCTAGGTTCTATGTTGTATTTAGAAGCATTTAGGGATTCAAAATGGGTGGATACCTTTTACCCTGTTAATCCAAAGTATGAAAAAGTGCTTGATTGGAAGTGCTATTCTTCTGTTTTGGAAGTTCCATTTCCGGTAGATACAGCATATATTTCTGTAAAAGCAAAATTAGTTCCGCTAGTATTAAAGGAATGTATGGAGCGTAAAATTCCCTGGGTGATTATTTTCTCATCGGGATTTTCAGAGTTAGGAAATACTGAGGGTTTGCATTACGAGAGGCAAATAAAGGAATTAATTAATCATAATTCTGGAACTAGGGTAATTGGTCCAAACTGTTTAGGACCATTTAATTCTGAATATGGGATGGCTTTTAGCTTTAGTAATACTAAGTCTATACCAGGTGCTGTATCATTTATGTCTCAGTCAGGTGGTCATTTAAATCAGATAATGGACATTGGTTATAAGCGAGATATTCGTTATCGGTATGGTGTGTCATTTGGCAATCAAACGGACCTCAATTGTATCGATTTTTTACGACATTATCGAAATGATGAGAAAACAGAAGTAATTGCGGCTTATTTGGAAAGTTTTGGCTCAGGAACAGGTCACGAATTTTTTCTAGAACTTAAAAAGACAACGAAAGAAAAACCAGTAATTATTTGGAAGGGTGGTTATACGGAAGATGGAAAACGGGCAGCTTTTTCTCACACGGGTGCAATTGCATCTAATTTGCGATTATGGTATGCTATGGTAGCACAAACTGGAGCAGTAATTGTGAAAGATAATGAGGAATTTTGGAATGCTATGAAAACTTTCGAAATTCTTTATCCAAAATATATTCCGAAAAGAAAAAGTATAGGAATTATCACTCCAGGAGGAGGCAATGCGGTTAATAGTACCGATTTATTTAGTTCACATAACCTTAGGATCCCCGAGCTTACAAAAGAATCTCAAGAGAAAATGAGCCATATTTTACCCCAAGAGAACGTGAACATAAGCAATCCTATTGATCTTGGTGCCTTTGGATTTATTGTTGATATTTTCATTGAATGTATTAATATAATTGCTAATGATCACAATATAGATTTTATTGTTATTCCATTGTGGGGCCATTTTCTATATAAACATATTATTAATAAAATGTTAGATGTATTAGAACAGAGTAACAAACCCTATGCTATTATCATGCCAAGTATCGCAGATTCTGAAGAAGTTGCTCAAAGATTTTCAATAATAAAAAAGACTTTACATAAAAAGAGGGTACTTTATTATCTTTCAACTCGAGACGCTGCACGAAGTATTTCTCTTTACTTTGATTATACCGAACATTTAAGGAGAACTAGGTATTTAGAGGAAAGCTCTTAACTTATTCTAGCTTTTTAATTACATCCTTTAAGTATTGTTTCATAAAATACCTTCCTACATTGCAAAAATCAAGTTTTTCACTATTTGATAAATTATTGTTATTTAAGAGGATTTGGTGGATCTCAACTGCTTTTTGATATGAAACATTTAAGATAGTAATATTCTCAATTTCATTGACGATGGTTTTGTTTGGAAAATTGGAATCTAGAATACTAAAATAGGAATGAGGGATAGTAATCTTAGGAACATCGACAAAACAACTCTGCTGAACTTTTCCTGAACTCATAGATTTTGTCTCCTAATTTATTTGATTATGATCTTTTGCAATGTAATAAAGTTTTAAGAAGAGTATTAGATTTTTGTCGGATAACACCAAAGGATTTGATAAATTATACATTTTTGAGAGTCAGCAGAGCTACTTTTTCAAATTTTAATTATAGTATTGTTTTTCATATATTAAATAAGGACTGAATTCAATATTAAAGGGTTAATAATTTAATTAAGAGATCTAAAATAGCTCAGAAAGCGATAATTAAAATAATTAGAATAAAATATCTTATTTAGGAAATTAATTTTAGTAGGGGATAAATGATGAGATTCATAACTGGTTTGAAAGGTATCTTTAAAGAACCTGTTTACATATTTGTATTAAGTTCTTTTATTTTGATATGGGGTTTAATATTATTAAACACATTTTTAAGGATAACTTGGTTAGGACTTTCTGTTTTTATTTTTGGTGGTGGTTTATTACTTTTCGTCTTAGTATTGCTTGCTATATCCTTTATAAAGCCAATAAATCAAGTTAAAACTTACTTTTTCGTGATTTTGCTCATAATTGGGTTCATTTTAGCGAGTCTTCTTATGAATTCCATATATTTCCCAACGTCAGATATCTTTTTTCTTATCACCTTAATCGCTAATCAAATCTTTACTGCTTTTTTTGCATTCAAAATCTGCATGGATTCTACCACTAAAGTAGATGATTTCTTATATAAGAAAGAAAAATCTCGTATTATTACCCGTAGTATAGAATTTATTGTATTTGGATTTTTGTTATGGTGGATAATGCGAATTACATTAATCTTTTTTAGCCAAACACTTACAATATTATTCAGTACTGTAATTCTAATTATACAGATATTGTTTTGGGTGTATTTGGTATTAATGATTATTGTTATATTAAAATTAATTGTAACCAAAAAATTTTCTGCTTATATTACATTGTTTTTCTTACTTACATTTTGCTATGTGCTCTATATTTTACTTGATTCGATATTTGGGGCTTTCTATAGCACTGAATCCGGTGATCTTACCTATATCATTATATCTTTTATTTTTGATGTGGTTTTATTCTTTTATATGATCGGAACTATATATTCACGAGTAGATTATATCACAGAGAAATTGAAAATTTTTAAGGTTGATACAATCGCTTTATTCTTAATCCTTATGCGAATTTATGTTCAGATTTCAAAAATTCTTCCCAGAACGATATTAGATGAACTTAAAATCCTTCAAGCAACTGGATTGTTTGTAATCTTTTTATTTTGTACCTTACTATTAGGAATACATTCTATTATTGCTCATAAACCATATAAAGAAAAAAAAGAAAAGTAAAAAAATGAATTCTAATAAGAATTGACCTAAAATTCTTAATAGTACTCTGTTTTTGTGAACATGAGACTAAAAGCTCCATAAAAGACACCATTCACAGCTCCTGCAATGAGTAGTATTATCAGAGTAGCTGTAGGGTCGATAACTGGTATTGAAAAATATATTAATGTTGCGGGGCTCACATATGCTAAAATACCTAAAACTAAAGAACCAAGAATACTGGTTAGAAAAAAGCCACCGAAGCTTCCTCCTTTATTCTCACCTACTCTCCCAGCAACAAGAGCCGCTACTAATGGAGTTACAAAAAATCCAATTGTTTCAATGAGATTATAATCAATTGCTCCTGTAGCAATTTGTGCATACATAGATAAAAATACATTTCCCGGCATATTTGCAGTAGTTCCAAAGAATATAAGCAGAATAATCAAAGGATTAGAACTTATATCGCTAAATAGTAGATTCAAATCTCCACTTAGTGTCTCAACAATCACAATAAACAGAAAATTAAGGCCAATATAAGCAAGTAAACTAAAACCAAACGCCTTACCGAAGCCCAATGATCTCAACTCGTTTAGTAAATGTGATTTTTCTATTTTATTTAGTTATTCTATACATAATTAGAAGGTTCAAACCATATAAATTTATTTAGCTTAGGAAATAAAAGTCATAATTTAATAACAGTATAATTACTAGTCAAAAGCAATCATAAACCTAAAGAAAGTTCAAAAAAACTTATATCTAAAATTATTCAAAATTTAAATAATTTATAGCTCTAAATATATTGACAAGCAAATGAGCGGATCTCAGAATAAATTTCAAATAGGGAAATTGAAACATCAAGTTCTACTTAAGTTGTTGAAAAATTTTGTATCAAATACTGAGATTGACGATAATAGAGTGATTATGGGTTCTAAACTGGGAGAAGATGCTGCAGTAATAGACATTGGGGATAAGTATCTTGTAGCTAAGACAGATCCTATTACATTCGCAACAGATGCTATCGGATATTATGTTGTAAACATAAATGTTAATGATATAGTTTGTACAGGAGCATCTCCAAAGTGGTTCCAATCTACCATATTATTACCAGAAAAAAAAACAAACGCTGAATTAATCGAAACGATATTTAGGGATATTCACGATACTTGTGAACAAATGCATATCACTGTAATAGGAGGACATACCGAGGTTACTTCCAACCTTGATCGCCCTATAATTGTTGGTTCTCTCTTAGGAGAAGTTGAAAAGGAAAAATTAGTATTAACTTCAGGAGCAGAACCCGGAAATGATATAATTTTAACAAAGGGTTTATTTATTGAAGGGGTTTCAATAATAGGCCGGGAAAAAGGAGAATTCTTAAGAAAAAAAGGATATTCAGAAGAATTTATTGATAAATGTAAAGATTATCTCTTCAAACCTGGTATTAGCGTTTATAAAGAAGCAGTTTTAGCAAATAAGAATTTTGTCATAAAAGCAATGCATGATCCTACAGAGGGAGGTTTTGCTACTGGAATAGCAGAGATGGCTTTAGCTTCGGAAACAGGAGTTTTAATTGATGAAAAAAATATTAAAATTCTCCCAGAGCCAATGGAATTGAGTAAAGTCTTCAATTTAGACCCTTTAAATACAATATCTTCAGGTTCTTTATTGATTGCAATTGAACAGGAATTTAGTAATGAATTAATTGAATTTCTCAAAAAAAATGAAATATATGCAGAGAAAGTAGGAGAATTTAAATCGAATAAGGAAGGCTTAAAGATAAAAAGTAAACAAGGTAAAATTAAGTTACTAAAATATTCTGAGAGAGATGAGATTACAAAAATTTTCTAAGATTTATTCAAATATAAATCACATTTTTACAAATCAGAAAAATTTGCATAAATTTTTTTGTTTTGCTAATATTTTTATTTTTGAAATTTTATTCTATCTTATATTGGGAGTTGCTTTAAAGGGTTGGTTTTTTAAAAATCGATAGTACAAAAATTACTAAATTCAAATTTGAGAAACCTTGGTAGAAAAATTAGAAGCAATACTGAAATCTATTGGAGAGAATGTTAAGGGAAACAATTTAACCTTAAAAATGAATTCTAGTATGTTTTATGAAATTTTACAAGAAAAAGAACTAGAATATATTCAATTTAGAGAAGATATTAAACGAGATTGGGAAGATTTTAAACAAAAGAATCTAGATAGAATTATTAAAAAAACTTATTCAACCTTTTTCTATCAATTTTTTCATAAATATTTTAAAACCTATTTAGATTTGTTTTGTGGATTAGATAAGAAATCTTTACAATTAAATTTAAAAGAAAAAGTATCTGAAGAAAATTTGTTTTTGGAATATACTTATTTATTATCTTCTAAAGAAGAAAGTTCTTTTGATCACTTTGCAAGTAAATTTAACGATTTTGTTGGTGGAAATGGAATTACTACTCCTTTTGGTTACTTTTATTTAATAATTTCAATATTGGGAGTAATATTAAGGAAAATTTTAGGAGAGAAGTTCTTAATTGTGTTGGATGGAGCAGTCATTAAGAACGGACAAGCAAAAAATAATTTTCACTTTTTAATTGTTATCAAGAGTAGTAATGATGATGTATTTGAAAATTATTACTTAATGTTTTTATATTACTTTCTAAGACATATAAAAGAGATTCCAGAAGTTTATTTTGAAAGATTATTAAAAGGGAGGGAAAAACTTTATGAGATCGCAAATCAAGCATATCCCTTAGCAAAGGACAGGTTGGTTGACTTATTATATTACTTTTATAAAAAATGTAATTTACTTGAAAATTTCTCCCCTCTTCTAGACTTCATGAATTTCGTGTGTTCTCGAGTGGAAGATTCAGTCTTTTCAAAATTTGATATTGTAAGAGATGAATTTTTAAAAAATCTTAATTATTCAGATGATAAGCGTAGCTCACTTTTAAAATTATTTGACTTCCTTGATAGAAAATCAACTTTGTATTCTACTTTTCAAGCAAATAATCTTCCTTCTGAAAAAGCTCAATTGAATCTATTTTTACTTCACACAAAATATTATTTTGGATCTGGAAGTTTAGAGGCATTAGAAGTAGGAGATTTATTGTTTTTGCCCGAAAAGTTTCAAAGTAAACTGAATAAGCTAAATGAGGTTTTAGATCATCCGATTGATGCTAATAGTATCAAGGAAATTCAAAAATTCTTAAATTATTTTTCCATCTTAACTAATATTGAAAATCCAGATATTTTTTTTAACCTTATTTTCAAAAAGGATATCGCTCAAATCAATTATAATTTTTTCAAAACATTTCTTAGAAGCCTTAATATTAATCTTAATAGATTAATTGAACGTGAAAACAATAAGTTATCTAGAGATCCTGATAATGAACTTTTAACATTTAAAACAATAGTAGATCATATTTGTCGGATGTTATATATTCTGATAGATAAAATTTTTCTCAGAAAACGACCTGATCAAGCTTCTAAGAATTTTATTGACCCAAGAAGCAGATATATTGGTAAAAACATCGCATTAAGAGTATTAGAATTATTTATTTTTCAAGATTTAAATCTCTCGGATGATTTATGGCCAGATTATATCATCACTTTAAATAAAGAAGAGTTGATAAGCGACTTAAAACAATATAAAGTAGACTTACCTACGAGCTCATTCTATAGATATTCCGATATTGTCCGTTTCGTAATTACCTATAATTTTCAATCTTATTCTGATCAGCGAATTTTTGAAGAATGGATTTTAGATGAGATTATTGTCCCAATAAATAAATTTATAATTGATATACGTAATCTTATTAAAGATTGTAAAAATAATATTGAGATTTATGAACAATTGAGCTCACATATACTAGAGGGCGTCTCAGATAAACAACTTATTAAGGAGATTAAATTTGTATGCAAAGAAATCGCACCATTTTGGGAAAAATAATGTTATTTATTCCTATTAAGGTGAGCTTTAAATGATTTCAAAAATTTTAAGGAAATCATTAAAATTTTTGCTTATATCCATCAAAGGTATTCCATTATATTCCTTTGGGGACTGATCCTTTGAAGGAAGAATCCATGAAATCATTTTAACTTTATCTGATAATTGATGTTCAATTTCTTTATAATCCCTTACACATAAAACTGTGGGATAATCTATATCTCTAAAACCTTCTAAGAATATCAGATCGACTCTTGAAGGCCCCTTTTTGATCCATTCTATGATTGTTTTAACATCAAGCTTACTTTTAATATAAAACGCATGCTCATTGAATTGATTCTTTATTACTGAATACCTAGCTCCGGCTTTTGTAAACTCAAATGAATCTTTTCCTTCCTCATCAATCTTGTGTTGGTGAACATTTTTAATACAAGCAATTTCATAATTTAGATTTGTCCTTAATAGCTTTATTGCATTAATTATAAAACTAGTCTTACCGCTCCCTGAGAAACCTATTAAATTAATGATTTTCATTTTAAGATTTTTTAAATTTGTATATAATACTAAGGATTTAATATAATTAATTTATAATTTAATTAACTTTAGGAAAAACTTAAAAATTCTCGACTAGAGATGTCTAAGATTAAGGAGAAAATAATTTTTGATGCTAATTTTTTCATTTGTATGAATTCTATTAAAGCTAAAAATATTTTAGAAAATTTAAATGTCGCAGCAAAAGATTTAGGATTTGAATATTATATTAGTGATATGGTTTTCAATGAAATTAAAGCTCCAGCTTTGTTTAGGGATAAATTTAAAGAATTTATTGTTATTAAACAAATAGAACCTTCTCAGATATTAGAGATTAAAGAAGAGTTAAATTACTACGGAATACGTTTTCCCGCCCAAGATCCTGATTTGTCATTATTGTCATTAGCGAAAGAGTTAATCGATAACACTGAAAATCGAGAGGTACATCTAGTTTCTGATGATTTTAAACTAGTAAAAAATTCAAACTTAGTATTTAGAAATAAACTTAATAATCTCTCACTTTCTAGCTTCTTGCTAAAAATTCAGAGGACAATATCCAATAAACAAATGAGATCTTACTTTAAAAATATATGGAAACGTTCCCTGAATTATACTCTTTCTTATATGATTGAAAGGTCTAAAATGTATCCTGCTGAAGAAAAAATAACATGGTTAATAGAAAGGGCCGTTTCAGTAACAGAGAGTTCAATATTAACTCAAGATGCCCATTATATTGATAAAAGATCGGGCGAGGTTAAATTTCAAATAGGAGTAAGTAAATATGAAAAGGAGATTGCGGTTGCAGAAAAATATATTGAAAATCATCCAATTCCTTCAAGTGAAATGGATTTAATTTCTGATACAATTAACTTTTTGGAAAATCTAAAAATATCAAGAGAATATGTGAAAAGATCTCGTGATGCTATTATAAAAAATGAGTCTCAAGAAGCAGCGAAGTATCTAAAGAAGGGAAACGGATTTCTAATTTCCCTACTACAGGTAGCAGCAGGACAATTAAAAAATGGTAAAGATTATGAAATAATAGAACAATTAATCTGTAGTGAGATTTCTAAGATGGAATTTCTCCGAGCCTTTATCTTAGTTTCTCTTGGGAGAATAAGCTCTGCTATAAATTCTTTAGAACGTGCTGCACTTTTTTCCACGATAATCCATAATCATCAAACTTGTCTAACATTAAATTATGTGAAAGCTTTAATTCTTCTATTTCATGGACTATATGAGAATGCTATAATGTCTTATAATTTTACTGAAGAATTAGCTGAGATATACCATGATCAGAATCTTAAATTAAAATCTATGATTGGTAAATCAATCGCATTGTATATTGAAGGAAAAGATAGAGATGCAGCGATCTCTATTATGGAAGAAGTATCTGGTATTGATTTTGAAGAGAATTTTTTGGATGCTATAATCGTCTTTAGTGAACTTGGTGATTATTTTTTAGCATTAGGTCATTCTCAATTAGCCGCAAATCTCTATAATGAGGCCTTAGAAATTAGTATTGATTATAAATTACAAATTCGGAGTGATATTTTAATTGAAAAATTAAAACGTGCGTATATAGCAACCGTTTTAAATGGCTACAGTGCTGAAGATTTAATTGTAGATAAACTAGATGTATTATTAGATAAAGCTTATTCAGTCAAGGATGTTGAGAAATATAATGAACAAATCAAGAAAATCTCTAGTTTCAATATTTTGTTTTATACGCCTTTTCCATACATATCTGGGAAAAAAAAGATAATTCCCTTTATTAAGCTTCCAAAAGAATTACAGAATGACTATTTGGAAGTTGTTCATTTTGAAAAAGTACACCAAAAGAAAGAAAATGAATATCTTTTTATTGTATCGCATTATGAACTCGGTTTATTAGGTATTAGATTAACTTCTGATGAAAACATGACGGGAATTGCCGAGAATTACACATTAAAATTGAAACCCTCATCTAAAGTTAAAATTTACAATCCAAGTGAACAACTTAGGGATACTTACTTAATAAGAGCAATGATCGAAGTGAGCTCAAAAAACGATTGTGAAGTTATCTATTCGCTCCCTTCTTTCTTTAAAACCTTAAACTTATAGGTTAATCCTTTCTAAGGTTTTTATCACGCTGGGATATTTGATGGCTGTGCACAGCACAGCTAATGCAATAATAAGCTGTTTTGCTTGGAGTTTGAATAATAGTACCTGCTTTTTTTAGTTCAGCAAACATTCTCCCATCAACTAAAGATACTCTTCTTGTTACAGCTTTTGCTTTGCTTCGTGGAACAAATCGTCCACAGTTGGTGCATTGAACAGTTCTATATTGTCCCTTACTTGAACCGCTTTTTCCACCGCTTCTCCTTTTTTTTGGAATGAAAATCAGCCTTAATTTAAGTTATATTATCTAAATTATAGATCTTTGAATTGTACAAACCTTAAAAAATTTATTCTTTATCGCTTTAAATCAATAAATTCTAAAAAATTCTTATAAATTAATACAAGCTCTTATTTTGATTATCTAATTTACGTAATGCTCTAAAGGAAAAAACCAATCTTTGTATTACTGTTAAGGCTAATAGTAAAGTGAAGATTGAAATGAAGATGGGAAAAAACCATATAAAGGGTGTTCCAAAAATAAGATTTGTAAAGAAATAGAGCTCAATTTCTGCAATAAATCCGAACCACAAGATGATAAGACGTTCTCCACGCTCCATCATGCCAACTCCCCTCATATCAATCCCTTGGTTTTCTGCTTTAGCTCTAATATATGAAATCATAATTACTAGGAATAAAATTATTGATCCTAAAAGATAATTAATATAGTTTCCCAATATTAACGAGATGATCAAGATTGCATCAGAAAGTCTGTCTAAATTAGAATCTAAGAAAGCACCTACCATTGAGTTTGCGTTAGTTCTACGAGCAACTTCCCCATCAAATACATCCAAGGCTCCTGCCCAAAATAATAAAAGTGGAGTAATCCAAGCTATAGCAAATGGAAAATGTAATCCATCGAAAGTAATACAAATCGCTGTTGCTAGTGAAAATAAAAAGCCTATGTAAGATAACGTATCAGGACTGATTTTATGCTTAACCAGATATTTTACGGGACGATCTATGAATCTATTTAAGATTCTTCTCTGATTTTCTCTTTTAGTTAAATAGTTTTTGTTAATACTCAAATTTTAAGCTCTTAACCTTTTTCAGCGATGATATGAATTAAACACTTTTTTTTAATAAAAAATTTATGATATTAATAAGATTAAATTAAGTTTGATAAGACGGATAACAGAAGAAGCTAAATATGATTTCCTTCCTAAGCTCATATTTATAACACTTTGATCTTGTAATTCAATATTGTTTACTATCTCTCCTGTTTGATCTCCAACAATAAACAGTAAATTATCATCCTTACGAATATTCAAGAAGATTTCATTAAAACTAATCCCGTTTTCAGTTAACACAATTACCTTATACCATTTTTTCTTAAATCTTTTTACTTCTTCAAAGAAATTCGATTGAATATACTTTACGGGATTCAGGGGATTATCTTCTATTCTTCTATTCTCCTTTTTATCTAAAATTAAATTAACAAAATAATTTGAAAGTTTTATTTCCGAAATGGGAAAAGTATTTTTATCAAAAGCATTAGAATCAAAAATAAAGGTTCCATATTTATCTAAAAAAATCCAGATTTGAACATTATTTTCCAAACCCTCTTCACCAATAAGAGCAGATAGGATACACCTAGATATCACATCTAATCTCCCGGAAGAACCTGTTATATCTTTAATATTAAACTTTTCAACGTCCACAGTTGCAGATTTAACAAAAAAGACTAAATGCATGAAAAAGACTTAGATTTTAGTTATTAATTCTATTTATCACAATAACTTTATAATAAAAACTTAGATATAATATAATAATAATTCTTCAATATTCTTGAAATTTGGATTAACTATGGATGATATAGATTTCACGCTTTCTATGATCTTGATGGGCAATTCAAGAATCTCATATAAGGATTTATCTAAGATGTTTAGTATAAGTGTTAATTCCATCCATAAGAGAGTAAAATCTTTAGTAGAGTTAGGTGTGATTCAAAATTTTAAAACTCGATTATCGATTTACTTTTTTTCTAATGTTGTAAATGTGATTATGTTTGGAACGCCTAAGAGTTCAAACGTTAAAGATTTGATTAGTAAACTAGGAGAAAGTGAATTTATATATAATGTAGCGCGAGCAAGTGGTAATTTCTTTTTCATCCATGCCTATATACGAAATTTGAACGAATTAGACTCTTTAGTTTCTTTTGTTCGCAGTATCGGAGAAATTGATGATCTTATTGTTGGTTTAGAAAAACAAGAACAGTCAACCACTCTAACCGACATTGAAGGGACTAAAGTTGATAGTTTAGATTATTTAATTATCAATTCATTAAAAGATAACTCACGTAAGACAGTTGTAGATATTGCGGGTGAATTAGGGTTAAATGTTAAAACAATCAGAAGACATTTAGATATCTTAATTGAAAAAAATCTTATAATATTCACAATTGATTGGTATCCCGATAAAACTGGAGAAACTTTATCTTTTATTATATTAAATCTAGATCCTCTATTAAACCCCGTAGACTTAAACTTAACAGAAAATTTGCGAAAAAAATTTGGGGCTAATTTTGTCTTCTTATGGGAGTTTAGCAATTTACCTAATATGAAACTATTATGTGTATGGTTCCAATCTATGAAACAACTTCAAGAAATTGAAAATCAATTATTAAAAGACACTATTTTTGAATCTATTAAGGTGTTGGTGTTGCTAGAAGGAGAGAATTTTCCAACATGGATAAATTTCTATCTAGAAGGTAAAGTAAGAGAAATCAGATCAAACTGAAGTATAGGAACTGGATAATTTTAATACTTTAAGGTGAATTTTAGGTATTAATTTTAAATTTTTCATTTAAAAAAAACCTATAAAAATCCTATTTATCACCTTGTATCCATTTTATATTCTAGCTTTAAGATTAAAATCTAAATTTATGTAAATTTTATCATCCAAGTGGGATAAAAAATGCCTATTTTCCTATTAATTTTTACCATTTATTCTGAAGGATGGTTATGGTTAAAAATATAAACGATATTACTTATTTCAACATTAAAAATTGGACTAAGAATCTCTTATATAAATTTAAAAATAAAAATAATTATAACAAAAAAGTGAATAATTATGGCTGAAACAAAATCAAAATTAAAATCGTACCAAAAACCAGAAAATATTATTAATCCTGATGATGAATTAGCTATTGAAGTAAGGGGTTTAAAAAAATATTTCAAGGGGAAGAAAGGCTTTGAAGATGTTAAAGCAGTTGACGGAGTCTCATTTAACGTCAAATCTGGAGAGATTTTCGGATTGCTAGGCCCAAATGGTGCTGGAAAAACCACCACGATTAATATGTTAATAGGATTGATTAAACCTACGGATGGAACAGCATCTATATACGGTTATGATATTCAGGAAAGTCTTTCGGATGTGAAAGAATTAATCGGTGTGTGCCCACAAGAGCATGCAGTGTTCAAATTTTTAACTGGTAGAGAAAATATAGAATTATTTGGAAGTCTTTATTCAATGCCTAAAGAAGATTTAAAAAAGAGAGCTGATGAACTTATAAGCAAATTAGATTTTTCTAATGCGAGTAAGCGTAAAACAAAAGGATATAGTGGTGGCATGTTAAGTCAATTGAATTTAATAATTTCCATTATAAATAATCCCAAGCTAACATTCTTGGATGAACCAACGGTTGGAATGGATCCCCGTGCTCGAAGAAGGACATGGGAATTCATTGGTAACCTTAAAAATGAACGAAGAACTGTTTTATTGACTACTCATTATATTGAAGAAGCTCAAGCTCTTTGCGATAGAGTTGCAATTATTGATTATGGTGAACTCTTAACCATTGGTTCACCAAAAGATTTGATGAAGAAATATGAATCGGATAATTTAGAAGGTGTATTTATGAAAATTACCGGAAGAAGAATTATGGAGGGAATGTAAATGGACATACGAAGACTTTTTGCTTTATTGAAGATAGAATTGAAGAAGATAATTAGAGAACCTGCTTATGTATTCTTAATGTTTCTCTTTCCAGCTGTTCTAACAATAGTTTTTGGATTTGCCTTTAGCGATCCAGAATTAGGAATGTCATTTAATGCAATGGCACCTGGCCTATTTGCTTATGCGTGCATTTTCATTATAATGATTGTAGCACAATCCTTTTCCGATGGGAGAGAACAGGGATTATTAAGAAGATTAGCTATTACGCCAATGAAAGCTTCTGAATTTATGGGAAGTCAGATTCTAGCAAACATGATAATTGCGATGCTACAAGTACTAATTGTTTTTATTTTAGCCCAGTTCTTTGGATTTAGCGCAAATACGAATATTTTTGGGATAATTTTAGCAATTCTATTAATGGCAATTTTCTCCCTTAGCTCTGTTGGATTAGGATTAATTACCGCAACCATTTCAAAAAGTTCAGGTGTAGCAACTGGCTTATCATTTCTCTTTATATTACCTCAAATGTTCTTTGGGACCTTTATCCCAATTACGAGTACAACACGTCCGATAGCAATGATACTTCCAAGTTATTATGCAACAGATGCATTAAGGTCAATATTTGGAGGTAGTTCTCTTATTGCCTCTAACATACTAATTGATTTTGCCTTTATCTCGATTGTCAGTTTTGTTATTGTGATTCTTGGGATCATATTATTCAAAAAATATGGAAATAAATAATAAAATCTTTTTTTTTCCTTTTATCTTTAACTTTTTAACTATTAGTTCATAATATTTCTAAACAAATATCCTATTAAAGCAGCTTTTTCAGTTGCAAAGGCATTAATCGTTAATTGAATCTCTTATATATATTGCTTTTGTAGTTCACCAAATAAAATTAATAACCTAGTAATTCTTTAATTCTATTGGGAAAATAATGAAGGAATAAAAGCATTTCTCGAGGACATATATGAATACATGAGTATATGCGCAAAAAAATGCTTACATCCTGAATTTAAATAGTCAATATATTCTGATAAAATGGGCTCTTAACCTAGTAAGGGTAAGCACCCTAACGATGAAGTTTGAGTCAGTACCCACGCAGAAGACATGATTATGTTCCCAAAAAGGCATAGAAATTACTGCCTAACACGAGAGAATTTTTTCGATTTTAGAGGTATTACCTTAAAATGACAAAAAATGTTAGTGTTTTCAGGCTACAATATATGCTGATATTTTCTACAAAAGGCTTATAGAATCTGAATTAAATAGCTCTTTTAATTCTTTATTGATTTCTCCCTGATCGGTTTTTAAATATCTATTTAGTATGGAAGAGAGATTTTTAGCATAACGTTTCATAATCGCTGTAATATATCCAATTTGTACTTTTTTGTCGGTAGCGATGCATAAAACGCCTCTCCCTATTTTAATAGAAAATAACATTCCTTTGTCGTATTCTGTAATTTGGAGCATAATATTACCATAACCGAGAATATATCCTTGTTCATCTCCTGCGGTAAATACAGCACCTCCTATAGCCCCTATTTTCTCAACTGAGGTATCATCAAATTTAAATTTTGACTCACTCATTATTGTTATTCCAGTATCATCTATGATTATTGCGTATTTTAAACCTGCCGTACTATTAATTATCTCCTTTAAGATTAACTTGAGTTGACGTTCGTCTTCAGAATAATTCACTTATTTCAACCTTTTTTCGAATTAGCTAAATCATTTTTGAATCTAATTAGAGTTATATAAAGCACACTCTAGTATTTCCGTTATTAATATACTATACAAATGAAATTTAATCTTTAAAAATTTATTTCACATAAAAATAAGACGGTTAAAGAAAAGGGGCATAGATCAAAATAATTCTTGTGTTTTTATAATCTCTTTGAGTGGTTTCATCCCATTTTTAATACTACCATTTCCATTCCTTTCGAGTAATATGAATAATTTATATCTTTTTGCTTTATCAATATCAAACTTTAATTGGATTAGGTTTGGATCATTAATTAAATCCTTATTCTCCTTACTTTTTGAAACCGCCCATAAAGCTAATCTATTTTCGTGTATCCATAATCGCTTTGATATTTCAGAGCCAATTGGAAAACCATTTCTATCAGTAATGACTCCAGCAACAAAATTCGGAAAATTTTTTTTAATTCGAAATAAGAAATAATTTACTTCAGTCTGGTTTATTAACTTATCATTTTCTTGTTTCATATAAAAAGACCTACCAAAAATAAATTGCTCTTAGAAAACTAATGAAAAAATGTAAAAATTAAACAATATATTATCGTGATATTATCGCAAAAAATGATGAAATTTAATGATAAAGAATAAGAAATATTATTTCTTCTTGAGATTTATTCCTAAATCTAAATTCTCGATTAATTCACTAAACCGGTTTCTCACAGTTACTTCGGTGACTTGAGATATTTGTGCAATCTTTCTTTGTGTTCGTCTTTCTTTTGTTAAAATACTTGCAGCATATATTGCTGCTGCGCATACACCTGTTGGTCCTCTACCTGAAGTTAATCCTTTTGATTCAGCAATTTTAATAATTTTTTTTGCTACTTTATGACATTCTGAACTTAACTCTAACTCTGAAACGAATCTTGACAAGAAATCTAATGGTTTTGTTGGGTTTAAACTCAAATATAGCTCATTTGAGATAAATCTGAAGCTCCTTCCAATCTCTTTCTTATCAACTCTAGCAACTTCAGCAATTTCATTCAAAGTTCTTGGAACCTTATACATTCTACAAGCAGCATAAAGTGAGGCAGCGGATACACCCTCAATGCTGCGACCACGGATAAGATGAGCTTCAACAGCGTCTCTATATATTTTGGCTGCACATTCGCGAAGACTTTTTTGTAAATCTAAATTCGATGCCATTCTGTCTAATTCGCTTAATGCAAAGGTAAGATTTCGCTCTGTGGCATCTGAAACTCTAATTCGACTTTGCCATTTTCTTAATCGATAGATCTGCCCTCGAATTTTTGCAGAAATTTCTTTACCAAAAATGTCTCTATTTTTCCAATCAATCATAGTACTTAATCCTTTATCGTGGATCATATATGTCATAGGTGCTCCTGTCCTTGTTCGCTTCTTTTTCTGATCAGCATTGAACGCTCTCCATTCGGGACCGTGATCAATATGTTTTTCTGCGTGAACTAGTCCACATTGTTCACATACTATTAATCCTCTATGTTCACATTCAATTAAGTTATTTCCACATTCTATGCAATTAGTTCCCTGAGAATTAAGTTTTTCTTCAAATACAGCATTTACTGGATATTTACTTGAAATATTTTTCACCTAATTATAAACTATTAATTTAATTTAACGCAATTTAGCATAAATTTTAGAATTCGGGTCAAAAGTTTGATTAGGTGTTAATTTTATCGATACAAAGGGTAAATTTACCGGACCAAAGATTTCTTTAATATACCCAATCTCTTCATATTGCTCTGTGAATACACGCTTATGGATTATATTAAATGCTAAATTCTTATTTAATTTCTTTGCTCGAAAAATAAGATGTTTCTTTGAAGTTCCAATATAAAATAGATTAAGCTTAATATATTTTTGCAATAAACGACCCTAAAATTTATAAAATATAAAATAGAACATTGTACCCTTATATTTAAATATTGTTTTTCTTTAACTTTAATTTCCATTAAAGATAAAAAACTTAGAAGTGAATCTAACTTTAATCTTATATTAAGATATGGTCTTTTTGAAGTCGATATTTGATTAAACAGTCACATTGGCTATAATTTTCTTTATCTAAAATGAGTCTGGCATCCTGATTTAAAACAAAACCTTTAAGAACATCTATCATTAGGTTGTTGCATTCTTTTTTTAAGCAATTGTGTATTCCTCGTTTAGTACCTGCTCCAGAAGGATCAGAAATCAATCTTGTTGAATTTAGATTTGAATGTGTCTTCAATATTTCCCTTAAAACTTTAAATAATGAATAAAACCATGGCGATCTATATCTATTTTGACGCCATAAATATTCAACCAAAGAATCTTTCTGAATATTCACCGGATTTATAGAGATAGTATTAACTTTTAAATCTATCAGCTCGTTGATTGATTTTATACAATCATCAATTGCTGCCTGTTCATTTAAAAAAGGAGGTTTTAATAGGAGATAAACTCTTATGCCAACATTACATGATTTCAATAATTTTATTGAATTAATAAAATCTTGAAAAACTAATCCTTTGTTAATATAATTATTTCTAATATAATCATCAGTAGATTCTAAACCAATTGCGATCTCAAGATACTTCTCTTTTAAAATTCGGGTTAATTGCTTTATTTTAAACTCTTCAATGTATTCCACTCGAGATTCAATTACAATTTCAGTAATATTTGGTACTTCAGCAATCTTTTTAAAGATTTTATAACGGACTTCCTCGGAAATTTCATCATCATCCAAAAAGCTTCCAGAATTATACAATTTTATCGAAAAGTATTCCTTAGAGTTTGAAATTTCTTCAATCTTTTTTTGAAAAGCATAATCAAATTGTTGGATTATATATTTATCCTCAACCTTATTCATATAAGAATCTTGAAGATATCCACACATTGAACAGCCTCCATTATCTCCTAAGGCCCAGCTACAACCTCTTGTTCTTAAAATTATTGTAAACTCTTTTCCTTTCTCGTTCCTCAAACGGTCTTCTTTTATCCAAAAACTAATAGGGCGGTCTATTTTTTTAGGATTTGACTTCAATATCTTCTGGATAGTGTTTGAGCGAAGTAATTTTATCCGATCCTTTAATGATTTTACTTTTTCATAATTTTTCATAGATTTCAACTACTTTACCCGAATTTGAATTTTTAATAAAGTTTTTACCTATTATCAATTGCCCTAAACCTATTACATTTTCTTTGTTTTTATTCAATATTAATACTATATCTTTTGGCTTAAGATCGGTAGAATATTCAATTATGCCTGGACGAAAAAGAGTGCTTCCTTTAATAACATCTCCATCAAAAACAAGTTGTTTTTCGATTTTCGAAAGAGGAAATAATCTTTTCGCGCCATCCAAAGTAAGCTTTATTTGACCAGAATCAAAATAAAAATGCCCTATAACCTCTTTACTCCTGTTATCTGAAATTTCTAATTTATTACGTTTATTATCTTCTTTAATTTTGATATTATTATTAATTAGCATAATTCCGGTTCCTGCACCAAATTGATAATCTAAGATTTTTATTAATTTTCGATTCCATGTTTTATGGTTTGGGTCATTCGCAGACAAGCTCTCTTTTGGATGATATTTGTCCTTTAATTCTTGTATCTTTTTGTATAAGCTATTCAAACTATCTTTGGTAATTAGACCTTCTTCAGCTTCTGTAAAATATATATCATGATCTAATGATTTACTAACCTTTTTTATTACCCTTTGATAACCCTTTCCTTTCAAGTGACAAATAATTGGAATTTCGGTATTATATCTCTGTAAGATTTTTAGGAGCATATTCGCAGTGATATTTACCTCTTCTGTATCCCAAAAACCTGTTACAGATATATCATAAGAACTAACTGGATAAACATTCTCAAATTGCCTTGGAATAGCACCGAGTGGAGAAGTAAGTATTATTTCTTGGAAATCTGGAAACTCTGGAAATTTTCGCATTTCTTTCTGAAACGCTTTATGAGACTTTGATTCAGAATAAGGTTTTTTTGAGGAACAGGGATATATTATTATTAATCTTGTCCAAGATTCAGGAGTAAAAGTGTTAATCAATCTCTCTCTAAATTCTTTAAAGTCAGGACGATGATATGATGAAACTCCAATACACTTTATTATTTTGTTCTGTTGAGTAATGGGTGTTTCATATTTCAAAATATTGTAATAATTACGATCCAAGATTTTTAGGGCTGAAATGAGATTTAAGTCATTTAAAACTGCTTTCTCAAGAAAATTTCGAAAATCCTCTGTTCTAAGATATTGTTTAACTTTATTTACAAAATTTTTTGCAGATATTATGTTGTGTAAACATAATAATTCTAATTTCTCACCAGAATATTTTTCTTGTTTAATTTTTTTGAGGTCACTCTTACAGGCAAAACAAGAGCAAGGAAAATCATTTACTTTATAAATGGGAAGCAAATATTCAGTAGTATCATAGAAATTTTCTGAAGATAAATAGACCATGTAACTTGCATTAATTAAATCAATTCCTAAATAAATAAGAAAAGGATATTGACTTGGAACTATTTTCCCAGAAGCCATGAGTACAGTATTGTTATCCAAGTTAGATTTTATCTTTACAATTGTGTCCAAGATTTTCCTATATTTTACAAAATTATCAAACAAATCAAGCAGATTTAAGATTTTTATATTTGAATGTTCCTTAAGAAATGGATTATAAAGTTCAATTAATTCAGGATAATCGAATATTCGAATGGATAAACCAAATACTATATTTGAATGCTTGGAAAAAATTTCTTTTACCCGTTTTAAATAATTATTAATCTCATTTACTGCAAAATCTTTACCTATTATCGTATTTGGCACATTAAAGGGAATTAAACATATAACATGATTTTGTGAAATTTTTTCAATATTTCTTTCTAAGATTTCATTAAATTTGGTAATTGTACCATAATGTGTGAAAAGAAAGCCTGTTCCTCTAAATTTTTCTCTTAAGAATCCAATTTTTAGATAGATCTCTTTAGTAATGAGAAAAATTTTATGTTCTTGAACTTCTTCAAGAAATCCAAGATGATTCATTAATGTTCTTTTCATGGGGATAACAATTTCAGGAGTACTAATGTATAACTTAGGTTCCTTTGATAAAATCATACGTCCTGTTCGTGAATAACCCGCTTGTTTAGATAAAACTTCATAGAAATAACTCATAATTTACAATTAAAGGTATCTTCCCAAAATAATTAAATTATTTCTTTTTGAATTTCTAAATATTATATAATTTATTTTAAGTTAAAATCCTAAAGAGGAGAAAAAGTAAAATTAATCAATTATTCATTTAATAAAAGTTGACTTTAAAGTTACCCTTCTGATACATTTCGTATAGTACGATGGCCTCGTGTAAAGCGTCATCTACCGCTCTATGTTTTTCAATATAATTACTTTCTGGGAAAAAATACCCCCAAGCTTCTTGAAAATTCGGATTTTTATATTCACCATTAAATTTCACAATCTTACAAACATTCTTTGCGGCTTCCATTATATCAGGTAATTGTCTTTTTATTAGAAATCCCCTAGATTCTAAAAAGCTGAAATCAAAAGGTTTATTATAAGCAGTTAAGTGATACTTATTAAGAATCTCTTGAACTTCTTCTTTTAATTCAACTAAATCAGGAGCATGAATTACCTCTTCATAATTTAAATCAGAATTATTAAAAATCCAAGAATTTTTAAGATAGCTTTCAAACCCTGCTTCCTTTATTATTGATTCAAAAAGAATTTTCGTAGCGCCTGTCTTTAAATCAAGCTCAACAATTCCGATCTCAACAATAAGTCCATTATCTGGCTTTAATCCAGTAGTCTCGATATCTAAAACCGCTATTTTATGTGATCTATCATCATCAATAAACTCAAAGAGGTCTTTAAAGACAATGTTTTCTTTCATGACTACCCTGATTTAGTTCAGATCTATATATAAAACAATTTTTTCGAATTAAAATAAAGTTATTCATGAGTAAATATAAACAGAAGGAGAATATTGGATTAGTTTTTTAGCAATTAAAAAAAATTAATATAAAAAATTTGTAAAAATAATATGTTCATCCAGAACAAAATTGGTATACGTGTCTTCAATTTCTCTTGATTCATATAGACTCATTATGAAAAATCTGTAATCTTCAACTTTTTTAACTCTTATGATCGCTAATAAACCGTATTCTTCCCCAATTCTAAATAAATGCGTTATTTCCTTTCTTTTTTCTAATTCTAACGCAAGGTCATCATATTTTGATGTATCTGCTGGCTTTATTTTTATTATAAACTTTCCGAAGAAGCCAATCTTTTTAGGATTAAAGTTTATAGCATAATTTAGAATAATGTTATTTGATCTAAGGGCCTTTATTCGAAGTGAAACGGTAGGTTGAGAGATTATTATTTTATATTTGTTCTTTAGTATGTTTTTTATCTCATAAGTAGATAGTAATTTATACCCTTGTTCTTGGTTTAAAATTTTAAGAATTATATAATCGATTTCGTCAAGCTGTAATGATTTTGATACAGGTTTATTCGATAATTCGACTCCATTTATTTTAAAGGTTTTTATAGTTTCAAGAAGTTGATATTTTTTAAAATAAGATGACGCCATTACCTGATCAAGGTTATTAAGCACTGTATAATACTCTTCAGAAGTCTTAAATATAAATAAAGCCATTAAAGAATATTCGCCAAAAATTCCATCAAGCATGGTTAATTGCGGAATCTTCAATAATTCATTTACTATTTGAGGTTCTTTAGGATTTGTTTTAATTTCCAAAAAAACATATTTTAAGTTTGGTTGAATGTTGGGATTTATATTAGTTGAGAAATTATTAATCAATTTTTTGTTCCTTATCTCCTTAAATAAACTTAACAGAGTCTTTCTTGATATACCCAGGGTCTTTGCAATAATAGAGAAATTTGGTTTTGAACTTAAATTTAAATCTTTGATTAACTTATGCTCTAAATTTAAATTATTTAATACTTCATTCAACCTAATAACCATATTATATTAATCATTTATGTAGTATTTAATAATATTATTACACAATTGCTTAAAAATACCTTTATAATCTAATCAAAATTAAATAATCTTACTAAAAAAATTTACATAAATGTGATCATAATTGGTTAATTTTAAAATCGCAGATGAGAAACTCGCTGAAAAAGGAAAAGAAGCCTTATATGTTGCTGAGAGAAAAATGCCAGTCACAGCTAAAGTGATCCGAGAAAGGTTTGAAAAAGAAAAACCATTGAAGGGAATTATCATTGCAGGATGTCTCCATGTGACAAAAGAAACGGGAAATCTGGCAAGAACACTTAAAGCTGGTGGAGCAGAAGTATACCTTTGTGGTAGTAATCCATTATCAACCCAAGATGATGTAGCCGCCGCCTTGATAAAGGAAGGAATAAATGTATTTGCTTGGCATGGTAATACTGATGAGGAATTTTATTGGTGTATTAGACAATGTCTTGATGCAAAGCCAAACATCTTAATAGACGATGGTGCAGATATGATTGTGACTGCTCACCAAGAATATGCAGAACTTATTAACTCAGGTGTAATTATTGCTTGTCAAGAAGAAACTACAACTGGAGTTAAAAGATTCAAAGCTATGGATAAGCAAGGGCTTTTGAAAGTACCCTTATTTCCAGTTAATGATGCTCGATGTAAGAATCAATTCGATAACGAGTTGGGTACTGGACAAGGTATAGTTTCAGCTATTTATGGGATGCATGTTCTCTTTGCAGGCAAAAATGTAGTCGTTGCAGGATTCGGTCATTGCAGTAGCGGAATGGCCTTGAGAGCACGTGGTTTAGGGGCAAATGTAATTGTCACTGAAGTTGATCCAATTAAAGCACTTCAAGCTAAATTCGCAGGATATCAAGTTATGCCTATAGTCAATGCATTACCGATCGCTGATATAATTTTAACTGCAACGGGTTGTAAACACGTAATTACTCCCGCAAAAGAAATGTTTGATATGTTAAAGGATGGAGTAATTCTTGGCAATCTCGGGCATTTCGATATAGAAATCCCAACGAAACAGTTATATGAATATGCAAAAGAAATAAAACCAATCCGTTCTAATGTGGAAGAACTAACATTTCTCGACGGTAAACGGGTATATTTACTTGCCAAAGGACGTTTGGCGAATTTAGTATTATCTGAAGGGCATCCAAGTGAAGTAATGGACATGTCTTTTGCGCTTCAATCACTAATGTCAGAGTATATTGTTAAAAATAAAAAATTGCTAAAAGCAGGAATAATTGAAATTCCTAATGAAATCGATGACCAAGTTGGGTTTTTAAAGCTTGAATCTATGGGTATTGAAATAGATAAATTAACGGAAGAACAATACAACTATATTCATGGATATTTAGAAGGAACTTAGAATGGGTTCTATCTTTTGTTCATATTAAATCAATAAATTAAAAAAGTTATTTCTTTTATTTTCTGGTTATTATTCTTTAAATTTGGGATGAATACACCGAATTTAGCATTTATTAAAAAATGGCAGATATGGTTATTAAATTATAATCCCACGATAATAAGCATTAATATTAAGCAAAAAGTGAAATCCACATTATGTTTTATAGAAAATTTGCGCATTAAATTAGAAAAAGCTGTCCAAACTACTAAGTTAAGAAAAGTGGGTAATATATTAAAGTTAACTGATCGCAGTATGAGTCTAATTCTTGGACCTAATATCAATTTCATAAATGAAATCCGAAATAAAATCAAAAAGAATGGTTATTATAAAATCGCTTATGATGTTTTAATTTTATGGAAAAATAAAATCCAAGCAAGTTTGGAATTTTCTATATCTAAAGGTAATATCTTGAAATTAATAAATGGATATATGGAATTTCATAAACCAGTAATACTCCTTTTGAGAGATCAAAAATTACATATTTATAGATACCACCCATTATTCCGAGAAGATTATTTCAGGTTAATTGACACTTTGGATAAAGCATATTGGCTTGGATTCTTCTTCGCAGACGGTAGTATTTCACCTAGACATAGGAAAAAGACATATATTTCTTTTGCTCTTAAAAAAGATGATTTAAAACAGACTATTAGATTTTGTGGATCATTGGGGCTGAATTTTAATTATATTAAACCTAAAATTACCAGAAGAATATATAAAGGTGAAATTCGTTATTATGAGTCTTATGAAATGGATTTAGGAGTTGTAATATGACTAGAGATTTGATTACTTTAGGATTTAAAGGGAGTAAATCTAAAGCAACGGAATGGCCAAATATTACTTTTTCTAATCCAACCTTTGAATTATCATTTCTTCTTGGTTTTTATGATGGTGAAGGAAAAGAAGGTAGAACTGATATTCGAGTGGGAAGTAACGTTATTCTTCAACAAATAAAACAAAAATTTAAGATACCATTCGAAATAGATACTAGTGATGGTAAATTCAGGTTGACTTTAGGTGCTCAATTATTAAACTTAATGCAAAGTGTTTATCCAAAAAGTCTACATAGAAAAAGAGGACATTTTAATACGAGGGTTCAACTTAATCCCGAAGAATATTTTACACAATTAATGAATCCTAGACTATTAAGAATATTACTCAATCACTTTAGTCCTGATAAACTGGCTAAGATTATGGATTTAAAAGATACTGCTATTATTCACCATTTAATGAAGGAATGGAAGATTATATCTTATTTTATTCCTCCAGATTATCAAGATAGATTCATAGATACGAAAATGATAGAAGGAACTTAAATTCTTAACTTTTTTTGCTTTTTAATTCTAAACCTTTTTTCCTTTTTTCTTTTAATACAAATTTAAATTAAATTTTGTTCAATTATGATAGTTACAAATATTAAAACATTGTAGAAATTATACTATGTGTTAAATATGGAAGAAAATATAGAATTGAATAAAGAAGAGTTACTGGAACTGATGAGATATTCCTTTCTCAGGTTGGATGGTGCGTGGTTCATGGCTTCGGTAGAAAAATTCGGTTTGGAAACTACGACAGAATTAGATGTAAGAGCATGGGAGATGTTTTCTGAAAGATTGGGAAAGAAGATCGCTTCAATAACAAATTTGAAAAGTGAAATTTCTCAAGCATTACCAAAACTAATGAAGATCCAACATACACTTATGAATATGAATTCAGAAATAGAGATTATTAATGAGAGCAAAATGATTCACAGAGTTTTAGAGTGTGAAGTTTGGAGAATGGTGCAGAAAGTATGGACTCAGGATGCAATTCCTTGTCATAAGGTTACACTTGCAAGTATCAAGGGTTTGTTAAAGGGAGCTTTTCCAGAAAAAAAGTTTATTTTAAAACATAAGAAGAAAATCCCTTTGGGAGACCCATATTGTGAAATTGAAATTTCCATTATAAATTGATAATAAGCTTTTATTTTTCAAGATTCTTCTTTACAATTTCTAAATAATTTTATAATTTACAAACCTACTACACTTTTTAATAATCTTTTGAGTTAATGGATGATGGCATTAAGCATGTTTTTATTTTATAATCTTAAGAATTAAATTTTTTTTAAAATGATTCACACTATGGAAATTCTTGATGAGGTTTTTAAAGAAATAAAAAAAATTTTAGAAAAAAACTCGGAAGATTTTTTTAAGACAGCTCAATATATTGGCTCCCAAGCTAAGCAAAAACCCGGTTTTCATTTATATGGAAATAAGGAAGTTAGTTTATTCGGTAAAAAACCTCAACAAACCTATATTGCTGGTGTTATTCAGCAAAAAAATTATGTTAGCTTCTACTTTGCACCCATATATTCACATCCCGATGAATTTAAAGAAATAAGTCCAGATCTAAAGAAGTTATTGAAAGGAAAATCTTGTTTTAATATAAGTAAATCAACTACTCGATTACTAGTTGAGATTGAAGAGATTTTGAAAAAAGGAATCAATAAGTATAAAGAAATTAAATGGATATAACAAATAGATTACTAAAACCTTCATTAAAGTAAATTTTATATTTAACATTTAAATATTAAGTTTTAAATGGGAATATAATTTCTTTAACGGTATCATTTCTATAAACTTCTTTAGCTAATTTTCGTAAACCATCTAATCCGATTGGTTCTTCTATTAATCTGTCGGATTCCCATATTTTTAGATGTTTGAACTCTTCCTTAATTTCTGATAAATAATTTTGCTGAATTGAGGAAATTTGACCGCAAAAATTACATTTTTTAGCATGTTTCTTAGGAATTAACATATTAATATGTATACCATCAAGTTGAATGTATTTCTGGGTTAAATCTCTCGCTCTCTTAATTTCCTGGAAACTAGGCTTTTCTGCAATTGTCACTAATCGTAAAGATCCTACTTTATGGATTAATTCTGTTATTCTTTCCCCCCGTTTCTCGAGTTCCACAACCATATTAAATATTTCTTTGCCTAATTCTCTTCTTTCTTCTATATTACTATTATCAAAAGGTTTAAGGACTTGCCTAAACACCTTAGAAAAATTTTTAAATGCTTGTCTAATGGAATTGTAAAAATTCAGTGAATATTTTAAAGCAACTTTAGCTTGATCCTCCGGAATTTCAAACAATGCGATCATATTTCCTGTAGGTGGAAAGTCGGCTACAATTATATCGAAATCTTCTTGATTGTCATAACCCTCAGCATCTAAGATTTTTTGAAAAAACATCGCATTTTTTAAAGCCAAAGGAATCGAATTTACAGTGAAAGTTTCATCTATAGATTTTTCTATTCCCTTTATCATACCTATTAGAGGCATTTGTTTCATCAAAGTTTTCATCTTATTAACTAACTCTCCAGTATATCTTTCAGCATAGACATCAGGGTCAGGCTCAATAGCCCAAAAATTATTAGTAATCTTAGCAAGATTATTTCCAATTTCGAGATTAAACATATCTGTAAGGTTGTGCGCTAAATCAAAAGAAATTAGAAGAATTTTCTTCTCTGGAAGCAAATCAGATAACAAAAGTGCTGTTGCTGCACTTATTGATGACTTACCAACTCCTCCTTTCCCCCCAAGTACTATAATGCGTTCAATCATTATTAAAGCTATAAATTATTCTATTTTGAATGAAAAAAGGTAAAAAACGCTTCCTTAGTATAGTAAAGAGTGCGGAAAATATTAATCATGTTATAAAAATGTTTTATCTCTTATAAGGGAAAAAAATTAATTTCGCATTGAATTCATTCACATCATTATTTTTTTCAAAATAAAAATAAAATCTGCCTAATGTTGTGGTTATCTTGCATTTAATTCTCTTCTTAGGGTTTTGAGATAATTTCTTTAGCAAAATATTATTCCAATATATGCTCATAAACAGCTATAATTATAAATTCTTATTAAAACAACATTGCATGGAGATAATATAGCCATCATCCTTTTTAGAGAATTATTATATCAAATTAACAAAAAATATATTTTAGGGCTACTTTTATTTATTTAGTCATCATGATATTGATGACAGCAAAATAATATTAATTATGGAATTTAATTTACTTAAAATTACTCATATATAAGACAAATTTAAAGCTATTTTGATTTGATTGTATAATCAGTTAATTTTAACAAATAATATGTAGGATGTGATCAAGATTACAAATAATGAAGTAGATTTTACCACAAAATATATTATCGAAGCTAAATTTAAAATTAAAGGTGTTGTAGAGAAAAGCGATATTGTCGGCGCCATATTCGGCCAGAGATAAAAGTAATGGCCAATTCGGCTTAATCGGCTAAACAGAGGGTCTTCTTTTGGATTTAGATCTGAGAGATCTTCAAAAGTCTGGAAGAATTGGACGGATTGAAGTAGATAATGAAGCAAAAGAAGGAATTTCAGAAGGCATTATTAAAATTCCGTCCTCTTTAACGAGAAAGGAGACTGCTTTATTGGCGGCGACTGTTGAAACTGTTACTCGTGTAGGACCTTGTGAAGCGGAAGTAAAATTATTAGAAATACGTGATGTAAGAGAAACAAAACGTAAAAAGATTATCGAACGAGCAGCAGAATTATTAAAAGCTTGGGATCAAAATTCTTTAGAATCAAGCGAAATAAAGGAACAAATTGAAACAGATATAAAATTAGGAGAAATAATTTCTTGGGGTCCAGAAAATTTACCTGCGGGACCAGATATAGATTCAAATCAAGAATTAATTATTGTTGAAGGCCGAGCTGACATACTGAATTTACTTCGAATTGGTGTAAAAAACACTGTGGCGGTACAAGGGACTCAAATTCCTAAATCAATTATTGATTTAACTCATAAAAAAGAATCTGTTACTGCATTTCTAGATGGTGATAGAGGAGGAACAATTATATTAAATGAACTTACCCAATTAGCTAAAATAGATTATGTTGCTAGAGCCCCAGAGGGTTATGAAGTAGAGGAGCTGACAAGGAAACAATTAATCAAATCACTGCAGAATAAGAAACCTTTAAATAATACACAAGAAAGTGAATCAATAAAGAAAAAAGAAACCCCTTCCAAAGAAACCTTGCTCGATAAATTATTAAAAAAGGCTAAAGCAAAAAATCAAGAATCGTTTAAGATGAGTATCAATAACATCGAAGCTGGTCATAGTATTGGATTCAATAAAAATATGGAAAAGTTATTTGATATCTCAGTAGGAGAAGTCTTTGAAAAAATACAGGATTACAAAGATACTCAATTCTTAATTCTTGATGGGATACTTTCGAAAAGATTACTCTCTAATTTGCTTAAAATGAAAATAAAATTTCTTGCTTGTAAAAATAAAGAACAGGATTTACACATACCAGACCAAATAATAGTTTTTTATTATTAAATTTTTTAGAAATAAATATAATGATACATCAATTACTAAAAATAAATTAATAAATAATATACTTTTTTTTTATTAAAATGAGTACTAAAAGGGCTAACCCTCTTTTTAAAAACGAAAAAAGGGCTGTATTATTTATAACTCTAATTAGCTCTATTAGTGTTATTAGTTTAGGGTATTTAATTTATTCCAACCCTAAGAATATCTCCAAAAGTTATGAAATAAATAACCAATCTGTTTCTAATGTTGAGATATATAATAATGTAGAATTTGGAGATATCACTATAAATATGATTAATTCTAGTTCAAATAGTATTTTGAAAGCGGATTGGGCGTATAACGCCTTATCGGGATATGGTCCCGCAAAAGAAGTTATTTCATATCATAGGGTGGGAGATGTTTTGAAAATTTATATTAATTTTGAATGTGATGAAAAAATTACTAACTTAAAATTCTATATTTATATCAACCCTAATTATGAAAAGTATTCCCTTTTTAGTCAGAATGGCATTGCAAACCTTAAAGCTAAGTTTGATAGCATGATCTTTAATCATTTTTATGTAGGAACATCAACAGGGAATATTGATATAACCATGGATTATATTGGATTTTATAATAATCTAACCATCGAATCTAATTCTGGTAGAATAATTATGAATTGTTGGGAAATGACATTCCATGGGAATGGTTGTTTTAATGTATTATCTGAATCAAGTTATATTGATGTGGACTGGGCTCAGCATGTCAGATTAAACCATAATGTTAATATTAATTTTATTAGTGATAACTATGCCGAATTAGAATATTGGTGTCCCTTTGAAGTAAATCGCTATGATATTAAGTTGGAATCAATTAGTGGAACAAGACGCTTTTCAGGGGACGCTATTAATTTTATTGAAATTGAGCCGGATCATTATCAATCAATAGATATAAATGATACCAGAATTGATTTATTAACTATTAATTTTAAATCAAATGAAGGATATCTATGGGTTTATATCAAAGATTGCTTTAAGCCCCAAAGATATTGTGACCAAACAATGTCTCAATTTCCATGGGAAGTAGAGACGAATGGAACATATTTTATACCTAGATCTAATTATGAGGTTACTGATATTCATGTTATTGACAATATCGCAAACGCTAATATCACTTACTTTATTCTCCCTTTAGATTCAGAATACTTATTTAACTCTGAATGGAGCCTGATATATGAGCAAGGTCCAGATCGAGGATTAGGTTTTATTGATCTAACAATTTCTAAAAAAGTAGTAGGAGATGTTTTAGAGATTTATATTGATTTGATTTATGAAAAGGATAGAATCAAACCAATTTTTACGGGAGGCTATTTTAATATTTATTCTTATCCGGGATTACTTACGTAGGATAAATCTTTAAATATACTTAGCTTGTATTGTTCCAATTAACAATTATAGGAAAGCCTTCCTTTATTGAATTGGAAACTATGCAATGTTCCTGGAACTCTTTTATGCACTCGTCAATTTTTTCGAGAGAAGAGTTCCCTTGAGATTTATACTGCATATCTACCTTAACCTCTTTCAATCTCAGACGCTTTCTTATACCAAAATGTGATAATTTTCCATCTACAACAATTTCTAAATTATCTAAAAAAATTCTTTTTTTTTGTAGGCAATAGATAAATGTAGTACCAAGGCACCCACCAATACCGATTAAGAGATATTCAACGGAACTTGGTCCAAGATCCGTACCATGGAAAGAATGGGGTTCATCAATACTAATATCTGTAAATTTTCTTACTGCCGCTTTAAAATGAAGCTTCTCATTATAAGTTAATACTATTTTCATATCATTACCTTTTAGTGATATCTATAAAAAAAAGGTCTAAAATAGGTTCGATAACCTATCCAATTTGCAGAAAATTATTAACGATAGATAAAATAAGCTGAATTACGTATGATAATGCTCCAAGAATAACTAATCCAATAGCACAAATTTTAAAAACTAAAAAATAATCTTTCCTTGTTGGTTTATTCGCTATTTTTATGATCCTTTTACTGTTTTGAAAGAATAACATGATTCTTTCATAAAGAGTTAACTTCTTTCCCTTATCGAACTTTTCATATTGAGGATATTGTTGCGACACATATAAAGTAAAACTAAATATTTAAAAAAGTTAACTGTTAGTTTTGTGTGTTTCTTGTTAATCTCCATTTATCTCGAGAATACTGGAAATGAAAAGATCTCGATCAAACAACTCTAGATCGTCATAGCCTTGCCCAGTACCGATAAAAATAATAGGCTTTTTTGTTTCAAATGATATTGATAAAGCAGAGCCACCTTTTGCATCAGCGTCAAATTTAGTTAAAATATTCGCATCAATTCCGACTTTATCATTAAATTCTTTTGCTTGATTTAGAGCATCATTTCCAGCTAGGCTGTCGCCAACAAATAAAATCAAATCAGGCTGTGCGATTCGAACAATTTTTTGCATTTCTCTCATTAAATTTTTGTTGCTTACTTGTCTCCCTGCGGTATCAACTAAAACCACATCAATGCCTCTCGCAGTAGCATGTTCTATAGCATCATATGCTACACTCGCAGGATCTGATTGATATGCATGTTTAATTACTCTAATTCCTACACGCTCCATGTGAAATGAGAGTTGTTCAATCGCAGCAGCTCTGAATGTATCAGATGCTGCTGCTACTGAGGAAATATTTTGTTTTTTTAAATAATGGGCGATTTTTGCTATGGTTGTGGTCTTCCCTGTACCATTTACTCCAAGAAATACGATGACGTATGGTAGATTACTAGATTTCTTCTTATTTATCTCCTCTATGATATCGATTTCATGATCAGGAGTTAAAATTCTTTCAACAGATTGTTTTAATATTTCAAATAAATATTTCTTTTTAGAGGAGAAACGGTTTAATTCTTCTCCTTTAATTGATTGTTGTATTGTTTTACATAAAACATCGGCAGTTTCAGTAGCTACATCATTGCTAATAAGTAATAAATTCAATTCATTTAGTGCATTTCCTACTTTCTCTTCTGTTAAAGTGGTTTTCACAAATTTCTTGAAAATATTTCCTAATTTGTTCATCTAAAGTTTCACATAGAAATAGCTTTTAGTAAAAATGTATAATAAGAATTATTTTTGCCCCATTTTAGTTTGGATTGATTGACTCATTCCTTCAAGGTTTAATTCAAGTTTTTGAATGGTTTCTCCTAATAATTTTAATTGTTCTCTGGATTGATCAATTTGTTTATCAATAAATTCAACAGATTCTTCTATAGGTTTTTCTATAATAGTATCTTGAGATACATTAATCATTATTTTTTTAATTTCCTTAATATTAGCCTTAATACTAATTAGGCCACCAATCGGGATTAAAATTTCATCATTCTCTTCGACATTATCTCTGATATTCTCAATAGTAGTTTTGATCATTAACAAATTGCTTAAAGCCGCATTAAAAATTTCATACTGTCCTTGAGTGAATTCTAATTGTTCCTTCATAAATCTAAATTGAGATAATTCTTTTTCAAAATTTTGAGAATTTTCCATAAAAATCAATTAGTATTTAATTTTATTCCTATTCTGATAAATCGCGAATGAGGTAGTCTTGAACTTCATTAGGGCTTATTTCCTTAACCTCTTTAATATTTATTTGTCTCCTAAATATACCAATAGATGTAATTTGGCTCAAAGCTTTCTCTAAAGCATCCTCTTGTTTTAACGCTCTTACTTCTTTTCGAAATAAATATTTCTTATGATTCTTCTTATAAGTGCCAATAATGCGATAAATCTTGACTTCTGACATAATATACAAATCCAAAATGGATCAAAGAACTTAAAATTGATAATAAAACAATCAATATTAATTTTGCTTTTATAAACTAATTCATGAATTTGATACAAACCAGAGTCTTTTTATAATCTTAATACATTAGTTAATCTCATCATTTCTGGTCCAGTACATTCTAAACCAAAAATCCCACTAGTATCATTTACAGAAGCCCCCGAAGATAAATAAGGAATCCCACGATTCACTGTGGACACGTCAGTTTCATCTACTTTCAAAATAGAAGTAATTTTTTCTATTTCTTCATCATTCGTTAAAGGGTGAACTAGACAACCGTTATTATTTACTAAACCAATTGAACCTGGAAGATAATTATCTGCAAATTCATAAATTGTAACCTCAACTCCTAGGGTATCTTCAATTTCTTTTCTATAATCTTTTAAAAATGAGCTAATTATTGCACCTTTATCATTACATAAGATTAAATTGCCGAATGCATTATCTATGGATTTTAAAACACCAATTCGGTAATCATTGTTAAGTTTTTCCGTGTAAGTCTTTAAATTTATTAATTCATCGTCTCTAATTATATGAGGAACAATAATTCCATTTTTATTGCTTGCTGTATAGACTCCAATCAATGTAGAATTATTGATTGAAAAGGGAAATAAAGGCACTCCTAAAGCAGATATTATTTTTTTCTCCGCAGATTTGATTAGAGTTGATGGATATAGACCGAATAAGTTATTTAGTGCAATATATACACCAACTGAATTTCTTCCAAATAATTGATATTTTAATATAGTCATATAATTAAAATGTAAAACTTAGTATTGGATATAGAAAGTTTCAAAAAATAAATATTTTATTAAAACTGGGTTATTTTCGTGAATATTTCCGTAATTAGAGATATCTTTATAAGTAAAATTATATGAATTATAGAATATGATTAACTGGATTATTGCTTTTTACTATTTTTTAAACACCTTTGGTTTTTTAAACCTTGAGCAAATGCTTACACAAAATCTTCCCCTCTTATTGATTTGCCGTGGAATTTATATCATTACATATTACTTTGATTATGAAAAGGATTATCTTAAAGAATTAAGAGGAGATGAGCAGTTATTCACAAAAAAGGAAGTTTATTATTTTAGCTTCAAACAACTTATACTAATCTTATATGGGATATTATTTACTCCTATTGCGGTGTTTATTGCTTTTTATTCCCTATTAATAGGGGGGCATTATCTAAAAAGTGTAGGAAATAAAATTAATCGGAAAATACTAAAGATAATCGGGGTTATTACCTATTTTTTCTCTCCATTGATTGGAATATTCTATTATACTTTTATTTCTCCTAACTACTACTCTATTGCAGCTGTAGGTATTGGTTTGCTTGCTTTTTTATATTATGGATTGAAAAATTCAAAATTGTCGCTTCAAAATCTAATAGATAAATATACTAGACGCAAAATTAATAAAATCCCTAAACTTGCGAGTTATATTTTGTTTATAATTATTCTTGCGTTTCCTACTACTCTTATCATTGGAACTGCAGTATATAATCCTCAACCTAAATATACCTTTAAGGTGCCAATGAGAGATGATGTTGAATTAGCTACTGATGTTTACTTTGCTCCAGGATCATTTAGGTCACCTCGTCCCGTTATTCTGATAAGAACTCCATATGGTAAATCTGGTTGGGCCAATGATTTATATCTTCCAATCTACTCTATACAAGATTACCATGTCGTAATACAAGATCTTAGAGGAACTGGTGATTCAGAAGGTGGGGGAAGCTACTTGCTTTTTGTAAATTCATATCTAGATGGTGTAGACACCATCAATTGGATTCTCAACCAAAATTGGTGCAATGGAAAAATCGCAAGTGCAGGCGTTTCCGCGTTATGTATTAATGAATACTTCTACGCTGGAATGGGCCCTGATGGCCTTGTTGCTCAACAACTATGGTTTGGTACCCCTGAATTATTTGATCATGCGATATTCCAAGGATCATATCATAAATCTTCGGTAGAAACTTGGATTACTAGTACTTCTCCAACAAATGCCCAATATCAAATTGATACCCTTTTTACAACCATACCAAAGAATGAAGTATTATATAATTCCACATCATTATCTATACCTCTTGGACCACACTATTCTAATATATCTGTTTATGGAATTCATGTTGGAGGATGGTATGATCATTTCCTTCAAGGAACTATTGATGGATATATAGGATATGATGATTACGGTAATTCCAGAGCAAAAGGCCACCAAAAATTAATAATGGGCCCTTGGACTCATGGCTCAATCTATGGTGGGAAACAAGGAGAATTAACGTATCCAGAAAATTCAAATGGTTTTAACTTACTTCTCGATTGGGAAACAGAAGTTTTTGACGATGCCCTTTTAGGAATACCAACTGATTGGGATAATGCTCGAGTCGCTTATTATTTGATGGGAGATGTTGATAGTCCTTCAGATCAATGGAATTATTGGAGATACGCTTATGATTGGCCTTTGGATCACGTAGATGATGAATGGTTTTTTAATGCTGATGGTAGTTTAAACAAAATATCTCCGGGTGTAATTAATAAAAACTTCTCATATCTCTTTGACCCAAGATTTCCCGTTCCAAACCTTGGTGGTCAAAACCAACCCTTCGATTTAGCAGGGCCTATGGATCAATCTTCTATCGAGACTCGCTCAGATGTTATAATTTTTGAGACCCCAGCTCTGACTGATGCTGTTGAAATAGTAGGAAGAATCTGGGGACATTTATATATTGCATCAAATTGCTCTGATACTGATTTCACTATTAAACTTACGGATGTATATCCTGACGGAAGAAGTATGTTAATAACAGATGGGTCCTTAACAGTTAGATTTAGAGACAATTATACAACAGAATTATTAATGTCTGGCAATATGAATGATGTCAATGAAATATTAATTGATTGTTGGTCAACAGCGTACACTTTTGCTCCAGGACATAAAATTAGAATCGCAATTTCTAGTTCAAATTATCCTCGTTTTGCAACAAATCCAAATACAGGAGCACCTTTAGCAAGAGAATACTTAAAATCTTATATTGCTAATAATACTTTACTTACTGGTCCAAAATATAATTCTAGTATCATATTGCCAAGGTTAGTAAATATAAGCAGTACACATATAGTATATTGAACTTTAAGTTAAAGATAAGATATAAAGCTTTATTTTCTTTCTCTTTAATCTATCATTTTTTTAAATTCCGCTTCATTAATAAACAAAACTCCTAATTTTCTCGCCTTTTGAAATTCTTCAGATTCGTTACCTGAATTACCGGTGACAAAATAC